>ENA-UOUL01000348-UOUL01000348.1-bioreactor-metagenome-genome-assembly--contig:-NODE-348-length-80718-cov-8.156211_pt1 | contig 80718 bp, 65 predicted proteins | sample MGYA00249838_ERZ747220 | MGnify/ENA primary metagenome ERZ747220 (study PRJEB28778, sample SAMN05720191) | bioreactor metagenome | isolation source: Anaerobic biogas reactor | place: USA:Washington... | reverse complement strand
CCATCGTTGCTGGGCCGCAGACAAGGATGTGCCTACCTCGACACTCGGCTCGCACGGCTGTACGTCGACTATTTCGCGCGTCTGAATGTACTTCGGACAGTTACGTAAGACCTGTTCGGTTCGCAGGACCAGCGATTGCCCAGATCGGTGCATGACGCCGTTGGCGCGGATGCGTCGGACCTGAGATGTATCGAGCGCCAGAGTACCTACGGGCTGGTTCAACGCATAGGCACTATGGAGCGGATCTCCAACTGCGAGTGAAGCATTGAAAACGATTGTTCTGTCGTCAATCGGATCGGCGAAACCTGAAGGACCGGTCAGCATCGAGGCCCAAACATCACCATCAGTGTCCGGACCACCAATCACAATCATGCGCTGCCTTCGTATGAAGTCAGCAACTCCAGATCCCAACGTCGGCCCGAACATCGGTGACCCTCGATCCGGTCCGCCCTCGCCCACCCTCTTCTGGACAGCTTGCTCGCCCTCATGGACCACCTTCGTCGGCCTCATTCGTCGAGGAGATCCGGCTGCTCGTGAACGATCTCTTCCCACAACACCTGAAATGTGAACTCCGCGAGGTCCCTGTCTCCGAAACCCGCCTTCGCGAGCTCAGCCTGCTCTCCACTCATGACCTCCATCGGTCCGGCAGCGCGGGCCAGCAGTTGGACCTTGGCGCAGCTTTCGAACGTGAAGAACCAGTGAACAGCTTCCTCCAACGACCTTCCCGCGGTGAGAAGTCCATGGTGACGCAAGAGAATGGCGTTGCGTTCACCCAGCGCATTGGCAATGTCGCGACCATGCTCGACGCTCACGGCCGGCCCGTCGTATGCGCTGTAGAACGACTGGTTGCCGTAGAAGGCAGCGGACTCCTGGTCTACAGGCTCGAGCATGAGGCCGAGTGCTCCCAGCGCGCGACTACTAACCGTGTGCCCGTGCGCGATACCGTCGAATCCCCGCTTATGGATCTCGGAATGGACGGCGAATGCGCTTGGGTTCACCGAGTGGTCGCCACCAGCGACCACGACGCCGTCCGCATCCACACAGATGAGGTCGCCAACCGTCACCCGACTGAACGGAACCCCAAAGGGGTTGACCCAGAAGAGATCCCGCTCCCCGGGGTCCCGAACAGATATATGCCCTGATATGCCCTCAGCGAACCCGTACTTCCCGAACAGTCGCATTGCGCCAGCGAGTCGACGCCTTCTTTGTGCGCGCTCGTCTTCTATTGAATCAAATCGGTGTGTAGCCGGTATCGGCAGACCCGTAGCCGTGTCCGCTAGATGCGCCGACGATGTCCCCCTGCTATGACGCATGACTTCGCTTTCCTTCGTGCTTCTCCGAATGACGCGCGACGATATCACCCAGAATGTCTCGACATCTGTCGACTATCGACGTGATACCGAAGGTGAAGAAGAATGTCCCTGCCGCTATATCGCCGAGCGCGTATACGCCAGGTATATGGCTGCTCTCCCCTCCCCGCCGAACACCATTGCACAGACTACTCCCGAACTGCACGCAAAGCCCACCATCTTGGTGCGGGACTGCGAGACCCTCGTCGTACAGAGACTCGACTAGACGCTTGGCTCGGAGGGGAATACGGTGCGCTGGTGCAGCGACCCCGTTAATTACGTGGTCGGCGAAGTATCCGGTTCCACCAGCGGATATCAGGAAGCCTCCAGATGCCGGCTCTACCGATTCCAGCCGGTCGACTACATCCAGCCGACCGGATGCCATCAGCCCCAGGAGGACCTGCGCATTGCCGGGCGGCATTGGGCAGCACAGACTCATGAACATTCGCTTGTAGCGACCCAGAATCTTCTGCCGCAAGTCGTCGGCTAGCAGCGGCCATAGATCCGGACCTGCCATCGGCAGGGCCTTTTGCAGAATTCTCATCGCGATCTTCGATGATTCAACCGCTTCCAGTTGTCGCCGCAACCTCTGAGCGATAGGCTCGTGGGCCACTGCCGCAACTTCGCCGATTACTTCAAACAAGTCGGCATGCATGTCTGAGAGCTCATGCTCGATTAGGTCCACGATCTGCGAAAACGAGATGCCGCCAGTCCGGTGCGCGAGCGAGTGAATACTGGCTGCCAGAAGATGCGTGGGCTCAAAATCGATTGGTTGCTGACGTACCGCCGGCAACGCTCCGGAACGGGAGACCATCGACACCCGGCCTCGGTGGCCAATCGCATCGAGTCCAAGTACAACGTCGACGGCAGTCAGGCCGCTCCCGAGAACCGCCACCGAATCATCCGAACCGATCACCGACAAACTCTCACGGAGCGGAAATGGATCGCCAATGAAGCGATGCTCACCGGCAAGGCCGTAGCAGTCACTCGGCGGCCCTCCGCCCACCGCGAGGATCGTGTGATCAACCGGTTTGTGCAACCCATCGTCGGTATAGAGCACAAGTTCTCGCCCCACACGAAACGCGCCTACCACCGCTTGGTGCACAATCTCAACCTGCCAGCCGATCCTGCGAAGCTCAGCAATGCCTGTCTCCGCCGTGGCTGCAAGATAGTCGCCGTAGACGGCGCGTGGAAGAAATTCTGCGCAATTGCCTTGCGCCCTTAACCACCGCTGAAAGTGTGCGTCGTCCCCGAGTCGGACAGACATGTCATCTGCCCGCGAGTTGAGCCGAACCGAGAGCAGATCATCCCGATACGGCCTCCCCCTCCATAACCGATCTGCCGGATCAAAGATGGTCAAGCTTCCAGGCGCCTCATTGGACTGCACCAGCGCGTCAATGAAGCAGACTGCGGATGCCCCTCCGCCAACTAGGCCTATCTTCATCATTTCCCCCGAATAAATTTCCGCGACGCGGATTTACTGCATTTGAAGCGCCTACTCGGCAGCCTCAGCGATGGACTTGATGTTCCGCAGGGTCGACTGCATAGCTCGAGCGAGCTGATCCTCCCTCTCGGCGAGGTGTTGTCCAGGATCTTCCACACTTTCGAGCAATGCCCTGAAGAAGACGCTTATCGTGTGCATTGAGTGGGTCTGTGTGAGGACACACCCGAGACCTTTCGGCTCGATCCTGAAACTCCAGGTCATGTCGCCTAGTTGAGAGCTCTCACCGAACCCACTGTCCTCACCCGCACCTCCCACGCGGAATCGCATGACAGAGAAGGAGAATTCCGCCGGGCGGCTCGCCTTGATAACTTCGGATTCGCTAGTCCAACGCATCCCATGGTCGTCGTTGTACCCGAGGAAACGAGATCCAACCTGTGCTTCGGGTCCGGTTGCCCACTCCCCCCCAGTGCATTCGGGTGACCATTCGTTCGTGCGAGTGATGTCACTGACAAGGTCATAGACATCCTCAGGCGCGGCATCTATCACCATTGACTCGCGAATTACCCACGTCGTGGAGAGAAGTTCTTCCGACAGCATCTAGCAGCGTCCTTCCGAGATGATCCAGGAGATGAGTTGGCGATGAGTGACGGTACGCGCTACACATTGGTTTTGCTCACTGAGTCGAATCGTCTACGTACGATTCCATAGTTTCAGCTAGGCAGACGAGTGCATCCAACACCCTGCTTCGACAGTCGCCGAGGCCGGCAAGCAGCTTTGTATGAGCGTCGAGTTCGCGTGGGAACACATAATCGATCGCTGCTTCGCCCTCGCCTGTCATCCTTATCAGGGCGGAGCGGCGGTCGGACGGATTCTGTTCTCGTGCAATGAGTCCCCGCCTCTCAAGCTTTGCCAGTGCCTTGCTGACCCCAGCCCGGGACATTCCGAGGCGTTCAGCAAGGCGTATCGCCGCCATTGGTTCCTCCGCGTACCGCAGAGGGACCATGAGCTCCACCTCGGCAGCGGTGAGTTCGGCTCCTCGATAGATCGGGTCGACGGAAAGGTCGAGCAAGGCGGAGATGCGCTTGACCTGGGCCACCACTTCCATTGCGGACGTGTCCAATCCAGAGTTGTGTTCTCCCCAGAGCTCTTGAGTGCGTGTTCGAAGTGATTCTGCTGTCATCGCCGCCAACTTTGTTAACCAGTGAACAAACCAGGGCGAGTGTAACGGAAGGCAGCGGGCAGAGGAAGTCTGTGCTCCAGAAAAGTCGTGTACTTGCATGTCAGGGGGTGTGAAGTAGCTCGATCGGCCGGTGCAGATCACGGCTGTGGTGCCGCAGGGCGGCGGCGATGCTGGCGTGGCCGGCTAGGCGCAGAATGCCGACGACCGTGCCCAAGGATGGTGGTCATGACTTGGGGTGCGCTGCCGGTGCGGATGGTGGATCGGTCTTCCTCGAAGGTGACGTCGTGAACCCAGTGCAGGCGGTTCTCGATGCCCCAATGCCCACGAATCCAGGCCGCGGCCTGGTCCGGGGCAGCGGAGGTCATCGGCATCGTCGATTCCGATGGCTGCTACCCCCTGAATCCCGAGCCGATGTAGTGCTTCCGCCGGCCCGTTCCGCGAACGCGGTGAATGAGCGGGCGCCGACGCACACCGTAGCCAACGTGATTGACAGGATCACCGCGAGTCGGTGCCGAATCTCGCGCCGGGCACGCGGGGCGGGCACCCGGCCGAGAACCTCGAGGATCGAAAGTGTCAGACACCAAGGCATGCGTGGGAGAAGATGAGACTGTGGGCACCACTCGTTCCTGGTGACGATGATTGTGTAGGAGCTTGAACCATCGCCGAGACGGTCGTACCCGCCCCAATCCACACTCTCCATCGCGCACAACCAAGCACTGAAACCGCAGGTCAGGAGGCATACCTCACGACTTTGCCGGGGCCCTGACCTAGGGGGTTGGGACGTCGACCGGAACGGCACGCGAAACGCTGCGCCCGGAAAGACGTGTGCCACAATGTAACCCGAACGTGGTATGAGTTACCGCGTGAAACTTATTGAATTTCCCGAGGATTGGGACCGTGTCCTCGTTGTAGTCGCGCATCCAGACGATGTCGAGTACCCCGGCGCATCCCCCATCGCGCGATGGACTGCGCAAGGCAAGGAGGTGTCCTACTTGCTGGCGAGCCGCGGCGAAGCGGGCCTCGATTCGATGTCCCCAGAGCAGTGTATGGAGCTGAGGATGCGAGAGCAGATTGACGCCGCCAGTGAGGTTGGCGTTCGTGATGTCGAGTTCCTTGAGCATCCTGACGGGATGATCGAGTACGGACTGCGCCTTCGGAAGGAGATCGCTAGCGCGATCCGGTCCAAGAAGCCGGACTTCGTTCTCATTGGCAACCATCGGGAGATGAGCGGCAATGGAATGCTGAACATGGCCGATCATCGTGCTGTCGGCCAGGCCGCGATCGACGCGGTGCGAGACGCCGCTAACCGCTGGGTCTTTCGGGATCTTGATAAGGAGCCTTGGTCTGGCGTGAAGTACATGGCCTTGCTGGGGTCTCCCGTCGCGACGCACGCAGTGGATAGTGAAGACTACTTCGATCAAGGGCTACGTTCGTTGCTGGCGCATCGCACCTATCTCGCGACTCTCGGAACGACAAGCGAATCTGCTGAGGCAATGCTAAGGAAATTCCATGAATCGGTCGCTCCAGAGTTCAACGGCAGGCTCGGGGTCGCGCTCGAGATGCTCTAGGCCTCACTTAGCTTGAGACCTTGCAGGCTAGCTCCATCAGGGGCAGGCGCAGAGAGATGCAGCTCAGCTGTGACTGATAGCCGGTACTGAGGATCGTAGTGGAGGGTATTCACTGAGCTCGGCGTGGAGGGCGTCGATCGTGCTACGCGCGACGGCGGCCTCTGCCTGGGCTGCGGCAGTGGCTCTGCGGCTCTGCCACCTGCGATCGCGGACAAGATCCATCGGTGAACCAGGGAGTCCAGGTCCATGAGCAGGAAACGGGAGACAAGGCCAGCAGTTTGAGTCGTCGGATGTGGGCGATAGGCCGCCCGATGATCACGCCGTGCTCCGGCTGTGGAACTCCTTACAACGTCGCGCAATCCCGGTCCGGACTCTAGGAGAAGTGCCGACCGGTTCCCGAGCCGCGCATCTACCGCGTGGACGGAAAGTCGGACCCGCGGAGCTTCGGCTCGCCCCACCGGTTCAGCAGCGTGGTCCGGGGGGGCGGTCTGCCACGGCAAAGGTCTATACACCACGGGGATATGCTTGACGCTCACCGCCACTGCGTGAGCGTCGCAGCTCAGTCGGGATGAGCGGAGAAGGGCGGCAGTACGGTTCGGGCCGTCCAGACCACCAACTGGGAGGCCCGAACCGATGCCCACCCGATCCACTTTCGGTGCCCGCGCGGGTGCCGCCGCGAAAGCGAAAGCGAAGCAGAAGGGAACCGAAGTCCTCCGAGACTGGCTGGCGTTGACCTGGTTCACCGACTCCACCCCCGTTCTCGGGCTGCGCCGCTCGGTGTGGAACTGGATCCTCCTCGCCGTCACCGCGGCCGCCGGATACTTCGTCGGCGCCAGCGCCCCCCTCGTGATCACCGCGGTCCTCGGCGTCGGATTGCTCGTCACCGTCGGCCGTGCCGCCCGCATCATGCCGGCCCGCCGCCGGTTCGTCGACGCCCTCATCGAGGACACCCGGCAGGTAGCCGGACACCCGCGCTCAACGACCTCGGCGCCCGTACCCCCCTCCTCCCGCATCAAGGTCACCCAATGGGGTGCGAAGAACCGGCCGGCCGCGTTCGACATCACGATCGCCAAGACGGCCCCGTCCGCCCCACCGCTTGCCCGCGGGCTCCTCGAGAAGGCGGTCGAACAGATCCCGAACCCACACAGCGACACCGGCGGCAGCTGGGTGTTCTCCACCAACCCGAAGACCGGACAGTTCCACGCCGACGCCGTCCCCGCCGGCGACAATCCACTCTTGCGCTTCCTCAATGCTGAGTACAAACCCCATCCCGAGTGCGTAGCACCCAATAAATCCGATACCGGAGTTCTCCATCAGACGAACCGGCTTGCCGACGATCCTCCCTGATGGCTCCAGGAGGGAGTTGATGTGGTGAACAGGAATGCCGTCCGCGGTTCGTGGGATCCAGTCGTGGACGACGGAGCGAGTACCCCAGACGGCGGCGTACTCGAGGTTGGCACTCGATGCCGGCCATGGGCGGGATTGGATGGCGCGGGTGATGATGAACCCATCGGCAACCATGGAGTCGAGGCCGACTTCGCGAGTGTCGCCTTGGGCAACGGTGTTGGTGGCAATCAGACCGAGTGTGCCGTTCTTCTGCAAGAGTGACGTTGCACGGAGGAAGAAGTAGGCCACAAAATCAGCACGGCCACCGCTTCCTTGTTTGGCCAGAACGCCCGACTGAACCGTCCCGGGTTTGATGCGCACCTTCATTCTTGGGAAGGTAACCCTCATGCCGAAGAAGTACCCCGACGACGTCCGTGAGAAGGCCGTTCGCCTGGTCATCGACCACCGCGATGACTACTCGTCCGAGTACGAGGCGATCCGCACGATCGCCGAGCGGATGTCCCTCAAGGCCGAGACGGTGCGGACCTGGGTCCGGCGCTCCGAATCCACTGCCGGTGACGGCGACGCCAGGCCCGGGCCATCCGAGGTCGAAGTCGAACTGCGCAGGCTGCGCCGCAAGAACGCGGAGCTGGAGAAGACCGTCGAAATACTCAAGGCCGCAACGTCTTTCTTCGCGCGGGAGTGCGACCCGCAACAGAAGTGATCTGCCGGTTCATCGCGGAACACCGCGAGGAGTTCGGGGTCGCACCGATCTGCCGGGTGCTCACCGCACACGGTTGCAAGATCGCCCCGAGAACCTTTTACGCGTGGCGCACCCGCCCGCTATCCAAGCGGGCTTTGTGGGACACCACGATGACCGCGGTCCTCGCCTCGTACTACGACGAGCGCGACAGCTGCGGTCGCCGCAAGCCCGAGTCCCTGTACGGGTCGTTGAAGATGTGGGCCCACCTGCAACGACAGGGCATCGCGGTCGCCCGTTGCACCGTCGAGCGCCTGATGGCCGCGAACGGCTGGCAAGGCGCAACCCGTGCGAGGAAGGTGCGCACCACGGTGCCCGACCCGACCGCGCCGCGGCCACCGGACCTGGTTGACCGAAACTTCCGAGTCGAGGCCCCCGACACGTTGTACGTCGCTGACTTCACGTACGTGAAGATGGTGCCGTGCTTCGCGTACACGGCGTTCGTGATCGATGCGTTCGCTGGCACGATCGTCGGTTGGGAGGTGTCGGCGTCGAAGGAGACCGCGTTCGTGCAGCGGGCTGTCAACCAGGCGGTCACGCTGCGTTCGATGCAGGGTACTCCCCTGCAGGGCAACACTATTCACCACTCGGATGCTGGCTCGCAGTACACTGCGATCCGGTTCGGGGAGACCCTGTTCCTGCAGGGACTGCAACCCTCGATCGGGTCGGTGGGCGATGCGTACGACAACGCGTTGGCGGAGACCACGATCGGCCTGTACAAGGCGGAGTGCATCGCATCGGGCTCTCCGTTCCGTAAGGGCCCGTTCCGGACGATCGCCGACGTCGAGGAAGCCACCTCGGCGTGGGTGCACTGTGGGGGTCCCTCCCTGGACGAAGTCCTCGGGGGAACAACACCGGTCGGCTCATGCACCGCCTGGGTCGGATCCCTCCGCTCGAGTTCGAGGCCGCGTACTACGCTGTCCTCGGTGCTGACCAGTCAGCTGCACACAGATAACCGCGGTGTGTATGAAACCCGGGACGGTTCAGTCTCACTACACGGAGGAGTTCCGACAGGACGCGGTTACGTTGTATCGCGCCACCGGCGGTTCCCGCACTTGCGCGGCCGTGGCCGCGGATCTGGGCGTCAGCGGCGAGACGCTGCGCACGTGGGTGCGTACGGACAACGCCACGGGTGGGGGGTACGCCGGCCCGTGACGGCGGCACGGAGACCACGGCCGAGGAATTGTCACTGCTGCGGTCGGAGAACGCGCGGCTGCGCAGCGCGGAGAAGAAACGGCAGCTCGAACGCGAGATCCTGCGCCGGGCAGCCACCTATTTCGCGCAGGAGATGACCAGAAGACCTGCCGCTGTGACTTCATCTCCACGCACCGAGACGAGTACTGTGTGCAGCGGTCGTGCCGGGTCCTCAAGACCTCCCGGTCCGGCTACTACCGGCACCTGGCCACCGCGCAGACTCGGGCCGAGCACGCCGAGGACGACGCCGCGGCCGTGACCAGGTCCGTATGGTCCACGCCGAGCATCGTGCCGCTTACGGGGCGCCCCGCGTGTCAAGGCCCTGTACAACAGCCTCGGCGGCGGGTCGGCGAGCCCGCTCGGGTTCCGTCGACCGGATCCCGGCTCGTACGATCGGCTCGTCGACGATCTGGGAAGCACCACGACGGGAGGCCCCACCTTCGCCATCGAGCCATCCCCCACGTCGAGCGGGGGAGTAAGGCCCGGGGACGGTCGGGACGACGGAGACACCGCCGCCGCAACCTCCGATGTCCTCCCGCTGCGGCACCACCTTCTGTCCGAACCCCACCAACGGTGTCGCGCATGATGACCCGGACGTTGTGTTCACCGATCCCGAGAAAACGGCCACAGCAGCGGCGCACCTCGCGCGGCGACTGGGTCGACGCCCAGATCCTGCACCCGACCAACATCTCGACACCGATGTTCATGAACGAGGGCGCCTTCAAGATGGTTCGCCCCGACCTCGAGAATCCCACGGCGGAGGACATCGCACCGACCCGCACCGGGGATGGGAAGGGAAAGGGTGCCCGGAACGATTTCCGGGCACCCTCTCTCACATCACCGTGCTCGACGCGCAGCGTCGACCGGGATCACTTCACGATATTGATCATCTTTCCGGGCACCACGATCACCTTCCGGGGTGCCGCACCACCCAACAGATCGACGATCTTGTCGTCCGCCAACGCCACCGCTTCGATCGCATCGGGCTGCGCGTCGGCCGCGACGGTGATGCGGCTACGCACCTTGCCGTTGACCTGGATCGGGTATTCGACCGTGTCCTCCACCAGCCACTTCTCGTCGGCCGTCGGGAACGGTCCGTGGGCCAGCGATCCGGTGTGCCCCAGGCGTGACCACAGCTCCTCTGCGAGATGCGGCGCGACCGGTGCGAGCATGAGCACCAGCGGCTCCACCGATTCGCGCGGCGCGCCGGACGGGTACTGCTTCGTCAGATGGTTGGTGTACTCGATGAGCTTCGCGATCGCGGTGTTGTCACGCAGATGCGCATAGTCGTCGGACACGCCGGCGACGGCCTTCGCCAACGCGCGGCGGGTGCCGTCCACCGGCTGCTCGTCGGTGACCCGTACGTCGCCCGACTCCTCGTCGACGACGAGACGCCACGCGCGCTGTAGGAAACGCTGGGCGCCGACGACATCCTTCGTCGCCCACGGACGCGACTGGTCCAGCGGACCCATCGACATCTCGTACACCCGCAGGGTGTCGGCGCCGTACTCGTCGCAGATCTCGTCGGGTGCAACGGAATTCTTGAGCGACTTGCCCATCTTCCCGTACTCGCGGTTCACCTGCTGCTCACCGTCGGGCCCGGTCCAGAAGAAGGCACCGTCGCGTTCGACGACCTCGTCGGCGGGTACGTACACGCCGCGCTCGTCGGTGTAGGCGTACGCCTGGATGTATCCCTGGTTGAACAAGCGGCGGTACGGCTCCGAGGAGGTGACGTAGCCGAGGTCGAACAGCACCTTGTGCCAGAACCGCGAGTAGAGCAGGTGCAGCACCGCGTGCTCGACACCACCGACGTACAGATCGACGCCGCCCGGATCGTTCGCGCCGTGCAGCTCCGGACGCGGACCGGTCCAGTACGCCTCGTTCTCCTTGGCGCAGAACTCCTCCGAGTTCGTCGGATCGATGTATCGCAGCTGGTACCACGAACTGCCCGCCCACTGCGGCATCACGTTCGTGTCGCGCGTGTAGTGCTGAAGGCCGTCACCGAGATCCAGTTCGACGTTCACCCAGTCCGTGGCCTTCGCGAGCGGCGGCGACGGCTGCGAATCGGCGTCGTCCGGATCGTACGACACCGGCGCGTAGTCCTCGACCTCCGGCAACTCCACCGGCAGCATCGACTCGGGCAGCGCGTGCGCTCCGCCGCGGGCGTCGTAGACGATCGGGAACGGCTCGCCCCAGTAGCGCTGCCGGGCGAACAACCAGTCGCGCAGCTTGTACTGCACGGTGCCCGAACCGGTTCCGTTCTTCTCCAACTCCGCGATGATCGTCTTCTTCGCGTCGTCGACGCTCAGCCCGTCCAGCAGACCGGAATTCACGAGTGCACCGTCACCGGTGTACGCCGCGGTGGTGACGTCGCCGCCGGCGATGACCTCCAGGATCGGCAGACCGAACGCGGTCGCGAACTCCCAGTCGCGCTGGTCGTGGGCGGGGACCGCCATGATCGCGCCGGTGCCGTAGCCGGTGAGCACGTAGTCGGCGCTGAACACGGGCAGTTTCTCGCCGTTGACCGGATTCACGGCGTAGGCGCCGAGGAAGACACCGGTCTTCTCCTTCGATTCCTGCCGCTCGAGATCGGATTTCGCGGCGATCGCCGCGCGGTACGCGGCGACGGCCTCCGCGGGGGTGGAGGCACCCCCGGTCCAGCGCTCGTCCACGCCGTCCGGCCAGGCATCGCGGACGATCTCGTCGACGAGGGTGTGCTCGGGCGCGAGCGTGACGTAGGACGCGCCGAACAGGGTGTCGGGACGAGTGGTGAACACCTCGATCGGTTCGCCGGATCCGTCCACGGTGAACGTGACCTCGGCGCCGTGCGACCGCCCGATCCAGTTGCGCTGCATGGTCTTGACCTTGTCGGGCCAGTCCAGGTACTCGAGGTCGTCGATGAGCCGGTCGGAGTACGCGGTGATCCGCATCATCCACTGGCGCAGGTTCTTCCGGAACACGGGGAAGTTGCCGCGCTCGGACCGTCCGTCGGCGGTGACCTCCTCGTTGGCGAGCACCGTACCCAGCCCGGGGCACCAATTCACCAGCGAATCGGAGCGGTAGACGAGACGGTGCGCGTCGAGGACCGCGGCACGCTCGGCCGCGGTCAGCTCGGACCAGCTGCGGCCGTCGTCGAGCGAGCGGGTGCCGTCGGCGAACTCGGCCTCGAGTTCGGAGATGCGGCGGGCGCGGCCGGACTCGGCGTCGTACCAGGCGTTGTAGATCGTCAGGAAGATCCACTGCGTCCAGTGGTAGAAGTCGACGTCCGTGGTCGCGACGGAGCGACGGTCGTCGTGGCCGAGACCGAGACGGCCGAGCTGGCGCGTCATGTTCGCGATGTTCGCCTCGGTCGTGGTGCGCGGGTGCGTGCCCGTCTGCACCGCGTACTGCTCGGCGGGCAGACCGAAGGCGTCGTAGCCGAGGGTGTGCAGCACGTTGTGACCCAGCATGCGGTGGTAGCGGGCGTACACGTCGGTCGCGATGTACCCGAGGGGATGGCCGACGTGCAGACCCGAACCCGAGGGGTAGGGGAACATGTCCTGCACGAACAATTTGTCGGCGGGGACGTCGCCCGCGAGATCGCCGACCGGGTTGGGCGCGCGGAACGTGCCCCGTTCACGCCACAGCTCCTGCCAGTGCTGCTCGATCCGCCCGGCGAGCCCGGCGGTGTACCGGTGCTGCGGGGCGGCGTCGGATGACGGTGTGGAAGTCTGATCGGGACGGGTCACTGTGATCGCTATCTACTCGGACGGCGTTTGTCGGCTCCAACCAGGGTAGAACGTGCCCCCACCCGGCGGGCCAGGCGGCCACGCCCGGGCGTATCCTGGCCGGGTGCTGATCGTCGCCTGCCTGCTCTTCGTTCTCGCCGTCGCCGTCGGCGCGGTCGGTGTCGCGGCGCTGACCGGCAAACTGTCGCGCAACCGCTGGGCGGGTGTCCGCACCGCCGATTCGCTGCGCGACGACGAGGCCTTCGCGCTGACCAACAAGGTCGCCGCCCCCAGCATGCTCGGCGCCGCCGTGCTGTTGGCCGTCGGCGGTGTGGCCTCCCTGACCCTGCCCGTGGTGGGCGGTGTCATCGCCGTGATCGTGACGGTCGTCGCCGCCGCCCTCACCGCCGGTGCCGGCGGGTCGATCGCCGCGCGCGTCGCCGCTGCCACGAAGCCCGCCGAATCCGAGGGATGCGGATCGTCGTGCGGCGCCTGCAGCCTGAAGGGCATGTGCGAACCGACCGCGTGAGCGGCCCTATCCTGTGGCGGTGACCACCCGCCGGACCATCGATCCCGTCGGGGCCCTGTTCGGCCTCGGCATCCCCGTCCTGTGCGCCGTCGGCGTCGTGTGGCTGACATCGGCATGGACGCCCCGGCTGCCGTCGGAGATCGCGACGCACTGGAGCGGCACGGCCGCCGACTCGTTCGGCAGCCCGATGTCGACAGCGTGGACGATGGCGCTGTTGATCCTGCTGATCGGCGGCGGCTGCTGCGCGATCGCAGCGCTGGCGCAGGCACAGCTGATGATGCGCCGCTACATGCTGGTGATCGGGCTGACCGTCACGTTCTTGATGTTGGCCGTGCAGGTCGCGACGCTCGCCTCGCAACTCGACGTCACCGACCCCGCCGACGTGCGGTTCCCGGCCTGGTCGCTGGGGGTCGGCACCGTCACCGGTGCGGTCGTGGGGTGGGTCGGAGCGCGGTTGCTGCGCGACGGGCGTCCCCGTACCCCGGCGACGCGGCGGCCCGATCCGTCGTTGCCGCGCGGCCCCGCGGAACTCCCCCTCGTCGAACAGGTCGGCACGGGCACCGGCACCACCGCGGTGGTGGCGCTCGTCGTGCTGGTTCCCGTGGTGCTGGTGTGCGGCGCCCTCGGCAGTGTGTGGCCGATCCTGGTGGCGGCGCCACTGCTGATCGTGGTGCTGGGGCTGCTCCGGTTCACCGTCACGGTGGACGAGACCGGCCTGTCGGTCCGCAATCTCGGTGCCGATGCCGTCTTCTACGGGATCGACGAGGTCGTCGGAGCGAAGGTGACCCACACCCGACCGTTCCAGGACTGGGGTGGCTGGGGCATGCGGGTCAAGGGCCGGGGTCGATACGGACTGGTCACGAACACCGGGCCCGCGCTCGTCGTCACCACCGAGTCCGGTCAGGAGTTCACCGTGACCACGCGGCGGGCGCAGGAGATGGCCGGCGCCCTGAACACCCTCGCGGATCGCCGGGACCCCGACTGACCGACCCTCGACGTCCCCGCTCGGTGTTCCGGCCGACAACCGATCAGTTCCGTTCCACCTCGATCGGATGCGTCGCGAGCAACGCGAGCGGGAGCGGCTGTCGCCGCAGCACCCGGGCCCACAGATCGATTCCGGTGGGGGCGAGGACGTCCTGCGGTAGCGCCGAGACGACGATCCAGTCTTCGTTGCGCAGTTCACCGTCGAGTTGGCCGGCGCTCCACCCGGCGTATCCGGCGAAGACGCGCAGCCCGTCGACGTAGCGGGCGACCACTGCGGGATCGGTGTCGAGGTCGATCATGACGACACGACCGTCGACCCGCCGGATTCCGGATACGCCGTCGATCTTCGCGCCGACCCGCACGGTGCCGAGGCACAGCGCCGAATCCCGCTGTACCGGGCCACCGACGAACAGCGCCGGCGGATCGGCGGCGAGCGGGGTCCAGTGCGGCAGCATCTGCGCCACCGGGGTGTCGCTGATCCGGTTCACGACGACCCCGAAGCTACCCGAGTCGTTGTGTTCGACCACGTAGACGACGGTCCGCCGGAAAGTCGGTTCGGCGAGGTCGGTCGCGGAGACGAGCAGGGAACCCGGCCGGACCCTCGGGACGGACGGTGCGGTGCGGTCCTCGGGGTCGTCCTGGTGCTGCGCCACTCCGACATTCTCTCACCGTGCGGCCCGCTGCGCGGGAATGAAACCGGCAGATTCCGCGAGTACCGCGAGGTGATGCTCGAAGACGGCGGCCGGATCCGCGAACGTGTCGGTGCCGTACTGCCCGAACACCTCGAAGCTCACGGTTCCGAACAACCCGGCCCACACGAGTACCCCGCGCGCGAGCACCTCGTCGGGCAGGTCCACGGCCAGGTCACGCCGGATCCGCCGGAGGTCCGCGGCGAGCGTGTCGGACACCGCGACGGTGTCCCGTGCGGTGAGCGCTCCGGCGGCGTGGGCGTCGGCGAGGATCCGGACCAGGTGCGTGACGACGCGTGTGCCCGGTTCGGTCGTGCGCTCGGCAGGCGCGTGGTAGCCGGGGACGGGGCTGCCGAACACCAGGGCGTATCGCGCCGGTTCGCGGAGCGCCCAGCCTCGGACGGCGCGACCGAGCGCCCGGAACCGCTCCGCCGGATCGTGCACGTCCACCAGGGCCTCGTCGACGGTGTTGCCGAGGTCGTCGTAGGCGTCGATCACCAGGAGCGTGAGGAGTTCGTCGCGGCTCGCGACGTACCGGTACACCGCCGACGAGACGACACCCAGGTCGCGCGCGACCGCGCGCAGGGAGAGCGCTGCCGCGCCCTCGGTCGCGAGGTGTTCGCGCCCGATGCGCAGGATGTCGTCCATCGTGCGGGCACGTGCCCGGGCCCGGGGTGTCGTCATGGGATCACCCTCCCGCGAACCGGGAGCGCTGTCAACAAATGTGAGCACTGCTCTTGACAAGCGGGGGTTACAGGTGGAGCCTGAAAACAGAGAGCAGTGCTCACATTTTTGGGAAGGGACCCGCCGTGCAGGAACTCCACGTCGTCGCCGGAGCAGGACCCGTCGGCCACACCGTCGCCGCGCAACTCGCCGAGCAGGGCCACCGCGTCCGGGTCCTCACCCGTTCGGGCAGCGGCCCCGACCATCCGAACGTCGAGCGTCTCCGCGTCGACGTCAACGACCGCGACGCGCTCGCCGGCGCCGTGCGCGACGGAACCGGCACCGCCGTCGCCGTCTACATGTGCATCCACGGCTCGGCCTACCGCGCCGACGTGTGGGAACGCGAACTCCCCGGCGCCGAGACCACCGTCCTCGACGCGGCCGGCGCGGTCGGGGCCGCCGTCGTCTTTCCGGAGAGCCTCTACTCGTACCGCGACACCGACCGGCCGATGACCGAGGACTCCCCGCGCGACGCGAGCGGCGGAAAGCGCGGCGTGCGTACACGTCTGCTCGCCGCCCGCGCCGCGCACGCCACCCCGACCGTCAGCGTCGTCGCCTCCGACTTCTTCGGCCCGCACGTCCGCACCGCCCATGCCGGCGAACGCATGGTGCCCGTCGTCCTCGCCGGCCGTACCGTGCGGGTGCTCGGATCACCCGACGTCCCGCACTCGTTCACCTACGTACCCGATCTCGCGGCGGCGATGATCGCCGCGGCCGGCCGACCCGACCTGTGGAACCGGGTCCTGCACGCACCGACCGCACCCGCACTCACCCAACGGGAACTGGCCGGTGCATACGCCACCGCCGCGGGACTGCCGTCACCGTCGGTCGGGGCGATCCCGTCGTGGATGGTGCGCGCGGGCAGCGTCGTCTCCCGCGACATGCGCGAACTCGCCGAGATGCTCTACCAGTTCACCGACCCGTTCGTCATGGACTCGACGGCCACCGAGAAGACCCTCGGATCGTCGCCGACGCCGTTGCCGGAGGCCGCCGCCGCCACAGTCCGCTGGTGGCAGAACCGCTGACACCCGCCGAACCCGATGTGTCCGGAACATCGACACCCGGACACATAGGCTCGACCATCGTGAGAGAGTCGAAGCGTCAAGCGTGGTCGTCGACGGTCGCGGCGCTGCGGCACTCGCCGGGGCTCGCGCGGTTGACGGTCGTGCGGTTCGCAGGCCAGTTCGGAGACGGACTGTTCCAGGCCGCGCTCGGCGGCGCCATCCTCTTCAACCCCGAACGCCACACCGATCCGCTGGCGATCGCCGCCGGGTTCGCGGTGCTGCTGCTGCCGTACTCGGTGATCGGGCCGTTCGCCGGGGCACTGTTGGACCGCTGGGACAGGCGCCTCGTCCTGGTGTGGGCGAACGTGTTGCGCGGACTCCTCATCGTCGCCGCCGCGGCGGTACTCGTCACCGGCGGGGGACAGACACCGCTGATGCTGCTGGCGCTCGCCGCGGTCGGAGTGAGCCGATTCGTCCTCGCCGGGGTGTCGGCGTCGCTACCGCACGTGGTCGCCCAATCATGGCTCGTACCGGTCAATTCGGTGCTCGCGACCGTCGGTGCGGCCGTCGCCGGAGCCGGTGCGGCCGTCGCCGTCGCCACGATCGGGTTCGTCGGAGCCGGCGACCTCGGATCCGGCACGGCCGTCGCTCTGGGCGTGTGCGGATCGGTGGTGGGAGCCGTCGCCGCGGGTGGCTTCACGTCGCGGGCGCTGGGACCGGAAGGCGCGCGCCCACGCGCGGTGGTACGGACCGTCCTGGCCGGGCTGCGCACCGGCGCTGTCGCGGTGTGGCAGGCACCCGGGGTGACCGCCGCGATGGTCGGGATCGGTACGCACCGCGTCGTCTTCGGCATCGACACCCTCATCATGGTGCTGGTGTTGCGCGGCGATCCGGAGACCGAGTCGGTGTCGTCGGGACTCGCCGGGTTCGGTGTCGCGGTCGCCGCGACCGCGGCGGGAATGCTGCTCGCCGCGATCGTCGCACCGATCCTGATCCCGCGCCTGGGGCGACCGCGCACCGTCACCGTCGGACTGATCGTCGCCGCGATCGTGCAGGCCGCGTTGGTCACGTCGGTGCAGAGTGGACCGCTGCTCGCCGCTGCATTCCTGCTGGGACTCGCCGGTCAGACCATCAAACTCACCGGTGACGCCGCGATGCAGATCGACGTCGACGACGCGCGGCGCGGTCGCGTGTTCGCACTGCAGGATGCCGTGTTCAACACGGCGTTCCTCGCCGCGATCGCCGCGGCCGCCACCGTCATCGCCCCCGACGGGCATTCGCCCGGTCTCGCCGTCGCCGGGGTCGTGGTGTACGTGCTCGGACTCGTCGGCGTGGTGGCCGTCCGGCGGTTCCGGATGCGCGACGCCGGTTGAGGACGGCCGCCTACCCGCCTCGCCTGGCCGAGACCCGGTGGATGTGCACCTCGGTGGCCTTGACCACGAACCACACCTCCGCACCCGGTTCGAGTCGCAGATCCGCGGCCGCGGCCGTCGTGATCTCGGCCGCGACACCCGAACCGGATCGGACGAGAACGGTGGCACCGCGGGCCTCGAGTTCGGCGACCGTCACGCGGAGAACGTTGCGGGGGCTGCCGTGCGGGGCGTCGGAGTAGACGGCGACGGCGGACGGCGGGAACACCGCCGCACCCGCCGCACCGGGTTCGCAGTCGGCGTCGCACACCCCGTGCACGACACCGACCTCCGTGTCGACACCCGCATCGACGAGAGCTCCGGCGAGCAGGTTCGTTCCGGCGATCCGCGCCGAGAACGCGCTGCGCGGACGGGTCAGGACGTCGTGGACGGAACCGTCCTCGACGATGCGACCGTCGCCGACGACCACCGCGCGATCGGCGAGCGCGAGCACATCGAGCGGATCGTGGGTGACCATCAGCGCCGTGCGACCGGATTCACGCAGAACCGTTCGGAGCAGCGACCGGACCGCGGGGGCGGTGGACACGTCGAGCGCCGCCATCGGCTCGTCGAGCAACAACAACTCGGGGTCCGCGGCGAGGGCCCGGGCGATGGCGATCCGCTGCGCCTGCCCACCGGACAGCTGGTGGGGACGGCGATCGGCGAGGGAAACGGCGTCGACGGCCGCGAGCCAGGTCTCGGCCCGCTCCCGGGCCGCGCGGCGGCGCAGGCCCGCGCTGCGTGGCGCGAACGCCACGTTGTCGAGCGCAGTCATGTGCGGGAACAACAGGGCCTGCTGAGCCAGCAGTGCCACCGACCGTCGATGCGGTGGGACGTGCGTCGAGGTTCCGGTGTCCGTCAGGGTGCGACCGCCCAGTTCGACGAGCCCGTGATCGGGTCGGATCAGTCCGGCGACGATCCCCAGCAGAGTCGACTTTCCGGCACCGTTCGGTCCGAGGACCGCGACGACACTGCCCGACTCGACGTCGAGATCGAGGTCGACGCCACGCACGTCGACGGTGGCGTGCACGTGCAACCGGCTCATGTCGCCTCCGGCCGTCGACGGACGTGCACGGCCACGACGATCACGAGCGCGACCACGATCAGCAGCAGCGACAGCGCGACGGCGGCGTCGGGATCGGTTTCGCGCCGCAGGTAGATCTCGAGCGGCAACGTGCGGGTGACTCCTTGGAGACTGCCGGCGAAGGTGAGGGTGGCACCGAATTCGCCGAGTGCACGCGCGAACGCGAGGACCGCACCGGAAGCGAGACCGGGCACGACCATGGGCAGGGTGACGCGGCGGAACACGGTGGTGGGCCGGGCACCGAGGGTCGCGGCGACGTCGTCGTAGCGGTGCCCGGCGGTGCGCAGTGCCCCTTCGAGGCTCATCACGAGGAAGGGGAGGGCCACGAACGTCTGCGCGAGGACGACAGCGGACGTCGAGAACGCGATGCCGACGCCGAGCACCTCGAGGTGTTCACCGATCAAGCCGCGGCGACCGAAGGTGTAGAGCAGGGCGATACCTCCGACGACCGGAGGCAGCACGAGCGGCAGGAGCACGACGGCGCGCAGCACCGACAACCCGCGGAAGTTGCTGCGCGCCAGCACGAGCGCCATCGGCACGCCGAGTACGAGGCACAGGACCGTGCTGGTGAGCGCGGTGCGCACACTGAGCACCAACGCCTGCACCGATTCCTCGGAGGTGATCAACGCGGGATAGTTCGCCCAGTCGACGCGCAGGAGCATCGCGAGCAGTGGGACGGCCACGAACAGCAGTCCCACCGCCGCGGGGACGTACATCCACGCGGGAACACCGGTGGACGTACGCCCCGATCCGGCCCTTCGGGGTCGCGCCTCGATCACGGTGCGCCGAAGCCCGCTTCGCCGAGGATGGCGGTGCCTTCCGGACCGGTGACGAAATCGACGAAGTCACCGGCGAGTTCGGGGTTCGCGGAGTCGGCGGTGACGGCGATCGGGTAGGTGTTGACGGCGCCCGAGGTTTCGGGGAACGGCACGGCGGTCACCGCGTCTCCGGCGTCGGTCGCGTCGGTGACGTACACCAGGCCGGCGTCGGCCTGACCGGAGGTGACCTTTCCGAGCACATCGGTCACCGACGATTCCTCCGACACGGGGGTGAGGTGCACTCCGGTGGATTCCTCGACTTTCTCCGTGGCGGATCCGCACGGAACCTGCGGGGCGCACACGACGAGTTGGAGATCGGGCCGGGCGAGGTCGGCGAAGGAGCTGATTCCCAGCGGGTTTCCGGGTTCGGTGACGATGGTGAGCACGTTGGTCGCGAAGTCGACGGGTGTCCCGTCGACGACTCCGGACTCGACGCCACGGTCCATGGTGCTCGTGTTGGCGGATGCGAACACGTCTGCGGGGGCTCCCTGTTCGAGTTGCGCGACGAGGTCGGACGATCCGGCGAACGAGAACGTGACGGTGGTACCGGGGTGCTGCTGCTCGAAGAGCTCCCCGATCTCGGTGAACGTCGCCTTCAGGGATGCCGCGGCGAAGACCGTGAGGTCGGTGGTCCGGTCGGCGCCGGTCGCCGTCTCGGTGTCGCTGTCGCTGCTGCACGCGACGAGTGTGAATGCTGTTGCGAGAGAGACGGCAACCAGTGCCGGTGTACGGAGTTTCACGCGCGCTCCCCGGGGGTTTCGATGATGACGGTGGTGGACTTGACGACGGCGACTCCCACGCTGCCCGGTTCGAGACCGAGTTCGCGGACGGCCTCGGTGCTCATGAGGGAGACGATCCGGTGGGGTCCGCACTGCATCTCGACCTGGGACATGACGGTGTCGGACAACACGCGGGTGACGAGACCGACGAGGCGGTTCCGGGCGGAACTACCGACCCCGAGCAGGTCGGGTGCGTCGTCGGCCTGGGTGCGGGCGAAGTCGGCGAGGTCGCGTCCCGCGATCACCTTGCGGCCGGATTCGTCCTTGTGCGCGTCGAGTTGCCCTTGATCGATCCATCGACGCACGGTGTCGTCGCTGACGCCCATCAGCACAGCCGCATCGCGTATCCGCACATTCGTCATGATCGAGACATTACTTCCGCACCTTCGGAGACACAACGGAACGTGGTCGCGACAACACGAACGCCGACGCGCCCCGTTCCGGCACCGCGTGGTGGTGGAGGGTGCCGGAAGGGGCGCGTCGACCCGCGCCGAGTGGAGGGCTCAGCCCATCACACATCCGGACGGCGGTTCGTCACCCAGCGTGCTCATCAGGTACGGGACGACCTTGTCGTCGCCGAAGGCGTCGATGAGCAGCGGACCGAAATGCCCGGGAAGTGTCGCGCCGGGCAGAATCGGCGGCAGGGTGTTGGTCTCGAAGGTCACGTCCGCACCGCGGCCGCACCAGTCCTGCGCGAGTTGCGCCGCCTGACCGTAGGGGACGGTGTCGTCGTTGACCCCGCTGGTGATGAGCACGGGAGCCGCGGGGGCCACGGTTCCGATCCGCTGATCGTCGAGAACCGGCTGAGCTTCGGGAATCTCGTTGAGCCACGCACCGAGGGGCCGACCGTCGACGGTCATCTCGCGGGTGTCCACGAAGGGATGCTTCAGGATGATGTCACCGATGCAGGCCGTGCGGGCCGCACCGAGCAGCGCCTGCCCCCGCTCGTTGATCGCCGCGTCCACGTACGGCTGCAGGTTCGGGTGACGATCGAGGATGCCGTTGACTGCGAAACCGATCACACCACCGATGAGCGCTCCGTCGACCTGGTCGAGGGTCGCGCGGATGTCGGCGACCGGTGCACCCGCCCACACACCCTTCAGGTTCACGTCCGGCGCGTAGGCGGCCTGAAGTTCCGCGGCGGCGGCGGTCGCGCCCCCTCCCTGCGAGTATCCCCACAGCAGCACGGGTGCGTCGGAATCACCGCCGGACAGCGCATTCGCCGCTCTGGCGGCGTCGAGCACGGCGTGCCCGGTCTCGACGCGATTGACGTAGGTGTGGATGCCCGGGGTGCCGAGCCCGACGTAGTCGGTGACGAACACCCGGGCTCCGAGAGACGTCCACACGGCCGCGGACAGGGCTTCCTGGTTCGCGGAGAACGTCGGCTCCCCGTTCAGGTCGGCGTAGAGCCCGTGCGGCATCGCCAGCGAGATGGCGCATCGGTCGCCCTGCCCCGTGGTGCCGGGGGCGATCACGACCGTGGGACGCTCACCGGGCCCGTTCCACGGCCCCTCGGAATCCATGAAGATCCCGGTCACCGCGGCGGTGCTGCCGTCCTCCTTCGTCGACGTGAACATCACGCGTTGCGAGTCCACCGGCCACGTTCCGTCCGATGTCGGTGCCGTCGCGAGAACGTCGACGGGTTCGGTCCGCACCACCGTGCCCGGTCGACCGGGAAGGTCGGCCGGCGGCAGGTAGAACGGGGTCGGCGGAGCCTCGTCCGGGGGTGTGGCAGCGGCGAGCCCCGAGGCGGTCACGCCGATTCCGACGGCACTCCACACCACGAGCAGCGTGCGCAGCAGCCGGTGGCGACGCGGTCGCATTCTCGCGAAGCGGTTGGGTGAGGTGGACATCCCGGACTCCTCCGGTCGGTGCACGTGTCGTGCAGAGGTGATGATCGTTTCGGGTCGCGGTCAGATGATCGAGCCGACATCCCGTCGTACGAGGTTGTCGAGGGCGCGCTCGGCGACCGCCGCGATCGTCATCGACGGGTTGCATGCCGCTGTGTTGCCGGGCATGAGGGCACCGTCGAGGACGTAGAGCCCGCGCTGGCCGAGCACACGCCCGTCGATGTCGCACACCACGCCCATGTTCGCGCCGCCGAGCGGATGCCAGGTGGACGGCATCACCGCGTTGGTGTCGGTGACCACCGCGGTCGGTCCTGCGATCGCGCGAACCGTGGGATCGATGTGGCCCCATTGGATTCCGCCGTCCCCGTCGTGCGACCACGACAGCACACCCTGGTCCCGGCCCGCGTCGTAGCGGATCGTGCCGCGTCCGTCGCTGACGCCGTACCCGACGAGCACGGTGCTGTGCAGATCCATCGACAGCGAGGGGATCGATGCCTGGATCACCGTGTGCGCGTGCTCCGGGTCGGACCAGTTGAGGCTGCCGTACACGACGGGGCCGCCCTGCTCGATCCCGAAGTCGCAGGTGGGATCGGTCCACAGGTAGATGCGATCGGCGTTCGTGCCCCATCCGTCGCCGAGTCCATCGGGCAGATCGGGGATCGCACCGAGCGCCCCGGCGCGCACCAGCAACCGGGTGGTGTTGACGCTGCCGGCCGCCATGATCAGCGTTCCCGCGGTGAGCACGAGGTTCTCGAGAACCGTTCCGGTGGTGTCGGTCCGGTCGACCCGAACGACCCAGCGGCCATCGGCGGCACGCTCGATCGAGGTGACCTCGTGGCAGGTACGCACGTCGACCCGTCCGGTCGATTCCGCCTGAGCGAGATAGGTGACGTCGACGGAGTTCTTCCCACCGTTGTCGACGCCCAGTGCACCGTCGCCGTTGGTGTAGGACGGTGTCATCTCACCGCGCAGCTCGGCGAGGGCGTAGTCCCAGTCGATGGGCATGGGGATCTTCTGCAGCGGGAGTCCCTGCTCGGTGACCCGCTTCGCGAAGATCCGGGCCGCCTCGTAGGTCGGCGACTCGATGAGCTCGTCGGGTGCGGTCGCGAGACCCAGCATCTTCGCCACCCGGGGGTAGTAGATGCCGTCCATCTGCGCCCAGTCGAATCCGCCGGGGAACCAGCGCGCGAAGAGTTCCTCCGTCGGCTGCAGCGACATGCCCTGGTAGATGAGCGATCCCCCGCCGACACCGGTGGCGCACAGCGCGGTCATGTTGTCGCCGGCAACGGCTTCGAGCAGGCCGGTGTACGGCTCGAACGCGACTGGCCTACCGAACAGTTCGGGGTTCGACTTGTGCCACAGCACCCGCTTGTCGGGGGCGGATGCGCTCGGGAAGGTCGTCGAGTTCGGGCCCGCCGGCCAGCGGACACCGCGTTCGAGCACCACCACGGGGACCCCGGCCTGCGCGAGCCGCAAAGCACTGACGCCGCCGCCGAATCCGGATCCGATGACGACGACGCGGTGCTCCTCGTGCGTGAGCGGAACACGCTGCGCGCGAGCACCGATCGGGCGCGCTCCCGCAGTGTGCGGCAGTGAGACCGCCAGCCCTGCTGCCACCGCGGCACCCATGAACGCGCGGCGACCGAACGCGCGTCGGTTGTCGGTCACTCGGCCTTCTTCCCGCTGCACGCCGGTGCAGCATCCCGGTTTCGGTGTCAGGAGCGGGGGAGGGCGTCGGTGATGCGATTCGACCCCCCGGTGATACGAGAAAACTAGACACATTCGCCAAGAGTGTCAAGGTGCGGGGAGTGGTCGAGGTCGCGACAGAGCTACCGGAGGGAGATGGTCACACCGACAGCGCCGGAGTGAGCCAGCGCTCGAGGAAGGCACGGAGCACATCGTCGGGACGCGCGACCGGGTCGTCGAGACACACCACCGCCCACCCCAGGTGCACCGCGATCTCGGCGATCTCCTCGAGGCGACCCTCCACCTCGGGAAAACGTTCCTGCATCGGCACCAGAAAACCGGCCGACACCTCGACGGCACGATCGGCCGCCCCGGGATCGAAGAGGGGATTACCGGCCTGCGATCGCAACAACGCACCGAGAATCGCGTCGGTGCGGAACGCCCGTCGACATTCGACGATCAGATCGACGACGAACGCGACCGGTGATTCCGCCGTTGCCAACAGATCGGGAAAACCCGCGACCAGCGAACCCATATGCTCCGCGAGCGCCCGGGACACCATCTCCTCGCGCGTTCCGAAGTTCGAGTACACCGTCTGCCGCGACACACCCGCACGATCCGCGACGGCCGCGATCGTCACGGCGTCGAACCCCCTCGTGCCGATCAGTTCCCGGGTGGCCTCGGTGATCTTCGTGTGCGAGCGCATGTACCGCATTGTCCCGCGTCACCGCGGGCGACCGGGCGACCACTCCCGGATCCGGCTCGCGGACGGTGCGGCGTCAGTACACGTCGCGGACGTACCGGCGATCCGCGACCAGTGCGTCCACGTACGCGGCGGCACCGTCCGCGTCGAGACGTCCGTGCGCCTGAACCACGTCCCGCAGTGTCGCGTCGACGTCCTTCGCCATCCTGCTCGCGTCCCCGCACACGTAGAAGTGCGCGCCGTCCTCGAGCCACCGCCACAGCTGCGCACCGTGCTCACGCATACGGTCCTGGACGTAGATCTTCTGACGTTGGTCCCGCGAGAACGCCAGGTCGAGGTTGGTCAGGAACCCGTCGGCGTGCATCCCCTCCACTTCGTCGCGATACAGGAAGTCGGTCGCAGACCGCTGATCGCCGAAGAACAACCAGTTGCGCCCCGTGTGTCCCGACTCGCGCCGGTCGTGCAGGAACGCGCGGAACGGCGCGATACCCGTCCCCGGCCCCACCATGATCATCGGCGTGTCGGCGGTCGACGGCGGACGGAAATGCGCACTGCGCTGCACGAAGATCGGGATGTCGACGCCCTTGCTGTGATCGGCGAGAAAACTCGAACACACTCCCGCACGGTCACGGCCGTCGTTGCTGTACCGGACCACGGAGACGGTCAGTTGCACCTCGCGGGGATTCGTCTTCGGGCTCGACGAGATCGAGTACATGCGCGGTTGGAGCCGCTCGAGGATCGGCAGCCACTCGTCCAGCGGAGCCTTGAACGGGTACTCCGCGATCACGTCCATCGCCTGCTTGCCCCACAGCCAACGCTGGAGCTCGATCTTGTTGCCCGGGCGCAGCAGCTTCGCGAGTTCGGAACTGTCGGTCTGCTGCTGCACGAACCGGAGCAGGTCCGGGGTGACACGGGTGACATCCAGGTGACGGGTCGCCGCCTCCCGCAACGGAATCGTGGGATTCCCCGGCAGTTCCACGGGTGCCTCCGCATCGAGCGCGGTCACCTGCAGCCATTCGTCGACGACATCCGGACCGTTCGTCGGCAGCACCCCGAGTGCATCCCCGGCGCTGTACTCGAACTCCGGATCGAACAGTTCGAAGCCGAAGCGCCGCACATCCTTCGACGAACCCGCGCCGCTGAGCGGCTCGTTGTGCGTCAGCCGTGTCACCAGTGGGGACTTCCGCGAGAAGCGCGGCCCCGCGGGCGCCGGCGGCGGAGGCGACGTCGGCGCGGTGTCCGACGCCACGAGCGGCACGACCGCGGCGAGCCACTCCTGCGCGGCATCCTCGAAGTCCGGCTCGCAGTCCACCCGCGGCGCCATCCGTGTCGCGCCGAGTTCGGCGAGCCGCTCGTCGAGTCTGCGACCGTGCCCGCAGAAATCGTCGTAGCTCGAATCCCCGAACGCCAGAACCGAATATCGGGTTCCGGACAACGACGGTGCGTCGGGGCCGGTCAGGGACTTCCAGAATCTGCCGCCGTTGTCGGGGGCGTCACCATCGCCGAACGTGCTGGTCACCACGAGGAGATCGGCCGTGTCGGTGAGGTCGGTGACGGCGAGGTCGTCCATCGGTACCGAACGTACGGCGCGCCCCCCCGCCCGAAGGCGCTCCGCGACCGTCCCGGCGAACTCCTCGGCGTTCCCGGTCTGCGACGCCCAGGCGAGCACCACGGGCGCACCCGCGGGTTCGTCCTCCGGATCCGTTCCGGAAGAAGGTGATCCGTCTCCGCGCGAGAAGACACCCGCGAGAAGCCCGTCCACCCACACACGGGTCGCGGCGGGCATCGGCGCGGACGTGGGCAGCACCGGCACGGTCGTGATCTCGCCGGTGCGCAGACCCGCGAGCACACCGGCGAGGTAGGTGCGGGCCGTGTCGTCGAGCACCGGTGCCGCCACGTCGCCGAGTCCGATCTCCTCGGCGAGCCGCGCGAGAACGCCGTCGCCGTCACCGGATACGGGCGTGTCGACCCTCGCCAACGCGACCGCACACACCTTGAACTCCGGCTGATGCGAGACCGGGTCGGTGGCGTCGTTGGTGACCGCGTTGACGGCGAGATCCGCGCCGTAGGCATCGTTCCAGTGGAAGGGCGCGAAGCAGTTCCCCTCCGAGACCCGGTCGGTGATGACGGCGGGCAGCACCGCACGGCCACGCCGCGAGACGATCTCGACGTGGTCGCCGTCCCGAACCGACAACCGGTCCGCGTCGACGGGGTGGATCTCCACGAACGGCCCCGGCTCGAGCTTGTTCAGTTTCGCGACCTTGCCGGTCTTGGTGAGGGTGTGCCACTGGTGCTGCACCCGCCCCGTGTTGAGCACCATCGGGAAGTCGTCGTCGGGTAGTTCCGCGGGCGGAACATGCGGCCGGGCCAGGAACTTCGCCTTCCCGCTCGGTGTGGCGAAGCGCAGCCTCGGTACGGTTCCGTCGGTGTGTTCCAGCTTCGGCTGCGACACTCCGTCGTTGAGATACCGCACCGGATTGCGGTCGGCGCCGCCGGGCGGGCACGGCCACTGCACGGGTCCGCGCCGGAGACGGTCGTAGGTGATTCCGCGCAGGTCGTATCCCGTCGACGGATTCGCGAACCCGGTGATCTCGTCGAAGATCTCCTCGGCACTCGAGTACGCGAACGCTTCACCGAAGCCCATTTCCTCGGCCACCCGCGTGATGATCCGCCAGTCGGGCAGGGCGTCACCGACCGGGTCGACCGCCTGCCGGATCAGGTTGAGGGTGCGGTCGGATCCGATGGTGACGTAGTCGGATTCGGACCACAACGCGGCCGGCAACTGGATGTCGGCGTATTCCCCGGTCTCGGTTCCGGCGTAGGCGTCCTGCACGACGACGAGTTCGGCCTTCTCGAGTGCCTCGAGAACGGTTCCGCGGTTCGCGACCGTCGCGACCGGATTGGTACAGATGATCCAGCAGGCCTTGATCTCCCCGGCCGCCATCCGCTCGAACATGTCGATGGTTCCGGTGCCCACCTCGATCCGGAGGGTGCCGGGCTCGAGGCCCCACTGCTGCTCCACGAACGCGCGATCCGCATCGGACAGGACGGAGCGCTGACCGGGCAGTCCCGGCCCCATGTAGCCCATCTCCCGGCCACCCATCGCATTGGGCTGGCCGGTCAGCGAGAACGGGCCGCTGCCCGTGCGGCAGATCGTGCCGGTCGCCAGATGCAGGTTGCAGATCGCATTGGTGTTCCACGTGCCGTGGGTGCTCTGGTTCAACCCCATCGTCCAGCACGTCATCCAGTCGCCGGCCTCACCGATCCAGCGGGCGGCCGTCCGGATGTCGTCCTCGGGGATCCCCGTGATCGCGGCGACCGCGCCGGGGGTGTACTCGGCGAGGAACTCCTCCATCGCCTCCCACCCCTCGGTGTGTTCGTCCACGAACTCCCGATCGACGTGCCCGTTCTCGACGAGCAGGTGCAGCAGGCCGTTCAGGAGGGCCAGGTCGGTGCCCGGTTCGATCCGCAGATACAGATCGGCCTTGTCGGCGGTCGCGGTACGACGCGGATCCACGACGATCAGCTTGGCGCCGGCCTTGACGCGGTCCATCATCCGCAGGAACAGGATCGGGTGGCAATCGGCCATGTTCGAGCCGATGACGAAGAACACGTCGGCGTGGTCGAAGTCCTCGTACGACCCAGGGGGTGCATCCGAACCCAGCGACAGTTTGTATCCGGTGCCGGCACCGGCCATGCACAGTCGCGAGTTCGATTCGATGCCGTTGGTGCCGAGATATCCCTTCGTCAGCTTGTTCGCCAGGTACTGCGACTCGAGCGACATCTGACCCGACACGTACACGGCGACGGCGTCGGGTCCGTGTTCGTCGATGATCGACCGCATCCTGCGGGCGGTCTCGGCGATCGCATCGTCGACGGGAACCGGCATCGGGGTGGCACCGCGCGCACTGCGCACGAGGGCACCGGTGAGTCGGCCGCCACCGGCCAGCATCTCCGCGCTCGTCGCACCCTTGGTGCACAACCGGCCCCGGTTCGTGGGGTGATCCTTGTCGCCGTACGCCTTGACGACCCGCCGCGCGCCCGTCTCCGGGTCGACTGCGACGTCGAGAATCATGCCGCAACCCACACCGCAGTACGAGCAGGCGGTCTTCACCGACGTGATCGCATCCTGCATGTCCCGCTCCTGATCGGCACCGTCTCGAAAGGCCGGTGTCCATGCTGCGGACACGGTGTTGCGACAGGATCAATCGCGGTGATCGGGATGTGACAACTGGCTCACCCCGCACGCCCGAGGTTGTGAGGGATGCGAAACATGCGCAGCGTCCGGGACACACCCGAGTGCGCGGTGCCCGACACGGAACGACCGGGTGAGGCACGAGGCGTACCCGTCCGATGCCGGGACGGTCACACCTGCTGACGCTGCTCCCACCAGGCCCGCAGCCGCGTCTCGGCGTCCGCGCGCTCCAACGGACCCTGGTCCAGACGGAGTTCCTTGAGGAAGTTCCACGCCTCACCGACCACCGGCCCCGCGGGAACACCCAGGATCTCCATGATGGCGTTGCCGTCCAGGTCGGGACGCACCCGCGCGAGATCCTCCTGCTCGGCGATCCGGGCGATCCGCTGCTCGAGATCGTCGTACGTGGCCTGCAGGGCGGCGGCACGCCGCTTGTTGCGGGTCGTGCAGTCGGCACGCACCAGCTTGTGCAGCCGCGGGAGCAGCGCACCGGCGTCGTGCACGTACCGACGCACCGCGGAGTCCGTCCACTGCCCCTTGCCGTAACCGTGGAAGCGCAGATGCAGGAAGACGAGCTGACCGACGTCGTCGACCATCTGCTTCGAGTACTTCAGTGCCCGCATCCGCCGACGCACCAGCTTCGCGCCGACCACCTCGTGGTGGTGGAAACTGACGCCGCCGCCCGGCTCGTTGCGTTTCGTGTCGGGCTTGCCGATGTCGTGCAGCAACGCCGCCCACCGCAACACCAGATCGGGATCGCCGTCCTCGAGGTCGATCGCCTGCTGGAGGACGGTCAGCGAATGCCAGTACACGTCCTTGTGCTGGTGATGCTCGTCGATCTCGAGTTTCATCGCCGGGATCTCCGGGAGCACCCGCTGCGCGAGACCGGTCTCGACCATGATGTCGATGCCCTCGACGGGATAGTCGCCGAGGATCAACTTGTCGAGTTCGGCCTGCACCCGTTCGGCGCTGATCCGCAGGATCTCGTCCGCCATCCGCACGATCGCATCCCGCACCCGTTCGGTCAGGGTGAACCCCAACTGCGAGACGAACCGCGCCGCGCGGAGCATCCGCAGCGGATCGTCGTGGAAGGAGTCCTCGGGGAGCGCCGGGGTGTCGAGGACCCCGGCGACCAGATCGTCCATCCCGCCCAGCGGGTCGACGAAGTCCTCCGCCCCGCCCGGTCCGATGCGGATCGCCATCGCGTTGACCGTGAAATCACGGCGGACCAGGTCGTCCTCGAGCCGGGTGCCGTACTCGACGATCGGGTGCCGGGTGACGCGGTCGTAGGCGTCGCTGCGGTACGTGGTGATCTCGATCTGGTCGGCACCCTTGACCGCGCTGACCGTGCCGAAGTCGATGCCCGTGTCCCACTGGTGGTCCACCCAGCCGCGCAGCAGCTCCTGGACGACCTCGGGGCGCGCGTCGGTGGTGAAGTCGAGGTCGGTGCCGAGCCTGCCCAGCACGGCGTCACGAACGCTGCCGCCGACCAGGTAGAGCTCGTGCCCGGCCTCCGAGAATCGGGTACCGAGCGGAGCGAGCACATCCGACAGGGCACGCAGCGTCGACTCGGCGCCGGCCAGCAGCCGAGTGCGACGGTCGGCGTCCGCGGAGGGGGAGTTCACGTCTTCGAACCTTACCGAGCGGACCGGGAGCATGGTTCGACAGGCACCGACTCCTTTACATCTACTATCTATGAGGTGTCGCCCTCAGAACGTGCCAACCGCAACCGCCGCAGCTCGCGGCGGCGCGGGTCGGGCGGCAAGAACCCCGTCCGCGGTGGCTCCGCGGCGAGCGCTCCCGCAGTTCAGGGGCGTTTACGAACCGTGCGGGAGACGTCGGCCGGGGGTCTGGTCGTGGACGGTCTCGGCGGGCCCACCGATCAATTGTGCGCCGCGTTGATCGGCCGTACGGACCGCCGCGGCCGGTTGCTCTGGTCGCTTCCCAAGGGGCACATCGAGAAGGGTGAGACGGCCGAGGAGACGGCGATGCGGGAGGTGCACGAGGAGACGGGGGTGCGCAGCACCGTCCTCACCGAACTCGGCAGCATCGACTACTGGTTCGTCACGGAAGGCCGGCGCGTCCACAAGACTGTGCATCACTATCTGCTGCGATATCTCGGAGGGGAGTTGTCGGACGCCGACGTCGAGGTCACGGAGGTGGCGTGGGTGCCGCTGCGGGAGCTGCGGACGCGGCTGGCGTACGCCGACGAACGCAAGCTCGCCGCCATCGCCGACCGGCTCATCGCCGATCTCGACCCCGCCTGGTTGCCGGATGCCGACGGACCGGGGGCCCATCTCGCATGAGATCGGTTCTCTCCCGGGCCGCGGCCGCCGTCGTCGCGGTGCTCACGCTCGTTCTCGGTGTCACGGTCGCGGGATTTCCCGTCACCGCGACGGCGCAGCCCGTCGACGAACCCCGGTTCCTGAGGTTGAGCATCGACGAGATCACGCCTCAGGTGGTGTCGACGTCGAGCGATCCCGTGGTGACGGTCAGCGGAACGGTCACGAACATCGGCGATCGGGCGGTCGACGACGTGTGGGTGCGGTTGCAGCGCGCCCCACAGGTCACCGATTCCGGTGAGCTCCGCTCGTCGCTGACCCTCGACCAGTCCGGATTCGACACCGTCGGCAACTTCGAGGAGGTCGCCGACCGTCTCGAGCAGGGAGCGCGTCGGACCTTCCGGCTGGAGCTGCCGTTGCGGTCTTCCCTGGTTCCGTCGCTGAACATCGCGTCGCCGGGGGTGTACCCGCTGTTGGTGAACGTCAACGGCACCCCCGAGTACGGCGGGCAGGCACGTCTCGACGACGCCCGTTTCCTGCTGCCCGTGCTCGGTGTTCCGGAGTCCGGGGAGCACGGTGCCGACGGGTACGAGGCCGACGAGTACGGAGCGGGGGAGTCCGGAGCAGGAGAATCCACGGGCGGCACCGACGACGCCGTGTTCCCCGCCGTCGACGCCACCCCCACCGAACCCGTCCCGACGACGCTGCTGTGGCCGCTCGCGGACACGCCGCGGATCGCGGCGGGTGTCCCGGGTTCGGCCACCGACCCGGTGCGTTTCGTCGACGACACGCTCGCGACGTCGTTGACGGAAGGCGGCAGGCTCGACGGGTTGCTGCGCGCCGCCGAGGACACCGCGGCGAACGATCCGCGGGTCGCCGACGCGATGTGCCTCGCGGTCGATCCCGACCTGCTCGTCTCCGTCGCCGGCATGACCACCGAATACCTCGTCGTCGACGACCCCGCCGACCCGCTCGGCGCCGCCACCCCGGGTTCCGGGACGGATGCGGCGATCGGCTGGCTCGAGCGACTGCGTGGCCTGGCGACACGGATGTGCACGACCCCGCTCCCGTTCGCCCAGGTCGATGTGACGGCGCTGGCGGAACTCCCGGAATCCGCGGGGCGGGACTCGCTCGTCGGCACGGCCCTGGCTGCCCCCGCCGTGATCGTCGACGAACTTCTCGGCGTCGACTCGCTCGACTCGGTGGTGTGGCCCGATGCCGGTGTCCTCACCGAGAAGGCGGGGCTGCTGCTCGCCGAGGACGGTCCCGTGACCGCGCTGCTCGCCGACGCGGCGTTCGACTCCGGGTATTCGGCCCGTCCGTCGACGATGCGGGTCAGCGGCGTCGACGGTTTGACCGCGGCGGTGTTCGACGGCGCGTCCGCCGCGGCCTTCGCCGCGATGGGCGACCGGCCGCAGACCCCGTCGTTCGTGCCGGAGAGCGCACGCTACGACCTGACCGAGGACACGGAGACCGCGCGGTTGCAGGATGCGCTCGCCGCGGTCGCGTGGCCGGCGCTGAACGCCGCGGGTGATTCGGCCCCGGACGGCACCGCGACCGCGGGGGGCTCCACCGATCCCGTGGTGTTCGCCCCACCGCAGGTGTGGTCGCCGTCACCGGACGACGCGGCGGCGACGGTGTCGCTGCTCGGGACGCTCGTGCGGTCCGGGCTCGCGACGCCCCGTCCGTTCCGGGAGGTCGTTGCGGATGCGGCGGCGAAGGCCGGGGACGTCGAGGCCCGGCTCCTCACCTACCCCGAGGAGGCACTCGACGACGGTGTCCCCGTGTCGTCGGCAACGCTCGCCGCCGACCAGGCCGAACGGCTCGACACCCTGCAGGACGCCTTCGTCGAGGATCCCCAGGCACAGCTCACCCCCGGACGGTTCACCGCACCCCTGCGGCACGGCCTTGTCCGCGCACTGTCCTCCGCCGACCGACGCGGCACCGATCCGGAGGCCGCTGCCGCCGCCGCGCTGAACCGCCTCCACGAGACCACCGAGGCGGTGGACCGGGTGTTCGAATCGGTGACGGTGCTGTCGCCGGGCGGGGTCTACACCCTGACCTCGGAACAGAGCCCGCTGGTGCTGGTCGTCCGCAACGATCTGCCGGTGGGGATCACCGTGCGCCTGCACGTCGACGTTCCCGACGGGGTGGAGATCACCGATATCGGGCCGACGCAGCTTCCCCCGCGCGGCAGCCGAACCCTGACCGTGCCGGCACGGATCAGCGAATCCCTGAAGATGGACATCGAGTTCGCGTTGACGACCGAGTCCGGGCTGCCGCTCGGCAGTACCGCGCAGGTGACGGTGCGGTCCAACGCGTACGGGAGGATCATCGCGATCGTCACGGGATGCGCGGGTGCACTGCTGCTGTTCCTCGCCGGACGACGACTTCTGCACAGGTTCCGGGGCGAACCGGACCCGGCCGACGAAGGGTACGAAACGCGATGAGCGGGAACTCGACGCGAGACGCGGGCGCCGGGGCGCGGACGGCGGGCACGGTGTCGGCTCCGACGACCTCTCCCGACGTGACCGGCACCTCCGGTGGGTCGGGGGGTGGCCGGCGCGCACAGAGCCTGCTGGCCGCGACCGGATCCATCGCGGTGGCGACGCTGATCAGCCGGATCACGGGTTTCCTCAAGCAGCTGCTGATCCTCACCCTCCTGGGCGCCGGTGTCGCCAGCTCGTTCACGGTCGCGCACCAGATCCCCAACATGATCTCCGAGCTGGTGCTCGGTGCCGTCCTCACCTCCATCGTCGTGCCCGTGCTGGTCCGTGCAGAACGGGACGATCCCGACGGTGGTGAGAAGTTCATCCGGCGGTTGTTCACCGCCGCGCTGGTGCTGCTCGGGTCGGCGACCGTGCTGGCCGTGGCCGCGGCGCCGTTGCTGACCACGCACATCTTCCTCGACGATTCGGGGCAGGTGTCGACATCGCTGACGACGGCGCTCTCGTTCCTGCTGTTGCCCGCGATCGTGTTCTACGGGTTGTCCGGCCTGTTCACGGGCATCCTCAACACCCGGCAGGTGTTCAAGCCGGGGGCGTGGGCGCCCGTGCTCAACAACGTCGTCGTGCTGTGTGTGCTGGTGCTGTACTACCTGATGCCCGGCGAGATCACCCTCGACCCGGTGCGCATGAGCGACCCGAAACTGCTGGTACTCGGTATCGGTGTGCTGCTCGGTGTCGTCACGCAGGCCATGTCGCTGCTGCCCGCCCTGCGCCGCGAGGGCATCAGCCTCAAACCGCTGTGGGGACTCGACGATCGGCTGCGGCAGTTCGGTGGCATGGCTGCCGCGATCATCCTGTACGTGCTGATCAGTCAGGTCGGCATGATCTTCGCGACCCGCGTGTCGTCGGCAGCCGACGAGGCGGGACCGGCGATCTACAACAACGCGTGGCTGCTGCTGCAGTTGCCCTACGGGGTGCTGGGTGTGACGGTGCTGACGGCGATCATGCCGCGGCTGAGCCGCAACGCGGCCGAGGGCGACACACCCGCCGTCGTGGACGATCTGTCCGTCGCGACCCGCCTGACGATGATCGCGCTGATCCCCATCGTCACCTTCCTCACGATCGCCGGACCCCAGATCGGTACCGCTCTGTATGCGTACGGCAGTTTCGGTGCCGGCAACGCCGACCTGCTCGGCCGTGCCGTCAGCTGGTCGGCGTTCACCCTCATCCCGTATTCGCTGGTGTTGATCCACCTGCGGGTCTTCTACGCGCGGGAACAGGCCTGGACACCGACCTGGATCATCCTGGGGATCACGGCCGTCAAGATCGCGCTGTCCGCGTTGGCCCCGGTCGTCGCGTCCGACAGCGATCAGGTCATCGTCCTGCTCGGCGTCGCCACGGGCGTCGCCTTCACGGTCGGTGCGTTCATCGGCGGGTTCCTGCTGCACCGCACGCTCGGGAACCTGCAGATGACCAACGTCGGCCGCACGGTGTGGCAGGTCCTGGCCGCGTCGGCAGCGGGTGCGGTCACGGTGCTGCTCACCGAACGGCTGCTGCAGCTCGACGCGCTCAGCGACCGGCTCGGCGGCATCGGTTCGTTCATCCGCGTCGGCGTCACCGGTGTCCTCATGGTGCTGGTCTCACTCGTGGTGATGTGGCTGCTCAGGGTGCCCGAGATCCTGGCCGTCGAGGCCGCGGTCCGGCGGAGGCTGCGCGGCGGCGCGAGCGACGAACCGGCCGACACCCCCGACGAGACCCCCGGCGGCGCGGCGGCAGCGACGGCGCCGCGACGCCCCGTCCCGCCGCTGCCGCCGTACGTGTACGGCGAGTACGACGCGGAGCGGACGGTGGTGCTGCCACGCATCGACTACGGCGAATACGGTGTCGGTCCGTACGACGCGATCACAGAGGTCATCCCGGCGATCCGGGACTTCCCCGGTCGCGACCGGTCACAGCAACAACTCCCGTACCCTGGTCGTCAGCAGATCCGGTCGGGGCGTCGCGGTCCGCGCTATTTCGTGGCTCCCGGCGACCCCAGGCTCCGCACGGGCAGTGGTGGACGAGTCGACGACGAAGGAGTGATGGTGAGCGACGACCACGCGGCCGGCAAGTCCATGCTCGATGCGAAGGACCGCGCAGGTGCGGACGGGTCGGGTGAGGCGAAGCCGGCGAATTCCGGCTCCCGTGAGACGAAGCCGACGGATTCCGGTTCGGTCGGGGCAGCGAACGAGTCCGCCGCTCGCGGAGCCCCGAGCGACGGCGCGGCCACGCAGGCGGTACCCGCTCCGACGGCACCCGACGCGCCCCGGACGAAGGCGCCGCAGGGTGCGCGACCGGCGCGTCCCGCACGCGAACCGAACCTCGACACCGGCATCATCCCGATCGGCTCCCCTCAGTTGCCTCCGGTGCGCGTCGCCGGATCCGCACCGGCACGTCCGATGCGCGGTCCCGAACTGATCGCCGGCGCGTCGGTGGCGGGTGGGCGGTACCGGCTGCTCGCCCCGCACGGCGGCGCCCGCGGGTTGCGGTTCTGGCAGGCCCTCGACGTGAAGCTCGACCGCGAGGTGGCACTGACGTTCGTCGATGCCGAGCAGCAGGCCGTCGACGCGACGGGACCGGACTCACCCCAGTCGGTGTTGTCGCGCACCCTGCGCCTCGGACGGATCAATTCGCCCGGTCTCGCGCGTGTGCTCGACGTCGTGCGCGGCAGTTCGGGTGGCATCGTCGTGTCCGAGTGGACGCCCGGTCGGTCGTTGCGTGAGATGTCGACGACGGAGCCGTCCCCGATCGGCGCGGCCCGGGCGGTGCGTGCCCTCGCTGCCGCCGCGGAGTCCACTCATCGCGCGGGCAGCGCGTTGTCGATCGACCATCCCGACCGGATCCGCATCAGTGTCGCGGGCGACGCGGTGCTGGCCTTCCCCGCGACCTTCTCCGATGCCGACGCGATCTCCGACGTCCACGGTCTCGGCGCGACCCTGTACGGATTGATCACCGGTCGGTGGCCGCTCGACGAACCCGCGGCGCCGGGTGCCCGCGGGGCGGACACCGCGCGCAAGGGCGGCACCGTCGGAGGTATGCCCCCGGCCGAACGCGGCGGTGGTGGGATGCCCGTCGAGCCGCGGGTCCTGCGACCGGATGTGCCTTTCGAGATCTCCGCCGTCGCGGTCCGCGCGTTGTCCACGGACGGTGGTATCCGTACCGCCGCCACGGTTCAGCACATTCTCGATCAGGCGTCGGTCGTCGATCAGAAGACGGACATGATGCCGGCGCTGCGACTCGGTCAGCGTTCCGCGGTCACCGAGAACCATGCACTGAGCGATCCCGAAGCGCTCGCCGAGAAGAAGAAGCATTCGCAGCGCATGATGACCGCGCTGATCGGGTTGGGTATCACCACGGTGGTGCTGCTCGCGCTCATCGGGTGGTGGATCACCAATCTGCTTGCGGGCGATGCGAACGATCTGCCGCTCACCAGCCAGGAATTCGGTCTCACGTCCACCGCGGAGGCGCCCGCTCCTCCCGCGGACCCGACGGGCGCCGCGACACCGGCCGTCGCGTCCGGTCCGGTCGCGGCCACCTCCGTCAGCGTGTATTCCCCCCAGGGAACACCGGATTCGCCGGCGACAGCCGCGCAGGCGATCGACGGGGATCCGAGTACCGAGTGGAGCACCGACGCCTACTTCGATCCGTTTCCGTCGCTGAAGAACGGTGTCGGGTTGCTCGTCACGCTCGCCGAACCCGCCACGCTCACCGACGTCACCGTCACCACCGACACCCCGGGCACCGTCGTGGAGGTGCGCAGTGCTCCGTCCGACAATCCCTCACTCGACCAGACCCAGGTGATCGGTTCCGCCACACTGGGTTCGGGCGAGACCGCGATTCCCGTGGAGGCGAACGGGAGTACGTCACACGTGTTGCTGTGGATCACCGACCTGAGCACGAGCGGTGGCAGCAACAAGAGCGCGATCTCCGAGGTGACGTTCGAAGCCGCACGCTGATCCGGGCTCCGACCGGAACCTCACGAACGGCGCTGCATCCGACGAATCGGATAACATCCGCGCGTGCGAATATTCGGGGGGATCGCCGGTATCGCCGTGTCCTCGTTCCGGGACGGGTCTGACACAGGGGTAGCGGACACAGGGGTAGCGGACACAGGGGTAGCGGACACGGGGAGCCCGGACACGGGGGTGCCGGACACCGCGCTGTTGGCTGCGCACGCGGCGGGCGACGAGCACGCCTTCCGGATACTGGTGCGCCGCCACTACGACTACCTGTGGCAGGTGGCACGCCGGGTGAGTCCGTCCGTGGACGACGCCGCCGACTCCCTTCAGGACGCGCTGCTGTCGGCGCATCGGAGGGCCGCGACGTTCCGTGAGGACGCCGCGGTGCGCAGCTGGTTGCACACCATCGTCGTCAATGCCTGTCTGGATCGGATCCGGCGTTCCCGGGCACGGCCCACCGTGCCGCTGATCGAGGATGCACTGTCGGCGTCGGTGAGCCACGACGATCCCATCGTCGATGTGGAGACGGCCCTCGACATCGCGACGGCGTTGCGATCGCTGACTGCCGACCAGCGTGCCGCGGTCGTCGCCGTCGACGTGGAGGGCTACTCGGTGCGCGATGCGGCCAGGTTGCTGGGTGTTCCGGAGGGCACGGTGAAGAGCCGGTGCTCGCGGGGCCGCACCGTACTCGCGCAACTTCTCGGGGATTTTCGGGGTCGAGGGAACCGATCGTGAGTTCGGTCCGTCTTAATCTGGTGAGTGCATCCGACCCGCCGAGGAGTTCCGCGCATGAACGAGGACGATCTTCCCCGTCCGCCGTACCCTGTCGCGCTGCTGGCCGATCTGCACGCGGGGGTTCTGGACGATGCCGTCGCCGAGCGACTGTGGTCGTCGGTCCGCCGCGACGCCGACGCCATGGCGATTCTCGACCGGTTCGATGACATCCGGCTGCAATTGCGTGAACTGCGGGTACCGGACGTCGACGGCGCGGGTGAGGGCGGACGGATCCCACCCGAGATCGCCGCGCGGATCGACACCGCGCTGGCGGCTCGGGAACGGCCCGCTCCGGCACGGGTCGGACGCTGGGCGGCGGTCACGGCCGGGATCGGTGTCGCCGCGGCATGCGCCGCCGTCATCGCGTTCGGGTTGCGACCGGGCGGCGACGACACCGCGCCGCAGGCGCAGCCGGCGACCGGTGGGGGCACCCACCTCGTGGACGGCACACTGCCCCCCGACGCACTTCGCGCCGTCGTCGGCAGTTCCGGGCTCGGCCCGCTGTCGGATCCCGACCGGTTGGGGGAGTGCCTGTCGGCGAACGGTTTCGCACCCGATTCGGTGATCGTCGGTTCCCAGGTGATCCGGGGAGCGGGCGACGATGTGATCGCGTTGCTGCTCAGTGGCCCCGTGCCACCCCAACTCACCGCGCTGGTCGTCGGAACACACTGCAGTGCAGCAGATCCCGCGACAGTGCAGGTGGAGGTTCTCGGCTGACGCGGGCTCACCCGCGATCGCGCGCAACCGGCAGGAGCAGTTCGAGGATGCGTGCGCGCAGCGCCGGGGTGTCGTCCTCGGCCGCGATCAGACCGGCGAAGAGCGCCGATCCCGCTGCCATGACCAGCACTGCGCGCGCGTCCAACTGCGCATCCGACAGCTCGGGATCACCGGAGTCGGTTCCCCCGTCGACGAACAGCGCGGTGCTCGGACCGCTGAACGTCCGCCACAGGGCCGTCCGCAGATCCTCGTGGTCGCGCAGCGCCGCGAGCAACCCCGGCAGCGCGGCCCGGACATCGGGGCGGGAGAACAGTTCGGCGCTGGCCGTGACCACCCATTCGATCCACCCTCGCCGGTCGATGCCGTCGTACGGGGCGAGATCCGGTGCGGAGCCCAGCAGCGCGTCGAGAACCAGGTGCGCCTTGGTCGGCCACCGGCGGGTCAGGGTTGCGCGCCCGACTCCCGCCTCACCCGCGAGCGCCCGCATGCTGAGTCCGTCCCACCCCCGTTCGACGAGCATCCTGCGGGTGATCTCGAGGACGTGGGCGTCGATACGCGGGTCGCGGGGGCGTCCGGGTGCGGCGTCAGGCATTCGTCCCTGTTTTCTGAATCGACGGTGGCGGTGCGATGTCCCGCAAGGCTATAGTCGGACCACAATTACGATACCACCGGCATCGAAAGTAGGGGCATGTCTTCGCCGCGACCGACCGTGTTCGAACCCGCCCGTCTCGGACCGCTGACGCTGCGCAACCGCATCGTCAAAGCGGCCACATTCGAAGGAGTCATGCCGCGCGGCGCCGTCTCCGACGAACTCGTCGAGTTCCACACCGAGGTCGCACGCGGCGGAACGGCGCTGACGACCGTCGCCTACTGCTCCGTGTCACCCGCCGGCCGCGTGCACCGCGACACCCTCGTCCTGGATGCCGACGCCGTGCCCGGACTCCGCAGGCTCACCGACTCCGTCCACGCCGAAGGTGCGCTCGCGTCGGCGCAGATCGGTCATGCGGGCCTCGTCGCCAACCAGATCTCCAACGGCATGCGCAGCACCGCCCCGTCCACACGCATCAGCGCGCCCGGAATGGGACTCGTGAAGGGTGCCACCCTCGCCGAACTCGACACGATCGTCGACGATTACGCCACCGCCGCGCGGTACGCCGTGGATTCCGGCTTCGATGCGCTCGAGATCCATCTCGGGCACAACTATCTGCTCAGCTCGTTCTTCAGTCCCAACCTGAACAAGCGCACCGACCGCTACGGCGGCAGCGTCGCGAATCGCAGCGCCTACCCCCGTCGCGTCCTCGAAGCCGTTCGGCGCGCGGTCGGCGACGACGTCGCGATCATCGCGAAGTTCAACATGACCGACGGCGTACCCAAGGGACTGTGGCTCGACGAATCGCTGCCCATCGCGAAACTCATCGAATCGGACGGGCACATCGACGCGATGGAGCTCACGGGCGGAAGCTCCCTGCTCAACGGCATGTACTTCTTCCGCGGCGACGTCCCGATGAAGGAATTCCAGGAGTCGCAGCCGAAACTGGTCGGCTGGGGCCTGAAGCTGTACGGCCCGAGGATCTTCCCGAAGCTCCCGTTCGAGGAGGCGTTCTTCCTGCCGATGGCGCGGCAGTTCCGGTCGGAGTTGTCGCTGCCGCTGATCCTGCTGGGCGGAATCAACCGCCGCGACACGATGGAGACCGCGCTCGACGAAGGCTTCGAGTTCGTCGCGATGGGCCGTGCGCTCCTGCGCGATCCGTATGTCGTCGACAAGATGCGGCGCGAGGTCGCGCACGAGGGTCTGTGCATCCACTGCAACAAGTGCATGCCGACGATCTACACGGGAACCCGCTGCGTGATCCGCGAGACTCTGCGGGACGTCGAACTCGGCGTGTGAACCGTGCGACCGCCTCCGGCTCCCGGCCCGTCCCGGAGCCGTCCGCGGGAGACCGGATGGACACGGTGGTGTCCCGATGTGTGGCGTGAGGCACGGCATACGGGGAACAACACCGTTTACCCTGGTGTTGGTATGTGAAACCCCAGCCCCAGACGACCCGGAAGGCTCACATGTCGACAGCGCCCACGATCCACGACATCATCATCGTCGGTTCGGGACCGGCCGGATACACCGCGGCGATCTACGCCGCCCGCGCCGAACTCGCACCGCTGGTGTTCGAGGGAACCCAGTTCGGCGGTGAACTGATGACCACGACCGAGGTCGAGAACTTCCCCGGATTCCGTGAGGGGATCATGGGTCCCGAACTGATGGATCAGATGCGCGAGCAGGCGCTGCGTTTCGGCGCCGATCTGCGTACCGAGGACGTCGAGGAGATGGACCTCACCGGTGCGGTCAAGACGGTCGTCGCGAACGGCGAAACCTACAGTGCCCGCGCCGTGATCCTCGCGATGGGCGCCGAACCCCGCTATCTCGGGGTACCGGGGGAGGAGCGGCTGCTCGGCCGCGGTGTCTCGGCGTGCGCCACGTGCGACGGGTTCTTCTTCCGCGATCAGGACATCGCCGTCGTCGGCGGCGGCGACTCCGCGATGGAGGAAGCCACCTTCCTCACCCGCTTCGCGCGCAGCGTCACCCTCATCCACCGCAGCGAGAACTTCCGCGCATCGAAGGTCATGCTGGCCCGAGCCCGCGAGAACGACAAGATCCGGTTCGCCACCAACACCCGTGTCGTGGAGGTGCAGGGTGAGAACAGCGTCGAGAACCTCGTCGTGGAGGACACGGTGACCGGTGAACGCCGCGACCTCGCCGTCACCGGTCTGTTCGTCGCCGTGGGTCACGATCCGCGCAGCAGCCTCGTCACCGGCCAGGTGGACCTGGACGGTGAGGGCTACGTGCAGGTCACCGCACCCGGCACCGCCACGTCGCTGCCCGGCGTGTTCGCCGCGGGAGACCTCGTCGACCACACCTACCGGCAGGCCATCACCGCCGCCGGCACCGGTTGTTCCGCCTCGATCGACGCGGAGCGGTGGCTCGCCGCGAATCGCGACGAAGCTGTCGCCGCGGTCTCCGCGTCCGTCTGAGCCCCACCCCGTCGATACCCCCACGGCCGGTCCGGCACCACCTCGAACCGCCGTCCCGCATCAGTTCACCCGATTCCAGGAGGCACAGTGTCCAACACCGTCACCATCACCGACTCGTCGTTCGTCGAGGACGTCCTGCAAGCCGACAAGCCCGTCCTCGTCGACTTCTGGGCGACGTGGTGCGGGCCGTGCAAGATGGTCGCGCCGGTCCTCGAGGAGATCGCCGGTGAGCACGCCGAGAAGCTGACCGTCGCCAAGCTCGACATCGACGCCAACCCGTCGTCGGCGCGTGACTATCAGGTCATGTCGATCCCCACGATGATCCTGTTCTCCGGTGGCAAGCCCGTGAAGACGATCGTCGGCGCCAAGGGCAAGGCGGCGTTGCTGCGCGAACTGGGGGACGTGCTGTAGTACCGTCCCAGGATCAGCCTCGGATACGCCCGGGAAAGCCTGTTCGGAGCGTGTTTGAGACAATCCGTCCGGGTGACGCCCGGCCCTCGGGCCGGGCGCGACCGAGCGGTACCCAGTCAGTTCAGATCAGCGCAGTACGGATCAGCACGGAAAGGCCCGAGACATGCGTCCTCTTCGTCACGGCGATCACGGTCCTGCCGTCGCCGAGATCCGCAGCATCCTGGCGGGTCTGGGATTCCTCCACGACGGGACGCCCGCGCACGGCGGAATCGACGGCGGCGGCGAACTCGATCCCGCGCTCGAGGATGCCGTGTTCGATCGACTCCTCGACGGTGCGGTACGCGCGTTCCAGCAGCAGCGTGGTCTGCTCGTCGACGGCGTCGTCGGTCCCGCCACGTACCGCTCGCTGCGTGAGGCGTCGTACCGGCTCGGTGCGCGCACGCTGATCTACCAGCTGTCGGCCCCCCTGTACGGCGACGACGTCGCGTCGCTCCAGACACGGTTGCAGGATCTCGGGTTCTACGTGGATCGCGTCGACGGCTATTTCGGCCCGCGGACACACGACGGACTCAGCTCGTTCCAGCGGGAGATCGGCCTGTCCCCGGACGGGATCTGCGGCGCCGAGACGCTGCGCGCGCTCGACCTGCTCGGCACGCGGGTGTCGGGTGGGTCGCCGCACGCCATCAGCGAAGAGGAGATCGTCCGACGCTCCGGTTCGCAGCTCAGCGGGAAGCGGATCGTCGTCGATCCGGGGCTCGGCGGAAACCATCACGGGTACATCGTGCGGAACCGGCACGGTGTGATCTCCGAAGCCGACATCCTGTGGGATCTCGCGCGCCGACTCGAAGGGCGGATGGCCGCGACGGGCATGGAGACGTTCCTGTCGCGTCCGTATCACGCCGACCCCACCGACATCGAGCGGGCGGGCACCTCGAACGCCTTCGGGGCCGATCTGATGATCTCCCTGCGATGCGATTCGAGTTCGTCCCCCCTTGCCAACGGCATCGCGAGTTTCCACTACGGGAACTCCCACGGCTCCGAATCGATGATCGGCCAGGTTCTCACCGGCTACATCCAACGTGAGATCGTCGCGCGGACACCGCTGCAGGATTGCCGCAGCCACGGTCGCACGTGGGACCTGCTCCGGCTGACGAACATGCCGACGGTTCAGATCGACCTCGGGTACCTCACCAACGGGCACGACTCCACCGTCCTGTCCGATCCCCGCCACCGCGACACGATCGCCGAGGCGATCCTCGTCGCCGTCAAACGTCTGTACCTGCTCGGCCAGGACGATCAGCCCACCGGCACCTACACGTTCGCCGAGCTTCTCGCCGAAGAACTGTCCATCACCGAGACCCGCTGACCGATCCGGGAGCGCCGTGGTCGACGACCACGGCCCCCGCCGGTTTGACGACGAGATCCTCCACGGTCAGCGACGCGGCCTCGAGGAGACGATCGAGTGCCGCCTCGACCTCTTCCTTCCAACCGTGATCACGATCCAGTTCGAGGCGCAGCCGCGGATACCGGTGATGCGGTGCGATCACGTCGAACCCCATGTCCTCGAGGAAGTCCGCGGGAATCATGCATTCGGCGGGAGAACACTCGCGCCCGGCGGTTGCGGTGGGAGTGTCCGCCGGCTTCCGGGTGGCCACGTCACCCCTGATTCCGAATGCCTCGATCGCGCGGACGTTGCGGCGCACCAGATCGTCGACGACCGCGCGGATCAGGTCACCGGCGACGTCGGTGTCGTCCGCGATGGGTTCCAACCTGATGGTGGTCAGGAGAATGGCGTCGGCACTCACCGGGGAGGTCGGGAACCACTGCGCCCGCGGCACCATGCTGGGCGGCGCGTAGAACACGCATCCGGCGATCCGGTCGCCGATCGACGCGATCCGGGCACACGAACCCCACTGCAGCATGACCGTCGACAGCCACGCCTCCTTCTCGAACTCGGGGTCCACGAAGCCGAGTGATTCGGCGGCCGCCGCGGGATCCATCTCCCAGAAGACGCATCGTCGGGCATGGAACGGCAACTGCTCGATGCCGCTCAGGGTGAGCGGTACGACTCGGGTCGACACGGCTTAGCTTCGCCTCCACGCCTTGATCCACACGTCCATGTGCTCCGAATGCGGAGTCAGGAAGCACCCTTCTGGGATTCCATCATCGTGACGATGCGCTCGAGATCGTCGACCGACCCGAACTCCACCACGATCTTGCCCTTGCGTTTACCGAGGCTGACGGTGACACGGGTGTCGAACGAGTTCGACAGGCGTTCGGCCACATCCTGCAGACCGGGCATCTGAATCGGTTTGCGGCGCTGCGGTGACGGAGTGTCGGGAGCGGTACCCCGATTCGCGAGGACGACGGCTTCCTCGGTGGCGCGCACCGACATGCCCTCGGCGACGATCCGGGCGGCCAGCACCTCCTGTGCGTCGGCGCCCGCATCGAGCGACAACAGTGCGCGGGCGTGCCCCGCCGAGAGAACACCGGCGGCCACGCGTCGCTGCACGGGAATCGGCAGCTTCAGCAGCCTGATCATGTTGGTGACCACCGGTCGCGAGCGACCGAGACGGGCGGCGAGTTCCTCGTGGGTGACCTCGAACTCCTCCAGCAACTGCTGGTAGGCCGCGGCCTCCTCGAGGGGGTTGAGTTGAACGCGGTGGATGTTCTCGAGCAGCGCGTCACGCAGCAGCGCATCGTCCTCGGTGTCACGGACGATCGCGGAGATCGTGGTGAGACCGGCCTGCTGGGACGCGCGCCAACGCCGCTCACCCATGATGAGCTGGAAACGATCGTCCTCGATGCGACGCACCACGATCGGCTGCATCAGTCCGAATTCACGGATCGAATGCACGAGTTCGTCGAGCGCATCCTCGTCGAACACCTGACGCGGCTGCTTCGGGTTCCGGTCGATCCGATCGATCGGGATCTCGAGGTAGACCGCTCCGGTGGGGGAGGGGAGGGGTTCACCCTCCGCCGCGGTCACGGCCGCGGCGCGGTCCGGGTTGCTCGCGCCCTTCGCGGGCGTGGACGTCCCACGCTCCGTGTCGGCGGGATCCGAACCGGCGGATGCGGATGCCGGGGTCCCGTCACCGATGACGACGTCGGCGGCTGCGGTACCCAACCCCGACGGCGCGATCGTCAGTCCGGCGCCCGGGGCGCGGCGCACCGACGACGTCCTGGACGTGGATTTCGCGGCCGGTTTCGTTGCGGTGGCCACCGCCGCGGCGGCCGCGGCGGGTTCCTCCGACGCGGGCGCGGGCTCGTCCGTCTCGGCCGGCGGGGTCGCGACGGGCGGACCCGTCGGGATCAGCGCAGCAAGTCCTCGTCCGAGCCCACCCTTACGTGTCGCGCTCATGCCTTCCCCTGATTCTCGTGTAGCCCGCGTGCCGCCAGTTCACGACCGGCGTCGAGGTAGCTCATCGCGCCCCGCGAACCAGGATCGTAGTCGAGAACGGTCGTCCCGTAGCCCGGAGCTTCCGATACCTTCACGCTGCGGGGGATCACCGACCGCAACACCGCGGCACCGAAGTGCTGACGCACCTCCGCCGCCACCTGGTCGGCGAGTTTCGTGCGGCCGTCGTACATCGTCAACAGGACGGTGGAGACATGGAGATCCGGATTCAGGTGCGCCTGCACGAGTTCGATGTTGCGCAGGAGCTGACCCACACCCTCGAGCGCGTAGTACTCGCATTGAATGGGGATGAGGACTTCCTTCCCCGCGACCAACGCGTTGACCGTCAGCAGCCCCAGCGAGGGCGGGCAGTCGATGAGGATGTAGTCGAACTCCCTGTTGCCGAGCGCCGCGGGGGTCAGCGCGTTGCGTAGGCGGTTCTCGCGGGCGACCATCGAGACGAGTTCGATCTCGGCGCCGGCGAGGTCGATGGTCGCCGGGATGCAGAACAGCTTGTCGCTGTGCGGACTCTGCTGAATCGCCTCGGCCGCGGTGACATCGCCGAGGAGCACCTCGTAGCTCGACGGGATACCGGAGTGGTGGGGGACCCCGAGCGCGGTACTCGCATTTCCCTGCGGATCGAGGTCGACGACGAGAACCGACAGTCCCTGAATGGCGAGCGCCGCCGCGAGGTTGACGGCTGTCGTGGTCTTACCGACCCCACCCTTCTGATTCGCGATGGTGAAGACTCGCCGTTCGCGCGGCTTCGGCAGCGATTCCGTCGCACTGGGATGCAGGATCTGACTCGCTCGGTGCGCCGCCGCTCCGATGGGAGTGTCCGCGATCGAGATGTCCTCGTAGGAGACCGGGAAGTATTCGTCGTCGTTCTGGGACTCGTTCACGCGAGTGCCGGATTCGGTTTCACGTGAAACAGCGGACTCAGATCCACTCGACATGGAACGCTCCTTATACGTAGACCCGTTCGGTTGGCAACGCTACAACCTTCACCTCGTCCGGCGCGCGCCACACGCGGGGGCGCAGACCGGACCGGGGTCGAACACGACGGGAGTTCACCACCCCCACCCTCGACCGCTTCAGTATTCCAGAGCGGCGAACGATCGAAACGCGGCGCCCGTTCGCACCCGATGTTTCACGTGAAACGACAAGCCGTCATGTTTCACGTGAAACATGACGGCTTGTCGCGGGGGAGGGGAGGGGTGCGGATGTCGCGATGTTTCACGTGAAACAACGCGCCTGCCCCTACTGTCACAGTGACGTAACTGCCGGGCACCGAAGCATGGGCCGGCGACGATGTTCCATTCGCCCGAATCGCACCGTGCTGTCAGCGTCGGCCACGCCGACGGGACTGCTTGGGCTTCCGCACCGCCTTGACGACGATGGTCGGCACCTCGAGAAGATCGGCTCCGCACTCGAGCACCTCGAGGTCCCCGACTCCGAGCCGCGTCAACTCGGCGCGGTCACGCTCGATCTCCTCGGCCGCCGACGAACCCTTCAGTGCGAGCATCCGCCCGCCCTCATGAATCAACGGCAACGACCACTTGACAAGCTTCGCGAGGGGAGCCACCGCGCGGGATGTCACGACGTCGGCACCACCGGCCTCCTGGATCACGCCCGGCTGCTCGGCCCGCCCCCGCACCACGAGGACGTTGTCGAGACCGCTCGACTCGACGAATTCGGCGAGATAGATCGACCGTCGCAGCAGCGGTTCGACCAGCGTCACCCGAACGTCCGGTCGCGCGATCGCCAGAGGAATCCCCGGAAGGCCGGCGCCGCTACCGACATCGACGACGGATTCGCCGCTCTCGATCAGTTCCCCGAGAACCGCACAGTTGAGGATGTGCCGCTCCCACAGTCGCGGGACCTCCCGCGGTCCGATCAGACCTCGCTCCACACCGTCCGTCGACAGCGATCGATGATAGCGCTCCGCCAGTTCGGTGCGCTCACCGAAGATCCGCTGCACTGTCGCCGGAATACCGGACTCGTCATGTTCCACGTGAAACATCCTCTCCCGCCGCGTGTCGACGCGACAACATTCGGCTCCTGCAACGACGAGAGGGGCCCGGCTCGAGCCGGGCCCCTCCTGTCGTTTCCGCGTCGCACTCGAATTCCTGACTCGAATGCGGTACTCGGATCAATCCTTGATGATCACCACTCGGCGTTGCGGCTCGGCGCCTTCGCTCTCACTCGACACGCCGTCGACCTTCGCGACCGCATCGTGCACGATCTTCCGCTCGAACGGCGTCATCGGCGTGAGCTCCTCACGCTCGCCGGACTCGAGAACACGCCGAGCAGCGGCCTCACCGAGCTCGGTGAGCTCGGCCCGCTTACCGGCGCGCCAACCCGCGATATCGAGCATCAGCTTGCTCCGCTCACCGGTCGACTGCTGCACCGCGAGTCGCGTCAGTTCCTGCAGCGCGTCGAGGACCTCACCGCCGCGACCGACGAGCTTCGACAGATCCTTGCCGCCGTCGATGCTCACCACCGCGCGATCACCCTCGACATCGAGGTCGATGTCGCCGTCGAAGTCGAGGACGTCGAGGAGCTGCTCGAGATAATCGCCGGCGATCTCACCCTCTTCGATCAGGAGCTCGTCGTCGTCGGTCTCGACATCGGCCTCGCGCGGCTCCGTCGCCACCTCGAGCTCCTCCTGTGCCTTGTCCAGGTCACTCGCCATCATCAGCCCTCTTCTATTTCTGTCGCTTGCGCTTGGAGTTCTTCGGTCGGCTTCCCGGCTTCGGAGCGGTCGGCGCCGAACCCGAACCACCGGTCGACTCCGGAGCGTCCGACTTGCCGAGGGAGACACCCGAGTCGTCCGTCGATCCGGTCGCTGCGGCCGCGCCCTTCTTCTTGTCGCGGTTCGGCTTCGCACCCGGTTTCGGGGCGTTCTCGCTCCGGCGGGCCAGCGCCGCTTCCCGCTTCTGCTCTTCCTCGTGGTCGATGCGACGGAAGACCAGATGCTGCTGGCCGTAGGTCCAGACGTTGTTGCTCACCCAGTAGATCAGGATCGCGATCGGAAGGAACGGACCACCGACCATCACACCGAGGGGGAACACGTACAGCGCAAGCTTGTTCATGATCGCGGACTGCGGGTTGGCCGCGGCCTGCACGCTCTGCCGCGCCACCGACGCCCGAGCGTTGAAGTGCGTGGCGATACCGGCGATGATCATCAACGGCACGGCGACGGCAGCGATCTCCCAGCGCGTCGGGATGTCCCCGCCGAACGCCGCGAGCGATTCGGTGGGCTGCGTGATCCACGAGGAGATCGGCGCGCCGAACAGTCGCGCGTCGAGGAACGACTGCACGTCCTCCGGACTGAACGCGTAGTTACCGATCTGCCGGTTCTCCTCCGGCGTCAGTTCCTGCCCCGATCCGAACGGGCCGAATGCCGTCGACGTCGTGCGGTTGAACGACCGGAGCACGTGGAACAGACCGATGAACACCGGCACCTGCAGCAGCACCGGGAGGCAACCCATCAACGGGTTGAAGCCGTGCTCCTTCTGGAGCTTCTGCATCTCGAGCGCCTGGCGCTGCCGGTCGTTCGAGTACTTCTTCTGCAGCGCCTTGATCTGCGGCTGCAACTCCTGCATCTGCCGCGTCGTACGCACCTGCTTGACGAACGGCTTGTACAGGATGAGGCGGAGCGTGAAGACGAGGAACACCACGGCCAGTGCCCAGTTCAGCCCGCTGTCCGGTGCCAGCACGAACGAGAACACTTTGTGCCAGAACCACAGGATCCATGACACCGGGTAATAGATGAAGTTGAGCACGAGTCTGTGTACTCCTCGGGTCGTCCATGGTCGCCAACCAGCGGCGTCGGTCTCGGGTGTCGGGGAGGCCCGTCAGGTTTCCGCGAGGTGTGGCCGCTCCGGTGGCGCCGCGGAACGTCGCCGTTCGGGAACCGGATCCCACCCACCGGGGTGCCAGGGACCGCACTTGAGCAGTCTCACAGCTGCGAGCACCGATCCGACGACGACACCCCGGCCGCGGAGGGCCTCCACCGCGTATTCACTGCAGGTCGGTGTGAATCGGCAGGTCGGCATGCGGGTCGGGGACACATACGTGCGATAGAGCTCGATGCAGAAGATGAGTGCCCGCGCCGGAGCCGAGCGCACGCTTCGCCACCGGATCGTCCTCGCGGGGCTCATGCGACACCTGTATCGGAAGTCGGTGACCCCGCCGGCGCGGAATCAGGAGGGGTGTCGAGCAATCCCAGGCGCGTCAGCCCGGATCGGATCTGCCGCTCGAGATCTCGTGACGTCGCCGCTGCGGCACCCGGAAGCGCCCGCAACACGACATCGGTGTGTTCGGGTACCGCATCGACCAACCCGATGCAGATATGACGAAGCCGGCGTGCGACTCGATGTCGAATCACCGCCGGCCCGACAGCCTTGCTCACGACGAGACCGAAACGCGGCCCGTCGACACCACTCACCACAGGATCCGGGCGATCCCGCACATAGGCGTGTACGACCAGATCCCGGCGCCCCTGCCGGCGACCGCGACGCACCGCTTCGGAGAAGTCCGAGTGGCGCCGCAGTCGATACGGCTCAGGTAGCACCCCGAGCTCCCGTGACGGGATCAGGCGGTGAGCGAAGCGCGGCCCTTGCGGCGACGCGCGGAAACGATGGCGCGACCCGCACGGGTCCGCATCCGGAGACGGAAGCCGTGAACGCGCGCGCGGCGTCGGTTGTTCGGCTGGAACGTCCGCTTGCCCTTGGCCACGGTCAACACTCCTCGAGAATTGCGGCACCGGTATGGCGCCCTGGGTCAGGTAGAAATTCGCATGATCCGAACGCGCCAGGCGCAGCACGGATCCGCCACTGCTGTACGAGTGACTTTTCGAGGCTACTCGTGCGAGCGCGCGAAATCAAACCGCGACGTGGGGGCATGCGCAACCCGACACGCCGCCGCCGTCGGCGCGGGATTCTCGCCGGAGAACCCCGTGACGGCGGTCACGCTGCTGTACGCTTCTGCTCGAAGAACTGTCGGGGAGTGTTCGCCAGGGAACGGAAGCGGGGGATCCACAGGCCTGCGCACGGCATCGGGTACGGTGTCACATCGTCACCACGTGACACACGCGATTCCTACAGCATCGGCCGAACGTCGTACATCACGGCCACGAGGGCCTTCTCCACACACCACACCGGGTTCATCCACACCTCCACCGGGCCATTTCCCCCGGTTGTCCACACCTGTGGATAATCGTGTGGACAACCCTGTCGACCCTGTGGGAGGAAGCTTCGTGAGCGACGAACCGAACGCACTCGCCGACGTGTGGGCGGACGTCGTCGCCGAACTCACCGTCGACGACGGCGGTCTGACCAAGAGTCAGAAGGCGTGGCTCGCGCTCGTCAAACCGATCACGCTCACCCAGGGGTTCGCACTGCTGTCGGTGCCATCGGCACTCGCGCAGCAGTCCATCGAACGCGACCTGCGGCAGCCGATCCTGCGGGTGCTCAATCGCAATCTCGGGCATCGCGTCGAAGGTCTGGGTGTGCGTGTCGAACCCCGCGAGCGGCCCGACACCTCCGCGGACGATCCCTACGCCGAACCGCGCGACACCCTTCCTCTCGAGGGTCTGCCCGCCGAACCTCACCCGCGTGAGCACCGGCCCCGCGAGGCCGGCCGTCGCGACAACGATCCGCGCGACGGTGCCGTGCGCGATTCCGGCCACACGCCGCGCGACGGCCTCGGCGGTGCGGACACCGTCGACACCGTCGGCGCGTACCGACGCCGCTACGCGCCGGCCAGGACGGCCGAGCCACTCGACATCGAGCACGGCGACCACGACGAGGTGGACGACGATCGCGAAGCGCTGACCGCGGTGCGCGAATCGTGGCCGTCCTACTTCACCCAGCCGCCCCCTCCCGACACCGCCGCCGGGGCCAGCAGCAGCCTCAACGCGAAGTACACCTTCGACACGTTCGTCATCGGCGCCTCGAACCGGTTCGCGCACGCCGCGGCGGTCGCGATCGCCGAGGCGCCCGCCCGCGCGTACAACCCCCTGTTCATCTGGGGTGCGTCCGGTCTCGGCAAGACACATCTGCTGCACGCTGCCGGGCACTACGCGCAACGACTGTTCCCGGGAATGCGTGTGCGGTACGTGTCCACCGAGGAGTTCACGAACGACTTCATCAACAGCCTGCGCGACGACCGCAAGGTCGCCTTCAAGCGCCGCTACCGCGAGACCGACATCCTCCTCGTCGACGACATCCAGTTCATCGAGGGCAAGGAAGGCATCCAGGAGGAGTTCTTCCACACCTTCAACACCCTCCACAACGCCAACAAGCAGATCGTGGTGTCGTCCGACCGTCCGCCGAAGCAGCTGGCGACGCTCGAGGAGCGCCTCCGGACCCGCTTCGAATGGGGGTTGATCACCGATGTGCAGCCACCGGAACTCGAGACCCGGATCGCGATCCTCAGCAAGAAGGCGCGGATGGACAGGCTCGACGTGCCGCACGACGTGCTCGAACTGATCGCCAGCAGGATCGAACGCAACATCCGTGAACTCGAGGGTGCGCTCATCCGTGTGACGGCCTTCGCCTCGCTCAATCGGCAGCCACTCGACCTGACCCTGGCCGAGGTGGTGCTGCGCGATCTCATCCCCGATTCGACGGCGCTCGAGATCAACGCGGCGACGATCATGGCGGTCTGCGCCGAGTACTTCGGGACATCGATCGACGATCTCTGCGGCCCGGGCAAAGCACGTCCGCTCGCATCGGCGCGACAGATCGCCATGTATCTGTGTCGGGAGCTCACCGACCTGTCGCTACCGAAGATCGGCCAGACGTTCGGTCGCGACCACACGACGGTCATGTACGCGGACAAGAAGATTCGCAAGGAGATGACCGAGCGGCGCAAGGTCTACGACCAGGTGCAGGAGCTCACCGCCCGCATCAAGCAGCGGTCGAAGCGGTGACGCGGGTGCGCCCCACCCGGAGCACCCCGTGGCCTGCGCTCATCCACATCATCCCCAGATCTGTCCACACCCCCGGCGTTCATCCACAGGGCGAACTCCGGGGGTGTGTCGTCATCCCGGATCTCGAGACGATCGGCATCCCCACGGCTGTGGACAACGGTGTGCACAACGTGGGATCTTTGTGGACGAACGGTGGACAGAGTGCGAACAGTCTCGAGGTATCCACATTCATCCTCGAGAATTCCTCGAGTTAATCCTCGAGTGGAGGGGCCTCGAGAAGGCCACCCCACCAGCGTAGACCGTCATCGGTCCACAGATTCCACAGGCCCTATTACTACTTCTGTGAGTTCTTCATTGAAATCCTCTTTGAAAACAGGGGTGTGGATCGTTCGGGTCCACAGGCCTCCCGGAGCGCCGGATGAGGTCGAACACTCCGCTTTGCAAGGCGGGCGGGAAGGCATACCGTGGAGCCGCATCCCCGGCTCGGAACCTCCATGTCGGGGCGTTGTGTCAAACTCGTAAGGCTTGTCGAAGACCACGATCGAGAGGATCAACCGGGCGATGGAGCTTGGAACCATGAAGTTTCGTGTTGCTCGCGAGGACTTCGCCGACTCTGTCGCGTGGGTGGCCCGAAGCCTTCCGTCGCGCCCACCGGTCCCGGTGCTCGGTGGTGTACTGCTCGGAGCCGAAGAGCAGGGCCTGACCGTCTCCGGCTTCGACTACGAGGTCTCCGCACAGGTCCACGTTCCCGCCGAGGTGCTCACCCCCGGCCAGGTCCTCGTCTCGGGCAAGCTGCTCGCCGACATCACCCGTGCGCTCCCCAACAAGCCGGTCGACGTGGTCCTCGACGGAACCCGCGTGCTCATCACGTGCGGTAGCGCCAAGTTCTCCCTGCCCACCATGCCGGTCGAGGACTACCCTCAGCTGCCCTCGCTCCCCGAACAGACCGGTTCGATCTCGGGCGAGCTGTTCGCCGAGGCCATCGGCCAGGTCGCGGTGGCCGCCGGCAAGGACGACACCTTGCCCATGCTCACCGGAATCCGTGTCGAGATCGAGGGATCCGACATGGTGTTCGCCGCGACCGATCGCTTCCGGCTCGCGGTGCGCAAGCTCGAGTGGATGCCGACGAGCGATCTCACCTCCTCGGCGGTGCTGGTGCCCGCCAAGACGCTCTCCGAAGCAGCCAAAACCGTTGGTGGAACGGCGAACATGCCGGTTCAACTCGCACTCGGCAGTGGTTCGACGGTGGGTGCCGACGGCCTGCTCGGCATCGTCGCCGACGGTCGACGGACCACCACTCGGCTTCTCGACGCGGAATTCCCCAAGTTCCGGCAGCTCCTGCCCGCCGAGCACACGGCGATGGCGACCGTCGAGATCGCACCGCTCGTCGACGCGATCAAGCGAGTGGCGCTGGTGGCAGAGCGCGGCGCCCAGGTCCGTCTCGAGTTCACCGACGGCAACGTGCTGTTGTCGGCCGGTGGCGACGACGCGGGCCGCGCGGAAGAATCCCACCCGGCGGAGTTCCACGGGGAGCCGCTGGTCATCGCGTTCAACCCCGGCTATCTGCTCGACGGCCTCACGTCGTTGCACACCGACAAGGTGTCGTTCGGGTTCACCACGTCGAGTCGACCCGCTGTGCTGCGCCCGGCACTCGACGACGAGCCGGTGCCCGACGAATCGGGCACGTTCGTCGCACCGGACAGCGACTACACCTACCTGTTGATGCCCGTGCGATTGCCGGGCTGACCCGGGCTCGGGAAGTGGACGCCTCGTGTACGTTCGCACCTTCGCGTTACGCGACTTCCGCTCCTGGGAAGCCGTTTCCGTCGAGCTGAACCCGGGCACAACGGTTTTCGTCGGACCCAACGGGCATGGCAAGACGAATCTGCTCGAGGCTCTCGGTTATCTGTCGACGCTGTCGTCGCATCGCGTCTCGTCGGACGCACCGCTGCTGCGCAGCGGAACCGACCGCGCGTCGGTCGGGGCGCTGGTGGTCAACGGCGGTCGCGAGCTCGGTATCGACATCGAGATCAACGACGGCAGAGCCAACCGGGCACGGATCAACCAGTCACCCACACGACGTCCCCGCGAGTTGCTCGGTGTGCTGCGCACCGTGCTGTTCGCCCCCGAGGACCTGTCCCTGGTGCGCGGAGACCCGGGGGATCGGCGCCGGTATCTCGACGAACTGCTGAGTTCGCGGTTCCCGCGGATGAGCGGCGTGCGGGCGGATTACGACAAGGTGCTGCGGCAGCGATCCGCACTGCTCAAGACCGCGGGCGGGGCGTTGCGCCGCGGTGCGCGGTCGGACGACGGGGCGAGTGCCCTGGCCACCCTCGACGTGTGGGACGGGCATCTGGCCGCGCACGGCAGCGAGCTGCTGGCGGCTCGGATCGCGCTGCTGCACGACCTCGCACCGCACGTCGCGGAGTCGTACCGGGCGATCGCACCGGAGTCGCGGCCCGCCGGCCTGCGTTACCGCGCGAGTCTCGGCGACGCACTGCCACCGGAGTTCTCCGATCCGATGCGCGCACCCGAGCCGGACGACCGGGACGTGATCGAGGCCGCGTTCCTGCACGCGTTGTCGCAGGCCCGCGGCCGCGAGATCGAACGCGGGGTGTGCCTGGTGGGCCCGCACCGTGACGAACTCGAACTGATCCTGGGTGACAGTCCGGCGAAAGGGTATGCCAGCCACGGTGAATCGTGGTCCTTCGCGTTGGCTCTGCGGCTCGGTGCGTTCGCTCTGTTGCGCGCGGAGGGCACCGATCCGGTGCTGTTGCTCGACGACGTGTTCGCCGAGTTGGACCGTCGACGTCGCACCGCGCTCGCCGCGGTCGCGGCGACCGCGGAGCAGGTCCTGATCACCGCGGCGGTCGCCGAGGACGTGCCACCGGAGTTGACCGGCGACCGTTTTCCCGTGCATGCGGAGGACTCCGACCGGGGTCGGATATCCGTGCTCGGTGCAGTGCGGCACGTCGACGAGGTCGTGGAGGTGGGCGATGACCGGTGAGCGACCCGACCCCGACGGATCCTCTCCCGACCCCGGAGTCGGCGATGAGCCCTCCGGCGGTACCGAACCGGAACTGCGGGGGATCGACCTGGCGCGGCGCGCGCTCGAGGAGGCCCGCGCCGCGGCGAAGGCGAGCGGTAAGGCGGTCGGGCAGGGGCGTGCCTCGAGGGGACCGCTGCGTCCCCGCCGTCGCCGCCGCGGCTGGTCCGGCCCCGGACCCGACGAGCGCGACCCCCAGCGACTGGGTTCTCTCGCGAGCGGTCTCGCGAAGCAGCGGGGCTGGTCGGCGCACGTGTCCGAGGGCACCGTCCTCGGCAGTTGGGCGCGTGTCGTGGGCGAGGACATCGCGGGACACGCGCAGCCGACGACGCTGCGCGACGGCATCCTGCACGTGTCCGCGGAGTCGACCGCGTGGGCCACCCAACTGCGCATGATGCAATCGCAACTGCTCGCGAGCATCGCGCAGGCGGTGGGAAACGGTGTGGTCAAGGAGCTTCGGATCACCGGCCCGACCGCTCCGAGCTGGCGCAAGGGCGAGCGGCACATCCGCGGTCGCGGACCACGCGACACGTACGGGTGAGGTGGCGCGATGCGTAATCGACCCCCGAACGACCGGAAACCCGCCCGGATAGGAATTCACCCGACCGGTCGCGCGTCGTGTCGACACCGTGGACGTCAGCGGGGCGACAGGCGCCTTCTGGCGTAACGCTCGGAACGACACTCGGACACGTAGAATGAACCGGAATGCGTCGCGCACCCCTGCGCGGAGCAGAGGCGGAGAAGGAGAGCTACCGACCCGTGGCTGCGCAGAAGTCGAACAAGAACAGTGAGTACGGTGCGTCGTCCATCACCGTCCTCGAGGGACTCGAGGCGGTGCGCAAGCGCCCAGGCATGTACATCGGCTCCACCGGTGAGCGCGGACTCCACCACCTCATCTGGGAGGTTGTGGACAACTCGGTGGACGAGGCGATGGCCGGCTACGCCACCAAGGTCGAGGTGACGCTCCTCGAGGACGGAGGCGTCCAGGTCGTCGACGACGGCCGCGGTATCCCGGTGGGCATGCATGCTTCCGGTGCCCCCACGGTCGAGGTCGTCCTCACCCAGCTCCACGCGGGCGGCAAGTTCGATTCGGAGGCGTACGCGGTCTCCGGCGGCCTGCACGGCGTCGGTATCTCGGTCGTCAACGCGCTCTCCACACGCCTCGAGGTCGAGATCGACGTGGACGGCTATCACTGGACGCAGGAGTACCTCAACTCCAAGCCGCGTGAACTCGTCAAGGGCGAACCGACGAAGAAGACCGGCACCACGGTGCGGTTCTGGGCGGATCCCGACATCTTCGAGACGACGGTCTTCAACTTCGAGACCGTCGCGCGACGTCTCCAGGAGATGGCGTTCCTCAACAAGGGCCTGACGATCACGCTCACCGACGAGCGGGTCCAGCCGGAGGAGGTCACCGACGAGGTCGTGTCGGAGACCGCGGAGGCACCGCGGAGCGCCGAGGTGGAGGCCGAGGTCGCCGCCGCGGAGACCCCGAAGATCAAGACGCGGGTGTACCACTACCCGGGCGGTCTCGAGGACTACGTGCGTCACATCAACCGCACGAAGACCCCGATCCACAACTCCGTCGTGGGTTTCACCGCGAAGGGCACCGGCCACGAGCTCGAGCTCGCGATGCAATGGAACTCGGGCTACTCGGAATCCGTCCACACCTTCGCCAACACCATCAACACCCACGAGGGCGGAACCCACGAGGAGGGCTTCCGTGCGGCGCTCACCTCGGTCGTGAACCGCTACGCGAAGGACAAGAAGCTCCTCAAGGACAAGGATCCGAACCTCACGGGAGACGACATCCGTGAAGGTCTGGCGGCGATCATCTCCGTGAAGGTCGCCGAGCCGCAGTTCGAGGGCCAGACCAAGACGAAGCTCGGCAACACCGAGGTCAAGTCGTTCGTGCAGAAGGCCTGCAACGAGCACATCTCGCACTGGCTCGAGGCCAATCCCGCCGATGCCAAGACGATCGTGACGAAGGCCGTGTCGTCGGCGCAGGCGCGGGTGGCCGCACGCAAGGCGCGTGAGCTCGTGCGGCGCAAGAGCGCGACCGACATCGGTGGACTGCCGGGTAAGCTTGCGGACTGCCGCTCGAAGGATCCGAGCAAGTGCGAGATCTACATCGTGGAGGGTGACTCCGCGGGGGGGTCGGCGAAGTCCGGCCGAGACTCGATGTACCAGGCGATCCTGCCGCTGCGCGGCAAGATCATCAACGTCGAGAAGGCGCGTATCGACCGTGTTCTCAAGAACGCCGAGGTCCAGTCGATCATCACCGCGTTCGGCACCGGTATCCACGAAGAGTTCGACATCGCGAAGCTGCGCTATCACAAGATCGTGTTGATGGCGGACGCCGACGTCGACGGCCAGCACATCGCGACCCTGTTGCTGACGCTGCTGTTCCGGTTCATGCGCCCCCTCGTCGAGAACGGGCACGTCTACCTGGCTCAGCCGCCGCTCTACAAGCTCAAGTGGCAGAAGGGTGCGCAGCCGGAGTTCGCGTACTCGGACCGTGAGCGTGACGGACTGCTCGAGGCCGGCCTCGCCGCCGGCAAGAAGATCAACAAGGACGACGGCATCCAGCGTTACAAGGGTCTCGGCGAGATGAACGCGAAGGAGCTGTGGGAGACGACGATGGATCCCAGCGTCCGCGTCCTGCGTCAGGTGACCCTCGACGACGCGGCTGCGGCAGACGAGCTCTTCAGCGTGCTGATGGGTGAGGACGTGGAGGCGCGCCGGAGCTTCATCACCCGGAACGCGAAGGATGTCCGATTCCTCGACGTGTGAGGGTGCCGATCGGCGTCGGTCGGTCGTATGACCGGCGCCGCACTGTAGTGAGAGTGCGGCGCCGGTAGCGGCCGACACGCTCCGATGCGAGCGGATTGTGTCGTAAATCACGATGCGGGTGCTGCATCTCGGTCGATTCGTCCGAAATCTATGCCTACACACCGATTACCGGTGAGTACACTTCGATACGGCCATACGTAGGTGTGGCAGCCGAACGAGGGTACCGAGGGGACACACCCGGTCGATGGGAAACCCGTCTTCCATATTCGCTGTATGTCCCGATATGGTGCCCTCACCCAGGAACGTCTCGTTCGACTGCACTCCCGTACATCGCAACCCCACTGTCGCGTGGGTTGCCCGAGAGTGCTCGACGCCCGGCGCGAACGGGGTGGAAGGAGAGCTGTAATCCATGAGTGACGAGTCGCCGCCCCGGCAGCGGTGGTGGAACATCGAAGGGTGGGGTCTTCGCAGGAAGGTCACCGCGGTTCTCGCCGTTCCCGTAACAGTGGCGATGGTCCTGGGCGGTCTGCGTGTTGAGAACGAACTCAGCAACGCGGTGCACTTCTCCTCGGCGGCCGACCAGGTGGCAGCCGTACCCGAGATCGTGGAGTTCTCCACCGCGTTCGCCACCTTCGCCGCGAGTGCGCTCGCCGCCACGGTCAGCAAGGAGGACATGGAAGCGCTCGAGGAGCGCTTCGCCGAGATCCGCCCGGTCGCCGAGAACCCGGAGTTCGATCCGGAGGTCACCGCCGAACTGACCCGCTCCATCACGGCGGCGGAGGGCCTGTTCACCAAGCTCAAGGCCGGTCCGGTCCCGATGGTCGAGAACGCCGCCGTCTCCAACGACGTGCGCGACTCGCTCAATCGCATCGTCGAGACGATCCTCTCCGAAGTCAGCGACGAGACTGTGCGTGAGTACGGTGAGCGGCTGACCACGGCCTGGTATTCGCAGCGCCACATCTACAGCCAGGTGCTCGGCATCTACCGGATCCTCGAGGATCCGACCACCCCCAGCACCGACCTCGTGTCCGCGTCCGGTGGCGAGTTGGCGATGCTCGACCTGCTCGCCTACCTCTACCCGGCCGGCGACACCCAGATCGCCGAGCTCCGCAACGGCGTCGAGCAGCGCACCGCGATGGTCGACGCCGCGGGCGAAGGACCGCTGCCGATCCTCACGCTTCGCGAGTCGATGCTCGAGAGCGTCGCCCTGTACAACGGGATCATCTCGGACTCCACCAGCAACATCACCACGACGATCGACGCGCTGGCGTCCGAGACGCGTTCCGCCGCGCTCCGCGACACCGCCATCGTCCTCGCGACGCTGCTGGCGGCGCTCGTGCTGGCGCTCCTGGTGTCGCGGTCGCTGGTCGGCCCGATCCGCCGGCTCCGCTACGGCACCCTCAAGGTGGCGCGTCAGGAGCTTCCCGAGGCCATCGACCGGATCAAGGTCGGCGACAGCATCGAGGACATCGAGTTCACCCGGGTTCCGGTGCACACCGCCGAGGAGATCGGTCAGCTCGCCCGTGCCGTCGACGACATGCACGGGCAGGCCCTGCGCCTGGCCGGTGAGCAGGCGCACCTGCGTCTGCAGATCAACGACATGTTCGAGACGCTGGCCCGCCGAAGCAAGTCGCTCGTCGAGCAGCAGCTCGGCGTCATCGAACAACTCGAGTTCCAGGAGAAGGATCCCGAACGCCTCGAGAGCCTGTTCCGTCTCGATCACCTCGCGGCACGTATGCGTCGAAACGGCGACAACCTGCTGATTCTGTCCGGAACTCGGATGCGCCGCGGGCATTCGGCACCCGTTCAGCTCGGCGACGTCCTGCGCGCCGCGATGTCCGAGGTCGAGGACTACCAGCGTGTCCAGATCGGGTCGACGCCCGACGGCGCGCTCAGCGGCGCGGTGGCGACGGACATCGTCCACCTCCTCGCCGAACTCGTCGACAACTCGCTGCGCGCCTCTCCGCCCGACAGCGCGGTGACGTTCAGCTTCGCGCGCGCCGTCGACGGTGGTCTGCTCGTCGAGATCGCCGACCGCGGTATCGGCATTCCGCCCGACGAACTCGAGCTGATCAACGAGCGGCTCGCCAAGGGCGGCCAGGTCAGCCCGGACACCGCCCGTCACATGGGCCTGTTCGTCGTCTCGCGACTGGCCGAACGTCACGGATTGACCGTCCGCTTGCGCCCCACCTTCGACACGGCTCGCAACCCGGGTATCACCGCCAGCGTGCACATCCCCGACGTGCTGCTGGTGTCGCCGCTGGCGTTGTCCCAGACGGGACCCCAGTCGTTCGCACCGATCGTCGACGTCGAACCTGTCGAGGTCGAATCCGGCTCGGCGCGCGCCGAACTGCCGGCTCCGACGCAGGCGTACGACCAGGCCCAGGCGTACGACCGACCGCGCGACGACGCGCCGTCGTTCGAGAAGGAACCCGACCCGGGATCGGGCGCAGTGTCGCCCGCCTCTGCATCCGCGACGGTCGACTCCGGCCGTTCCGGTGCCCCCGATCGGGTCGAGTCCGCGGACGACCATCCGTCGTTGCCGGTGCGGGATCGACTCTCCGAGGAGATTCCGGTCTCGCGTGAGGGTTCGGTGGATCCGGGTGCCCGTTCGGGTCCCATCCCGGCGCCCTCGGCGCAGCAGGTCCGGCAGTTCACGTCGCCGGCGCCCGATCGTTCGGCATCCGGTCTGCCGCAGCGGAATCCGGGTTCCACCCCGGGCCTGCCGCAGCGCAGTCCCGGTTCCACGCCCGGCCTGCCGCAGCGCAGTCCCGGTTCGACACCCGGTCTGCCGCAGCAGGACTCGCAGTCCGCGCCGCGGCGTATCCAGCCGGACGCGGCAGCCGCGTTCGTGACGGCGCTGCCTCCGCGCGCGAATCGCGCACCGGTCGAACCTCCCGCGCAGCGTGAGAACCGCCCGGACGATGCCTCCCCGCAGCCCGACGCCGGCAACGGTGCAGATCCGCGTCCGCGTGATCAGTTCGATTCCGGTCTGCCGCAGCGGAATCCGGGTTCCACGCCCGGCCTGCCGCAGCGCAGTCCCGGTTCCACGCCCGGTCTGCCGCAGCGCAGTCCGGGAGCCGGTCCTGGTCTGCCGCAACGTCCCCAGGGTGCTTCACCGGAACAGTCTCCGCAGGCGGCGCCGGGCGCGCAGCAGCATCCGGTGACGCAGCAACCCGGCGTCTTCGGTGCTCTTCCGCGGCGACGTCCCGGTGCCACGCCGGGACTGCCTGAGCGCCCGGATGCGGGCCGCTCCCCCCGCGGCGAGGCGCAGACGCCCGTCGTGCAGCCGTCGCGTCCGCGACCCGCCGACGCGCAGCCCCAGCAACCCCAGCAGCCGGATGTCTCGCGGTCGGGGATGCCGTCGCAGACCCCGTCCGGGCTGCCTCGGCGCAACCCCGGTGCCACCCCGGGCATGCCCGCCCGTCCCTCGGTCGACGCCGGGCCGACGGTCACGGCCGGACTCCCGCGTCGCGACCCGGGTGCCACCCAGGGCCTGCCCGATTCGCGGATGCAGGCGGCGAGCATCGCGGACGGTGGTTCGGTGTCGTCGAACAGCGATGCGCAGCAGGCCGCTCGCCATCGTTACCGGACGAACTCCGCCAAGACGGCGTCGTTCTTCCAGCCGCGGCCCGATGTCAACGCGCTCCGCCCGCATCCTGCGGCGGGGATGCCGATCTTCACCGACATGATGTCGGACTGGCTCGTCGACCCGACGGAACTGCCCGAGGATCGACGCAAGCGTGAATGGCATTCCGCCGCCGACGCAGGTTGGGAGGCGGCGCAGCACGCCACCGAGGCACCGGTCGCCGAGCACACCACGGCCGGCCTCCCGCGGCGAGCACCGGGTGAGCGTCTCGTGCCGGGCGCGGTACGGTCTCCGGCGACCGCGGAACAGCGAACGATCCGTCGTCGTGACCCGGAAGCCATTCGGGCCAACCTCAGTCGCCACCAGCAGGGTGTCCGCAACGGACGTGCTTCGGCGACGGCAAACAATCGCGAGAACGTAAGCGATCGCGAGAACAATGAACAGGGAGTTCGATGAACATTGATCATGGTTCCGATGCAGCACGTCCGCTGGATTGGTTGGTGTCCAACTTCGCTCGTGAAGTCCCCGGTGTCTCGCATGCGGTGCTCGTGTCCGCCGACGGCCTCCTCATGGCGGCGAGCGCGCATCTCCCGGTCGATCGCGCGGAGCAACTCGCGGCCGTGACGTCCGGGCTCGCGAGCCTGTCGAACGGTGTCTCGCAGTTGTTCGACGGCGGCGGCGTTCTGCAGTCCGTCGTCGAGATGCAGCACGGGTACCTGCTGCTCATGAGCGTCGGGGACGGATCGCACCTGGCCGCGTTGACCGCGTCGGAATGCGATATCGGACAGGTGGGTTACGAGATGGCACTCCTGGTCGACCGGGTGGGTGCGTCGGTCGAGGCGACCCCGCGGGTCGGCCTGGGGTCCTGACGTCGAGGTGGCCATGGAATCGCGTAAACCGGAGTCGGTGCCGGATCAGCCCAGCCTGGTCCGGCCGTACTCGCTGACTTCGGGACGCACCAGTCCTGCGGTCGAACTGGCGTTGGAAGCCCTGATCCAGGCGATTCCGGGGACCGACGACCGGGCTCGGGATCTGGACAACATCAATGCCACGATCTTGGAACTGTGCAAGGAGTCCCCGTCCGTCGCCGAGATCGCGGCGCGGGTCGGCGTGCCCATCGGTGTCGCGCGTGTGCTCGTTGCCGACCTCGTCGAGGCCGGGCACGTACAGATTCTGGCCACGCTGAAAGACGATTCGAGCGACGCGGAGCGTCGCGAGCTGATTGAAAGGGTCCTCAGTGGACTTCGCGAACTCTAACGCCACGAAGCGCGTCACCTCGACCAAGATCGTGATCGCCGGCGGTTTCGGTGTCGGCAAGACCACGCTCGTCGGGGCCGTGTCGGAGATCGTTCCGCTCCGGACGGAAGCGCTCGTGACGAACGCCAGCGACGGTGTCGACAACCTCACCGCGACGCCGCAGAAGGCGACGACGACGGTGGCGATGGACTTCGGTCGTATCAGCCTGGCCGACGACCTCGTGTTGTACCTGTTCGGCACTCCCGGCCAGCACCGTTTCTGGTTCATGTGGGACGACCTCATCCGAGGTGCCATCGGCGCGATCGTGCTGATCGACACCCGGCGCCTGGACGAGAGCTTCGCCGCGGTCGATTTCTTCGAAGCGCGGAACCTGCCGTTCATCGTCGCGATCAACGAGTTCGACGATGCCCCGCGGTACCCGATCGAGGACATCCGTCAGGCGATGGCGATCTCCGCCGAGGTGCCGATCGTGTCGATCGACGCCCGCGCACGTGAGTCCGCGAAGCAGGCTCTCGTGACGGTCACCGAGTACGCACTGCGTAAGCTTCACCAGCCGGTGGCTCAGTAATGGACGAAGGCCTGCAGCTCTTCACGATGGGGATCTGGGTGATCGCTCTGGCCTTCATGACCTCGACGATCGGTGTGTTCGTCGGTGTGACGAGTGCGCGCAAGGTGCGCACCGCGTCCACGGACGGGCTGCGCCTGTGGTGGCTGGTGGTGGCCACCCTGGTCAGTGGGGGAGTGGGGGTGTGGCTCGCGCAGTTCCTGCCGATGGCCGGTTTCGCCGTCGTCGGAAGCGCGGTCCGCTACGACGTCGCGTCCATCGCGTTCTCGATGACCGTGGCGTTGGTGAGTGTGTTCATCGCATTGCTGATCGCGATGCCCTCGTACGGGGGTGGTAGCACCGGGAGAACGGTTGCGGGGGCGCTGGTCCTCGGTGCCGGACTCGCCGGTGTCCACTTCACCATCCTGTGGTCGGTGCGGATCTCCGGCACCATCGGATACTCGGCGCCGCTCGTCCTCGCGACGATCGCGCTCGCGATGGTGACCGCCGTCGGATTCATGTGGCAGGTGCTCGGCGCCGACACGTGGCCCAAGCGCCTCGTCATGAGTGCCGTCGCCGGCGCCGCGGTGGTCGGTGTCTATTTCGTCGGTGTGGCGTCGGTTCGCGTGGAGCTCGACGCATCCGTTCCACCGAGCGGCTTCGAGGTGTTCTCGATCCTGTTCCCCCTGTTCGTGGTCGGCCTCCTCCTGCTCGCCGTTCCCATCGTCGCGGTCCTGCTCGCGCCGGATCGCATAGCGGCGCAACTCGAGTCGGAGTCCGAGCGGTGGGCGTCCGATCACGTCGACGAGTCGGATGTGGACTTCGTCTCCTGACGGCCGGGTCTATCGACTTCGTCTCCTACAAGGTTTTCGCGCAACGGTTCTCGATGCAACGGGACTATTCTCTATGCGACCGTCGGGGGTCGCGCTGCATCAGGAGACCGTTTGCGGCGCGCCACCTCCGGTAGCGGGTACGGTGGCGTGCCGCCCTGCGTAGGGGAGATATGTCGTCGCACGAGATCCACCACTTCTCGATGGGGACGTGGGTGTTCCTTCTGGCCTGGCTCGTATCCGCGATCGGTTCGTATGTGGGCCTGGCCTGCGCCCACCGAGCCACGATCGCACCGACACGTTCACTGCATCGGCGGTGGACCTGGCTGGCGAGTGTGTCGATCGGCGGGGTGGGCATCTGGCTGATGCATTTCATCGGCATGATGGGGTTCGCGGTGCCCGGGGAGACCGTGCGATACGGGTTGGTCGAGACGATCGCCTCGGTGGCGTTGGCGATCGGCGCGACGTGGTTCGGTCTGCAGATCGTCGACCCGAACTCGTCGTGGATGCCGACGGCACCGCGCTTCGTGCGATTGGGGATCGGCGGAGTCGTCATGGGCTGCGCGGTCGCCGCGATGCACTACACCGGCATGGCTGCGGTAAGGGTTCCCGGCGAGCTGATCCAGGACTCCGCGTACATCGCGGCCTCCGTCGTGATCGGAGTGGTCGCGTCGCTGGTCGCGCTGTGGTTGTCCCAGGCCGTGGAGAGCCCGTTGATGCGGGTTCCGGCCGCTGCGATCATGGGCTGCGCGGTGGTGGCGCTGCACTACACCGGAATGGCAGGTGTGTCGGTGCACATCGATCAGTCGGTGCCCGATCCCAGCGGCATGACCGTGATGTCGCTGATGTTCCCGGGATTCATCCTCGGATTCCTCGTTCTGGCGCTCGTGCTCCTTCTCCTGCTGGCGGCGCCGAGTGACGCCGACATCGATCGTGAGGACCAGATGGCGGACTGGTCGCAACCCGTGGTGTGACGGCCCCGGAGGTCCGTGGCCCGTCCGCGTGCGGGTGTCGGGGCGATGGTGAGTGCGCAGAAAGTGGATGTCCTTCACGGCGGTATCTGACCTGCACCTATAGACTCGGGTGGTTGCGAGACGTCCGCTGTCGGTGAGTCCGGAGCAGACGTTCGAGCCGAGTAGAAGAAGGAGCTCATGACCGACACCACGTTGCCGCCGGACGGGCCGGGGCACGACCGCATCGAGCCCGTCGACATCCAGCAGGAAATGCAGAGCAGCTACATCGATTACGCGATGAGCGTGATCGTGGGCCGAGCCCTGCCCGACGTGCGTGACGGTCTCAAGCCGGTCCACCGCCGGGTCCTGTACGCAATGTTCGACAACGGTTTCCGGCCGGACCGCGGTTATGTGAAGTCGGCGCGCGCCGTCGCGGAGACGATGGGCAACTATCACCCGCACGGCGATTCCTCGATCTACGACACGCTGGTGCGTCTCGCGCAGCCGTGGTCGATGCGTTATCCGCTCGTCGACGGGCAGGGCAACTTCGGTTCGCGCGGCAACGACGGTGCTGCCGCCATGCGGTACACCGAATGTCGCCTCACGCCGCTCGCGATGGAGATGCTGCGCGAGATCGACCACGACACGGTCGACTTCCAGCCGAACTACGACGGGCGCACCCAGGAACCCACGGTTCTCCCCAGCCGTATCCCCAACCTGTTGATCAACGGTTCGGGTGGTATCGCGGTCGGCATGGCGACGAACATTCCGCCGCACAACCTCGGTGAGGTCGCGGAGGCCATCTACTGGGCACTCGAGAACCACGAGGCCGACGAAGAGGCGACGCTCGCGGCGGTGATGGAGCGCGTCAAGGGCCCCGACTTCCCGACGGCGGGACTGATCACGGGTTCGCAGGGCATCCACGACGCGTACACCACGGGCCGCGGTTCGGTGAAGATGCGCGGTGTCGTGGAGATCGAGGAGGATGCGAAGGGTAAGACCAGCATCGTCATCACCGAGTTGCCGTACATGGTCAACCCGGACAACCTCATCACCTCGATCGCCGAGCAGGTGCGCGACGGGAAGATCGCCGGGATCTCCGACATCCACGACGAGTCCTCCGACCGCATCGGCATGCGCATCGTGGTGACGGTGCGTCGCGATGCGGTCGCGAAGGTCGTCCTGAACAACCTGTACAAGCACACGCAGCTGCAGACGAGTTTCGGCTGCAACATGCTGTCGATCGTCGACGGTGTGCCGCGCACGCTTCGCATCGACCAGATGATCCGGTTGTACGTCACCCACCAGATCGAGGTCATCCTCCGCCGCACCAAGTACCTGCTGCGCAAGGCCGAGGAACGTGCCCACATCCTGCGCGGGCTGGTCAAGGCGCTCGACGCCCTCGACGAGGTCATCGCGTTGATCCGCAGGTCGCAGACCGTCGACATCGCCCGCGAGGGCCTGATGAGCCTGCTCACCGTCGACGAGATCCAGGCCGATGCGATCCTCGCGATGCAGCTGCGCCGCCTCGCCGCGCTGGAACGACAGAAGATCATCGACGACCTCGCCGAGATCGAACGCGAGATCGAGGACTACAAGGACATCATCGCCAGGCCCGAGAGGCAACGCGCGATCGTCCGGGACGAACTGGTCGAGATCGTCGAGAAGTACGGCGACGACCGCCGCACGCGGATCGTGCCGGCGGACGGCGACGTGTCCGACGAAGACCTCATCGCGCGCGAGGACGTCGTCGTCACCATCACCGAGACCGGCTATGCCAAGCGCACCCGCACCGACCTGTACCGGTCGCAGAAGCGTGGCGGCAAGGGCGTCAAGGGTGCCGACCTCAAACAGGACGACATCGTCAAGCACTTCTTCGTGACCTCCACCCACGACTGGTTGCTGTTCTTCACCACGAAGGGGCGGGTGTACCGGGCGAAGGCCTACGAGTTGCCCGAGGCGAACCGCACGGCCCGTGGACAGCACGTCGCGAACCTGCTGGCGTTCCAACCGGACGAGCGGATCCAGGGTGTCATCCGGCTCAAGACGTACGAGGACGCTCCGTACCTGGTGCTCGCCACCCGCAACGGCCTCGTCAAGAAGTCCCGGTTGTCCGATTTCGACTCGAACCGGTCCGGTGGCATCGTCGCGATCAATCTGCGTGGCGACGACGAACTCGTGGGTGCGGTGCTGTGCTCGGCCGACGACGACCTGCTGTTGGTCTCCGCGAAGGGCCAGTCGATCCGGTTCTCCGCGACCGACGAGGCACTGCGACCGATGGGTCGCGCCACGTCGGGTGTCCAGGGCATGCGGTTCAACGAGGACGACGAACTGCTGTCGTTGAACGTGGTCCGCGCCGACACCTATCTTCTGGTGGCCACGTCCGGTGGGTATTCGAAGCGCACTCCCATCGAGGACTACGTCGCGCAGGGCCGCGGCGGCAAGGGCGTGCTGACGATCCAGTACGACCGGAAGCGTGGCACCCTGGTCGGTGCGATCATCGTCGACGACCACGACGAGTTGTACGCGATCACGTCCGGTGGCGGTGTCATCCGTACCGCCGCCAAGCAGGTTCGCAAGGCGGGACGCCAGACGAAGGGTGTGCGTCTGATGAACCTGGCGGAGGGCGACACGTTGCTGGCGATCGCACGCAACGCGGATGAGCCCGAGGAGACCGACGCATCCGAAGCGAAGGAGTCGTAAGTGAGCACTCCCCAGGGGCCGAACGGGGCCGAGCATCCCGGTCGGAATCCGGAGGACCGGAACGGGCACACGGTGCCGTCCGAGAACGATCCGGCTCGCGCGGAATCGGCGGATGCGCCGACGGGAACCGCTCGCGGCGGCGAGGCGACGAAGAAACCGGACGAGGCGCCGGACCGTTCCGCGCCGGCGGCGAAATCCGAGCCCACCGCGCCTCCGGAGAAGCCCGCCGAGGCGGCAGGTGATTCCTCGGGCGAGGCCACGCAGGCGGTGAAGGGTGCCGCCCAGAAGCCGGCCGGTAGCGCACAGGGGGGAACACCCGCGCAGCCGAAGGTCTCGAAGCCGGAGAAGAAGCCGGCGAAGACGGGACCCGACGGGCCGGAACCGGCCCCGAAGCAGGAGCCCGGTCAGGTGACCCGGCCGGTGCAGCAGGGCCGTCCCGCGGGTGGGCAGACTCCGCCGTGGCAGCGAGGTCAGCAGGGCGGTGGTCAGCAGGGCGGTGGGAAGCCGGGTAAGGGTGGTCCGACCGGTGCGCCGCAGTCTCCGCAGAACGTGCCGCAGACCAACGTTCCGGGCGTCGGCGCGGGATCCCAGAAGGGTGGGGCACCGAAATCCCCGAACCGGCCGGGTGGTCCTTCGCAGCGTCCCGCCGCGGCGGTAACAGCACCCAAGTCCGGTCCCGCGACCGGTTCGCGGCCCGTGGTGACCGGCACGGCCGCGCCCAAGCCGACCGGCGGTCAGGGTGCCGATCGCAGTGCGGCGAAGGCCAAGGCCGCGGTGATCGACGGCCCGACCCGGCACATCGAGCGCAAGGATCTCGCGAAGGATCTGCCGGACCTGTCGTCGGTCAAGCATCCGACCCCTGCTGCGGCGGCGGCAGCGCCCGCGGCGTCCGACACCGGGCATGCCTCGCCGACGGTGATCCCGGCCGCGGAGGGCGGTGATCCGTTGCGCGCCACGGTGCAGGTGCGCCGCATCGACCCGTGGTCGATGCTCAAGGTGTCGTCGGTGATCTCCGTGTCGCTGTTCTTCGTGTGGATGATCGCGGTGGGCGTGCTCTACGGTGTGCTCGCGGGAATGGGCGTGTGGGAGCGGCTCAACAGCGCGTTCACCGACATCGTCTCGGACGCGGGCAGCGACGGGCTGATCACCGCCGGTCAGGTGTTCGGCTACGCGACGGTGATCGGTCTCGCGAACATGGTGCTGATGACGGCGTTGGTGACTCTCGGCGCGTTCATCTACAACCTCTGCACCGACCTCGTCGGTGGGGTGCAGGTCACCCTCGCCGATCCGGACTGACCTGCGGATGTGCTGCCCGACCGGGGCGATTTGGTAACTCGCGGTCCGGTCGGGTAGTGTTCCATCTCGGTTCGAGGGCCTATAGCTCAGGCGGTTAGAGCGCTTCGCTGATAACGAAGAGGTCGGAGGTTCAAGTCCTCCTAGGCCCACTCCCCGTGCCGAAAGGGCAGCCGGTATGAAGGTTCTCATCGCGGTGGGAAGCGCAGTGCTGGTGGTTTTCGGAATCGTTCGGATGCTTCGGAGCGAAGACGAATGGCACGCGGTACCCGGACGGTGAGCCGGTATCCGGGGCCTTAGCTCAGTTGGTAGAGCGCTGCCTTTGCAAGGCAGATGTCAGGAGTTCGAATCTCCTAGGCTCCACAGTTGAATATGCAGGTAGAGGGCGTTTTCCCGGATCCGGGAAGATGCCCTTTCCGCATTTCCGGCGGCACCCCTCCGGGGTCCCGAGCGAACGTATCGTTCGCTCTACTGGTTCGAGCGCACGGTACATTCGCTCGAACGGATGCGGATGTGGCGGTGTTTCACGTGAAACGGCGGCTGTACGACGTCGCGTAGTAAATGGCCTATCCTGGCACCGTGCCCACCGATCGGATCCTTCTGGCGCGGTTGCGCGGTGGGTTCGTGGGCGCCACGTCCGGTGCGGTCGGTATCGCCGCGCACGCACTCGGTGGTGGCGGTCTTCCGGGGCAGGGCACGGCTGTCCTGCTCGTCGCCGCGGTAGTCGTGGCGGGAACGATCGCCGCGAGCACCCGGATTCCCGTCGTCGTGATCCTTGCTGCCGGTCAGGTCCTCGGACACGGCATTTTCACGCTCGGGTCCGGGCATGCGCACGCGCCGAGCCCCGCCATGATTGCGGCGCATGTCGCGGCTGTCGGCGTCGCGGCGCTGCTGGTGTCCGGCGCCGAACGCGGGTGTCGCCTTGCAGTGAGCGCGGTGGGCAGACTCGTCCGGAACGTCCTGACCGTCCCCGCGTCGCAGGTGTCCGCGACCGTTCCGGTTCCCGAACGTCCCGACCGGCTCCGGGTCGTCGTCGCGCTCGTCGGTCGGTCCGTTCGTGGACCACCCGCCGTCACGGTCTGACAGCCCGTTCACCTCCGCCGCACCCGGGTGCGGCGGCGATGCGCGCATGCGCGCCCGACTTCCGGAGACACCGTGACCGTTCGTTCCTCCCGTACCTCCTTCGTTCTTCCCGCAGCCGCCGCCGTGGCGACCCTGCTCACCGCGTGCGGTGCGACCGATACCGCTCCGGCCGATGCGCTGAGTGTGTCGGCCGCGTGGGCCAAGGCCGCCGATGACGGCATGACCGCGGCGTTCGCCGACCTGCAGAACACAGGCGACTCCGATCTGCACATCGTGTCCGTCGACAGCGCGGTCGCGCGCAGCACCGAGCTCCACGAGATGGTCTCCGACGGTGCCGGGGGCATGGTGATGCAGGAGAGCGACGAGGGATTCGTCGTTCCCGCCGGCGGCACCCACCGGCTCGCGCCCGGCGGAGACCACATCATGTTCATCGGTCTGCTCGCGCCGCTCACTCCTGGTACCGACGTGCCGATCACCGTGACGTTCGCCGACGGCTCGGCCGTGGAGTTCTCGGCGCAGGTCCGTGACTATGCGGGCGCGCAGGAGGACTATGCACCCGGCCACGGTGAACCGGCAGGCCACGATGAGTGAGTTCAGCCGTCGCCGACTCCTCGGTACGTCGGTCGCTGCACTGGGGGTCGTGGGGCTGGGTGCTGCCGGAGCAGGTGTCGCCGCGGCCGCCCGGGAACCCGAGCGGATGGGAACCCGTACCGTGCCGTTCGACGGTGACCACCAGGCCGGAATCGACACCGAGCCCCAGGCGTTCGCGGCGTTCGTCGCACTCGACCTGCATCCGGAGGTGGATCGGTCCGCGCTGATCGGGGTCATGAAGGTGTGGGCAGCCGATGCCCGTCGACTCACCCGCGGCGAGCCCGCGCTCGGCGACACCGAACCGGAGCTCGCCGTCGATCCGGCACGGTTGACCGTCACCGTCGGGTACGGTCCGGCCGTGTTCGACGCGGCCGGGCTCGCCGCGCAGCGACCGACGTGGTTGCGACCGCTACCCGCGTTCTCGGTGGATCGGCTCGAGGACCGCTGGTCGGGAGGCGATCTGCTGCTGCAGGTGTGTGCCGACGACCCGATGGTCGTGTCCCACACCGTGCGGACTCTGATCAAGAGCGTGCGGTCTCGGGCGACGGTGCGCTGGACCCAGCGCGGGTTCCGTCATGCCGTCGGTACGCGGCCCGACGGCATGACCATGCGCAACCTCATGGGGCAGGTCGACGGCACCGTCAATCCCGATCCGGCGACACCGGATTTCGCGCGTCAGGTGTGGAACACGGGTGAGCCCGCGTGGCTGGCCGGTGGAACCTCGCTGGTGTTGCGCAGGATCCGCATGGAACTGGACACGTGGGACGAACTCGATCCCCCCGCGCGTGATCTCGTGATGGGCAGGCGTCAGTCGGACGGGTCGCCGCTCACCGGAAGCGACGAGTTCGACGACGCCGACTTCGATGCGCTCGACGCAAACGGTCTCGAGGTGATCCCACCGCAGTCGCATGTCGCGCGGGCCCGTCCCCGCCACGGCGACGAACGGTTCCTGCGTCGCGGCTACAACTACGACGACGACGGCGTCGGCCTGCTGTTCGCGGCCTACCAGGCCGATGTCGATCGTCAGTTCGTTCCGGTGCAGCGGCGTCTCGACGAGTTCGACGCGCTGAACACGTGGACCACACCGGTGGGGTCGGCGGTGTTCGTCCTGCCACCCGGATGCGGACCGGACGGCTACCCGGGAGATCGTCTGCTGGACGGGTGACCGAAACCGGATTCGGATCCGGAGTGCCGGGGCTACCCTGATGTGTGTGACCGGGGTTACACGACAACATCAGGAACGTCAGGGGTTCGCATCGCTGCGGGAGGGCGGTCTCAACTGGGACGCCTTCCCGCTGCGCCTCTTCGCGAAGGGCAACGGCAAGTCCTGGGACCCGCTCGACCTGGATTTCTCCCGCGACGGCGAGGACTGGGCCGGGCTGAATTCCGAGCAGCAGCGCAGTTCGACGTATCTCGTCGCCCAGTTCGTCGCCGGAGAGGAGGCCGTGACGCAGGACATCCGGCCGTTCATCGCTGCGATGGCCGCGGAGGGCCGGATCGGCGACGAACTGTATCTGACGCAGTTCTGTTTCGAGGAGGCCAAACACACGCAGGTGTTCCGGCTGTGGATGGATGCCGTCGGGTTGACGTCGGACCTACACCCGTACGTCGCCGACAATCCCTTCTATCGCCAGTTGTTCTACGAGGAGCTTCCGCACTCGCTGCGTCTGCTGGAGACGGATCCGTCGCCCGCCAACCAGGTTCGGGCGAGCGTGACCTACAACCACGTCATCGAGGGCAGTCTCGCGCTCACCGGCTACTACGCGTGGCAGAAGGTGTGCACCACCCGCGGAATCCTGCCGGGCATGCAGCAACTGGTGCGGCGTATCGGCGACGACGAGCGACGCCACATGGCATGGGGCACGTTCACCTGTCGTCGACACGTCGCGGCCGACGATTCCAACTGGACTGTGGTGCAGGAGCGGATGAACGAACTGTTGCCGCTCGCGCTCGGCATGATCGGGTGGGTCAACGACCGGTTCGACGAGCAACCCTACGGACTCGACTCCGACGAGTTCGTCTCGTACGCGGCCGACCGTGCCCGGAGGCGACTCGGTGCCATCGAGTCGGCGCGCGGCCGACCCGTCGAGGAGATCGACCTCGACTTCTCGCCGGAGACACTCGAGGAGAAGTTCGGGGCGGAGGATGCCGCCGAACTCGAGACCCTGACCGTGACCGAGGGGTGACGGAGCCGGGAGCGACGCGGTCGGGGCGACGAATTCGATCATTCGATCAGAGGAACAGTGCGAGCGCCACGAGCACGATGATCACCGTCGCGGCGCCGGCGAGCAGGTAGGTCTTGGCTGCGACGCGGGGTTCGGTGCCGGGCTCCGCGTCGGTGACGTCGAGGGGTTCCGACGCGCCCGGTCCCGGTTCGGTGCCGGTGATCGGTAATTCGGTTTCCACGCGGGCCGCCGCTTCGCGCATGCGTGCCAGACCACCGGTGAGAACATCGGTCTCGTCGTAGGACGGGGGAAGTCCGATACGTGCGTTGCTCACCCGGGCGGGAGTGAACCCGGTCGCGAGGATCGCTGCGCCGAGGGCAGCGGTCTGTTCGGGGCCGGGACCGACGAGGCTGCGCACCATCAGTTTCGTCGACAGGCTGTTGGCGATCTCCTGCACGTGGGTCCGGTCGCGTGCCACGAGGCCGTCGCCCATGACGACGACGGCATCGAGGTTGTCGGGCATCCACCCGAACGAGCCGAGTGCGGTAGCGAGTTGCGCTGCCGGCGACGGCGCGCCTTTCGACGTCACCCGGAATGCCTTGCCGACGGGGATGCCGGAGCGGACGAGTGTGACGGTGGATCCGGCATCGTCGATGTGATAGACCCCGACGAGTTGCCCTGGGGTTTCGGAGATTTCGGAGGCGTACCAGCTGGCGGCAGCCTGCGCGTCGGAGGTCAGATCGACGTGCCGCAGGTCTGCGTAGTCGAGGGCGGCGCGTAGCGCCGCGACGGTCGCGGGATCCCAGTACGACGGGTAGGTGGCGGTGTATCCGGGGTCGGTGTCGTGGTCCATGCCACCGAAGGTCGGCAGTGGGTGGCATTCGGAGAGCAGGCAGTGGACGGCGGTGGCCATCGCGTCTTCGGCGCGGTACACCCGTCCGTCGTTGGCGGTGACGCCGGCGGGATCGCCCACGTGGGGAAGGAATCCGGTGAGGGTGCGTGCTTCGTCGAGGTGGCGGGCGGAACCGCCGAGTGCGGGGGTCTCGTCGTGGTCGATGTGCAGGACGGTGTCGCGGGCGATCACGACGGGATCGGGTGTGCCGGGTTCGTTCGACGCGACCACCGCGGTGGACACGACGCTTCCGATCCGGAGTCCGACGCCGATTGCCATGACGATCCTTCCGTAACGATTCGCTCACATCCTGCTCTTCGCGGCCGGTTCGGTGGTGGTGCCGCGCCGATGTGGACGTTACTGTGCAAAGTTTCTGTGTGCTGCCCTCCGGTTCGGGAGGGTCGTCGTTCGGCGCATCGTGTTCCCGGCTGCGGGGGGAGCGAAACTTACCGATGGGTAAATTTGGTGTTACAGTGCGTACCGCCGTGATGGGCGGCACAAATTCCTGAACATGTTGGAGGGATCATGGCGGTGGGTCGCGTCCGGAAGTGGGGGGTGTCCGCAGCACTGTCTGCGGCTCTGGTCGGCGGAGCGTTGACCGCGCCCGCCGTCGCGCACGCGGAGGGCGATTTCTATCAGCCGCCCGCGGTGCTCGATGGCGAGTCCGGTGATCTGATCCGCACCGAACCCTCCACCGTTCCGCTGGGCATTCCCACCGGTGACGGCCAGTTCCCCGCCCAGGGCACCCGGTTGCTGTACCGCAGTCTCGACGCGAACGGGGCGCCCAACGCCGTCAGTGGCACCTACCTCGAGCCGTCCGTGCCGTGGAACGGGCCCGGCGAGCGCCCCCTCGTCGTCGTCGCACCCGGCACCCAGGGGCAGGGCGACCAGTGCGCACCGTCGAAGGTGTTGAACAGCATCGTGCAGTACACACCGCCGCTCGACGTGTTCTCCGAGTACGAGATCATCTCGATCGACGCGATGCTCCTGCAGGGCATGGCAGTGGTCGTCACCGACTACGACGGCCTGGGAACACCCGGCCACCACACGTACGTCAACCGGCTCGCCGAGGCCCACGCCGTCCTCGACGCGGCACGTGCGGCGCAGGCGCTGCCCGACACGTCCATTCCCGCCGACGGGCCGGTCGGCCTGTTCGGATACTCGCAGGGTGGCGGCGCGGTCGCCGCGGCGGCCGAACTCGCCCCGAGCTACGCTCCCGAACTCGACCTCCAGGGTGTGTACGCGGGTGCACCGCCGGCCGACCTGCTGGAAACGCTCAAGCAGATCGACGGCACGGCGCTGACCGGCGCGATCGGATACACGATCAACGGCCTCTCCGAGGCGTACCCGCAGGTGCACGACATCATCGATTCGGAGGTCACCGACAAGGGAAGGGACATGCTCGGGGCCGTCGCGAACCAGTGCCTTCTCGAGACGATGGTGACGTTCGGTTTCCAGCGCACCAGCGAGTACACGCGGACCGGTGAATCGCTCGATGCCGTGGTGGCGCGCACCCCGGAGATCTTCGAACTCCTCGACGCCCAACGTATCGGCCGGGTGAAGCCCGAGGTGCCGGTGCTCGTGCAGCACGGCACACAGGACGACATCGTCCCGTTCGGTCAGGGCCGCCAACTCGCGGTCGACTGGTGTGCACTGGGCGCGACAGTCCAGTTCTCGTCGAACACGACACCGCCGATCCTCCCCGGACTCGCCGTCAACCACGCGCTGCCGATGATCGCGGGTCTCCCCGAGTCCGTCAGCTACATGAACGATCGCTTCGCGGGTGTCCCGGCGCCGTCGAACTGCGGGGCGTTCTGACCGGCAGGCCTCGGTGACGATCAGGTCCCGCGCCCGAATCGGGCGCGGGACCTGATCTGTTCCGGATCCATGGCTGTTCCGGATCTGTTCGGGGTCAGGATGATCCGACCGGCAGATGCCGCGCGACGTTCTCGTGCGGCGACGGCCCCGACTCCCACTCGGCGATCCACGGTCCCGTCCCGTCGCTGGGGTCGAGCACTCCGTTCTCGAGCCAGGTGTACCGTGACCCGAGAACATCGTGGGCGATACGCCGATCGGGATCGTCGGTGTTGTCCCACAGCGCATCGAAGAGCGCGTCGACCCTTGCGCGTGACTGCCGACAGAAGGCATCGGCCAGTTCGCGGGCACCGTCCGCGCCGGGATGACTGTCGGCGCGTTGCCGTTCCGCTCGCACGCAGGACGCCGACATCGCGAACAGTTCGGCGCCGATGTCGACGATGCGGCCGAGGAAGTTCTGCCGCTTCTCGAGTCCGGCCTGCCACCGTGCCATGCCGTAGAAGGTGCATCGTGCCAGTCGTCGGCTGCTGCGCTCGACGTAACGCAGATGCGGTGCGAGCGGACCGAACTCGGAATACGAGTGAGGGATCTGTCCTTTTCCGGCGACGAGCTTGGGCAGCCACTTCGCGTAGAAGCCGCCGGCCTTCGCGGCGGCCCTGGCCTTCGCCTCGGTGCTCGCCTTCGGATCCGCGAGGTCCCCGGCGGCCCGCAGGTGCGCGTCGACCGCCTCGCGCGCGATGAGCAGTCGCATGATCTCGCTGGACCCCTCGAAGATGCGGTTGATCCGCAGATCCCGCATCAGTCGCTCGGTGGGTACCGCTCGTTCCCCGCGCGCCGCAAGGGATTCCGCGGTCTCGTACCCGCGACCACCCCGGATCTGGACGAGTTCGTCGGCGATCCGGCAACCCATCTCGCTGGCCCACAGCTTCGCCAGGGCCGCTTCGATCCGGATGTCGTTGCGGTGTTCGTCGGCCATCCGCCCGGACAGTTCGACGATGGAGTCGAGCGCGTACGTGGTGGCGGCGATGAACGCGATCTTCGCGGCCACCGCCTCGTGCTCGCCGACCGGCCGGCCCCACTGCACGCGTTCCGTCGACCATTCGCGGGAGATCTTCAACGCCCATTTCCCGGCGCCCGCACACATCGCGGGAATCGCGAGACGACCCGCGTTGAGGGTGGTCAGCGCGATCTTCAGACCGTCGCCCTCGCCGCCGATCAGGTTCTCGCGCGGCACCCGAACCCGGTCGAGACGGGTGACGCCGTTCTCGATTCCCCGCAACCCCATGAACGCATTGCGGTGCTCGACGGTGATGCCGGGCGAATCGGCCTCGACGACGAACGCCGAGATCCCACCCCGATGTCCCTCGCTGCGGGGAACACGGGCCATGACGACGAGCAACTCGGCGATCACCCCGTTGGTGGTCCACAGTTTGACCCCGTCGAGTTCGTAGGCGGTGCCGTCGTCGACGGGCGTGGCGGTGGCCGCCAGCCGCGCCGGATCGGAGCCCACGTCGGGCTCGGTGAGCAGAAACGCCGAAATCGCGCCGCGCGCGCATCGCGGCAGGAAGGCGGCCTTCTGTTCGGGGGTGCCGGCGAGTGCGAGGGGTTCGGGCACACCGATGGACTGGTGTGCGGACAGCAGTGCGCCGAGGCTCGCGTGCACGCTCGCGACCAGCGTCAACGCCCGATTGTAGGCGACCTGGGAGAGTCCGAGCCCGCCGTATTCGTCGGGAATCTTCATGCCGAAGCAGCCGAGTTCGGCGAGACGAGCGACGTATTCGTCGGGGATCCGCGCGTCCCGTTCGATGCGTTCGCCGTCCATCTCCGTGCACGCCGCGCGCAGCGACGTGAGGAACTGTTCGGTGTGCGCGTCCTCGTCGGGTGTGGGTCGCGGGAACGGGTGCACGAGATCGAGCGTCAGGCGTCCGAGGAACAGTTCCTTCGCGAACGACGGCTTCGTCCAGTCACGTTCACGTGATTCCTCGGCGAGTGCGCGCGCCTGTTCTTCGGTGACACGTTGTTCGGTGACACGAGTGGATCGCGCCATGGGTATCCCTCCCCGGAAGGTGGTCCTACCGGCGAGTATCCCCATGTTCGGTGATGTCGACCACCGGAACCGACGATCGATACCGGGCGGTAACCCGCGGCGGTCGCGGGTAACGGTCCGGTTCCGACTCAGCTCTCGGCGGGCACGTCCTCCGCAGCCACCGGCCGCGGCTGCACGCGCGGGGGTTCCGCCGCGACCGGCGGGTGCGAACTGCGCCGACTGCGGGAGAACACGAGACCGCCGAGGGCGACGGCACCGATGGCGCCGGCGACGATCAGCGTCGTACGGCCCTTGCGGCGCGGCTTCTCACCCTCGGACTTCGCCGCTTTCGACAGCGACTTCGCCTTCGTCACCGCCTTCGATTTCGACACCGCCGCGGACTTGGACACCGCCTTCGACTTCGATGCGGAAACGGCGTCCTCGAGCAGCGGAACCACCTCGTCGCGCGCCCGTTGGGCGGCTTCCTGCCGGGCCCGACGTGCCCGCGCGGCGAGATCCTTCGTGACGTCGATGCCCTTGCGGGCGACGAACAGGCCGGCCGCCGTCGAACCCTGCGCGAGCGCGACCGCGCCCTCACCGGCGACGCGCAGCGCACCGCCGAGGCTGCTGGTGTCGTCGATCGGATGTACGAGGTCTGCCGCGGCACTGTCGGGTCGGGACTCGCTCACACTCGTCATACGCCCTACAGTGCCACACGCGCCGGGTGTGAGTGGATGGACCGTGACGTCCGGAACATCCGGGGATGGCACCATGGGGGAGTGACTTCACCGCTTCAGACAGCTACCGCAACCCTGCACACCAACCGCGGCGACATCGTCATCGCGCTGTTCGGCAACCACGCGCCGAAGACCGTCGAGAACTTCGTCGGCCTCGCGGACGGTTCCAAGGAATACAAGACGGCCAACGCCAAGGGTGAGAAGAGCGGCCCGTTCTACGACGGCGCGATCTTCCACCGCGTCATCGACGGCTTCATGGCCCAGACCGGTGATCCCACCGGCACCGGGCAGGGCGGCTCCGAGCTTCCCGACCTCACCGCCGAGTTCAACGCGTTCTGCGACCCTGAAGCGGTGCGGATCGTGCTCGACGCGTTCCCCGAAAGCACGATGCTTTCGTGGGAGACCACGCTCAAGCACAGTTTTAGCTGGGAGCAGTATGATTCGCTCAGCCAGCTAGGGACCGATCTCGCCTCTTTCTTCGGCGCGATCACCGGTCCCACCATCGCGTTCCTGCGCCAGTTCCCCCAGGTGCCGGGGTATCTATTGCCCGATCCGCTGGCGATGGCGATCGCGCTCGATCCAGGGCTGATCACCGCCAGCGAGCACCTCTTTGTGACGATGGAACTGCAAGGTGCGCTAACACGCGGCCAGACCGTGATCGACCGGCTGGGCGTGCTGGGCCGTGCGCCCAATACCTACGTCGTCACCGATCTGGATACCGACGGCGTGTATCGCATGTACGAGCGGATGCTCGGCGCATAACGCCCCTATAGGACCGCGCACGATGAGCGAGCCGATCGACCACCGCAGCCTGGCCCTGCTGCTGGAACGCCTCAGCCAGCGCCTGCCCCTGCTGGATGGCGGCGACCATCTCAGACACATAAGCGGACAGCTGCGCGACGGTTTCGGCGTTGAAATCCAGCTTCATGCTGGTATCGAGCACACCTTTGTCGGTGGACTCGCCCCGGAGCGACGCCCAGAACTTGTCCCACGCGCTGTAGTCCAGCGTTTTCTGATAGGACGCAAGCCGCCCGATTGCGGAGTCAATCAGGCCCATGGTTGTGGTTGGCAGAATGCCCGCCCACATGCCCGCCCAGGTGACGCCAAGCTGATCCACCTCGTCGACCATTGGGCTGATGGCGTCAATGGCTTCCTGTGTGCCGGTGACTTCGGGCGTGATGAGGATGTGCAGTGTGCCGTCCTGATCCAGCGTCGCGACGGTATCCGCCGTCACCGTGCCGTCCGGTACAGCCGTGATGGGAACCTCCACGCCGTTCTGCCAGAACTTCACATTGCCGTCGGCCAGCTTCACGGTCTCCTTAAGCAATTCATTGAAGCGGTAATTGAACTCGCCGGCCGCCTTGACCAGGTCTGCATTCTTGGGAGCGATCCCCGTCTCCAGTATAAAGGCGTGCTCCTTCATGGTC
>ENA-UOUL01000347-UOUL01000347.1-bioreactor-metagenome-genome-assembly--contig:-NODE-347-length-80741-cov-9.103764_pt1 | contig 80741 bp, 82 predicted proteins | sample MGYA00249838_ERZ747220 | MGnify/ENA primary metagenome ERZ747220 (study PRJEB28778, sample SAMN05720191) | bioreactor metagenome | isolation source: Anaerobic biogas reactor | place: USA:Washington... | reverse complement strand
CCGGTGGTGTGCTTCCGGACGGGTGTGGTACCCGAAAAGGGTCAGCCGGGCAACGGTTGGGTCGCCCGGCATCTTGTTGTGTGAGGGTTATTTATCAGATTTTGATTTCAACAATTTTAGTAGCAGTTAACACCGATTTGACAAGATCCTCCAACCGCCCTTACACTGATCGTGGTTCCTGCCGCAAGAGTACTACTTCCAAACCCTTACAAAAAGTAACAGAAGCAGGTTCGTATTTTTTATGGGGGTGGTATGACCATTCGCGTCAAACTGATTGTTCTGGTGTTGTTTTCTTCGCTCGCGGGAGCCTCGTCCCTCCTGGTCAATTCCCTGTTGATGACGACTGTCCGGAACATTGAAGCTGAACAGAAGATTTTTCAGGATCTGGAGTACCGGATCGTTGATTACATTGCCCAGGTGAACCGGCTGGACAGTGAGGACTTTGACGACCAGATTACCCGGGTGCTGGAGAAGCAGGGCGAGTTGAATCTGACGATAAACCGTATTCGCCAGCTCAAGATCCTTCCCGCCGTAAATGAGTCGGTGAAATCTTCAATCAAAAACATTTCCCTGTTAACGGACAAGCTGAAAATGAGTCAGAGTACGCTGGAATCGCGTATTGACCGTGTACGGAACGCGGCCGCCGTGGCTGCGGGCACCGAGAGTACGTTTACCCTGTACGAGCTTGAGTCGGACAGAACTGGCGATGCCGCGGATTCCGGCGAGTTGCGGCAGGAGATTTATTTTCTCCGGTCCTCCATAACCACCTTGAACGAGAACATGAACAATATTCTGGATCAGATTCAGGAACAGTATGTCGATATCGTTGGGGAGCTGGGCACGTATCAAAAGCGGGCGGAAAATTTCAATTGGCTGGTGCTCCTCGTCGTTTTCACCGTTCCGCTGCTCGTTGCGCTGTTCATAGCCAATGCCATTTCGGTCCGGGTAAAGAAAATTGACAAGGGCATTTTCGCCATGAAAGAGGGTAATTTTGCCGACCGGATTCAGGTGAACAGTCGCGACGAGATGGGCCGCCTGAGCCGGAACGTGAATGATTTTACGGACAACTTAAGTCGTGCTATCCGGAAAATCAAGGAAACGAGTACGGCGAATTTGACGCTGAAAGACACATTACTCGGCAGTGTCCAGAAGGTATCCCGGACGACCGCGCTCGTTACCGATTCCATTCAGACAATTTCTTCCGGCATGGCAGAGCTTGACGGGACCGTACAGACGAACAGCGCCATCGCGGGAAATCTGGAAGAGCATCTTGCGCGGCTGGACGCGGTACAACAGCAGCAGATTTCCATGGTGGAAGAAACCAACGTAGCCATTACCGAAATGGTAACGTCTGTTTCGAACGTGACGGAGATTACGGAAAAAAAGAAATCCGCGCTTGCTTCGCTGGTGCAGGTTTCCCGTGAGGGCGGAACCAGACTTGACGAGACAAATCATGAGATTCAGCGGATCAGCAACAATATTTCGGAGATTCTCAAGGCGGCCGCCCTTATTCAGGATATTGCAGACAGCACCAATCTGCTCGCCATGAACGCGTCCATAGAGGCCGCGCACGCGGGTGAAGCCGGAAAGGGTTTCGCCGTTGTCGCCAACGAAATCCGAAAGCTTGCCGAGGCGACCTCCAGCAACTCCACGGTAATCAGCAAAATAATGGAAGGGATTACGGGGAACATTCAGGGCGCGGTGAACGCCGGGTCAACTACGAAAAAGGTGTTTGAGCGCATAGAAAGCGAGGTACTGGAAACCACCGGATCATTTGACGAAATTGCGCAGAGCATGGCCGAGCTTCGGACCGGCGGTACGCAAATATTCGATCTGATGGCGCGCCTCAACGACATTTCACGGGAACTCACCGCCCTCAAAACGGTCATGCAGGATGTTTCCGGCGAGAACAAGCGTTCAACCGAACAGGTGGAGCGCATTTCCGAAGCGACCGCCCGCAAAGTGCAGGACATTATCGGGGCGCTCGGGGAACTGACGAGCGAAATGGACGCGGTGATGCAGGTAACCCGTCAGTCGGAAAATATCTCGCGGATACTGGAAGAGGAAACGGCTGTTTTCAAAATTACCGAGTTCGACGTTCAGGATTGACAACCGGTTGGCCACCCTTTACAGTACCGTATGCAAAAAAAATCACGGTGTCTTGTCGGTATTCTTCTGACGTTGTGTCTTGTTTCCGGAGCTGCTATGGAATCTGAAAAACAAATTTCCTTGCAATCGGGTGTTCGTACCGGACTTGGGAACGGTGTTTTCGTGACATTCAGCTCGTACGGACATGAGCATTCTTCCAGCGGACCCGATGAACTGTTCATCGCAACCCATGCGGTGTACGAATTGACCCTTGAACGGGGTGAAGAAACCGAAGTGTTGTATCTAACGCTGGATGTCAGCGGAAACAGTTCCCCGGACACGGTTGTGTCCGGAGACTACTCCTTCACCGCCCTGAGTGAATCCACTCAAGACGTCCTGGTCTTGCGCTGGATTGCCTCCCGGGCCTGTCGGTAGAGGAGCACGTCGTATACCGGGCGTGAACGCACGAGGTCGCAGGCGAGCTGGGCGATGAGGCAGACAATGACGAGGCCGCCGAGGTGGGAAAGGTTCCCGCTCATCTCCAGGATGAGAACCGTTCCGGTAACCGGCGCGCGTACCACGGCGGTAAAAAATGCCGCCATTCCCAGAATGAGAAAATTGACGATCTCGATTTCGGCCACGAGGCCCAATCTGAAGAGCACGGTGCCGAAGGCTGTTCCCAGAAGGGCGCCACAGACAAGCAGGGGCAGGAATATACCGCCTGCGGTGCCGGCGCCGTAGGAAAGTCCGGAGAACGCGAGCTTGACGAAGAACAGGCCGGCAAGAAGCACCAGACTGTACCGTGCGACCGCGAGGTGTTCTACCAGTTCATGACCGCCGCCGATTGTTTCGGCGAGGAAAAACCCGAGCGGTACCGAGACGAGGAGGGGGACCACCGGCCGGACAATCATGGGCACGCGGAGCTTCGAGTACAGTGATTGCGAAAAATACAGTGATTTCTTGAAGAGATCTCCACCGGCCGCGGCGAGAAGGCCGAGCAGTATGAGCCAGGGAAAGCGGTTGAGAGAGAGCGGTATTATATCGGGAAAGCTGAAGCTCGGGCGCATGCCGAAAAAGTGACTCGAGACAAAGTCGCCCATGGCAGAGGCCGCCATGGCGCACAGGAGCATGAGCGGCGAAAACTGTTTGTGCAGTTCCTCGAGGGCGAAAAGCACACCGGCGAGAGGCGCGTTGAATGCCGCCGACAGACCCGCCGCCGCACCGCTTATCATGAGGTAACGCAGTTCCGCCGGAGAACGGTGACCGATCCGGGACATGGCCTTCCCGATGTACCCGCCCATCTGTACCGAAGGACCTTCACGGCCGAGCGAAAGACCCGCGCCAATGGACAGAATGGCCGATACGAATTTGAGCGGGAGCTCGGAGAGCCAGCGGTGCCACATAATCCCCCGCAGCTCTCCCTTGATCTGGGGAATACCGCTTCCCCTGATCATGGGTCTGAGTTTTGAAAGAAAACCGAGAAAGACGCCGAGCACGGCGAGGGAAAGAATCCAGACAACCGTCCACAGCGGGGAGGACACTGGAAGGAACTCATACAGAAGGGTACGCACATGTTCACTGTAGCCCAGGGCAATTCTGAACCCCAGCACCACAAGACCGGTACCGATGCCGATAAGCACGCTCTGAAGAATTACTCCAAACCGCGTGTGCCATAACAGCTTCACCCAGGAAACTGAAAGATGCTGTGTTCTCATACAACAAGTATAGAAAAAAATTCAATAAATAAAAAGAGACGTGCTATACTGGTATGAACAGGAGAAAAATCATGAAAAAACGACTTGTGTCTGCACTGCTTTTCATCATCGGTCTTGCTTCCGCGGTTGTTTTTATCGTATTCCGCCATTCGCTCCCCTTGCGCATTACGGTTGTTCTGAAAATGCTGCCGACGTTCATGATGGCCCTCTGGCTGATTACCCAAAAAATTGAAAAAGCCAACGTGATGGTCTTCGTCGGAATTCTCCTCGCCATGATCGGCGACCTCTTCATGGAAATACCGGGAGAAACCTTCCTCATGATCGGCATTGTGGTGAACACCCTGGCCATCATCTCCTTTACCCTCTACTTCTACTTTTCCGACCGGAGCGGCGACTGGGTTCGCCTCATACCCGTCGCGATCGTCATGGGGGTATTCTACATCATCCTCTATGACTATCTTGCCGAACTGAGGATCCCGGTCCTCGTGTACTGCATTATCCATACACTCTTTCTGTGGCGTTCCTCCGCACGATTCGGCGAAGAACACATCAGCCCGCTTGCCCAGTACGTGTGCTTTATCGGCTGTGTCATGGTCACCATCAGCGATTTCCTGCTCAGCCTGACCATATTCGGCGTTCTGCCGGACAAACCCCTCTATTCGGTCGCCGACATGATCCTGTGGTGGGGCGGACTTTTCATGCTCATGATTACCGCCGAGATCCGCCGGGTGAACATTCAGCGAAAACTGCAGCAGACGTAAACGGTTTCAACAATTTTGATAGCAGTTTTCAACAATTTTGATAGCAGTCCAATTCCCAACAAAATTGGCAGCAGCTTTCAACAATTTTGATAGCAGTTGCCAACCTCCCCAAAAACGGCGATAATACCCCCATGTTCAACAGCATTTCCGGCAGGATTACGGCAAAACTGCCCAATACACTTTATATCGAAAATAACGGCATCGAGTGGGACCTCATGGTTTCCTCCCTCGCGCTGGATTCCTTCGGCCTCGTGGGGGATACCGCCCGGGTCTACGTGTGGCTCTATCACCGTGAAGACCAGATGCGCCTCTATGGGTTTCCCAGTCCCGAAGAACGGGATATTTTTCTTGAACTGACGAAGGTTGACGGCATCGGGCCTAAGCAGGCGGTGCGTATTCTTTCGAGCATTCGGCCGGAGGATCTTGAGGCGGCCCTCGAGGACGAGGACGTAGCGCGGCTCTCGGCGGCGCCGGGTATCGGCAAGAAAACCGCGCAAAAGATGATTCTCACGCTCAAGGGAAAGCTTGCGCGAGACCGCGGTACGGACCGGTCTGTAGACGAGGGCGAGCACGCGGATATTATTGGCGCTCTGGCCGACATGGGGTTTGACCGGAAGGCCGCCGCGGCCAGGGTAACGGCCATTGCGGCGGAATTGGCCGCAGGTACGGGCGCTTCGCTGAATCGGACGGAACGGGAGCAGGAAATATTCCGCCGGGCCATCGTTGACTTGAGTTCGTAGGAGCGGGGCATGCAAGCAGAAAAAAGTCCGGTCCGTCCGGAGGAATTGCCCGGCGACGAGCCGGATCGGGCCCTGCGGCCGCGGAATCTCGAGTCGTTCCTGGGTCAGGAACAAATAAAATCAAATCTTTCCGTATTCATAACCGCCGCGCGCGACCGCGGCGAGAGTCTTGATCATCTCTTTCTGATTGGTCCTCCCGGGCTCGGGAAGACGACGCTCGCACAGATTACCGCGAACGAGCTCGGGGTCGATTTCAAGGTGACGAGCGCTCCGGCTCTCGACAAGCCCAAGGACCTCGCGGGCATTCTTACCACGGTAACCGAACGTACGGTATTTTTTATCGACGAGATTCATCGTCTCAAGCCGGCCATTGAGGAAATGTTGTACATCGCCATGGAGGACTACGAGCTCGACTGGATTATCGGGCAGGGTCCGAGCGCCCGGACCGTCCGTATCCCGGTGCCGCCGTTTACGCTCATCGGGGCAACAACCCGCGCCGGCATGGTTTCCAGCCCGCTCATCAGCCGGTTCGGCATTGTGCACCGGTTCGCGTTTTACACCGAAGCGGAGCTTTCGGCGATTATCCGCCGCTCGGCGGACATCCTTGGAGTGACTATACAGAGCGACGCGGCGCTCCATCTGGCACGCTGTTCCCGGGGTACGCCCCGCGTGGCGAACCGCCTGCTTCGCCGTATGCGCGACTTCGCGCAGGTACTCGGGAACGGGGTCATTACCGACGAGGTTGTAACGGCGGGCCTTGCGAAACTTGAAATCGATACGCTCGGTCTTGAACGCTATGACCGGGAGATTTTATCTTCGATCATATCAAATTTCGGTGGCGGCCCGGTCGGTGCCGAGACACTCGCCATATCGGTGGGTGAGGCCATGGATACGCTCGAAGACTATTATGAACCCTATCTCATCCAGGCCGGTCTTTTGCAACGGACACCCCGCGGACGCATGGTGACCGGCCGCGCCTATACCCATCTCGGACTTGAGCCCAAACTGACGGACGGTAGCAATGCAGACCAGCGACTTCCATTTTGATCTTCCCGAACATCTGATCGCGCAGGTTCCGGCGCCGAATCGCGGAGCTGACCGCCTGCTCGTACTCGATCGCAAAACCGGTGCGCTTGATGACCGGGATTTTTTCGAATTTCCTTCTCTTGTTGAACCGGGAACCTTGCTCGTTTTCAATGATTCCCGCGTACGGCGCGCCAGGGTCTATGCCGAGGTTGCGGCGACCGGAAGCCGGGTGGAGTTTTTGTTGATCAATCCGGTTCTGCTTCCTGGAACGCCAGCGGGTACCGTGTGGAAGGTGATGGCGAAAAACGCGAAACGCCAGAAGCCCGGTCGTGAGTACCGCTTCCCCGGCGGTCTTTCCGCGTCCATCCTCGACGATCCAGACGGTCTTGCCGGCGGCGAGTTCCGCCTGCTGAGGTTCTCCGACCCTGTCGACGACACCTGGCTGGATACCCATGGGCATATTCCGCTTCCCCCGTACATTCACCGCGACGATGAAGCGATAGACGCCGACCGCTACCAGACGGTCTACGCAAAAAATACCGGGTCTGTTGCGGCGCCGACCGCCGGGCTTCATTTTACCCCCGCCATTCTCGATGAACTGGATGCGCGCGGTATTGAACGGACGAGTATAACGCTCCATGTCGGCCTCGGTACCTTTCTTCCGGTCCGCACTGAAAAGCTCGAGGAACATGTAATGCACGAGGAACGGTTCGTCATTACTGACGAAACCGCGCGGAAAGTCGAGCAGGCAAAACGCGAGGGACGGCCCGTATTGGCGGTGGGAACGACCAGTGTGCGGACACTTGAATCGGCCTGGGACCGCGCGGAGCAACGCTTGCGGACCGGAGAACAGGCTACCAGGATTTTTATTTATCCCGGATATGAGTTTGCGGTAGTGGACCGGCTGTTCACCAATTTTCACACGCCGGAGTCCACGCTGGTCATGCTGGTTTCGGCGTTTGCCGGAAAAGAACGCATCTTTGACGCATACCGTCACGCGGTGGAAAAGGAATACCGGTTCTTTTCGTACGGGGATTCGATGTTAATCCGCTGATCAGGTGAGCAGGCGCAGGGAATCTTCCAGCAGGTTGAGAAAACAGGCTCGGTTATAGGATTCCGGAAAGAGCAGCTGGTCAAAAAACAGTTCGGACTTGTCCATGAGATTTACCATGTCCTTTTCGGAAAGGGGCAGGGTTCGTCCGATTATCAGGTTTTCAAATTCCCGTTTCCTGAAAAAGAATTTTCCCGCCCAAGCGATCCTGATATCGGTGAGTACCTTCTTTTGTGTTTTAACCAGAAAGACGAATGACGCGGTCGTATCGCTGACAAGACAGGGCTTCCCGGTACGGCGGTACAGGGCAATGTCCCATTGTTCAACCGGAACGCGTATCCGGCAGAGGCATTCGGGAAATCCCGGCTGTTCCTTGCCCGTATTGGAAAAGAACCGTGTCATGGGTACCCAGTAGGTATCGGTTGGTGTTTTTATTTCAAGACGGGCGTCCAGGGCAAGGAGCGGTGCGAAGGTGGAGAGGCGGTGTCCTTTGGCGGATATATTGCCGCCCAGGGTAGCGAGGGAGCGTACCGCAGGATTCGCGATACCGGAGACCGCGTCGAACAGGACCTCCGGTAGATTCTTGCGTCCGAGCTCGAGAAGACTCGCGAGGGTAACGCAGGCGCCGAAATCGATGTAGCGTTCCGTTTTGGTAACCGAACACAGGTCGGGAATACCCGCGATTGACAGTACATGCGTGGGCAGGCTGAGTGCGCGGCCGGTTTGGCGCCGCGCGATTTCCGTGCAGCCGGCCGCAACGGAGATGCCCGATATGTTCCGTAAAAGGGTTTGTATTTCCGTAACCGAATTCGCGCGGTACACGGTCGTCGTCTTGTTAAGCATGACGTCTCCTTCTCCGGGCCGCCGCCTTGCGCACTCCGTTGATGAGGTCTTCAATGTCGGTACAGCGGCACATGTTTCCGGAGAACATGGCGCGAATTTCATCATTTGTGGGCCGCGGATTGTCCCGGATAAGGGTGTGCGTTATGAAAATTTTCCCCGCGTTGCAAAATCCGCACATGGAAATTCCGGCTTCTTCAAACGCGGTGATGATGTCATGATATTCGTCCGTCTTGCTGAAATGTTCCAGTGTTACTACGGAGTTGTTTTTTACCTGGAAGACGGGGACGAGGCATGAGGGTACGGGCTGGTCATTCATGAGCACCATGCAGGAACCGCAGCGTCCGGAATTGCATCCTTCCCGCGCGGAAAGCAGGGTAAACCGGCGGCGGAGAATGTGCACAAGCCGTTCCCCGGGATTCGCGTCGATGTATACGAGATCTCCGTTAAGCACAAAGGGGATTATCATTCCGCTTCCTCCTTTCGGGTTACCAGGGTGTAGATGTCTTCGGGACGAACCGGTAGCGAGGTAGCACCTTTACGGATTATCTGGTGAAGGGCGGAGGTGAATGCCGGCGGGAACAGGAGCTGCGCGAGGGTTCCAACCCCGCGGGGCGCTTCGGTAGAGTCAAGAAAATAAATGTCGACGGGCGGCATTTCGGACGGTGGCAGCATGTCGTATTGCACGCTGTCTCCGGGCGCAAAGCGTCCATCCCGGATAACCAGGTATTCTGCCATGCTCCGCGAACAGGCGAGGGTAAAGCTCCGCCGTATTGCCGAACGGACAGCGCCTTCGTCAAGAATTTTTCCTGCGTCAATGACAAACCATGCCTTGCGGACGGACGGTGTCCAGGTGAGCGGGTCCAGTTCAACTTCCGTAATGCAAACCGCCGGGGTAGTCGATATAAAGGGTTTTCCCTGCAGCGTGGATGCGTCCCAGGCTTCGGACCGGGGAGGCCGGTAGGTTTTTTTTACCGTGATGGGCAGAGGATTCCGGAATCGTTGTTTCTGGATGGTTGTACAGCATTTTTCCACAAGCGGCAGGATGACCGTGAGTTTGTCCGACAGTGTCTGCGGTCCGCCCGACGCGGTCGTGTCCGTGGAACTGTCCGTAAAGAAAATGGCTTCTTTTCCAACTTCAAGGATTGTGGCGGCTTGTTCAAGGGTTATCCGCCGCATGGAATCCGAGGTAACGTTCGCGGAAATATGGACCCGGCTTTCGGTATCCATGGTTACCGAAACCGTGTAACTGCCGCCGGGGGGATTTTTACCGGTAAAACCGTTTCCCTGACAGGCGCAGGAAAGGGCAATGCCCCTGAGGGGTGTTTCTTTCAGGGTGGTCCGGTTCCGGTTCAACAGCTCATACGCGGTTCGTTTACGGAAAAAGTCGCTCTTTTTGCACGCCAGGTCGATCAATTCGTCAAAACGTCGGCTCTGCTTCAGTTCATTTCCTGTCAGGGTGATTCTTCCCCGGTCGAGCAGATTTTCTTTTCGCCATTCCGTGGGAGAAAGAGCGCATTCGGACAGTACGCGGGAAATATGGTTTTCCAGGGCGAAGGAAACCTGGGTATCTCCCCAGCCGGAAAACGCGCCCATGGGCGGCAGACTCGAGCGGAGGGCATAGGTTTCAATCCTGAACTCGGGGCAGTAGTAGGGCCCGGTCGCCGCGATGGTCATGCGGTCAACAATTTCATCTATGAGCGGGCTGTACGCTCCGGCATTGATCAGGATGCGGACATGCATGGCTTTCAGGGCGAATTGTTCGTCAAGAACCGTACGATACCGGATGCGGACCGGAGCGGATTTTACCGAGAAAAGAAAGTCTTCCTGTCGGGTAAAAACCAGTTTTACCGGTTTACGGGAAAGGACAGACGCGAGAGCCGCCTGGGCGGCGATGAGGGACGGGAACCATATCTTGCCGTCGAGCGCTTCCCCGATAACCGTGGGAATGACGCGTATTTCTGCAGGATCAAGATCAAGAACCGCGGAGACGGAGTTTTTGACATGGTGCGGCCACTGTGTTGCGCAGTATATATCGAGCCGTTCGGACGAAACACTGACGGCGACACCGAGCGTTTCGGTGTAGTAGTGATCCTGCGCCGGGGTTTCACATTCCGTTTCGAAGACCCGCTCCGCCTTGTCCAGCTGGACATCGGCATTTCCGGAAAAATGAATCCGTTTCGCCACAACCTGCGAGGCCGCGAACCGGTCAGTGAACTGGACCGGCGAAAGCAGTTCGGTTTCAACGAGTACTTCCGATACAAGCTCCTGCACCTTTTCGGGATCAGGGCCGACGAGAATGCCGAGCGGTTCACCGTAGTACTGGATTTCGTAGGGGGTAAATACGGGCACGGTGGTGCCGGTTACGGTAAGGCGGTTTTCTCCGGGGATGTCGGTTGCCGTATACAGACGGTAGCCGTCGGGCATCGGCGGCGGTTTGATGTCCACCAGATATCCCCGCTGGATGGTTGAACGCACGAGCATGCCGTACAGTTGATCGGGAAAATCGAGATCACTGAAAAATGCCGGTGCGTGTCCGTCCGTCATGGCCGCCTCCGGTACTGTGCCTTACCGATCGATATAACCGTGGTGATTACCTGGTCGATCATCCATTCCTCCATGTCCGGCCACAGGGGCAGGGTAAGGGTGGTGTCATACCGCCGGGCGGCATGGGGAAAATCGCTTCGTGAAAGATTATATCGCTTTTTGCACCAGGTTTGTTCAAAATGAGGTATGAAATGCAACGAGATGCTGATTCCTGCATCTCGGAGAAGGTGTCCGAAACCGTCACGGTCGGTATTCAGGAGCTCCGGTACTATCCCCAGCAAATACAGATGCCAGGCATGACCGTCCCCGTCGGGCGGAACGCTGAGAAAATCGTAGTCCGCAAAAGCTTCGGAAAAACGGCGGGCTATGGCGCGGCGCTTTTCGAAAAACGACTCCGCCCTGCCGAGTTGCACCCGTCCGATGGCGGCGAGAACGTCCGGAAGATTTGTTTTCCAGCCCTCCTCGGTAACATCGTAGAGCCAGTCGGCCTTGTTCGAGGTATACCGGTCCCAGACCGGACGGTCAATACCGTGACAGCGGAGGCGGGTAATCCGCTGCGCGATATCCGGATCCCGCACACAGATCATACCGCCTTCACCGGTGGTAATTGTTTTGGTAGCATAGAACGAGAATACTCCTGCGTCTCCGAGCGTGCCGGCGTATCCGGCGGCGGTTTTTGACGGGAAGGCATGGGCCGCGTCCTCGATTACCGCCGTGCCTGCTTTTCCGGCCGAGCGGCAAAGATGTTCCATATCGCAGGGAAGGCCGGCGACATGGACCGGGACAACCGCTCGGATGTCGTTGTGCTCCGCGAGCGCGCGATCCACTGCGGCGGGATCAATGTTGAATCCGTCGGGCCCAATATCCGCATATCGGACTTCCGCGCCGAGATGTATGGCCGCGGTCGCCGTGGAAACGAAGGTGTAGGGTGTGGTAAGTACGGTGGTTCCCGGACCGACCCCGAAGGCCTGCATGGCATGCATGAGGCCGCTTGTGGCGCTGTTTACCGCGAGGGCATGCGGGCTGGAAACAAAGCGGGCGAATTCATCCTCAAAGGCACGGGCCTCGCTTCCGGTGGTAAGCCAGCCGGACCGCATGACCCGGAGAACCGCTTCTTCCTCTTCCCGGCCGAGAGATGGTTTAAAAAATGGAACCGAACGGGGTTTAATCATGACGGTTGTTCCTGAACGAGGGGATTGCGGACGCCAGGCGTGAGAACAGGATGCGGCGGTTTCGGTATTCGTCTTTTTGTTCGGGATCGAGGAAACACACCGGCTCCAGGGAGCGTAGAAGAGACGTGGTATCCACGGTGTCGTCCGGCCCTGATTTTTCAAGCCGGAGAATCCTCGGGAATTTCGTGGGAACCGGTAGTTCGTCGGGATTCCACAACGGCTCGTCGAGCCGTTCGCCGCTCCGGCGCCCGATAAAGGTTATGGGAATATCTTTTTCCGGTTCATAGCCCATGAACCGGATGAGCTGCTCGGCGACTTCAAGGATTTTAACCGGCTCCCCCATGTCCAGAAGATAGGATTCGCCGTTTGTGCCGACTCCTCCGGTTTTAAGAACAAGCGAACAGGCTTCGGGGATGGTCATGAAGTAGCGGACCATGGCCGGATCGGTAACGGTAACCGGGCCGCCCTTGCGAATCTGGTTGATAAACAGGGGGAGAATGGATCCCCGGGATCCGAGCACGTTGCCGAAACGGACAAACATGAATGAACGGGGATCGGAGGAACCGGAGTCTGTCCCGACCGTTCGCGCCGCTTCCATGACGAGCCGTTCACACAGCATTTTGGAAACACCGTATACCGAGACGGGCTGGACCGCCTTGTCCGTGGATATGAGCACAAACCGGGTTACCCCGGACTCCATGCAGGCGGAAAGGAGATTCGCGGTACCGAATACATTGTTTTCTATTACTGCTACGGGGTTTTCCTCCATGAGGGGCACATGCTTGTATGCCGCCGTGTGGAATACGACGTCGCACCGGAGCTGACGGAGAATGTAGTGCATATAGTCGCGGTTACGCATGTCGCCTATTACCGGTACAATGGTCGCTTTTTCCCCGACACCGCCTTCCTGGAGCAACCGAAGTTCCCGGTCGATCTGATAAATGGAATTCTCCCCGTGCCCGAATAAAAAGAGACGCTCCGCGCCGCCGGAAAGAAGCTGACGAGCCAGTTCGCTTCCGATTGAGCCCCCCGCACCGGTTATGAGTACCCGCTTGCCGCGGAGGTAAGAAAGGCTTTCCTTGAGGTTTATCGCGACCGGTGAACGGCCCAGAAGGTCTTGCGGATCAATCTGGCGCGCCTGAACCAGGTGTGCTTCCCCCTCGAGAATCTGGGAAATGCCGGGAAGAATACTGATTTTGCTGAATCCGGCGTCTTTCAGGACCGCGTAGATGTTGCGCATGACCGCCGGACCCGCGCTCGGAATGGCGATGAGGGCTTCATCGTTCGGTTCTATGCGGATGAGGCTCGCGATGCTCCGGATTGGGCCGACTACCGGGACTCCGTTAATACTGCTGCCAATTTTGTTGGTATCATCATCCAGAAAAGCCCGAACGGTTCCGAAAATGCCCTTCTGGGCTATTTCCCGGGCAACCATTGAACCGGCAAAGCCCGCACCGATCACATAGACGTTTTTTTCCAGATGATCCCGTACCATCAATTTCTCTCCAGCATGGTAAAAGCCAGATCCACCATGAATGAATTGGTGTACATGTCCAGCTTGACCCGTGCGCGGCATTTCCGTTTGTCAACTTTGACAATGGAACCTTCAAGACCCTTGAGCGGGCCAGACTGAACAAGAATGCGGTCGTTTTCGTCGAATTGTACTACGGAGGACTGAGCTACCGGACCGAACGAAATAAAGTGTTTTAATGTAGCAAGATCATGGCCGTCCAGGGGGAGGGGATGCTGATTGTCGGGAAGATACCGGTAAAAACCGGGAATTGAGCGGAACTTCCAGTAAAATGACGAGGCGTCCAGCGGAGTTTCAACAAAAAGATACCCGGGAAAGACGGGAACGACTTCCTGTCGTGTTTTTCCCAGTCTGCGGATGGGAAGCATTTTTCGCGGAAAAAGAAGGCGCATTGCCCCGTCTCCGGAAGAAATGGCCGTGCTTGCGGCAAGGTGAATGAACTTTGTTTCTGAACGGGTTTTAACCTGAAGGGCGAAATAGTTCATGAAAACAAGAATATCACAGGGACTAAAAAAAGAAAATAGCAGGATTTTCCTCTGAGATGACTGGCAATAAAACACTCATATCTTCCGTGAAAAATCCGATATTCTAACGGAGGGGGAGGATTGTATGCACCCACGAAAAATTACGCTGGTAATCCTTGTAATGATCAGTACTGCCTTTGTACTGACAGCGCAGACAGTAACCATAACGATTGTACAGAATAAAAATGCGCCGGATACAGCGCTTGGCATGAGCCGGGTGGTGGAAGATGCCCTGTTGGGAGTCTATTACGACAGCGGTATGATCGTTACTACAACGGATATTGCCTTTGACGGCAACAACTACCGTGATAAAAACTACGGTGTGAAAGCCGCCGCACACGGCATGTCCGACTATGTACTTGTTGTGTACATGCAGTACGGACAGGCGGAAAAAACGAACACTGAACTGGGTCTGAAATATGCCGAGTTGAAAAAAGCTACCTGGAAACTGGTACATGTCCGGGATATCATTATAATTGAAGAACAGAAGCTGGATTTGAGCGCTGTTCCCATCAAAGAATTTGATCCATACAAGCAGATATCCATGCTTGGAGAACTTATTGCGCGTGATTCCTTACAGGCAATGCGCGACACGGTAAAAGGGGAGAAAAACTGATGAAAAGTACATTACGGTTTATAAGCCTGTTCTGTATTCTTGTTACCATTCCGCTGACCCTTACCTGGGCTACCTGGGAAGGAAACGCCGGTACGGGCGCGGCATCGGATTTCCCCGGGAACGGACTCTATGCGCGGAGCGACATGTTTCCCCGCAATACCGTCGTTCAAATTGTGAACCTGGAATCGGGAAGTTCAGTCCGGGCCGTTATTACCGGATCGTCCGGTGTACCGGGTCTCGTCGCGGTCCTTTCGCCCGAGACAGCGGCGGCGCTCAATATCCGTGAAGGCGCGGTTGTCAGGGTGCGAATTACCACCCCCGCCCGTGTCAGTGAAACTCCTGCTCCCGGTACGCTTGAAACCGGAGACGCCTTGACTGTCGCCGATCCCGACGTGAATCCTGAAGCGATGGTACCGCTCGCGGCTATTGCCGGAGCGGGAGAAGCGCCCATGATTCCGGTTCCCGGCACCGATGAACACGAAACCTTTGATGATGCACGGGAATCCCTTGGTCTGACCAATGAAACCGGCGAGATGTCAGAATCTCCCCTGGAAGAACTTCCGGCGGATACCGCGGTCGTACCCAATGAAGATACCCTCGGTGCAGAAGATGCAGTAGCCGAAGATAATTTTGCGGAGGCTCCCGGAGCGGTTATGAGCGAAGCGGCGGTTATAGCCGCAGAAGATGCGGACTCCGGTATGCCTGCCGATGAAATGGATGCCACTACCGCCTTCGAAGAAGCGGATGCTGCCACAGCTCTCGAAGAAGCTCCGGTTCCTGAAACTGCCGAATCGGACCTGTTTTATGATGAACCGGAACTCCTGCAAGCTGAAGCGCAACCAGTGGAAACAGTTGAAGATATAACCCTTGAACCTGCGGAACTTCGTCCCCCTGAATCCACTATGGATGCGTTCCCCGTTGCACCTCCTGTTGTACCCGAAGAGATACCGGAAACCGCACTGGATGAAACCGTGCCTCTGGTTGAACCGATTGAAGAAGTCCCTGCACAAGGAACGCCCCTGTTCGGAGCTTTGGCTCTTCTCCCCGAAACACCCGTCGAAGCGGCACCGCCGGTCAATACCGTCCGGGAATCTTTTGACGGGGATTATCCCTGGATTGACCATCTGAATGCTGGCGCGTACTATGTGCAGATAGCAGCATACAAGGATACCGTGAATGTACGGACAATCCTGAACCGCTTTGGAAAGAAGTATCCCGTAGTAGTACAAAAAGGTGCTTCTTCGGACAAACCGCTGGTGAAAGTGTATGTAGGACCGCTTAAAAAAGACGAATACGGCGCCGTTCTGGAATACTTCCGGAAGAACGGATTTCCCGACGCGTTCGCAAGAAACATACCGTAATCCGAAAATACCAGCAGGAGTTACACAATGGAATATACCGGTGATTTGAAACTGCTTATAGAGCGAGCCAAGGTATTTAGCGGACGGGATTTGCATGTGACCGTTGTCGCAAATCCCGTTGCCGGCGGATTTACCCAGAAAAAGCGGATCGCAGAAAATCGCCGGTATATCAAGGAAGCTGTCGAACGAGTTAAAAACCGTCCGGTTGTAACCCGCTCCTGTTCCGTTGTCGCACATTTCACGAACGCTGCCGGCCATGCCGGCGCCCTGGCACAATCGGTGTTTTACCAGGCAAGCAAGGACGACAAAAACACCGCATTGTATCTTCTCGTTACCGCCGGTGGTGATGGCACCAGTCTTGAAGTGCAGACAGCGTTTACCCGGGAAGTACTCATAGCCGGGAAACGTGAACTTATTGAAAAAGTATGCTTTATCCGCATGCCCTTCGGCACGGGAAATGACGCGACAGACGGACGAAAACTCGACCAGACCATGGCCCTTCTAACCGGAGAAGCGTACTTCGCCCGTCAGGGAGCGGTTCATGTTCATTCACCTGCCAATACAAAAATTGATTTCTATGCCTTCAATATCGCCAGTATCGGTCTCGATGCATTTGTAACACACATTACCAATCGGGTTAAACGATTTATCCCCGGAGACTTTTACAAGTTCTGCGTAGACGCGGCCTGTCTTTTTTACAATAAAATTTACAAAGTTAACAAGATGACCGTATCCGCCATGCAGATAACTGACGAATTGATTTTTACCCACGAAGACCGGATGATTTTATACGCCATGGGGATATCGGGATTCCGCACCTATGGATCAAATCAGAAAATACTGCCGGATACCAACAATGTATGCGGTGTCCGCGAAATGCCCCTGCTTAGAAAACTGAAATTGAAGAAACTGTTCCGTTTCGGCGCCCATACCGCAGTTCCCGAGACCTTGCTCTATTCCGCCAACAAGCTCGTTATCAATTATTCAGAGAAAATACTCGTGCAGGTTGATGGCGAATCGCACCTGCTCATTCCGTCAGATTTTCCGATTGTGATGGAATGTACCGAGCCGTTTATTACAATACTTAAATTGTAACGGTATTCCCGCCGTATGCTCCGGTAATTTCGTTTTTCCTTGTTTTATCGTCCGCAACAATGCTTGTATTTTTTTCCGCTTCCACATGGACACGGCTCATTTCTCCCCACCTTGGGCACAACCCGGATCACCTGGGCTGAGTCCGGTTTGCTCGCGGAAAGCGGTCCGGAAACGGGGGAGGCTCCCGAAAATGCGCCGACTGCCCGGTGATGCGCGTCTGCTGATACGGTTTTTGCGCGGCGGACTTGTCCGGCTTCTTCCGGGCTTTGAACTTTGACCAGGAATACACGTGAGGCAATCTCGATACGAATGTCATCCAGCATGGAATAGAAGATGTCGAATCCTTCAAGTTTGTATTCGGTCAGGGGATTTTTTTGTCCGTAGGACCTGAGATACACTGCTTCCCGGAGTGATTCAAGGTTTTCGAGATGGTCAAGCCATTTGCGGTCAATTGCTTGTAGATATTGGTAACGGATAAAGGAATTGACGTTTTCTTTTCCCGCAAGGCGTTCCTTTTCCGCAAGTTCGCGGGCGAGTTGTTCCAGAATTGTTTTCGAGGCGGTTTCGGGTGCGTTGATGCACCGGGTCTGGTCTTCCGGGGTGAGGGTGTAGCCAAACGTTGTCTTGATATACGTCGCAAGGTCCGATAGCGCCGCTTCACGGTTCCTTCGGGACGAGGTTGCGCATTCTTCCACGGCAACGTCGAGCGCTTCCTCGGCGGTTGTGAGTATGCGGGCGGAAAGGTTGGAATCATCAAGGATGCTGTTCCGCTGTTTGTATATGAAGGTACGTTGTTCATTGAGTACGTCGTCGTATTCAAGCAGGTGCTTTCGTATTTCGTAGTTTCGTTGTTCAACCTTGGACTGAGCCCGTTCGATGGATTTGTTGAGCCAGGGGTGGTAGATTGGTTCACCATCGGACATGCCGATTCGTGCCATGAGGCGTTTGAGGTTTTCACCGCCGAACATGCGCATGAGGTCGTCATCCAGGGAGATGAAGAACCGTGAGCGTCCGGGGTCCCCCTGACGTCCTGAACGGCCGCGGAGCTGGTTGTCGATGCGGCGGCTTTCGTGGCGTTCGGTTCCGATAACGTAGAGGCCGCCGGCTTCTTTGACTTCGCGGTAGTCATTCTGCCATTTTTTGAACTCTTCCTTGTACACGCGTAGGTACTCTTCTTCCGTTGCGGCGGTTCCGGCCCGTTTGCGGGCGCGGTATTCGGGGTTGCCGCCGAGTTTTATGTCGGTACCGCGGCCGGCCATGTTGGTCGCTATGGTAATGGCGCCTTTTGCGCCTGCTTCGGCGATAATCAATGCTTCGCGGGCGTGGTTCTTCGCGTTGAGTACTTCGTGGCGTATGCCCCGTTTGGTAAGCAGTCGGGATATATGTTCGGATTTTTCAATTGATACCGTACCGACGAGTACGGGTTGGCCACGTTTGTGTGCGTTTTCTATTTCATCGCACAGCGCGTTCCATTTGTCGGACTCGTTTAAATAGACAATGTCGTCTTCATCATCGCGGGCAACGGGAAGGTTCGTGGGAATTACCACGACATCGATGCCGTAAATACTGTTGAACTCAACGGCTTCGGTATCGGCGGTACCGGTCATTCCCGAGAGTTTGTCGTACATGCGGAAAAAGTTCTGGAAGGTAATGGTCGCCATGGTCCGGTTGCGCTGGGCTATGCGGATTTTTTCTTTGGCTTCAATAGCTTGATGCAAGCCGTCACCGTACCGGCGTCCTTCAAGGATACGACCGGTAAACTCGTCCACAATCTGTACCTGGCCGTCCTTGACGACGTAGTCAACATCGGGTTTGTACATGCGGTGGGCGCGTACGGCCTGGGTAAAGTAATGGATGTATTCAAAATTCTGTTCTTCAAAGACACTGCCCGAGATCAGGTTGTGTTTGGCGAGTATTTCTTCGATATGGTTCATACCCTGATCGGTGAATGAAACTTTGCGGTTTTTCTCGTCAAGGGTGTAGTCGCCAATAATGGTTTCGCCCTGGAGTTCGTCGGGATACTCGCCCGTTTCGGGATTTTTCTCCACTTCAACGAGCTGGTTTACGAATTTGTCAACGTCAAAAACGCGTGCGGTGTCGTCTTCCGCGGATCCGGAAATGATAAGCGGCGTCCGGGCTTCGTCAATCAGGATGGAGTCAATTTCGTCGACAATGGCGTAGGAAAAATCGCGCTGGGTCCATTCGTCATGGGACCATTTCATGTTGTCGCGGAGATAGTCGAATCCGAGTTCGTTGTTTGTGGCGTAGGTAATGTCGCATTGATACGAACGGCGGCGGGTTTCGTTGTCCATATTGGAAAGGATTGAACCGACACTTACGCCGAGGTAGGAATACACCGGGCGCATCCAGTCCGCGTCGCGTTCGGCGAGGTAATCGTTTACGGTAACGATGTGTACGCCGCGGCCGGTAAGGCTGTTCAGATACGCGGCTGATACGCTCATGAGGGTTTTTCCTTCACCGGTTTTCATTTCAACGATTTTGCCGGAATGGAGAACGATGGAACCAAGCATCTGCACGTCGTATGGACGTTCGCCCAGAACCCGGCGTGCGGCTTCGCGCGCGAGGGCAAAGGCTTCGGGCAGAAGATCGTCAAGGGATTCTCCTGCGGCGAAACGGCTGCGGAATTCCGCCGTTTTTTCACGGAATTGTTCGGCGGTCAGTGAAACCGCCCAAGCTTCCCGGGAATTTACCTGGTGGAGAACCGGAAGAAGTTTTTTAATGTCCCGTTCATGTTGGGAGCCGAAAATCAGGCGGATGATGGTATCGGTAATCATTGGTATATAGTACTAAATGTCAACGCGGTTGACAAGCAATGAAATCAATTCTACCCTGTTTCACGGAGGAACGCATGAAACCGGTTGTTGCACCATTGGCGGCTGTACTCTTTCTCTTTCCGGTACTCGTATCGGTAACCGGATGTACCGGAGATTCTCGTAAGGTTCTCGAGCGTGAAAAGCTTTTTTCCCTTTCCTACGGTCGGTTTGAAGACGAGATTGACTTGTTCAATCTTGATTCGGGGACATCCGGTCCGGATACCCAGGTTTTCATGCGTGACGGTCTGGTGTACATTGCCAATTCCGGCGCAAAAAAGATTTTACAATTTACGTCGTACGGTGATCTGCTTTCCGTGTACTATAATCCTGAAACAAATCCGGTTCCCTCATTTGCGGGGGCGGATCCGGGAGACGGAACGGTTACCGCGACAACACGCAAAGCGGTTGCGTATCCCTTCAATCATCCGGTATTTCTCTCGGTTGACCTGCAAAAACGGCTTTTCGTTGCCGATCAGCTCCCCCGTGAACGGTTCGAGTTCGACAGTGAACAGAGGGTAATTCTCCGTGATGTAGTTCTCCGGTTCAATCCTGACGGACAGTTTCTCGATTTTCTCGGTCAGGAAGGCCCCGGCGGCACGCCGTTTCCGCCAATAACCGCCCTTTACACGAATGTCCGGAACGAACTCGTCGTGATATCAAAAACTCCCGACACAACGATTGTATTCTGGTTTGACCGCGATGGGTCGCTTCTGTATCAGGTTCCCGTTTCGGTCAATGCGCTGCCGTCTTTTTATCCGGACGGGGAGAAAGTCATGCCGACCCTGGACAGGATTGTCATGGATCAGAATCAGGTGCGGTTGTATATGAAAATTGATTATTATACGCCCATTATAGACCAGTCCACCGGTGCGGATGCCGGAATCGCCTACGATGCGAGCGCAATTTATCCCTTCGATATTGACAAGGGCGCGTATGGAGAACGGATAGACGTACCGTTTTATGAAGGGGTGGACAAGGACAGTCAGGGGACGTTTACCTACAAGAAGCCGTATGAGCTTCTCGGTGTCACGTCCGGGCAGTGGTTTTTCTTCTGTACTCCGGTAGACGAGGGATATTTGCTTGAAGCCCTGGACAGCAAGACGAGCAGGGTTCATCAGCGGATACTCTACGTTTCACCGGATGAACTGGCGTATAACGCGCTCATTCTTTCCGATGACGGTATACTCACGGCGCTTCTGGCGTCCGGTTTGAACGCGTCCGTTGTCTGGTGGCGGACCGATTCGCTGTTTGGGGATATTCGGTGATGCGGGAAACCCGGGACCCCGAAAAACCGGATATTGTTTTTCACTACAATCGTGAACGGCGTCTTGCAAATGCGCCGGAGTCGGTTCGCCGGGCCTATGAAGAAGGGCCGATCAAACGTCCCGGTATCATACGGGGCCTTACCGCTTCCCCGGGATTGCGGAGCATATTCTTTGTCACCGTTCTTCTTTCGGCCATCATTACCGGAGTCGGTATTTTCGGTACACCCGAAGGGTATTCAAAGATAGATGGCATTCCGGTCAGTCTGAAGGCGCTTCATTTTGACGAGCAGGTGTATTTTACCCTGACGTTTTTACCCGACGAGGCCGCCGAAGCAGCGAGAATCCGCGCGGAAGTAATCGCGTTGAATGAGTCGGGCATGATTCTTGACCAAATGGAGCTGGACAGTGTATTTACCGGGAGCAAACTGGTCCTTCGTGGTGTGTTCCCCGATCATGGTATTACCAGGCTTTCCGCCGATATTCACGCAGGGAATTCGATCGTTACTACCGGGGTTTCAGTTGACCGGAAGTAATCTTTCCACTATCTTTTGAGGTAACAGGAGAGAAAAATGTTGCAGTTTTATTTTCTTTCGATTCTTCTCAATGCCGTGACCGGTCTTGTTTTGCTCTTTGCTGATCCTTCACGTCGGGAAGAAACGGTATCTCGCAAGATTCCCGAGATTGCGTACGATGAAACGTTCCGTCTTGTGCTGGGCATTCTTGCCGGTATCGCAGGGTTTTTCAAGCTTCTTACTGTTGTACGCGGAGATGTTCCGATAGTGGGGGATCTTTTCCCCGCCGTCGCAGGAATGGCCGCCGGGTTCATGCTGTTGCATGATTTTTACCGGAGTCGCTCCTCGGTCGATGATGAGTCGGTTCCTGTGATGGTACAGCGCCTGGTCGCCGGGAGACGGTATATCGGAATCATTGCCCTGGTATCCGCATCCGCCCATTTCCTCTTTCCTACCGTTCTTTTTCTGTAACAGATGAATCAATCCATTGCGGGCATCGTATATACAGACGGTAAATTCCTTGTAGGCCGCCGGTTACCCGGCGGTCAGATGGGCGGACGGTGGGAGTTTCCCGGGGGAAAGGTGGAACCGGGTGAAACGCCTGAACAGACCATTGTTCGTGAATTTCGCGAGGAGTTCGCTCTTGCGGCCGAGCCGGGAGAGTGCATTGCGACTGTTAATTTTGAAAACAATGCCGGACCGGTAGTGTTGTACGCTTACCGTGTTTTTTTGTCTCATGATGAAAAGGTTACCCTGAGCGAACATACGGACCTTGCCTGGGAAACGATTGATGCTGTTGAAGCCCTTGATCTTGTTGACTCTGATCGTCTTTTAATTCCCGCCCTCAGAAAGTGGTGCTTGAATGAACCGGATTGCTAAGTTTTCCCTGCTACTGGTTTTGTTGATGTCCTGTACTCGGAAATCTGATATTACCAGTCTTGAACTGACGGCTTCTCCAGTTATTTCCCGCGAGAATCGTGTCGCGCTGGTTGTGGATCCCTACATCGCGCTTCGTGACAAACCGGGCGATGACGGGATTACCATTGCGCATGCCCGTCGTGGAGACGTATTTCTTGTCGAGGGCAAACGGTTTGAACAGACGGCCGGAACCCGCGTGTTGTGGATTGATCTCGGTGCAGGATGGGTCAGAGAAAGCTCGCTGCAGTTCTATTCGTCAGAAGCGCGGGCCTGTGCAGCCGGAGATATGCTGATGAAAGGAACGGAAACAGACGATTCCTCCTCAGGGGTTGGGCCCTGAACTACTGCTGCCAATTTTGTTGGTAAAATGATCAGCTTTTTTTCCCCAATTGTCCGCAGGCCCCGCCGATGCTCCGTCCCCGATGCGTTCTGAGTGTCACATTCAGCTGTCGGCTTTCCAGCATTTTAACGAATTTCGCGGTTTCATTCCCGGAGGGAGTGGTGAAGGGCAGGCCAGGAACGGCATTCCAGGGTATGAGATTGATGTGTACGTTTAGTCCTTCGGCAAACCGTGCCAATTCGTCAGCATCGGATTCACCGGTGTTGACACCGGCAAGAAGGGCCGCTTCAAGCGTTACGCGTTTTCCGGATGTTTCATTGTAGTAGGCGATGGCTTTTTTGAGTTCAGGCAGGGGATTGGTCCGTGTTACCGGCATGAGTTCGCTGCGGAGGGTTTCATTCGCGGTGGTAAGGGAAACGGCGAGCCGGATATCGGGTCCATCGTCGGCGAGTGAACGGATACCATCGGTAATTCCGCAGGTGGAAACCGTAATTCGTCGTTTGGAAAGGGCCCGTCCTTCCGGATGGGTCAAAATGGTTACTGTTTTCCGTATTGCGTCCAGATTGAGCATGGGTTCACCCATACCCATGAATACGATTGAATCGAGTTTGCCGGCGTGTTTCTCCAGATGAAAGAATTGTTCAACAATTTCGGAAGCAGACAGATTTCTCTGATATCCGATGTGTCCTGTCTGACAAAATGCGCATTGCATGGGGCAGCCGACCTGACAGGATACGCAGGCTGTTTTTCTCCCGGCCGCGTCCATGAGCAGTACTGTTTCCACGGCGGCGCCGTCTGCCAGTTGTATCTGGAGCTTGATGGTCCCGTCGGGGTCCACGAGTTTTTGTTCAACCGAGGTCGAATACAGGATTTCTTCCGTCTGCCATTTGTCACGGAGGGCCGGGGGGAGGTTGGTCATGGTATCGAAAGAATTGGCGCCGGTTGCTATCCAGCGGAAAAGCTGTCGGGAGCGGAAGGGTTTGTCCAGGTTGAGGTGCAAAAAAAGCTCTTCGGGAAGCATTCCCGTAAGAGCTTTTTCAAACGATGCGTTTTGGTTCATATGGTTGGTCAGGCCCTGAGGCGGTCCAGCATGTCAGAAACCATCTGATTGCGTATGCCTATTTTCTGGAAATCCTGGAGAACGCTCACCGCTTTTTGCTTTTCACCGGTGTTCATGTGGCATTCGGCAAGTTCTACATAGAGCCGTGCGTTTTTCGCGTCGGACTGAATGAGGCGGGCAAGGCTTACGGCGGCTTCATCGTATCGTCCCTGGATTTTGCTGATCATGGCAAGACCGAGTACGGCATAGACATCAAACTCGATATCCAGTGCTTTCTGGTAGTATTCCTGCGCGGTATCGTAATCTCCCATGTTGCGGTATGCGTCTCCCGCGCGTGTAAGAATAACCTTGTTGTTCGGATCTTTTTCCAGGATGCGGTTCCAGTATTCTACGGACCGGAACTGCTGGTTCATGCCGCGGTAGCAGTCGGCGAGTCCGAACAGGGCATAGAAATTGTCGGGATCCATGGTGAGTGCGCGTTCAAAAAAGGTTATTCCCTGTTCAAAGGTTTTGAGTTTCCGATGGCAGTTCCCGATAGACGTCAGTACCCGGATATCAACCTGCCCTTCATTCAGTTCCAGCATTTTTTGCCAGTAGTAGAGCGCGTCCCGGTATTCCTTGAAATCGTAGTGGAGGTGTCCAAGACCAATGAGTGCATAGGGGTTATTTTCTTCCATGTCCAGAACACGGAGATAGAGAATTTTTGACTGCTTGAAGTCGCGAATTTTCCGGTATGCGTCGGCCACACGGGTCAGTACGGTTATGTTCCGGTCATCATGTTGAAGGTACTGTTCCCAGATTTCAATGGCTTTGTTGTACTGATTAAGCGCCTTGTAGCAGTCCGCGAGTCCAAACAGGGCATAGTTGTTTCCCGGATGGAATGAAAGGCAGGTGGTATAGTAATCTACCGCTTCCCGGTAATGGTTCCGTTTGCGTGCGGAATCTCCAAGACCGACAAGCGCGTAATTGTTGTCGCTTTCAAGATCGAGAATCTTGCGGAAGGCGTGTTCCGCTTCGTCTATATGATTGTCTTTCAGCAGAAGATAGCCGTTTTTTGACAGTTCGGCGATTTCATTGAATCGTTTTTCTTCTTCCGTGGTACCGGCTGTTGGTTCCGGTATGGGCGGCATATCATGCAAAATATCTGCCATAATTTCCTCTTTTACATTCCCGTCAGTATTGATCTGATTAAATACGCAAGTTTTTGTACTAATGGGTCTGACTTTCTCTTGTTATGTGCAAGCCAATACAGCTGAAGGGCTTCAATCGACTTGCCCTTTTCTTCCAGCGCTTCTCCTACACGCGTCAATCCGTCAGAATATCCCGTTGTCTTGAAAATCCGTTTTGCAGTTTCTATATCGCCCCGGTTAAAAAGTTCGTTACCCTTACGGTTCAGCGCGGCTTTTTGTTCCGGAGTAATCCCGGTACTCGGTAAATCCGAGCTCTTTATCAGGCTATCCTGTAAAAACCGGTTAAAAACATCTTTTTTTTCGGTGTCCAAGAGCTATCCTATGTTTATAATAAGAAATATCTGCAGTGAAATCAAGCTTAATTACCGCAATTTTCATCTTTTGTATAAAAATCAACAACCGACCGTCCATACACCCGTTGGTCGGTTCTGGTCATGATTCCGATCTTGTCAGGAAGTTCAAGTTCCCGGGGCCGGTGGATAATGGCCAGCCCTCCGTTCTTCAGTACCGGTTTACTTCCCGCGGTTGCAATGAGTTCACGGTGAAATTTGTAGGGGAAGGGCGGATCCATATAGATGATATCAAATGATGTTTTTGCCCGTTTCATGAAGAGTTCAACCGGTTGAAATTTGCATTCGATCCGGTTCGGGGCCATGGCGACATTGGACAAAATGACATCAACCTTGATCGGGTCTTTTTCAACCAGGAACACGGGATCTGCCCCGCGGGAGGAAGCCTCAAGCGCGCAGATTCCAGAGCCGCTGAAAAGGTCGAGGAAGGATTTTCCGGCAAGATCGCCGAGAATGGCAAAGAGGGATTCACGCATACGGTCCATGGCTGGTCGTATGGTTCCTCCGGGACACCGGATTTTTCGTCCGGTGAGCGTTCCTCCGGTAATACGCATACAGTTGTTCCTTTACGGGATAGATGAGCTATTGTATCAGAAGTTCAGCAGTTCACTCAACTCGTTGCTCGACACAATATCGCGGCTGTCGAGCGACTTGTCGCTTTTCCGTATGGACGCGGCTATTTCATTCCGGATAAGTCCCTGCATATTACGGATGTTCTGAAGTTTTGAAAGAAATCCGCTAAAATGTTCACTCATGGATGATTCACCTTTTAAAATGGTGTCCAGAAGTCTGAGAAAACGTTCCTGGCAGGCGTGCAGACTATGCAGAATGGACACATAATCCGAGACCTGACTGTTGTCCTGAATCTGGCGGTAAATTTTCTGTATGGATGCATCAAAAAAGAGCATGTCATCCACTGTTTTATCAAAAAAATAGTCCGGACAAAGATCGAGGAGCAGCCCTTCATAGACAACGTCTATCGATCGGCATAGCTGGTACAGATTGTCCTGAAAAACGATATTCTTAAGCATTGAAACTCCTTGCTGTCGGTCGCTTTGAGTATCGGCACAAGGGTGCTCTGCCTTGACCAAAGGGATGCATCCTGATATTCTTTATTCTCCGGTAAAGTATAAATTCCGGCAAACTCCCGCCCGCATGACGCGGGCCCAGAAATGTGTCCATGAGGAGGATCCATGAGAAAGTATGAACTGATGGTCGTATTCCCGCTCGAGGAAGAACGATTCAAGACCAGTGCCGAGGCAGTCCGCAAGGTGCTTGCCGATTTTGGCGCGCAGATCGAGAGCGAAGAGCCCTACGGCGACCGTGAATTGACCTACGAAATCAAGAAACAGACCAAGGGACGGTATGTGTTGTTCAACATCAATGCCGGTCCTGAAAAGATTGTGGAAATTGACCGCCAGTTCAAGCTGATTGGCGAACTGTTAACCTTCCTGTTTGTTCGTGTAGACGAAAAATAACCAACAAAGGAGAACGCCATGGCAGATGTAAATCATGTAATACTGATCGGACGGCTCACCAGAGACGCAGAGTTGAAATATACTTCCGGTGGTATGGCGGTATGCAAATTTGCCATTGCGGTTAACCGCCGGCGTAAAAACGGCGACCAATGGGTTGATGAAGCGAGTTTTTTCGACATCGTCCTGTTTGGCCGTGCCGGTGAATCAATCAATCAGTATCTGGTAAAAGGCAAGCAGGTCGCCGTAGAAGGCGAACTGCACCAGAACCGTTGGGAACAGGATGGACAGTCGCGGAGCAAGGTTGAAATCAATGCTTCGAATGTCCAGCTTCTCGGCGGAGGCCAGGGCGGTTCCGATTACAGTTCCGCCCCTGACAGTCAGGGAAATCCCTATCAACGGCGGGCGGAAAGCGCTCCGCCGTCCCGAATGGGAGGAGAACCTTCCGGTCCATCCGATTTTCCCGATGACATTCCATTCTAAGGAGACAAAGAAATGGCAGATGAAAGAATACGAGATCTTGGCAATGAAGACCACAATTCAGGTCGTGAAGGTGAAGACCGCGGTGGACGCCGTGGAAAGCCCTTTTTCCGCAAAAAGGTATGCCGCTTCTGTACACAGAAGCTCAAAATTGATTACAAGGACGCTGACACACTCCGCCGGTATACCACCGAGCGCGGAAAGATTCTTCCCCGCCGCATTACCGGAACCTGTGCCAAGCATCAGAGACGCCTCGCGCTTGAAATCAAGCGGGCACGTGCGCTCGCCATGCTTCCCTACGTGGTAAGCTGAGGCAGCATTTTTCCAGTCGGCTGTTGATCCAACTCCTGGACGCGGCAGCTGATTAACGGGGACCGCTGAAACATTTGTTTCCGGCGGTCTACCAACAAACCAGTAAGGAGCTTGAAGTATGAAGGTTATACTGAACGTAGATGTAAAACATCTCGGTGAAGAAGGCGATGTAAAAGATGTCGCCAATGGATATGCCCGGAACTATCTGTTCCCCCGCAGCCTTGCCGTTCCCTGTAATGACGTAACGCTTGCCCATTTTGAGGGACGCCGTGCGGATATTGAAGCCCGCAAGGAAGAGAAGCGCAAGGATGCCGCCGGTCTCAAGGAACGCCTCGAAGGCGCGAAACTCACCATCGCCATGTCCGCCGGTACGAACGGCAAACTGTATGGCGCTGTTACCAATCAGACCATTGCCGACGAACTGGCAAAACTCGGATTTGAAGTTGAACGCAAGCGGATTGAAGTTCCCGGTCTTACCCTCAAGAGTGTCGGTAAGTACACCGTTATTGTGCATCTGTATGAGTCAGCAACTGCGGAAGTACCCGTTGTAATCGAAGCGCAGGGCGCCAAGGAAGCAAAGGAAGCTGGAAAGGCTGAACACTCCCGGAAGGAAGCTCCCGTTGTAGAAGAAACACCGGTTGCCGAAGAAGCCCCTGCTGTAGAAGAAGCAGCCCCCGCGGCGGAAGCATCTGCTGAAGAAACCGAAGCGGACGAGTAAAAACAAAGAATGTCGGCTGCATTAAAGGGCAAGGTTCCGCCGCATAATCTTGAAGCGGAACAGGCTACGCTTGGCGCGCTACTCCTTGATGCAGAGGCTGTAGGTACCGTTATCCGGTACCTGCGGCCCGACAACTTCTATTCAATTCAAAATCAGAAAATCTATCAGGCCATCATATCCCTGTTCAACAAGGGACAGCGGTGCGACCTCATAACCATAACCGAAGAATTAAAGCAATCCGACATGATTGCATCGGCGGGCGGCCCGGCTTATATTGCGTCCCTCACCGATATGGTACCGACAAGCGCGAATGTTGACTATTACGCCAAACTTGTACTTGAAACTTCGGTGCGCCGCGCGCTGCTCGGTGTATCCCACAAAATCATTGCGGAAGCGCATAACGAGTCAACGACCAGCCGGGCCCTTCTTGAAGAAGCGCAGAAGCAGATATTCGAGCTTACCGACTCAAATCAGACCGCGACATTCAAGACGCCGAAAGAACTCATACCCCGCGCAATTGAAGCCATTGAAAAACTGTATCATACCCGGGATTCATTTACCGGTGTTCCTTCCGGTCTCATTGAACTTGACCAGATGACGAGCGGATTCCAGAAGTCGGAGTTCATCATCATCGGTGCCCGCCCGTCGGTCGGAAAGACCGCGCTGGCGCTCACCATGGCAACACACATGGCCGTGCGGGAAAAGATACCCACCGCGTTCTTCTCGCTTGAAATGTCGGATATGCAGCTCATGATCCGCATGATTTCCTCCGAAGCGAAGATCCCGTCCGAAAAGCTCAGAACGGGGCTTTTAAAGATGAGCGATTTTCAGAGTATTCAGGACGCAGCGGGCCATATTTACGACTCACCCCTGTACATTGTGGATATGCCGAACATGAAGCTTCTTGATCTCCGGGCAATGGCCCGTCAGCTCAAGACGCAATATGATGTGCAGATCATTTTTATTGACTATATCACCCTGATTTCCAGCGAGAACAGTTATGTTCCCCGGCACGAACAGATTGCGGAAATATCCCGTTCGCTCAAGAGTCTTGCGCGGGAACTCAATATTCCGGTGGTCGCCCTGTCGCAGGTTCGCCGTGACGCGGAAGGAAAAAAACCGACCCTGGCAGATTTACGTGAGTCCGGCTCAATCGAGCAGGACGCGGACGTCGTCATGTTCCTGCACCGCGAACGGTTGAACAGCAAGGACACTGGTGAGCAGGGTATTGATACCGAACTCATCGTCGCCAAGCAGCGTAATGGTCCTATTGGCGATATCGATATTGTTTTCCTGCCCCGGTTCGCGCAGTTTGTTTCCCGAAGCAGGGGTTGACGGTACTGCTACCAAAATTGTTGGAAAAATTTACTCCAGAATCCAGAATCCCTCGGGTGAAAAGTATGCGGTGGAAAGGGTATCCTTCTTGCTGCGCAAATACCAGGTCAGTGAACCGTCGCGGTTAAGACTGAGCAGATACCGGTTCATGTACAGCGGTTTTGACGGGAGGGAATAACTCCGGTCCAGCGCGGTCTGTCGGCCGTTCCGTATGATCATTTCCACAAGAGAAGTCTTCCCGAGCGTTGTGAGAATCTGTCCTGCATCGGCGGAAAGCTGGGCTTCCGTGTCTTCATCACCATACCGTGCGAGCACCCGGACATCAGTATCGGTACTGTTTCGGGGATCATATCGTATGGAGAGCAGTTCTGTTTTTGCGGTTGTATCGCCGGTAATGCGGAAGGCATGCAGCAAGCCTTGTTCACTGGGGCTTCGGGTAAGTCCGTAGACAAGATTGCCCCCAAGGGGTACCGGGACGGTCTCTCCCGTTCTCGTGTTGATGGAAAGAAGAACGTGGGGAGAAAGTCTGGTCGATGATTTTGAGACGATAAGGCGTTCCGAATTGACGAGTACGGCGTCCTGGAGACCGGCTCCTGAATACCGGAACGGGGCAGCTTGACCGTCGAGATCAAAAACCACCGCGGCGCTGCCACCCTCAATGCAGGAAACAAGGTTTCCGTACAGAGAGAGCGAGGTAATTCCGTCACGAGCCTCGTACAGCTGTGTTCTGTCTTCACCGTCGAAACCGGTATGTATTACTGAAGCGGGTGTTTTGGATGACCAGAACAGCAGCCCTTCGTCTGCAAGCGTCATTCTGTTGGACGTTGCCATGCCGGAAAAAAGGTGACGGGGAGGGGTATCGGGGTCCGATGACTCAAATACCGAACCGTCTGAGAGTATATAGAGCCGGTTTCCATCCGTTGCGATGGAATCGATGCGATGAATATCGAGTGCGGCAAGGGGTTGTGTTTGTACTGGTGTATCCGGTGTAATTCTGCGGTCAATGGCATACAGGGCGCCGTTTTCAGTTCCGAACACAATCGAGTTTTCCAGTGCCGCGGCGGCTTTTATCGGTGACGATACGGAGGGTACCGGTATGACAGACGAGGTACCCTGTGCAAGTACTGGTCCGTCCCCGGTGTTTTCAAACCATACCGGCTCCCGGTCCGACGGGTGGGTCGCAAGAACCGGAGCGAGCACGTCATAGCTGTACAGCAGTTTTCCGGATGTGGCATCCACGGTGTACAGGGTTGTATCGTACGTTCCTGCGATCACCAGGTTGTTGTTGAGCAGTACAGGGGATACAAGATCCGGTTCTCCCTGATACGATGCCCGTTCATTGCCGTTCCGGAGATCGGTATACCGAATTACTCCGGACGGTCCGAAGGTGATAACACTGGTTTCGGTGTTTCCGGTAACGGCGAGACTGACTATGCCGGGACTTTGAGAAAACACGGGTTTTACCGAACCGGTCCTTCCGTCAAAGACGGTTATGCCTTCAAGAGAACTGTGTCCGACAAGAAGATAGGTTCCTTGCGCGGACCAGGATACCGTGGTAACAGAGTCCCGGAACCGTTTGGCGAAAAGGCGCTTTTTACCCGACCAGTCCCATACTGAAACACGGTGAATGCTGAACCCGTCGGATTCATAGGTAGCTATCCGTGTCCCGGTCGGATCGGACGCAATGCGGATAACCGGAAGTTCCGATACCTGCCAGGTTCCCTCAAAGCCCTCCGGGCCGAACCGGGAAACAAAACCGTCGGTACCGGCTGAATAGAAAATGTCGGTTCCGGAAACCGCTGAAATGGCGGTAACCGGACCGGTGTGTTTACGTGAAAGCGTTACCTGATCAGAACCGGCGGTTTGCGCGGTAAATCCGTCTATGGCTTCAATGCGGTAATTTTCATTCGCGCCCGAAAGCGCGGCGGCAAAAACAAAGGCCAGAATTCCGGCGGACAGTTTACGCATCCGATGAATCCTCCAGAAGTATGTTTCGTACTGACAGGTAGGAACCGACGTGTAACGCGGTATAGTCCTCGCGGTCGGGATTCGCTTTCCAGTCTCCGAGTATGGAATCGTACAGGCGGGATGGAATGCGGGTTACCGCGACTTCGGTTTCCCTGATTCCATGAATGTGAAATTCGAGTTCTCCCGATTCGTCCCGTTTTTCATAGAAGGCCACGGGGTTTTTCTGCGGATCGGTTTCTTTCGCTTTTTGCAGAAGCCGGTATTTCAGCGCTTCGATGACTACCGGTTCCAGTCCGTCGCGAAGGACGGCGGTACGGTCAGCCAGTTCGGCATATCCGACAACATACATCGCATTTTTTTTCGGGGATAGTGTTCCCGAAACCAGCGCAAGACGCTCCATCTCCGGGACCATCACGATGGTCGCCTTGCGGGACGGCCAGGACACCGTCAGCGGCAGATCCAGATTAAGTTCCGCGTTGCAGGTGGGGCAAATACAGGATAACAGTGAGCCGTCCATCAATTTGTCGAGGGCGTCGGTATCCTGGTCAAGATCTACTTTTTCCGGAATATCTGCATTAAAAACTTGCTCGCAGGGACAGGTAATTTTTCTCACCGGAAGTCCTCCTATTGTATCAGATAACGTATGTCGCCCAGGAGGGCGAAAATGAACACAAACAGTATAAACCCGATTCCGATAAACTGGATACGGTACATGATGCGCGGCCGAAGCGGTTTGCGCATCACAAGTTCCACAAGGGCAAAGAGCACGGTGCCGCCGTCCAGAACCGGAACCGGAAGCAGGTTCATGAGAAACAGTGATATGCAGATAACGCCCAGCAGTTCGGAGAGGGCAAGAATTCCCTGTTGGGCCACTTCGCCCATCATGAGGGTTATCCGGACCGGACCCGATACCGCTTGTGAAACGTCTACACCGCCGAAGAGCAGGGCAATGCTTTTTACGGTCAGGCGGAGAATGCGACCGGTATCCGCCAGTCCGTTCGCAACGCTGGTAACGGGGCCGGTTCCCGGAACAGTAACGGTTTCCGTTTTCCATTGTATGCCGGTTTCGGCACCGGTTTCTCCCGGATAAATCAATACCAGCGGAACACGGAGATGAATACCCTCGCGGTTCAGACTTATTACGATCTGCTCCGGACGGCTTTCAAGGGCCTTTTCAAAATCGAGAAGATGGTACACCGGTTCGCCATTCACTTCGAAAAGAACATCCCCGGGCTTAATCCCGCTGGTATCCGCGGCGGATCCTTCAGTGACCGTTCCGATTACCAGGGGAATCCAGGGATACACACCGATCCTTCCTGCGCCGGTAGACTTGTCCAGTTCCGGTATGACGGTCAGGATTTTTTCCATTCCATCACGTTCAACGGTTGCCGAAAGGTTCTTTCCGGCTTTGTCGGTAACATATTGTTGTATGTCTGAAAAGGTGGTGACCGGTGTTTCATCAAACGCGATAATACGGTCTCCGGACTTGAATCCTGCGAGGTCCGCGGGAAGCGGGGCGGTTTCGGTATAGTCGGACGCAAGTACAATCCGGTTTCCCCAGGTTTCATACTCGTAACCCGAAGCACTTACCAGGGTAAATACGAGTACGGCAAAAATGAGGTTGAACAGGGGGCCGGCAAACGCTATGAACAGGCGTTTCAGCGGCCGGGTTCCATAAAAGGTTTCCGGATCGCTGCTTACCCGGTCAAGGTTTTTTTCAATTGCGTCCCGGTAATCATGTTCGCCTTTCATGTTGCAGTAGCCGCCGATGGGCAGGGCGGATATCCGGTATTCGGTATCTCCGATCCGTTTTCTGAAAAGGACCGGCCCCCAACCGATGGAAAATGAAATGACGGTTACTCCGGATATCCGGGCTGCGATGAAGTGTCCGAGCTCGTGAATAAATATGACAAGGGAAAGCGCGAGCAATCCCAACACTACAGTAATCATGAAGGCCATCCTTTTAGTATGGAGTCCGCTGCCTGGCGAATACGGGTATCTGCTTCAATAACATCGTCGATGGAGCCGGGGTTACCCGACCAGTCCCGTGCGAGAACTTCCGCGGTTATCTCGGCGAGCGCACCGAAGGGAATGCGCCGTGAAAGAAACGCCGCCACGGCGCACTCGTTCGCCGCGTTATAGGCAATTGTATAGCTTCCGCCAGACTGAACTGCCCGGCGGGCAAGATCGAGGAGGGGAAACGCGTCCGCCCTGGGCGGGTAAAATTCAAGAGTCCTTGGTTCCGAGAACGAAAACGGTTCAAGGTGATTGGGGAGCGTTTCGGGCCATTCAAGCGCGGCGTGAATGGGATGGCGCATGTCCGGCTTTGAAATCTGCGCGTACAGGACACCGTCGGTCATCCTGATCATTGAATGGACCAGGCTCTGGGGGTGAATCACGACAGAAACAGTTTCCGGTTCAAGATCGAAGAGACGGACCGCTTCAATCAGCTCAAGACCCTTGTTGGCCATTGAGGCCGAATCTATCGTGATCTTTGAGCCCATGGACCAGGTCGGATGGTTGAGCGCCTGTTCAACGGTAGCGTTGTAAATGCGTTCACGGTCCCAGGTGCGGAACGGACCGCCCGAAGCGGTCAGGATTACTTCGGAGACCGCCGTTGTCCCATGCGCTTCCAGAAGGGAAAAAACGGCTGCGTGTTCGGAATCGACCGGAAGAATTTTTCTGTCTTTTTTGCGGGCAATATTCCGGATCAGGGGGCCGGCCATCACGATTGTTTCCTTGTTCGCGAGGGCGAGATCCTTGCCCGATTCGAGCGCTGTTCGTGAAAAACGGAGTCCGGGACTTCCGGCTATGCCGTTCACGACAATATCCGCATCCGTATCGGTTATCATGCGGTGCAGGGCTTCTTCACCGTCGCGGGAGATCAGTAGTGAGGGAACGTTGTTGAACGACGCGGAGAGTTCCGCGAGTTTTCTTTCGTTCGAGTAAGCACTGAGCAGTACGGGCACGTAGCGGTCTGGATGTCCTTTGAGGATGTCGCAACAGGATGTACCGATCGAACCAGTTGCACCCAGAACAATGACGCGTTTGGGTGAGGACATGCTTACAGTCCGAAGAGGAATGAGGTGAGCACGTAAAATACCGGCGCAGCCAGCAGAACCGAATCGATACTGTCGAGAACGCCTCCGCGGCCCGGTACACCGGAACCGGAATCTTTGATACTGCTTGAACGTTTAAGGACCGACTCGAATATGTCGCCGATAATCGCGGCGGTTGCCGTAACGAACGCGATGATCACAAGCGAGGGAAGGCGGTGTGCGAAAACCGGATTGAACATATAGTACGCGGCAACCGCGCCGGCAATTGCGCCGAAATACCCGCCGAAGAATCCGGCGAGGCTCTTGTTGGGACTTGCCGGAACGAGCCCCCGGTTGTTTTTTCCGAGGATCATGCCGAAAAACCATGCCAGCGAATCGCAGCCGAATACCATCATGAAAAAGAGGCTCAAATACGCGCCCGCTTCGGTCCATATAGTCATATATCCGAGATACATGATCAGATAACCCGGATAGAGTAAAATTGAAAAGGATGAAGAAAGTCTTCCGACAGCATGGTCGAATTTTCCGGTAAAACCGGCAAAGAACTCATACGAGAGAATCGTTACACAGGCAGCGACAAGAGAAAAAGGAATCAGGCGGTAGGGAAAACCGAATACCGCATGCATGAATGCCGCCACGGGAAGCAGGAGGCCTGCCACAAGGGCGAACCAGAGGGGCGCGACGGGAAGTTTCCGGGAGAGAAGATCGCGCATTTCTATAATCGCAAAAAAAGCACAGGCGAGTATTGCCAGGTGGAGAAGCAGGTAATTGAAATGCGGGAAGAAAAAAACAATGGCGATGAGAAGCGGTAATCCGGCAAAAAACAGGAGAAGTCGTTCAATCAATTTCTTCATTTTGCACCACCAAATCGTCTGTCGCGCCGACGAAAGGAATCAACTGCCTCATCAAGACAGTCCTCGTTCCAGTCGGGCCAAAGCGTATTACTGAAGTATAACTCGGCATAGGCCGATTGCCATAATAAAAAATTGCTGATTCTTTGCTCACCGCCGGTACGAATCAGCAAATCCAGAGGCGGAAGTTCGGGTATGTCGAGATGGGCGGAAAAGCGGTCCTCGGTCAATCCTGCAAGTTCTGCGGCCGGAATTTTCCGTATGGCGCGGATTATTTCATCCCTGCCGCCGTAATTGATGGCGAGAACCACCGTTGTTCGGGTAAAATGCGTGGTATCGGAAGCGATATCGGTAATTTCTTTTGCGATATCCGGCGGCAGGGCGGAGAGATCTCCGACATGGCGTACCCGTATGCCATTTTCTGCGTAAAAAGCCAGTTCATTCCGTAAGTGTTTTTTAATCAGAGACATGAGAAAACCGACTTCTTCGGCCGTTCGCTTCCAGTTCTCCGTGGAAAAGGTGTAGAGCGTTACATACCGGATTCCCAGTTCCGAGGCGCGCCGAACCACTTTTTTTGCGGATTCGAGGCCCTCACGATGTCCCTGGGTGCGCGGCAATCCCCGCTGTTTCGCCCAGCGGCCGTTACCGTCCATAATTATTCCGATATGTTCAGGCATCTGTGTCATCAGCCTTCCATGATCTCTTTTTCTTTGTCTTCGAGAATCTTGTTTATTTCCTGGATGAACTTGTCAGTTTCCTTCTGGATCGAATCTTCGGAAGCTTTGAGTTCATCTTCGGTAATGGTACCGTCTTTTTGTGCTTTTTTCAGTTCGTCATTTCCATCGCGGCGGATGTTGCGTACCGCTACGCGACTTTGTTCCGCGACTGCCTTTGCGTGTTTCGCAAGTTCCTTGCGGCGCTCTTCGGTGAGGGGCGGAATCGCGATACGGATAACCTTTCCGTCGTTGGACGGGTTGAGGGAAAGCTCCGATTTCTGTATTGCTTTTTCAATTTCACCAATAAGGTTTTTGTCCCAGGGCTGGATAACCACAAGGCGTGCTTCAGGAATGGAAACGGTTGCCACCTGACTGAGCGGTGATTTTTCTCCGTAGTAATCAACCCGGATCTTGTCAAAAAGGGAAGCCGAAGCCCGTCCGGTGCGTATGGTGTTGAACTCGTCTTTGAGCGCCTGTATGGATTTCTTCATTCGTTCAACGTGCGTATCAATCATGTCAGACATCTGTCACTCCTTCACAGAAAAGCCGGAAACCGGTTTGACGACCGGTTTCCGGAAACACTGTAATGTAATTATACCAGATTATTCTGCGCCGAGCTGGAACAAAATCATTTCAGAAAGTGAAAGGGATCCGCCCGCGGCTTTTCCCACTTCTTCCATCTTTCGGGCAACCGACATCTTGTCGTCCTTTACGAAGGGCTGTTCAAGAAAGCAGATATCTGCGAGATGCTTTTTGATCTTTCCCTGAACGATACCGGCTTTTACGTTGTCCGGCTTGTCCAGTTCCGCAGTCTGCTTCGTGAAGATTTCAGTCTGTTCGTCAATGTACGCCTTATCAACCGAAGCGATATCCTTGTACATCGGGGTGAACGCCGCAAGGTGGAGACAGCAGTCGTAGGCGAACTGCTGAACAGCCTTGTCTTCGAAAATGGCCGGCTTGTCGGATTTGAGCACCACGAGGGTACCGGTTTTCTTGTCCGAGTGAATGTAATACGAAATGTATTCATCATTTCCGGCGGTAACCGCGGCAACACGGGTAAGCGCCATGTTCTCGCGAACCTTGGTTGCGAGTTCAAGTACCATGTCGTTCAGATCGGAAGTTGCTTCGGTATAGTTCTTGTCGAACGCGGTATTGATTACCCGTTCACCAAGGTTGATGAAATCCTCATTCTTGGAAACAAAGTCGGTTTCGCAGGTGAGTTCGGCCATGACGGCGCGGCTCTTTTCTGCCTTGACGAGAATGAGTCCTTCACTGGTCGCGCGTCCAACGCGTTTTTCAACAGCCGCAAGACCCTTTTCCTTGAGGATTTTTTCAGCGGCGGCAAAATCGCCATTGGTAGAAACAAGGGCATTCTTGCATTCCATCATTCCAGCGCCGGTCTTTTCGCGCAGGGATTTTACATCAGATGCCTTTATATCCATGAGTATCTCCTTATTTGTCTTCGTACAGTTTTTCTTCGTCCACGAGTTCTTCCCCGGGTTCGTCGGCGGCGACTTCAGCGTTGTCTTCTTTCTTTTCTTCGGGGGTATAGTTCGTGTAATCCTCAATGATTTCTTCGTTGGAAGAATCTGCGGCTACTGATTCACCGGATTCGTCCTCGTCGTCCTGGAGGTTTTCGATGATCTTGAGTCCGTTTTCATTGTCCGCTTCAATAACCGCGTTCGCGATGATCTGGGTAAAGAGGGAAATGGCGCGGATCGCGTCGTCGTTTCCGGGGATGGGATAATCGATGCCTTCGGGGTTACAGTTGGTGTCCACAACGGCCACGATGGGGATGCCCATGCGGCGTGCTTCAGCAACGGCGATAGCTTCCTTGCGGGTATCAATGATGAACAGAATTCCGGGGAGTTCCTTCATTTCCTTGATGCCGCCGAGGTTCTTTTCGAGTTTCGCTTTTTCTTTCTGAAGACCGGCAATTTCCTTTTTGGTCAGGCTTTCGAAGGTGCCGTCAATTTCCATCTTTTCGATTTTCTTGAGGCGGAGGAGGCTTTTCTTGATGGTGGAAAAGTTTGTGAGCATACCGCCGAGCCAGCGGTTGTTTACGAAGAACATGCCGCAGCGTTCAGCTTCCTTGGCAACGGTCTGCTGTGCCTGCTTCTTGGTTCCGACAAAGAGTACGCCCTTTCCCGCAGCCGCTGTTTTGCGTACTGCTTCATAGGCTTCCTTGATGGACAGAATGGTTTTCTGAAGATCGATAATATGAATCCCGTTGCGTTCTGCGAAGATAAATTTCTTCATGCGGGGATCCCAGCGCTTGACCTGGTGTCCGAAATGTACACCTGATTCAAGCAGACTTTTCATGGTAACTACTGCCATGAGTTTCTCCTTTGCAGGTTACCTGATGGGTAATCCTGCTCCTTCTCTGTGTCTCGGTACCGCGAAGGGTACCGGAAAATGGTTGCCGGTTATACCGAAAAACGGTAGCCGTGCTCGCGAAGTATGCCATATAACGAATGTATTGGCAAGCCTACGATACCGCTCCATGACCCCTCGATACGGTCAATGAACATGGCCGCCCGGCCCTGGAGCCGGTAGGAACCGGCAACACCCTGCCATTCGGCGGTATCAAGATATTCTTCTATTTCCGCGTCAGACAACGGGATGAACGATACCGTACTTTCGCTTGTTTTTGACGTGATAAAATTTGTTTTGGAATCGAACAGGCTTATGGAGGTTACTACGGAATGAGTCGTTCCCGAAAAGGAACGGATCATTTCTTCCGCATCGGTACGGGATGATGGCTTCCCAAAAAGGCGGCCGTTCTGGCTGATAAGGGTATCGGCGCCGAGTACCCAGGGAACACTCAGGTCGAGTTCCATCCTGATTATTGATTCAACCTTTTTCATGGAATTGAGTTCAGTTACTTCGACCGGATCACCGGTTTCTACGGCAGGTTCTTCATAAGTCGGAACCATGACGGTGAAGGGGATTCCCAGGGAGCGTAAAATCTCCTGACGGCGTTGTGATGTTGATGCAAGAATAATTGGTTCCAAGATTATCTCCGTTTGTTGACAAGAATGCTTTTTTAGGGTGTAATGAGCCCGTACGGAAGATTAGCTCATTTGGATAGAGCGTTGCCCTCCGGAGGCAAAGGCGGTGGGTTCGAATCCCGCATCTTCCAGAAAAAAAACCCGGTCAGTCGACCGGGTTTTTTCTTTCCGTATTTACTTGCCGGATTTTTCCCCGTTTCCGCTCACGGATTTCAGAACTTCATATGCGCGGTTTCGAACCGGGGTAACATAGTTATAGTTCCCTGCTATGCGGATTATCGATTCAATCATGCCGGATTTGTCGTCAACCTTGGGAGCCAGTTTTTCGTAGGCATTCAGTACTTCCAGCGCGAGCGAGCTGGTGGGAAGGATGATGTCGAACTTTCTGGTAACCCAGTTGATCATTTCGACCACTTCGTCTTCATCGTTATACCCCAGTTCTCCGAGGGATTTTACTGCCGCGGAAATGACGCTCGGTTCGTTATCGGCGAACATGACGGCTACGAGGGTATCTTTCGCTTCAACGGTTCCCATCTTTCCAAGAAGTTCGCATGCCTTGAGACGGATGTCCGGATAGTTGTTCATGGTCCGGCCGCTTTCACGGATAACCGAACCGATTCCTTCCTTGGCGAGGGAGTCGAGCGCAACCTGCATGTCTTCCGTAGTACGGCCGGAATCAATCGCGTTCTCGATGTACTGAAGGGCAACCTGCTTTGCGTCGCGGCCGTCTGCCTGGGCAAGTTCCTTCATGATTACACCCTCAACCGAGCTGAGATATGCTTCCTCAACGGTCATGATGGAATCAGTCTGCTGTGTTTCTGCTGTCTCCTGGGCAACGAGTCCGGAAGCGGCAAGAGTACAAAGCATGAGAACAAAAATAAAAGGTTTAAAGCGCATAGAAACGACCTCCCCTGGTCAACCATTTCATAAAATCGTCAAATATCTACCTAATAATTCGGTATTTTATCCACAAAGTCAAGTATTACGTCCTTCACCTGTTCTTGGGAACGAGTTTCCAGCCGCTCGGCGTTTTCTCCAGGATGTAAATGGCAGCCGGAGAAGATGGTGCAATTTCCATTATTACGTACACCCGGGTAGGGGATACGAACTGGATATCGTCTACGCGCATGTTCTGGCGTGAAGGCACAAACACATAATTGAAGTAATCCTGCAGGGTGCGAAGCCGGACGCCCTTGGTAGGGAGACTCGCCGATACCTGATCGAGAACGTCACGACCCGAGAAAACATCACGGTATTCTTCGGATGTATACCCGAGCCAGCGGGTATAGTCCCGGTCCAGGGTTATCTTGTTCAGGTCGTCAACCACTATTTCAATTTCGCTTTTAGTTGTGATGAACGCCTGCTTGGTAATGGCAATGGTATCGAACCGTACGACGACATCGTCGTCCTTCATGTTTTCCAGTGAAATACCGTTTGAACGGGCCGGGGGAACGTCTTCAATCACCTCTTCGGGAGGTTGTGGTACCGTAGCGGTATCCTGCACCACGGATTCGTTGGTGGTTGCACAGGAGAAAACACACACGAGAAGCAAAAACAATACCGGAAACAAATACTTCGTCATGTGAATATAGTACTCCGACACGGGCATCACGTCAAATATCTTTTTATCAAATCGGTTAAGGAATTATACTGATATCCGTGTTGACTGTCCGTTAACACGGTAGTACAGTAATCCCCATGGTTAACGCGGTATTTCCGGGATCCTTTGATCCCCCGACTTTCGGACATTTGAACATAATCGAACGTGCCCGTCTCATCTTTGGCGAAGTCCATGTTGTCGTCGCGGTAAACCGCGAAAAAAAGTACACCTTTTCAGCCGAGGAACGGGTTGACCTGATTCGGGGCATGGTGCGCCAGTGGGACAACGTGAAAGTGCATGCCTGGGACACCCTCATCGTTGAATATGCGCGGAAAATACACGCGCATGTTCTAATACGGGGCGTTCGCAATATTACGGATTTCTCCTATGAATTCGATCTCGCCATGATGAACCGCAGCCTGAATCCGGAAATTGATACCGTATTTCTTTCACCTGATCCCCAGTACTTTGTGCTCCGTTCGAGTGCCATCAAGGAACTGGCTGCCTTTGGCGGTGATGTTTCCTCGATGGTACCCAAAGCGGTGGCGGACCTGCTGTCACAGAAACTGTACCATGCGCCTATTTCGACAAAAAACGAAAAAGTGTAATATGACGCTTGACATGTGTTGCGTAAGTCGATAGTATCGTTTTAATATTTGATGTGACAATCACGATATGGAAATCATTTTTTTGCGAGGTTGATGATATGGCAGTACCAAGAGCGAAAACGTCGAAAGCCAGAACCCGCCGCCGTCAGGGAATTAATATGCGGCTGAGCGCTCCGTCACTGGTTGAGTGCGGAAATTGTGGGAATCTTGTTATGACTCACCGTGTATGCCCCAAATGCGGGTTTTATCGCGGACGCCAGGTTTTAACACCTGAAAATAACGGCTAAACCGAGAGGAGCATAGTAATGGACGAATTGTTTGAAAAAATGCAGAAACTGATCGCGGACAAACTCGAGATCGAGGAATCCAAGATCACCCTTGATGCCTCGTTCCGTCAGGACCTTGGAGCAGACAGCCTCGATACCTACGAGCTGGTCTATGCCATCGAAGAGGAAATGGGAATCAGCATTCCGGACGAAAAGGCCAATGAATTTGAAACCGTGCGCGACGCGTACGACTTCATAAAGTCCCAGTCCAAATAACACGTCTCCGGCAAGGAGTGACGCCATGTTTGCATTTCGTCAATCGGTGACGGGCGAACGGAAGCAGGAGCTTCTTGCCTTCCAGAAGAAGGCCGGTTTCCATTTCAGGGATCTCGGCCTTCTTGATCTCGCCTTCCACCACCGATCCTTTTCAAACGAAAACACCAGAGAAAGAATCAATAACGAACGGCTCGAATTCCTCGGAGACGCCGTACTCGGTATGGTTGTAGCCGCGCGCTTGTATGAGTGCATGTCCGATCGTCCCGAAGGCGATCTGGCGAAAACAAAGTCGGTTGTGGTGTCGGAAGGAACCCTTTCGCAGATAGCACTGGATATCGGCATGCCGGACTACCTGATTCTCGGAAAGGGCGAATTGATGTCCGGCGGTAAATTCAAAAAAGCGATTCTTGCAGACGCCCTCGAAGCGGTTATTGGCGCGCTTTATCTTGATTCAGGCTACCGCGCTGCAGAAACATTCGTTCTTGCGATCATGGATCCACAGATTTCCCTGGTTCTCGAGAACCGTCATGCACGCGATTTCAAGACGCTGCTCCAGGAACATGTCCAAAAAACCAGCAAAACAGTTCCGCATTATTCCCTCACACGCAGAACCGGACCGGATCATGATCGTACCTTCTGGGTAACCGTCGAGGTTGCCGGTACGGTATACGGCCCGGAAAAAGGAAAGAATAAAAAAGAAGCCGAGCAGAATGTAGCAGGCACTGCCTGCCGCGCTCTGGGTCTTATCTAGGTCGCAATATTCTTTTCCCGGCAAAATGCCCGGGCTATTTCCATCAGGCGGTCCTTCGTATTGAGCGCCGGATCGTCCAGAACCGCTTCGTGCAGTTCATGGAGAATAAGCCCTATGGCCGGCCCGTTCCGTATTCCTTCGTTTTTCAGATCATTCCCGTTTACCGCGAGGTCCCGCAGGGTAAGTCCCTGCTTCTTCGCGACTATGCCGTCTATTCTGCTCTGCAGTTCAACAAGGTCCGGCAGTGGTCCGGTGTGTCCCGAGATTGCCGCGGTATCGGCACGGCGGAGCGAAAAAAGGCGGTCGAGATTTTCGACTCCGGCGGCAACCATGAAACGGCGAACCGCGGCGTCGGTCCAGACGGGTTCGTAGTGAAACATGTGCATTCTGACGAGATGACATACCTCTGTTACGGTACGGTTGGGAAATCTGAGCCGTTCCAGCACGCTTTTGGTGATGTCCGCCGAAACCGCTTCATGGCGGTGAAAAGTATAATTGCCGTGATCATCCACGGCCCGGGTACGGGGTTTGCCCACATCATGGAAGAGTGCGGAAAGCCGGACAATCAGGTCTTCCCGCGGAGCCGCGGCACAGGCCAGAAAACTGTGATCCAGAACATCGAAGCGGTGGCGTCCTTTTTGTTCGATCCCGCGGCATTCGGCAAGTTCCGGCAGGAAGAGTTCGAGAAGACCGGAAGATTCAAGATATCCCAGACCGGTCAGGGGCTCGGCGCCTGAAACGAGTTTGACCAGTTCTTCCCGGACCCGTTCAACGGCAACGCGGGCGGTAACCGGTAGTGCAGGGCGGATAGCGTCGAAGGTGGCCTGTTCGATGGTAAATCCCGGAAGAGTGGAAAACCTGACGGCCCTGAGCGTTCTCAATCCATCCTCGGCAAACCGTTCTGCGGGATTTCCTACCGTGCGGATTATTTTACGGGTTATGTCTTTCCGTCCATCAAAGGGATCAACGACGGCTCCGCCGGGCAGTGTCACCGCGATGGCGTTCATGGTGAAGTCGCGGCGAGACAGATCTTCTTCGATGGTAGCCGCATAAGCCACGGAGTCGGGGTGTCTGCCGTCGGAATATCCCTGTTCGGTGCGGAATGTGGTACACTCGATCATGTGTCCGCGAAAGGGTATGGTAACCGTTCCGTGTTCGATTCCGGTGGGAATTACCCGGTGAAAAAGCGACGTAACCGCCTGCGGACTCGCGTTGGTGGCGATATCCCAGTCCGTTGCCGTTGTTCCGAGAAAACTGTCGCGGACTGCGCCGCCCACCAGATACACCGAAAAACCGGCGCGGGTGAAAAATAGTGAAAGATCCTGCAAATCCTTGTGAACGGGTACCGTTTTCATGCCGGGATCAGTATAATGAATAAACACTGCACTGAACAAGTGAGGGATCATGAGAGGATTGCTCTTTACCGGCGGAAGCAGACCGGACATGCGGCAAGCCAGACGCTTTTTCGGCGAACCGGACGCGGTGTACGCGGCGGATTCCGGAATTGCCGGAGCGCTTGAAGCGGGTTTTACGCCGGATTACGTAGTGGGCGACATGGACAGTATTGAAGACCCGGCAATTCTGGGATCATTTGATCCTGAACGGGTGTTGCGTGCCGACCGGGACAAGGATCTCACCGATACGGAACTCGCCCTTTCCCTCATGCGGCAACACGGCATGGAAGACATTGTTCTGGTTGGCGGGGGCGGGGGAAGAATGGATCATTTTTTCGCGCTTGAAAAACTGTTTTCTCTCGATAACCCGCCACAATTGTGGATTGGAAGTGAAACAATAGCTGTTGTTCTTGATGCACGGGGACCCCGTGAGCGGATTACCGTACGCGGTCTGAAATGCGAAAGTGTGTCGGTATTTCCCGCGGGTAACGGCCCGCACCGGTGTACGGCGCAGGGGCTGAAGTGGCCGGTTGATTCCCTTGACTGGGATACGGGCGCCTACAGCCTGAGCAACCGCGCCGTGCATGGAAATTTCACGCTGGAAGCCGAAGCCGGCCGTTTTCTGGTTATTCTGCCGCTCGATGGTGCATGGGCGCCCGATTAACGCGCCGGTGAAAGCGGGTGGTTCTCCGGGCCGGCGCTGGTGAAGAATTCAATAAGCACGGGATACCGGGTAAGCAGCTCGCCCCAGCGGGCGTATCGTTCAAACGCGAGATAGTCTGAAACGGAATCTCCGGCGCTTTCGGACGCAACCTGGTTCCAGAGGACACGTCGCTGTGTTTGATAGGTTTCGTAGGTTTCCGCGGCCGATCTGTAGAGGTCAAGGTCGGGGAACCGGGTGCTCTGTACGGAAACCGATACGATTTCCAGACCTGAATCCGCGTTGCGCAGTTCATCAGCAATTTCTCCGGCAAGAACTTCCGGGTGAATCCGGCCTGATTTGTCTGCAGTTATTGAAGAAAGCGATCGGTCAAGTACGGTTTCCGCCGCGGTTTTAGCCCGGTCAGCAAGGGTTTTGGTTGTCCAGTCGTCAAGGGCTTGTTGTTCAAGAATTCCCCGGGTTTCAACAAGGGCAACAAGATGAGACGGACTGACCCGGGCAACGGTATCGCAGGAAAATTGCCAGGAAAAATCGGGAGTTCCCTCGATCATGCGGGCATACAGGGCGCCGGAAGGCAGCGTTCCCGATACGGAGACGGAATGGGTTACTGGAGCCAGCTTGAAGGTATGTATCTCCGCGTTGGTTGGCAGGAGAAGCTCCCATTGCCAACGGAAAACGCCCGGTTCAATCGGGGCAGTATTCACGCCGCCCGTTTTTGATATCATGACGCCGTAGTGTCCGGCAGGCACGATGAACTGTACCCAGCCGAAATAGAACCCCGTCCCGCAGGCGAGAATGAGAACAAACAGAATAAAGAACGCTTTTTTCATGGTGTTTACCCCTGTTATAAGCGGATGGATACCGGTATAGTACTTGGTAAGGAGTATACTGCACTTTGAAGACGAGGAAAAGCGGGAAATACCGTAAAACTCTCACGGTTCGTTTTCTGTACCGTACAGTTCTCTCACTCACTTTTTTTTCGATAGGCCTTGCGGTCTTTTTCTTTTTTGGAAGCATTCAGCAATTTCTGGATTCAACCCAGGTCCTGATTGTTACCGTTATGTCGTTTTCCTCCCTGACAACGGTTCTTGCCGCCATCCCGCTCATTGTTCCCGAACTTGTACTCGCGATAACGAATCGCCGTCAGAAATTTTTTCAAATTGTTGTAGTCAGCCTTCTCTGCATTCTGATCACGTCCATTCTCGCGGTACTGTCGCGAACAATTCTCCTTCTTTCAGCCGGACTTTCCTGAGCGTGCAGGTAATGCGTTGACAAACATTTGCCCGCCGGCCTACTATGGCGACGATGACAGATACCGAACGACTATATGCGGTACGTGGAGCCGTGTGCTGTACCAACACAAAAGAATCAATTGGCGTTCTTGTTCCGGAATTGTACCGGAACCTTCTATCAGTTAACCACATTTCTGAAGATTCAATTGTCTCCATACAGTTTTCCGTAAACCGCGAACTTACGGCACTGAACCCGGCAACTGCGCTCCGCCATGCCGGTCTTGCCCGGGATGTCCCGCTTTTTTGCGCGGCGGAACCCTGGATAGACGGCTACCTGGAAAATGTTATCCGGGTGCTTGTAACCTGGTACGGTTCAACCCGGCCGGTACCGGTGTACTTGAACGGCGCGGAGGTATTGCGCCCCGATCTGCACAATGATGACAACAACGTAACCGGAAACGGTTCAAACCGGGACCATGACTAACACACCCATGTCCGTGTGGCTCGTTACCCGTGAGTATGCGGGGATAGCCGAGGCAGGCGGGGTAAAAAACGTTGCCTGTTCACTCGCCGAGGGTCTGGCCCGAACCGGTGTATCCGTAACGGTGTTCATTCCCCGGTATGGGTGTGTACGTCAGTCCGGAAACCATGAATTCACAACTACGGTAACCGTACTCGGTGTCGAGCACCGTGTAGCATTCCTTTCCGCGACACTGCACGGGATTTCCCTCGTATTCATTGACTCGCCGATTTTTTTCGAAAAAGACGAAGTGTATGTCTATACCGATCGCGAAGCGCGCATGATACACGGCGCCGTTCGGGGACAGGGTCATAGCGACATGGATTGCATGAATCTTGTCCATCAGCGGAGTGTGCTGGAATACGCGCGGATCATTTCGGCAGCGCCGGATGTTGTACACTGTCAGGACGCCCATACCGCCCTTTTGCCCGCGCTGGCAAGAACTGATCCGGCCTACCGGGACTTGTTTGCGCGGTCCGCGTTCGCGGTAACCATCCATAACGCCGGACCGGGATATCGACAGATCATTCCGGGTCTTGACCGGGCGGCAAGTTTGACCGGGTTGAATCCGGACGTTCTTGTGCCCGGCATGTGCAACGGAAATCTTGAGCCTTTTCTTCTTGCGGCGGACCATGCACATCTTACGACCGTTTCACCATGGTACGCCGGGGAATTGACGAGTCACCAGTACAGTGCCATGACCGAGGGACTTTCCGGTGAATTCGAAAAACGCGGCGTACACATAACCGGTATCGTAAACGGAATTGATTATCATCGGTACGATCCCTCGAATACCGAAAATTCCTGTCTTCCCTTTGCCTTCAATCCGCTGGTCGGAGACCTTGAAGGAAAATACCGGGCTCGAACCCTCTTTACCGAACAGCTCGAACAGCTCGCGGAACAGTCCGGCCTGGCGTGTCATGGTTCACTCAATGCAACGGAAAACAATGTGTATTTTACCTATCAGGGAAGAATTGTGTGGCAAAAGGGCCTGGACATATTCGTCGCGGCAGCCCGTGAGGTTATCGAGAGAATGCCCCGGGCCCGGTTTATCGTGCTTGGGCAGGGTGATCCCGCTCTGGAAGAGGCCCTGAAGCAGACCGCGGTGAATTACCCGGGATCGTTTCTCTTTTTGCACGGCTATGAACGGTCACTAGCCCGCCTGTCGGTTGCCGTGGCGGATTTTCTTGTTCTGCCAAGCCGTTTCGAGCCCTGCGGCCTTGAGGATTATATCGGTCAGATTTTCGCAACCCTTCCCGTAGCAAACGCCGTGGGTGGTTTGCAGAAAATCCGGAACGGGGAAAACGGATTTCTCTATTACACCGGATTTTCGGGAAATCCTGCAACGATACTTGCCGACCGCCTTGTTGATCTTGCGGAACCGGTTATCGCTTCCGGAGGAATCGGTGCGGCGTGTGTTCCGGAGTATTACCGCATGATTATTTATGCTGCTTCACACGTACAGGCCGACAACAACTGGGACGCCATTATCCGGGATCACTATCTTCCGTTTTATCACGATATTATTTCTACCATGTGTTGACTTTTTATCCGGAATCAGATACATTGCTCCTCGTTCGCGATGCCAACTTAGCTCAGCTGGCCAGAGCACGTGATTTGTAATCTCGGGGTCCAGGGTTCGAATCCCTGAGTTGGCTGTGCTTGAGACATTGCAGAATATGGGGAGATTCCCGAGCGGTCAAAGGGGGCAGACTGTAAATCTGTTGGCTACGCCTTCCAAGGTTCGAATCCTTGTCTCCCCAAAGCCTTCCTTGCCACAAGGAAGGCTTTTTTTTTCCAGTACTGGAGAAACCCTGTATGCATGACTCTTTTTATAAAAATGGTTTACACTTTTCCTGTACCGGCTGTTCGGCCTGCTGTCGGCATGATCCCGGTTTTGTGTATCTCTCCGAAAACGATCTTGAACGTCTGCTTGAATGGGCACGACTGCCCCGTGAGGTATTTATCCGGGTGTATTGCCGCTGGGTTCCCCGCGGTGACGGTTTTGAATACCTTTGTTTACGGGAAAAATCGAATTTTGATTGTATACTATGGGATAACGGATGTATCGCCTATGAATCGCGGCCGCTGCAGTGCTCTGCGTATCCGTTCTGGCCATCCACGCTCATGGACGAGGATTGGTGGAATGCTTCCGCTGAAACTTGTCCTGGCATGAACAACGGCCGATTGTATACATATGAGGAAATAACCGCATTTCTCGACCAGCGCGCAGCGGAACCCTACATCCGCCGCTCCTCGGTAACGGGAACGCGGCCGGAGGGTGTAGTATGAAAGTTCATTTCTGGGGTGTAAGGGGTTCAATACCGACACCGCTTACGCCGTTGCAAATACAGAACAGGGTCGCGGCCGTTGTACAGCGCATAACCGCAACTGATATCCGGGACGCCGATTCCCGTGAACGATTCCTCGCGTCTCTGCCGAAATGGTTGTTCGGAACGGTTGGAGGCAATACATCCTGCGTAGAACTTGAAACCTCTCAAGGCGAAACCATCATTCTGGATGCGGGCAGCGGCCTCCGGGAACTGTCACTCAACCTCAATGAACGTCCTTCTTCACCAAAAGGAAAAACGTTTCACCTGTTTCTTTCCCATTTTCATTGGGATCATCTGCAGGGCTTGCCTTTTTTTACCCAGGCATTCAATCCCGCGAACCGGATTGTGTTTTACAGCGTGAATCCCGATGTACGAAACATTCTCTCCCGTCAGATGGAAAGTCCTTTTTTTCCGGTTCCGTTTGAAGGTCCGGGCGGATTCCGGGCGCAGATGGAGTTTGTACAGCTCAAGGATTCTGATAAAGGAATCAGCATCGGCGATACCCGGATAGACTGGTATCCGATGGATCATCCGGGCGGTTGCGTGGCATACCGGTTCGAAGATGCCGGTAAAGTTTTCATTTACGCGACGGATACCGAGCTTCATCGCGAGAACTTTGTGAAAAACGACGCCAATACAAAATTTTTCAAACAGGCCGACGCGGTAGTCATGGACTCGCAGTACACCATGGATGAGGCACTGAAAAAGGAAGGGTGGGGACACTCCTCTTTTTCCATGACGGTTGATTTCGCGCTGAACTGGGAATGCAAAAAGCTTGTCCTGTTTCACCATGAACCAACCTATTCGGACAAGAAGCTTTTTTCCGTACTCCAGTCGGCTTCCTGGTATTCCGGGTACAATGCGAAAGGAACCCTTCAAATCGAAATTGCCCGTGAGGGAATGGAGCTTGTGTTATGACGGACGGCACGATTACCTACTCTTTTTCCGAAGAAGAAATAAAAAGCCTCGCCCTGTTACTCAGGAGAAATGAAGCTGTTTTGGATACAGTACTGGACGAGTTTCACGGGTTTCTTGAGAATACCGTTTATCAGAATTTGACTATTGCCGAGGCGGAAGATTTTTATAATGAAAAGCGTTAACTATGTGAAACTTTTCTTCTGGTTGATTCTGATTGTCGCCGCCGTGGGATCCGGTATGTTTGTCGCGTTCCTGCGTATGGACAGTCCGGTCGATCCTTCAGGAGAGCCGGTTCTTTTTACCGTGAAGAAGGGATCGTCGATTCTGTACATCAGCAGTTCCCTGCAGAATGCCGGTCTGGTGCGTTCTGCATTTGCCGCGACCGTTCTCGCGAGAATACGGCCGTATTCCCTCAAGGCGGGTACCTATCGGGTATCACCGGCAATGAATACCGATGCAATTTTGCGTCAGCTCCATGAGGGGCGCCAGGAATCGGTCCGGATTACCATTCCCGAAGGACTCACCATTACCAAGACTGCGCGTCATTTTGACGAGGCGGGGATTGTGTCTTCCGCAGAATTCCTTGAAGCATGCCGAAACCGCCGGATTCTTGAGCAGTTCGGCATACCGGCAGCAAGCGCCGAAGGCTTTCTCTTTCCCGATACCTATCAGTTCCATTACGGGGTTCAGGGAGACGAAGTGGTTTCAACCATGATTGACAATTTCTTCAGGAAGACGATGGACATGGAAAATCTGCCGGATACCCGCGAGAAGTTGTTTGAAAAGGTGATTCTGGCGAGCATTGTCGAACGGGAATACCGTGTAGCGCGGGAAGCTCCGCTTATCGCAAGTGTCTTCGCGAATCGGCTGAAAATCGGGATGGGACTGCAGTCCTGTTCGACTATTGAATACATTATTACCGAAATTCAGGGGAAACCGCATCCAACGAGGCTCTTGACCGTGGATCTGGAAATTCCCAGCGATTACAACACCTATCTCTGGGCAGGACTGCCCCCCGGGCCCATTTCCAATCCCGGCAAGACGGCGCTTTCCGCCGCGTTTAATCCTCCGCGTTCGAAATATCTCTATTTCCGTCTGACTGATCCGGTTCAGGGAACCCATGTTTTTACCAGTTCGCTCGACGAACATGTTGATGCCGGCCGCGAAATTTATCTCAAAAAGGCCGCGGGGAACTGATGGCCAAGATTGCGAATGAAACCATCGAAGAGGTTAACGCCAGAACGAGCATTGTCACCCTTGTAGGCGAGTATACTCGCCTTGAACAGCGCGGAAGCGACTGGTGGGGATGCTGTCCGTTTCATAACGAGAAAACACCCTCATTCCATGTTGTCCCCGAACGGAACATGTATCATTGCTTCGGGTGCGGAGAGGGCGGCGGCGTCATCAAATTCGTCATGGAGATGGAGAAGCTTTCTTTTGTTGAGGCGGTTGAAACCCTCGCAAAAAAAGCCGGGGTGGAAGTACGGTATGAAGGCGGGTCGACCGACAATCTTCCCCGGAAAGACGACACCCGGGGCAAACTGGTTGAGCTGTACGGCCGTGTCGCGGGAACCTTTCACTACCTGCTCATGAATACGCCGCAGGGAGAAGCGGTACAAAAATATCTTGCCGCACGCTCGGTTTCCGGCGAGATAATTGAATCGTTTAACCTTGGCTACGCGCCGCAAGACCGCTACTGGCTCCATGGGTTTTTGACCAAGAAGGGGTACTCGCGGGAATTTCTTGCGCAATCCGGCTTGTTTTCAAAGAAATATCCGGAAGTTGCCTTTTTTTCCAACCGGCTGATATTTCCCATAGCGAACCGCAAGGGCGAGATCGTGGCGTTCGGCGGAAGGATTCTTGAAGGTGATGGACCAAAATACCTGAATTCCGGCGATCTGCCGCAGTACCGCAAGGGGGAAACCCTCTTTGCCTTTGACCGGGCCCTGCCGGAAATACGGAAATCAAAGAAAGTTATTTTTTGTGAGGGCTATATGGACGTTCTTGCCTGGCATCAGGCGGGAGTGTTGAATGCGGTTGCGCCGCTCGGTACGGCTTTTACGGAACAACAGGCGAAAATGGTCCGCTCCTTCGCGGAAACGGTGTATTTTTCCTTCGATTCCGATCTGGCCGGTCAAACCGCAACGTACAAGGGCATACTGTTGTGCCGGAAACTGCAGTTCAATGTACAGGTGCTTTCAATCCGCAACGGGAAGGATCCCGCGGATATTTTGCAAAATGAAGGTCCCGAAGCATTGAAAAAACTCCTTGATTATTCTATACTGGATCTTGACTATCTTGTTATGATGGCCGGTACCCGCTTTGATACCGCTAACCCGGAGGGAAAAGCCCGAGCAGTGGCATTCATGTTTCCATATCTGGAAGCCCTGGAGTCCGATATCCAGAGGGAGTCGACAGTACAGCGGCTTTCTACCGCATTCGGTATAACAGAAAAAGCTCTGCTGACCGATTTTCACAACAGGAAACAACCGCAGGAGGCCCGGACCGCGGCCGAAAGACCCGCGCCGGTACGCACCATAAAACGTACTGCCGAGCTTCGGGCCGTTCTTGCGGTCGCGGCAAATCCCGAGTTTTTTCAGGTGATGCGGTCGCGTATAACGTCCGATGATATAGAAGACGCTGACGCGAAAGATTTGTATATTGTCCTGGAAGACTGCTACCGTAACGGTGCCATGAGTCATGAAAGCATTTTGGCAAATTGCCGCGATGAACAGATGCGCGGCATCATCACCGAGACGATTGTCGGTGGGGAATTCGCAGAAAACGCCCGAAAGGTGCTGGAGGACGCAATAGTACGTATCAAACGGAACGCGCTCGAGAAGAAACGAATCCGGGTTCTCGCCGGAATGAGCGCCATTTCTACAGGAAGCGTTGACGACATGCTCGCTATCTCGGAAATGATGGCGGAGAAAAAAAGTATTGATGAAGAACTTGCAAAACTGAAGGACACGAACGAATGACGGAGCTTGCGCTTGATCCGGCTGTGGTAAAACTGCTTGAGTACGGCAGAGAAAAAAAGACTATCAGCTGGGACGAAGTTAACGACATATTACCTGACAGCATAGTCAGCTCGGAAAAAATGGATCAGGTTCTGGTCCTTCTGGAACAGAACAATGTTCAGCTTCTCGAAGAGGACGCCATCGGCGATGATGATGACGATGAACCGTCTTCTGTGGACAAGAAGAAAGAAGAATCCGAGCGAAAACGTCTGGTCTATTCCGAGAAGGACTCTTCCGTAGATGATCCGATCCGCCTGTATTTGCGGGAGATCGGCAAAGAGAATTTGCTTACCGCGGAACAGGAAGTCGAACTTTCGAAAAAAATGGAAGACGGTGAAAATATCATAAAGGATGTTATTAAGCATTCCGGCATGATAATTCCCGAGTTTTACGCTATTGCCCAGAAGGCATTTTCCCGGATTGATCCCCAGGAGACCTCAAAACCGCGTAAGGAACTCAATGAGGAAATGGCCGAAAAACGCCGCCTCAAGCTCCTCTACGGTGAAGTGCTCAAAGCGGTTCTTCCGGACATGAAACAGTACATGTTCATGAAAAAGCGGCTTTTCGACCGTGACCAGATCGCGACCATTTTCGATGACGAGGAACTGGTTGTCGTCCGGGACAAGATTCTCGTTCAGCTTCAGAAGACTGAAATTCAGTCCGAGGAAATTGAGCGCTTTTCGGAAAAATTCATCGAGGCAACCCGGAAAATTCGCGAATACCGTCGCCGTCAGGAAAAAAAGGAAAAGGAACTGCGTATCGCCGATTACGGTGAGCTCCGGATGCTTGGCAAGCGTCTGGCCATTGCCCGCGAACGCGCCCGACTCGAGCAGGAACTCGGTATCAATGCCAATGACATAAAAGAGATTTACACCCAGATACAGGTTATCAATAAAAAGATTCGCCGTCTTGAATACGATTTTGAAAATTCGGTGGAACAGATAGTCTCCATGGCCCGGGAAATTCACCGGGGCAGGATTATGATGAAGAGCGCGAAAGACCGGCTCATTAATGCCAACCTGCGTCTCGTTGTTTCCATCGCGAAAAAATATACCAACCGCGGCCTGCATTTTTTCGACCTTGTGCAGGAAGGCAATATCGGACTGATCAAGGCGGTTGAGAAATTCGAATACCGGAAGGGATACAAATTCTCCACGTATGCTACCTGGTGGATTCGTCAGGCCATTACCCGTTCAATCTCCGATCAGGCCAGAACAATACGTGTTCCAGTACACATGATCGAACAGATCAACAAGGTGTTACGGGAATCACGCCAGCTCATGCAGCGTCTGGGGCGAGAACCTACAGACGAGGAAATTGCCGAACAGCTCGGGTGGAATGTTACCAGGGTCAAACAGGTTAAGAACGTCGCCCGGGAACCCATTTCCCTTGAAACGCCCATCGGTGAGGAAGAAGATTCGCTGCTGGGAGACTTTATTGAAGACAAGGACGTGGAAAATCCTGCGAACCAGACAGCGTTTACACTGTTGCAGGAACAGCTGCGGTCGGTTCTTTCAACCCTGCCGCCGCGTGAGCAGGAAGTGCTCAAAATGCGTTTCGGGCTTGATGACGGCTATTCACTGACTCTTGAAGAAGTAGGGTTGTATTTCAATGTAACCCGTGAACGTATACGACAGATTGAAGCGAAGGCACTCAGGCGGCTCAGACATCCGCGGAGAAGCCGCAAGCTCAAGGATTATCTCGATAATTAAGGTGAACTAAAGAGGGGATCAAGATGGTAATGACGGAACAACTGGACAAGCTCAAGGCACTACAGGATATTCTTGCGCAGAAGAACATTGTTGAAGCGGATATTGAAGCCGCTCCCAAAATTCTTTCAACCCAGGAAGAACTTCTTGCACGCTTGAAAAAGGGATATATCGACAAGAGCGAGCAATATGATCTCGTGAAAAAGCAGATTACTCACCTGAAAGCGGAACTGCATGAAGCGGAAACCATGCGCGAGAATTCGGAAAAGGCCATGGATTCCATTTCAACCCAGCGTGAATATGAAGCGCTCGACAAGGAAATCCGGGAAGCGAGCGATCGTGAACAAATGGTTCGCAAGGATATTCAGAAAGAAGAGCGCCTGTATGCCGAGCTTGACGAACAGCTGAAAAGCGAAGAGTCCCTGATCAAGCAGCAGGAAGAAGAACTGAACGACCGCAAGGAAAAAATTACCAAAGATATCAAGGAACTCGAGAAGAAGCTCAAGAAGCTCCTCGACGAGGAAGAAAAAATAGTCCCCGGTATTCATCCCGAGACCCGTTTCAAGCTTGAACGCATCATCAAGAGCAAGCAGGGTGTCGGTATTGTTGCCATTCATGGAAATGTCTGTAATGGTTGTCACATGATCCTTCCCGCCCAGTTCGCGAACGAAGTGCGGATCGGAAATGAAATCATGTATTGTCCCTATTGCAGCCGCATCCTCTTTTACCAGGAAAGCGACGAGGAAGAAGGCGATTTCTTTGACAATGACGACGCCGGAAGTCTCGCGGACCTTGACGATTTCTCCGAAGAGGATGAAGATGAAGATGATCGGGACGATACCCGGTCGGACAAGATGGATTACGAAGAATAAGGCAGAGGGCAGTTGTGAGATCGCTTGGTAGTTCCTCACGGAACTGCTGAGAGGAAAGTCCGGGCTCCTTCGGAAATGATGCCGGTTAATGGCCGGGGGGTATCGCCGAAAGGCGGTGCTCACAGACAGCGCCACAGAAAATAAACTGCCTGGCGGTTACTTTGGGAACCGCTTGGTGAGGGTGAAAAGGCGGGGTAAGAGCCCACCGCGTTTCCGGTAACGGAACGGCATGGCAAGCCTCATCAGGAGCAAGGCCGAGCAGTAAAGGGTATTCCGACCCTTTTTTACGGGTAGGCTGCAAGAGAAACACGGTAACGTGTCTTCCCAGATAGATGATCCCTGCCGTATCCCGGAAACGGGATACGGAAACAGAACCCGGCTTACTCGCCCTCTGCTTTTTTTTATTTTATTGGCAAGGAACCGTTCAGTATGAGACTGCGATCGTCCAGTAAAAAGTTTTTGCTTACAAGCCGCCACAGTATTTTTACCGGCAGTCTCATCCGTCTTGTACTGATCATTCTGTTCGCTTCAATCATTGTGTTCTCGGCTCTGGCAATTCGCAGCCGCATGAATACACTTCCGCCGGTTTCGGAACTGTATACCGACTGGAACAATGAAAACTATGCCTCCCTTCATGAGAAAACATCCCGCATATTGCAGGTTCATCCGCTGAACGGGGAAGTTCTCGCGCTCCATGGTTTCGCTTCGTACTATCTCAGTCTTGCTGAAACCGATACCGCCCTGACACGGGATTATCTTGTTGAATCCATTACAACACTTCGAAAAGCATGGCTGCGTGTCTCGTCGCGGGAACGGGTTTCCATGGCCTACATACTCGGGAAAGCATACTATCAGCGCGGGGTCTTTTACGCGGACCTGGCCCTGAAGTATCTCGATTACGCCATGAATAACGGGGCCGAATACCGCGATATTCATGAATTCAGGGGCCTTGCCGCTGAACTCCTCGGCGATTATCGTCTGGCCATCGCTTCTTTTTCCGAGGCCCTCGTGCACGACCCGTCAGATCTTCTTCTGTTTACGCTCGCGAGAAATTATTCCGCGGTCGAGGACACGGTAAAGGCAAAACAATACCTTCTTGAAACCATACGGACCACCAGCGACGAATTGCTTGAATTGAAATCCCGGTATGAGCTCGGCATGATTCTCCATTCCGAGGGAAATGTGGAAGAAGCGGAGAAAGAATTCAACGCAATACTCGAAAAAGATCCGAATTATGCTGACGCACACTACGGACTTGGTGTAGTATATGAATCCCGGGAAGACATGATCCTGGCCCGCGCATCATGGCGCCGGGTGTTGAGACTGAATCCCGTACACGGGAAGGCCCGTGAGAAACTTACATTATAGCGACAGGGTAAATACACGGCAGAGGAGCATCTAGTATGGGTTTTTTCAAAAGTCTTTCGGCGGATATCGGCATTGATCTTGGTACCTGCAATACACTTATTTATATTCACGGAAAAGGCATTGTTGTAAATGAACCTTCCGTTGTTGCCGTGGAACGGGGAACAAAACGGGTTGTCGCCGTTGGCGCCGAAGCCAAACGGATGCTGTGGAAAACCCCGGGAAACATAATCGCCATTCGTCCTCTCAAGGACGGCGTTATTGCCGACATGGACACCACGGAAAAGATGATCCGTTACTTTGTGTCCAAAATAATGCCCCGGCACGGATTGATCAAACCGAGAATGGTCATCGGTATTCCCAGCTGTATTACCGACGTTGAAAACCGCGCGGTAAAAGAAAGCGCCTTCAAGGCCGGAGCGCGCGAAGTACAGGTTATCGAAGAGTCGCTTGCAGCGGCAATCGGCGCCCAGATTCCCATTCACGAACCCGCGGGTCACATGATCTGCGATATCGGCGGCGGTACGACCGAAGTATCCGTTATTTCACTCGGCGGCATGGTTGTAACCAATGCCATCCGCCTTGGGGGCGACGAATTTGATCAGGCGATCATCAAGCATGTCCGGTCGGTGCACAACCTCATCATCGGTGAACAGACCGCCGAACGACTCAAGGTGGAAATCGGAAACGCGTCCCCCGAGAAGAATATCGAAAAGGTGGAAATAAAGGGCACTGACGCCATTACCGGTCTTCCCCGCCGGCTCGAGATTGATTCCGTTGAAGTGCGGGAAGCCCTGAAAGATCCCATTACCCAGATAGTCGAAGAAATAAAGCGAACCCTCGCACAGACACCGCCCGAGCTTGCCGCAGATATTGTTGAACGCGGCATTGTCATGACCGGAGGCGGTGCGCTTCTCAAGGGTCTTCCGAAACTCATTTCAAAAGAAACCGGTGTACCGGTAATCCTGGCTGAAAATCCCATGAACTGTGTCGCGATCGGTGCGGGCCAGTACTATGAAATTTTCAAGGATATGTCCATAGACCGGAGTGTCTACGACAATCTGAATAACTGATGCGGAAAACAAAACTTGCGTTCAGGTTTCACCTGGACGCGTTTTTATTGACAGTGTATCTCATTCTTTCCGCCGTGTTCCTGGCTTTTTCAGCCGGCGGTCTGGTGGTAAATTTCCGGTCGTTCGGATTCAATCTCATGTCCGGTACCCAGCGAGGCTTGTACTCGGTAACAAGTTTTTTTAGCGGTACTGTTACAGCGATCCGTGAGCTGTCTGAACTCAAGGAGCGCTATGAAGCGCTTGAAGACCGTCTCAAGGATTATGAACTGCTCCAGCGATCGAACGCGGATATCCGCCTCGAGAATGAACGGCTCAAGGAACTGTTGGGCTTTACCGAATCCCTGACTGTACAGAACATTCCCGCACGCATTATCGCGCGTGATCCCAACAACTTGTATTCAGGAATAACGATCAACCGTGGCGTACGCCATGGAGTAAAAAAGAACATGCCGGTCATTTCGTTCCAGGGAAGCAACACCGGGCTCGTAGGTAAAATTGTTCAGGTTGGAAGAAGCACCAGCATGATCATGCCTATCTATGATTATCAATGTTTTGTTTCCTCCCGGCTTGAGGAATCACGGTACATGGGACTGGTAAACGGCAGGGGAAACCCTGATTCTCCACTGATCATGCGGTATCTGAAGAAACGGGCGCGGGACGAGATTAAAATAGGAGACAAGGTCGTTGCCTCAGGAGAAAACTATAATTATCCGCGCGATGTTCCCGTCGGTTTTGTGTCCGGCATACGCGCGCTTGATTATGAAACATCCCTTGAACTGGATCTAGAACCGGTTATTGATTTTTCCCGGCTGGAAGATGTATTTGTCCTTGATCTTGGATCATCATCCGGGGAGGAGGAATAATGGGCAGAGTAGTGTTCTGGTCCTGTTTTGCTTCGGTATTCCTTTCCATGTTTTCCGCCACCATACTGGCGAATATCACGCTGCTTCCGGTCGTTCCGGATCTTGTACTGCTCGTTGTTTTGTATGTGTCTTTCATGAACAACGCGGTCGTTGGCAGTACGACCGGATTCATTTCCGGTATCCTCTTTGATTTTCTTTCGGCCGCTCCGGTAGGTCTGAACGCGTTTACCAAGACCGTGGTTGGGTATATAACCGGAAAAATGTCCGGTATGTACAATCTCGACCGAGTTTTTATCCCGTTTATCATGGCTGTTGGTGCAACAGTTCTCAAGATGCTGACAACGGGATTCCTTTCCTTTCTTTTCGACGAAACGGTTGTGGTTTTTACCCCGGCCGCCAGTGTCTTCTGGCTTGAAGTAGTGTTCAATGGCCTGTGTGCACCGCTGGTTTTTTCATTACTCGGCCTGTTTCCCTCCCTGTTTTTGATCAAGGGTAACCGGTGATATGGGTTCAGCGGATACTACGTCCAGAAGAATAGCAGTTTTTTCCTTCCTCGTAGTTCTTGTTTTCGGAATCTATGCGGCAAAACTGTTCCATCTTCAGATTATCCAGGGTGAGGCGTACCGCACCCAGAGCCGTAACATATCACAGCGGACCAAGCGGATACCGGCGCAACGGGGCGAGATCTTTGACCGCAATGCCACGGTTCCCATGGTTCTGAATATTGATTCTTTCGCGGTTGACATGGTTCCGGGAGAAATTCCACCGGATAATTTTGATACGGTAACCGCCCGCCTTGCCGGAATTCTGGGTGTGACAACCGGCAGTATTCGTCAAAAAGTACCGCCGTCGATCAGACGATCGTTCCAGACTGTTGAAGTACTCGCGAATATCAGTTATGAAAAAATTTCCGCGATTGCGGAACGTATCGATGAGCTTCCCGGCGTTTCCTGGCATTCAAAACCGATCAGGAATTATGTGGAAACCGGTTCAATGTCTCATGTCCTCGGGTATGTGGGAGATATAACCCGGGAGGAATTGAAAATTCTGTACAACAAGGGCTATAACCCGAACAGTGTTATCGGTAAAGCCGGAATCGAGAAACAATACGACGAGATACTTCGGGGAAAGGACGGCTATGAATACCGTACGGTCGACGTGAAGGGCCGGTACATAGAGAACAGCACCTGGATTCGTCCTCCCGAGATAGGAAAGAACGTTGTTCTGACAATAGACCGCAGGATTCAGTATCTTGCGGAAAAAGCGCTGGGAGAGCGCATCGGGTCGGCGGTCGTTCTCAAGCCCGCGACCGGCGAAGTACTTGCCATGGTTTCGTATCCCTATTTTGACTCAAACATATTCAGCAGTACAAAAGCAGGCGAGGAGTACGCCCGTTTACGGGATGATCCCCGCAATCCGCTGTTGAACCGGGTCGTCAACGCGAGTTATCCGCCGGCCTCAACGTTCAAGATAATTCTGACTACCGCACTTCTAGAGGAGGAACTCATCCCTCCGGAAAAAGAAATAGACTGTGAGGGCGAGATTGAATACGGCGACCGTGTTTTCCGCTGTCATATCCGCAAACCCGGTCACGGACCGGTAAACCTGCGGGAAGCGCTCGCGCAGTCCTGCGATGTGTACTATTGGGTTGTCGGACGTGACAACCTCGGCGTTGAACGTATCGCTTCCTATTGTAATGAATTCGGTCTAGGCAAGTCGGTTGAAATCGACTTGCCGAGCCAGGCGACCGGGTTCATACCCACACCGCAGTGGAAAGAACGCCGTTTTCATGAACGCTGGCTCGGTGGAGATACCATGAACATGTCCATCGGACAGGGATTCACATTAACGTCTCCCATGCAAATGGCAAATGTTGTCTCGATGATTGTCAACAGCGGGGTAATCTACAAGCCGCACCTTCTCAAGGAAGTTCATGATCCGGTAACCGGAGCCGTTCTTTCCGTGTCGAGGCCTGAACAGCTGACCAAAAGTTCCATACGCCCGGAAGTATTTGCCCACGTACGGAGCGACATGCGCAATGTCATAACCGATGGTACCGCCCAGTTCCCCATGCGCAACCGTGTGGTGCAAACCGCGGGAAAGACCGGTACCGCCGAAGTAGGGCTCAATGACCGGTGGCATTCATGGATGGTTGCCTATGGACCCTACGACGCTCCTGCCGAGGATGCGGTTGTGGTTGTTGTAATGGTGGAGGCGACCAATCCCTGGGAATGGTGGGCACCGTACGCGACAAACATCATATTTCAGGGCATTTTTGCGGATGAAACGTTTGAAGAAGCCATTGATTCTCTCGGATTCCGTTCAATCGCCCAACCACGGGGAAGGCGTGAATGACAATACGAAACTTCACCTATTTTGATTATCTGCTGTTTCTTTCGGTCATGATACTCACCGTAATCGGAATCCTTTTCATATATTCTTCGGGAATAAACTCTGAAGGTATGCTCGTATCAAATGAATACGGAAAACAGATTCTCTGGGCCGTAACCGGCGTTCTGCTCATGGGGGTCATTGTATTCACCGACTACCGGCGTTTTGCGGACAGGACTTTTCTTTTTTACCTCATCGGTCTTGCCGTTCTCGTGTACACCCGCATTTTCGGCCGCTATGTAAACGGCGCGAAAAGCTGGATAGGTATCGGAGAGCTGGGTATACAGCCGTCCGAGTTTATAAAGCTGGTGTACATCCTGTTTTTGGCGTATTTTCTTGACCGTTCCGATAAATCCGAATCCTCCTTCAGCCGCTTCGCGAAAGCGCTCACGATAATGGTTGTTCCGATGCTGCTCATCCTTTCACAGCCGGACCTCGGAACGTCCCTGGTATACATCCCGATTTTTCTCGGCATGGCGCTGATCGCCGGCATCCCGCTGCGGTATATCAACATTGTACTTGTCGGCGGCGGTCTGCTCGCCCTGTTTACCGTGCTTCCCCTCTGGGAAGAGAATATCTTCCGCCATCCCGTACCGGCAATCAGGATTTTGACCGACATGCGTCTCACCCTGATTACCATGGTGACGCTTTCGATTATCGCTGCGCTTTCCCTCCTGGGACGGTTATGGTATAAAAACAAATACTACTACTGGATAACCTATTGCACGGGTATTGTCCTCTTTGCCCTCATCGGATCGATAGGTGCCTCGAGGGTAATCAAGGATTATCAGATAATGCGTCTGATTGTATTTCTGGATCCGTCCGTTGATCCGCTCGGTTCCGGATGGAACATCATTCAATCAATTACCGCGATCGGTTCAGGAGGCTTCTCCGGATTGGGATTTCTCCAGGGAACCCAAAGCCACTACCGCTTTTTACCCCAGCAGAGTACCGACTTCATATTCAGTATTCTTTCCGAAGAATGGGGTTTTGTGGGCGGCTTGACCGTGTTCAGTCTCTATCTCGTCATCATGATTCGCGGTATAATCATTATACGAAAAACTGAAAATCGTTTTGGTACATTGATAGCCACCGGTATCGTTTCAATGTTTTTGTTTCACTTTACCGTTAATGTGGGAATGGTCATGGGTATCATGCCCATAACCGGCATCCCGCTTCTTTTTCTATCATACGGCGGATCCTCGTTGTGGACCGCTCTTTCGGCTACCGGCTTGTTGATGAGTATCAACATGCGGCGGCTTGACCATTAATTTTCCGGAGTAACTCATGACTGTTATCAATCCCCTCAATGCATTCGGCGGACGGCTCGCCTCCATCCAGAATCCCGCTCGCTATCTTGGCGGGGAATACGGGCAAATAAAAAAAGACTCGGGCGATCTGGTTTTTGCTCTGGCGTTTCCCGATCTCTACGAGATAGCCATGAGCAATCTGGCGATAAAGATTCTTTATGACGGACTTAACCGCATGACGAATATCCGTTGTGAACGCGTTTTTGCCCCGGCTCCCGACTTTGAAGCGCTTCTCTCGTCCGCGTCGGTTCCCCTGTATACCCTTGAAAGCGGTATACCCCTGAACAAAACCGATATCATCGGTTTTTCTGTCGGCTATGAACCGGGAATAACCGGTGTGCTCGCAATTCTTGAAAGCGGGGGAGTCCCGCTGGATGCGGCGGACCGTACCGAAGGAGACCCCATTATTCTCGCTGGTGGATGCGGGGTAACAAATCCGGCTCCCTTTGCGCGTTTCTTTGACGCCGTTTTTATCGGTGAAGCTGAAGCCGGTTTGTTCGACCTTATTGCGCTCCTCGCCGAACGGAAAAAGGCGGGCGGCAGTCGCGAGGATCTCCTTTCCCTTATGGAATCGCATCCGGCGGTCTGGTCTGCGCGGAAAAGCCGCGCTTCGGGCGGAATATGCGCGCGCCGTGCGGTATATGCCGGATTTGGCTCATCCCGGACTGACGGTCCTGACCGGCAGGTATGTTTCCCGGTCCCCAATCTCAGAATTGTACAGGACCACGGTTCGGTGGAAATAATGCGCGGCTGCCCGAACGGGTGTCGTTTTTGCCATGCAGGCCTCTATTACCGGCCCCAGCGGATGAAGGATCCCGAACGGATACTCCATGATATTGATTACCTCGTAACACGCGGTGGCTATCGTGAAATCAGTCTCATGTCGCTTTCTTCCGGCGATTATGAGGGAATCGATTTTCTGCTCAATACATTGATTGAACGTTATGCGGGGCAAAACATTTCATTCCAGCTGCCTTCATTGAAAGTGAATACTTTTACCCTGCCCATTCTGGAAAAGCTCGCACAGGTTCGAAAAAGCGGACTGACTTTTGCCGTTGAAACCCCGGTGGATGCCTGGCAGCGTTCAATCAACAAGGATGTATACCGTAGCAGGATTATTGAAATAATCCATGAAGCGAAAAAACGCGGATGGAGCAAGGCCAAATTTTATTTTATGGTCGGTCTTCCTGTTGACGAATCCTCCATTACCGAAGAGGACGCCATAATCGATTTCCTTCTGGATATTCAGGCGACCACCCGAATCCAGTGCAATGTGAATGTCGGTACATTCATCCCGAAACCGCACACGCCCTATCAGTGGGAACGTCAGCTTTCCATGGAAGAATCACAAAAAAAGCTTGATCACATATACCGGAATCTTCCTCGGGGCAAATTCAAGGTTAGTACCCATAAGCCGTTCAGCTCATTTCTCGAAGCGGTTATATCGCGCGGGGACGAACGGGTAGGGGAGCTCATTCTTGAAGCCTACCGCCGCGGCTGTCGGCTTGATGCCTGGGAGGACTGGGCGCGCCCTGATATCTGGCAGGATGTTTTTTCCGGTGCCGAATGGAATGTTGAGTCTGAAACAATCCGCGAACGCGCCGAAGATGAAACCCTGCCCTGGGACAGTGTGAGCCTTGGCCCCACCAAAACATTCCTGAAAAACGAACGGGACAAGTCTCGTTCGGGTACTCCAACTGCGCCTTGCGAGGAATCCTGTGCTACACCATGTGGTGTGTGCAACCGGGATGTACGCGTGAAAAAATCCCCTGATCAGGTACAGGCTTCGACCGTTTCAACAAATTCTTTAGCAGAAGCATCAGCTTCCCGGTACCGGGTCCTTGTGTCTTTTTCAAAACGTGATGCCGGAATCTTTATCCCGCATCTCGGGCTTCTCGAAATCTGGAACAAGGCTTTTGCCCGTTCAGGGCTGCCGGTTGTCTATACCGAGGGTTTCAATCCTCTTCCCCGGTTTGAGCTTTCCCAGAGTCTGTCGCTCGGTATTGCCTCGGAAGATGAAACCGCCACGTTTATCCTGAAGGACAAACCGGAATCTCCGGATATGCTCCGGGACATACTGAATGCGTCTCTGCCGGAAATTCTCCGGGTTAACCGGGTGTACTGGTATGAACTGTCCACCAAGGTGAAGCGTCAATCCCTCTCGGTATTCCTCTGGGGAAACCGGTATCGGTATGAGTTTTCAGACAGGGAAACCCTCGTGGCCATAAAGGGTCATGAGATGTTTCAGGCGTATCTTTCGGAAAATACTCAGATGATTTTTGATGATGCGGACGGGAACACTTCAGCGATTCTCACCATGCCATTTCATGCGGACAGAAAGTTTCGTGAATTGATAACGGAGATAACCGGTAAACCGGTGTTTGAATCCGTCACCATTACAAAAATGGAAACGCTCGCTACGCATCCGGTATCCGGTGAACTCGTTTCGTTCTTTGATGTATTCGAGTATCTGGACGGGAAGAATCGCGCAGAAGAAACGTTGTCATAGAAACCTTCTTACCAGGTATGCATATCATACTGCCGAGGATGAGCTATAATTGGTCTGAAGCTGTATGATACTGGTACATTTTATGGTGATAATTCATACGGGTAGACAGAACATACATTATGCGCAGTTAAATATAGACAATAATCTGGCGATAGAGGAGTCCTACCCCCGCAAGGAAGAAAAGACCCGGGATTCTTCAGATAGAATCCGCGATAGTTCGTCCGGTGTTGTTGACGAAGAAGAACCCTGATAGACGACACGGGCCGGTTTCCCGCCGAGAACCAGAAGATGATCCGCGATAGACAGGGCTTCGTGAATATCATGCGTTACCGCCAGAACCGTGCGGGGTTCGGATTGCTGGAGATCAAGGAATGTGGTCAGGAGACGTTGCTTTAATCCGGCATCCTGTGACTGAAACGGTTCATCCATGAGCAGTACCGATGAAGGAAAAGAAAACGCACGGGCTATGGCTACGCGCTGTCGTTCTCCGCCCGAAATATGCCGCGGCAATTTTGATGCGTCCGGCAGGAGATGTACCTTGTCGAGGTATTCATGCGCCCGTTCACGGTTTTCCTTCTCACTGCCGTTCATGACCAGTTCAAGATTCTTCGCAAGCGTGCACCAGGGTATGAGCCTCGGTTCCTGAAAAACGAACGATACAGGTTCGCCGGTTTTGACCAGCGCATGTGCAATTGAAAACAACAGTGTTGTTTTTCCGCAGCCGCTTGGTCCGAGAATGGCGGTTATTGAACCATCGGCAAAACTGTGACTGAAATTTCTGAAAACTGATCTGTTTCCGTACTGGACGGTTACCGGTTGAATGGTCATGAAGGTGTTCCGCCAGAAATTCTGATAGACGTATTTTTCGTAACAAGTGCGAACAATTTTTCGGTCAGCAGGCAAAGAAGTATCGCGACAAGGGTGAGTGAAAACACCCTCCCCGTCTCAAGATGAACTTTCGCGGTTTGCATGGCCGTTCCGATACCGTGATGCGGAAAAGCGATTATCTCGCCGGCTATGACAACTTTCCAGGTAAGACCGAGCGAGGATCCCGCGCCGCTGAAAAAATACGGCAGCATGGACGGCACGCGGATATACCGGAGACGTTTCAGCGTCCCGAAACGATATATGCGGGACATGACCAGAAGGTCGGAATCGGTAGAACGTATTCCTCGCATGATTGATTCGGTCATGACGGGCATGGTCATGAGAACGGAAACAAACACGGGAACAAATGACGAGCCGAACCAGAACAGCGCGATGAGTATGAGCGAGACAACCGGTGTTGCCCTGATTACCGCCATCCATGGTCGGATTGCCGTTTCAAACCCGACTGACATCCCTGCCGGTATGCCGACGAGAAAGGATAACGCCACGGAAATAAAAAAGGCCGCAAGTCCCCGGATGATCGTGGTTCCCAGCATGACGGGAAAATCGGAACCGCCGGCCAAAGCAAGTGCGTCGGATAACACATCGAGAGGATATGGAATGATAAGGGGGGAACCAACCAGAAATGCGCCGAGCTGCCATACCACAACGAGCAGGATACAGGACAGCAGTACGGGGACAACGTGGATACGGTTCATTTGAGATAAAAGCTCCCGTCCGGCAATTTTCCCCCGATGGCGGCCGGAGCGTACTCCAGATACACGGAAAGAAGCGATTCTACAAGTGGGCGTGCTTCCGAGGCGTGAATGAAGGTGTACCCGGAATGAGAAATGGCTTTTTCGGCTACTTCTGCAAGAATGCCCAGATCAGCTTTTTGGGCGCACTTCGCGGCCGCTTCGGGGTTTTCACGAGTCCACAACAGGCTTTCGCGGTAGGATTCGAGAAATGACGCGATCTGCCCGGGATTTTTCTCGGCAACACTACGGCGGATAACGCACACGGTCATGGGGAAGTTCTCGCCGAAACCATACTCGCTCCACAAATCGGCGAGTAAAAATGCCCGGAACAGGGGCGGATCACCAGAGTCGCGTTCAAGGGCAAGTGTGGTAAAGGGTTCGGGTAAAAGCGCATACGAAATACGCCCCGAAGCGAGAGCGGCCGCCATGTCCGCGGTTGAAAGGGAAAAGTCGAGAGAAACGTTCGTTATACCGGCCTTTTTGAGAAGTGTCCGGAGAACATACTCCGGGGTTGCCCCCTGCCCCGCTACATACAGTCTTTTACCGTCGAGATCAGCCAACCGTGTCAGGTTGCTGTCCCGGGTAACAACGGAAAGCATGCCGAGACCGGTAACAGCTCCCATAACGAGAAGACCGGGATCGGCCGCATGCAGTTTCGCGGCGACATTTACCGGCAATATGCCGATGTCTATGTCACCGGTAATCAGTTTTGGAAGGAGAACGTCCACCGACCCGGCGGTTTCAAAGTGTGCGGGGACAGAAACATTTGCGGAGGGATCACAGACCATCCGCGCCATGGAAAGCGCGGATGGTCCGGAAAGGGTGGCTACTCTGAGCACCGTTTCTCCGGCATGCTCTCGCCCTCCGGCCGCGGAAAGCGGCGCAAGCAGGAAGGCGGAAAGCAGTACCGGAAAAAAAAGTCGAAGCATGACTATTTCTTCGTCGCTGCGGGTTTCTTCGCGGAAGCGGGCTTCTTTGCCGCGGCGGTTTTTGAATCAGCAGGCTTTTTCGCCGCAGGTTTCTTCGCCGCTGTTTTTTTTGCGGCGGCAGGCTTCTTCGCGCCGGGTTTTTTGCTCGCAGCGGCCGTGCCCGCGGCGGCCTTTGCCTCTATCGCGGCCTGTGCGGCGGCGAGACGGGCAACCGGTACGCGGAACGGTGAGGCGGATACGTAATCCATTCCCGCGCGGCAACAGAACTTGACCGATTCGGAGTCTCCGCCGTGTTCACCGCAAATACCGATCTTGAGTTCGCTTTTCGTGGAGCGTCCCTTCTGGATGCCCGTGGCGACCAACAGGCCAACACCTTCCTGGTCCAAGCTCTGGAACGGATCAGCGCGGAAAATGCCGGTCTTGTGTTCGTCAACGTAATCGAGGAGGAACTTTCCCGCGTCGTCACGGCTCATGCCCAGGGTCATCTGGGTAAGGTCGTTGGTGCCGAAGGAGAAGAAATCAGCGACGGCGGCAATCTTGTCCGCAAGCAGCGCGGCGCGCGGTGTTTCAACCATGGTACCAACAAGGTACTTCACCTTTACGCCGTTCTTCGCGATTACCGCGTCCGCAACGGTTCTGGTGAGTTTTTCAAGGAGTGACAGTTCGGTCGCGTCGATTACGAGCGGAATCATGATTTCCGGGAAGACCTTTACCCCCTTCTTGGCCATGCGGCAGGCCGCGGTCATGATGGCGGTAACCTGCATTTCAAGGATTTCAGGGTAGGTAATCGCGAGGCGGCAACCGCGGTGTCCGAGCATGGGGTTCGACTCATGGAGCTTTTCAATGCGCTGTTTCACCGTGTCAAAGGGAATGCCGACCGTTTTGGCAAGCGCCTTCTGTCCCGCTTCGTCGTGGGGAACAAACTCATGCAGGGGCGGATCGATGAGGCGGATGGTTACGCCGAGTCCGTCCATGGCTTTGAAGATGCCCTGGAAGTCCTTCGTCTGGATGGGAAGCAGTTTGGCGAGCGCCTTTTTACGGGCGTCTGCATTGTCCGCGATGATCATTTCACGGATTGCGAGGATGCGGTCCTCCGAATCAAAGAACATGTGTTCTGTCCGGCAAAGACCGATACCCTCGGCACCGAGTTTGCGCGCGTATGAAGCGTCATACGGGGTGTCCGCGTTGGTCCGAACCTTGATGGTACGGAGTTCGTCGGCCCATTTCATGAGGGTCGTGTATGCGGGCGGCAGTTTGGGAGCCACGAGCTTGAGTTCGCCCAGGTACACTGCACCGAGGGATCCGTCGAGCGTGATGAAGTCGCCTTCTTTTACGATCTTTGTGCCAACGGAGAACTGTTTTTTCGTGTAATCGATCTGGAGGGCTTCACAGCCGACGATGCAGCATTTTCCCCAGCCGCGGGCAACAACCGCCGCATGACTGGTTTTTCCGCCGGTAGCGGTAAGAATACCATGAGCGGCGTGCATGCCGCCGACATCCTCGGGACTCGTTTCCTTGCGTACCAGGATGACCGCTTCTCCCCGTTCTGCCATGAGTTCGGCGCGTTCCGCGGTAAAGCAGACCTTGCCGGTGGCGGCGCCGGGAACCGCGTCGATTCCCTTCACGAGGAAGGCGCTTTTGATGGCCTGTCCCTGACTCTTGTCGATGGTCGGATAGAAAATGCCTTCAATATCGCTTGTCTTGATGCGGGAAACCGCGGTTTCCTTGCCGATGAGTTTTTCGTTCACGAGATCCACGGCAATCTTGAACGCCGCTGCCGGTGAGCGCTTGCCGGTACGGCACTGGAGCATGTAGAGGGTGCCCTCTTCTACCGTGAACTCGAGGTCCTGCATGTCCTTGTAGTGCTTTTCAAGAATTTTCCGGACGTCGCAGAGCTGCTTGTATGCTTTGGGATCCTTCTTTTCGAAGTCGGAAAGTTTGATGGGTGTGCGGATACCGGCAACAACGTCTTCGCCCTGGGCGTTGACAAGGTAGTCGCCGTAAAACACGTTTTCTCCGGTATTGGGGTCGCGGGTAAAGCAGACACCGGTTCCGGACGTATTTCCCTTGTTTCCGTATACCATCTGGACCACGTTTACCGCGGTTCCCATGACGCCGTACAGTTTTTCAACCTTGCGGTAGGTAATGGCTTTTTCTGCCATCCAGGAGCCGAATACCGCGGTGATCGAACCCCACAGCTGTTCTTCGGGACTCTGGGGGAACGGCTTTTTGATTTCCTTCTTGTACAATTCCTTGTAACTCTTGATGAGCGCTTCGAGCTCTTCTTCGTTAACGTCGGTGTCGAGAACGGTTTTTGTTTTCTCGATCTTGAGCCGCTTGCGGGTAACCGTGTCCTTGAGCTTGCCGAACAGTTCGTCGAACTTTTCACGGTCAATGCCCATGGCGGTTGAACCGTACATCATGATGAAGCGGCGGTATGCGTCGAGCGCGAAACGGAGGTTTCCCGTCTTCTTCGCGATTCCCTGTACCGACACATCATTGAGCCCGAGGTTCAGGATGGTTTCCATCATGCCGGGCATGGAAACCGAGGCTCCCGATCGTACTGAAACAAGAAGCGGATCCACGGGATCGCCGAGTTTCTTTCCGGTCACTTTTTCAAGTTTCTTGATGTTCGCCGCAACTTCTTCCTTGAGCCCGGCGGGGTATTTCCGGTTGTTTTTGTAGTACTCGCCGCAGACTTCGGTCGTGATGGTAAATCCCGCGGGAACCGGAAGTCCGATTTTTGTCATTTCTGCGAGGCCCGCGCCCTTTCCGCCGAGCAGTTCTTTCATGGTTCCGTCACCTTCCGCGGTACGGTTACCGAAGAAGTAGACCATTTTGGTTTTAGCCATAGATGTTTTCTTTTCCTCCTGGATTATTTTCGTCCATAGTGTATCTACAAATTGTAACTTGTGTACCTTCCGGTGTCAATGTATACTGATCCGGTGAGAGCCCGCATACCGTGCCGCTTCAGCCTTTTGCCTCCCATTGCCGCGATCGCTCTGTCGTTCTGGGCCTGTTCAACGGCGCCACGCATCCCCGACACCGAAAAAGTGCCTCCTCCCGAACCGCTCGTGCTTACCTTCGCCGGCGACATCATGGCCCATGACGTGAACTATTCCATGCGGGACTATGACCGGATATACCATGATCTCTCTCCCCTGCTCCATTCCGACGATCTTTCCTTCGTGAATCTGGAAACTCCGGTCGCGGATGCGCTCCCCATGAGCAACTATCCGCGATTCAATGTGCACCGCTCATATCTTGAAGCCGCGGTGGATGCCGGTTTCGACGTGTTTTCACTCGCAAATAATCATACCAACGATCAGGGGCTGGCCGGCATGGCCGGTACCCGGGACGCCGTCCGGCATATGCCCGAAGGCGTGTACGCCAACGGCATACGTCTGGCTCCGGGTGAAGCGTTCCGGCCGGAAGTTATACGGATACGGGACTGGACCATCATCTTTCTTGCCGTTACCGAGATTCTCAATTCCCATGACAAGTCGGCACATCAGGTGCAGTATTCTGCGCCGACCAAAGCGGGACGAAGCGCGCTGCTCGAGCGCATCAGCGAAATTGACGCTCAGCATCCCGGAGCATTGTTTGTGCTTTCGATACACACGAACGAGCCGGAATACGTACGGACCGTCAGTGCCGCCAAGAAGCGGTGGTTTGCGGAATTGGCCAGATCTGGCGCCGATATTGTGTGGGCGAATCATCCCCATGTCATGCAGCCGTGGGAACTTGTTTCGGTAGACGGCCGGGATTGTCTGTTCATGTATTCCATGGGAAACTTCATTTCCGGGCAGCGCTGGCGGCCTGATTTCGCAAACCCCGGAGCTGACCGGGAATACACCGGGGATGCGGTCCTTCTCCAGCTGCGTACACATTCGGGCGGTGAACCCGGAACCCTGTATGCTCCGGAGATTGTTCCGGTTCCGGTTACCAATTATCTCGATCCCGACCACGGGATGGTTGTTCGGCGATTTTCTTCATCGTTTATCGGGAGTCTCCCGGAAAGACTGGCCGCCTATTACCGCAACCGGTACGAACTGATGCGTGGCTATCTTCCCGTGTTGCCCACAATGCCGCAAGCGTCTATACTTGAATGATGAAACCGCATGAATTACCCGTCTATCAGCAAAAGAGCCGCATTCTGGAAATGCTCTCGTATAATCAGGTGCTCGTGGTGGAAAGCCCCACCGGCTCGGGGAAAACAACCCAGCTGCCCATCATTCTCCATGAAGCCGGGTACACATCTACCGGTATCATCGGTGTAACCCAGCCGCGGAGAATCGCAGCCCTTTCCGTCAGCGAGTTCATTTCCCGCCAGCTCGGGACCCCCCTGCCCGGTCTTGTGGGGTACAAGATACGCTTTGAGGACAAGACCGACCAGTCTACCCGCATCAAGGTCATGACCGACGGCATCCTCCTCCAGGAAATGAAACTGGATCCCTGGCTCAGCAAGTATTCCATGATCATGGTGGACGAGGCACATGAACGGAGCCTCAATATCGATTTCATTCTGGGCCTGCTCAAACGCGTTCTCGCCGAACGCCACGACTTCAAAGTTATCGTTTCATCCGCGACCATCAATACCGAGATGTTTTCAACCTATTTTGACGACTGTCCGGTCGTCAAGATTGACGCCATAACCTACCCGGTTACCGTTGTCTATGATCCGCCGGTCATTCCCGCGCAGGGAGGTTTTCTCGAAGCAGAGGAAGCCCTCCTGGAAAAGATTACCGCCATCATTACACGGGTTCTCGATGAAAACCGCGAGGGAGACATACTCGTCTTCCTGCCCGGTGAACGGGCCATCAAGAACTGTATCGGGCGTCTCGCGCGTGAGCGCTGGTTCAGCCGCCTGTATGTTCTGCCCCTGTACGGCCGGCTTGCGAAAGAAGAACAGGAGCGTGTGTTTGACACTCCGCCTGCCGGAAAAACCAAGGTGGTCATTTCGACGAATATCGCGGAAACCTCGGTAACCATCGACGGAATTACTTCGGTGATAGACTCCGGACAGGCAAAGCTCAATTTTTACAATCCCCACACGTATACCTCGAGCCTCATCGAGGTACCCGTATCCCGGGCGTCGTGCAATCAGCGCCGCGGCCGTGCCGGTCGTACCCGGGAGGGCGCCTGCTACCGTCTTTTCGAACGCAAGGATTTCGAGGCGCGGCCACTGTACACAACCGAGGAAATATACCGTACCGACCTTTCTGAAGTAGTTCTCCGCATGTCCGAACTCGGTATTACCGATTTTGACACATTCGATTTCATCTCGCCGCCGTCCCGCGAAGGCATGCTCGGCGCCCGGGAGACCCTTATCCTGCTCGACGCGCTCGAAAAGGACAATACGCTTTCCCGGGTCGGCCAGATGATGTGCCAGTTTCCCCTCCCGCCCCGCCAGAGCCGCATCATCGTGGAAGCGATTCTCCGCTATCCGGATGTTCTGGAGGAAGTGCTCATCGCATCGGCTTTCCTTTCGGCGAAGAGCCCCTTTGTCCTGCCGCCCGGAGAAGAAATGGACGCACGCAAAGCGCACCACGGATTCCGGGAAGATGCCGGGGATTATGTGTCCTTTTTACGGATATTCCGCATGTATCACCGCGCGAAAAGCCGGGCGAAGTTTTGTGAAATCAGTTATCTGGACGAACGGGTCATGGCTGAAATCGCCAATATCAAGGAACAACTGGAACTCATTGTATCCGACATGGGGGTTCCGGTTTCTTCGGGCGGCAAGATTGAAACGTATCTTGCCTGTGTCGCGACCGGCATGATCCAGTTTGTCTGTGTGCGCGACGGACGTGATTCCTACCGGAGCCTTACCGCGGAACGGATACAGATTCATCCGGGTTCCTGCATGTACCGTGAGAGTCCCCAATACATCGTGGCCGGTGAAATTGTCAAAACCAGCCGCATGTATGCCATGTCGGTATCGCCCCTGACCCGTGAGCTCCTGGAAGCCATCAGCCCGGGGCTCGCGGAACGGCTTCTTCCCCGCGGAAGGGTCAAGCGCGAGGTAACGCCCCGCGAGAAAGAAAAATTCGCCGCCATCGCCGACAAAAAGAAAGACGGATCAGCTGTTGTCATCGGCGGTCGGTCGTTCCCGGTTGTCAAAATCAAGGGGAAAAAACAGGCAACCCTGCCTCTTGAGGAGTTCTCGTCGGCCCTGTCTTCTATGGAGTGGTCAGATTCCCACATGCGCCAGCTTGCCGGACTGCGGGGAACAATAACCGCAGGAAAATATCAACTGCTCGCGGGAGAAAAACTGGACCTTATCGTGAAAGTTGCGTCCGCCTTCGATCTTCGTCCCGTAGGATCCGCAGACTGGCCGCGGAAACGGAATTTCCGCTTTCCGGACGATTTTTCCGAACTTGTCGGGAATCTGTCCTGGGTATTCCGGGTAGCCGTCGCAAAAGAAAAAAGCCGTGAACTCGGGTTTATCTGCCTCTATACCGACGGCGGGGGCCGGTACTGGTTCAAGTGTTCGCGCGGCTTTCATACCGCGCTTAACGAGTCGATCGCCAGCCTCGAAACGCTCATAGACGAGTCAGAAGCGACGGTGGACCATGCGTCAAAAGAAGCGATCGGCCGGCTGTATGCGAGGTTGAACACATTCTTTAACTGATTTCGTCAATAAGCGCCTGATACATGGTGATCATGTCCCGGCTGGACTTGCGCATGGTGGCGCTGAGCCGGAGCGCGAGCTGAAAGGTTATCCTGAAGCCGGCGACCGGGTCTTCTTCACAGAGCGAGAGATAATCTTTCCGGGACAGGGTGAGCGTTTCGCAATCGCTTACCGCGAGTACTGTCGCCGAGCGGACATCATGATCGATAAGGGCCACTTCACCGAAAAAAATGTTCTGGTCCGCGTCGAGATTGACGAGGGCAAACGGTTCGCCGGAAAGGGTGTTTCTCAGGATACGTACCCGGCCGCTGTTCAGTATGTAGAGGGTGTCGCCCTCGTCGCCTTCCGAAATAATCGCCGATCCGGCTTCATGGCTTTGTTTTTTCAGTTTTGCGGCGACCCGTTCCAGACTCTCGCGGTTGTCCGCAAGGCTTGAAAATATGGGGATGTTGCGGAGTCGGTCCAGTATATCGGTACTCATACGGACACTCCTGCGTCATTTGCCGAATGACGGACAATAATTACCCTCGAATATTTCTTGACTGTATACTTTTTTCAGGCGCGAGTACCGTCTGATTACTTTTCATTTCTTTTACCCGTTTGAGATTGTTCACCACTTCGGTTACATCGGGGTTTTTCTGGGCCTCACTCAGGGCTTCCTGTTTGCGCAGGAAATAATTCCCGGTGTTCTCCAGAAGTCCGATGACAATCCCCGCCCCCGTCCGGTCAAAATGGGCGCACAACTCTTCAAAAGGCCGCATGATGAATTCTTTCGGCACCGGAACAACCGAAAGGCCGTGGCGGTCACCGAACATGCTGTTGAGCACATGGCTCATGCCGGTTCCGCTGGACGCGGACGCGAGCAATTTTTGTTCGTAATGGCGTGAAAGGATTATCTCGTCGCAGTGTTCGCTTTCAAGATGCTTTTTGAACTTCTCGTCGAGCAATTCCGCGACCACGTAGCAGGTTCTGTTGAGTTTCTTGATGACCAGAACCGCCAATACCGTACGGGAATCCATTTCCATGAGAGAATAATCCCTGGAATAATCGGACAGGACCAGAACCTTGTCGGCACGTTCGATATTGGCGCGGATAAGCGTCTCTTCCTCGGTAAAATCACCATTCACGTACATGATGCTCTGAAACTACCTGTTTGACAGTACCGGGAACAATACCGCTTTCGGGGCACCGGTTACCAGCACAATGTCGGAAGGAGTCATGTCCGGGTTGGACGCGAGAATTCCGGCTATGATCGATTCCATTTCGGGTTTCCAGCCGCAGAGTACCAGATGATCACGTTTCTTTTTCAATTGTGCGAATCCCCTGTTTCTTTTTTGCTGTCGTTCTACAAGGACCGAGGCTATCTTTCCACTTACGGCACCGAAGGACACCACCCCGCCAAGCATGATGACCACCGCGATTATCCTGCCGGCCGTTGTTGCCGGCGTAATGTCGCCGTATCCGATAGTCGTTACGGTTACGATGGTATACCAGAATGCGTCAAAGAAAGACGTTATCTTGCTGTTGTTCCCCCGTTCCGCCACCAGTATGGCGAACATGAGCAGGATGAAGAACGCGAAAAGCGCCGTAATGCTCTTCATTGAAGGATGATTGAGTATCTGGAAGAGACGGTTTGATTTTCTCATTGATGAAACAGCTCCTCCATACAGTCGGAGAGAAAACGGTTCAACAGGGGCAGACCGTTCCGGGTCAGCGCGACAGAATCCCCTTCAACAACAAGGAGTCCCCGCTTTTCCCATGAGTCGACCGCCTGTGCAATACTGACCAGTATATCAGTGGAAAAGCGGTTTTCAAATCTTTTTCGTGAAATTCCGGCGTTCAGCCGGAATCCCATGAGCAAAACCTCAAAAAGTGTATCCTTGCGGGAAATATGTTCAATGTCCTGATGCTGTGACGGATCTGAAAACCAGGCGGTCAGGTCCCGGGTATTCGTATAGCGAACTGATTCGTCCCCGTTCGGCATGGTTCCGACCGCGGACGGACCGGCGCCGAGGTAGGGATCCATGTGCCAGTACACAAGATTGTGATGGCACTCCTTGCCGGGTTTCGCGAAATTCGATACTTCATACTGCAGAAATCCGGCTTCCTCGAGGGCATCCCGGGCGGAAAACCACAGATCCTGTTCGTTGTCCGGGAGGTGAAAACCGGGAGTGTGTTCGAGTCGGCGGGAAAGCGGGGTTCCCGGTTCTACCATGAGGGAATACAGTGATACATGATCCACGGAATACCGGGACACTTCGCGAATATCATCCAGAAGCATGGTGTCCGTTTGGCCCGGGATTCCGCAAATGAGATCGACCGACAACTGTCCGTGCCAGAAGTCGGCAACCGTATCAAGCGCCTTCCGGGCTGCATTGACGCTTCCCCGCCGGCCGACCGCGCGTAATAATGGATCATGGAGACTCTGGATCCCGATTGAAAGACGGGTAATACCGCAATCGGCTGCCGCCGCAAGCCAGGGACCGGTTATGCTTTCGGGATTGGCCTCCATGCTGATCTCTCCGCTACAGGAAAATGACGAACACAGGTCGGCGAGATTGTCCGGTGAAAGGAGACTCGGTGTCCCGCCGCCAATGTACACCGTATTCCAGCGGGAAACGGAAAATTCAGTGCTTCGTTGAGTTATTTCCCGTATCAGAGTCCGGGTAATCCGGTCTGGTACCGGCAGTGAATCGGGCGGGAACGCTTCGGGAGCGCAGGAAAAGAAATCACAATAGTCGCATTTTCGCGTGCAAACCGGAACATGAATGTACAGTGAAGGAGCCGTACTCCGGTTCAAAACTCTTCCAGCCGTCCGATCGGCCAATACCGGAACAGTACTTTGCCAATGATGCGGTCGCGGCGGGTTGACCCCCAGATTCTGCTGTCTCCGGCCATGAGGCGATTGTCACAAAGGACAAAAAACTCGTCGTCCGCCAGCGTGATCTCCGGAAACGAATGGGAAAACGGCAGGGTGCTGTCCCAATTGTCGGGAAGCGGATCGATCCGCAACTCATAGCTCCGGTCAACCAGTTCGAATTCGGTCAGGTAGTGGGAAGACCCTGCGGGTTTGATATGCAGAATGCCCGATTCAAGATACAGGGTGTCGCCGGGAAAGCCGAGAAGACGGCGGATAACCGGCTTTTTCCCCGGCGTATCATGGGCGGAAAAAGGAATGATGCGCTGAAAGGTAATAAATGATACCAGCGGACGGACAAGCCGCTTGAGTCTTCCGGGTTGATCGGTATTCGCGGGTGAAATAACGACGAGGTCTCCCCGTTTCGCCGAAGCAAGCAGGAAAAAGCCTTTTTCTTCTACCGGTTGCGTTGAATACAGCGGGGTCGAAATAACCCGCTCTTCCGGCGAAAGTGTCGGGATCATGGTTTCCGCCTGGATACGGTACATGGTCACCGCGTGGTTGTGTATGAGGGTAAAAAGTACGAGAAGAAAAAGCAGAAAGGTGAGTATGAGGATGAATGTTTTGCGTTCTTCACGCTGAGCGGTGTACGAATACTTGTGCCATTTTGCGGGCATGAAAAACCTCTTTTGGTATTATTATCGCGACTGATGAATTCTACCATTGTCCGGCATCGTTGACAAGTATACTCGGGAATACCTATAATCGGCGCAATGAGTACCAACGCACCGGTCAAACTCCTGGCAAAAAACAGGAAAGCCCGTTTCAATTACACCATAGAAGAATCGCTCGAGTGCGGAATAGTACTTGAAGGTACCGAAGTGAAATCCTTCCGGTCGGGTAACATCTCGTTTCCGGACGCGTTCGCGGAAATTCGTGACGGTGAAGTATGGCTCATGGGGCTCCATGTAACGCCGTATGTCTACTCCTCGATATTCAATCACGATCCGGACCGGCCCAAGAAGCTGTTGTTGCATCGTGAAGAAATAAAGCGTCTTGTCCGCAAGGTGGATGAGAAGGGTTTTACGCTCATCCCGCTCGAATTTTACCTGAAAAACGGTATAATAAAGGTTGAACTTGGTATCTGCCGGGGTAAAAAAGTGTTTGACAAACGTACGGATATCCGTGACCGTGATGTCAAACGCGATCTCCAGCGGGAAATCCGTTCAAGGAACAATGGATAGGAACAGACCGGGATCTGGACAGCTACAACGAATTCTCCCTTTGGCGTGCATACTGCTCGTGTTGTCCGGTGTTCTGTACGGTCAAAATGTCCCGTCTGTTGCAGTCTTTTCGCTCGATTCCCGTGAAATCGGGGAGAACATCACCGTATCGGTAAACGACCTGGTGTTTTCGTTTATCCGCGAGCTGAGAACCTACCGGATCGTCGACATGCGTACCGATTCTCTCCCGCTCGACCTTGGCGTCCCCGACGGTACCGATTATGTTTTCTTCGGAACAATTTCCAGTCAGCCGGACGGAATCAAGCTTGAACTCGTCCTCAAGGGCGGACCGCTCAATGTAACCCGTCTCATTTCCCGGGTCTATGAAAATTCAAACCGCATATTGCTCGAATCGCGGATGCTGGTGCGGGATCTTTTTGATCAGTCCGTTCGTCTTCCCGACCCTGACGGTCCCGTACATGTCCAGTCAACACCGGAAGTTGAAACCGGGGATACCCTCCCCCGTACCGACCAGAATCTTGTTTCGGTAACCAGTGTCGATTCCCTTGCCGGATCCTGGGAAGGCGAACCGGGCATAGAGAAAATAATGCTTCTTCGCGGCGGACGGGGTGTCGCGGTTCTTTCAAGCGGAGTATCAATTTCTCTTGAAGTGATAGTATCGAACGGAGATCTGGTTGTGCGCCAGAAGGGAAACGCGAACCCGCGGCAGTTTGACGATTTACCCGATCCGGTAGCACGACAGGCAGCGAATATCGCGCCGCCCCTTGAATGGCGGTTTCTCATTTCCCGGGACCAACAAACTCTGCTGGGAACGAAAAAAACAGTTGTTATCAAGAATGATGGAAAAAACATTCTGACCATGGAAAATGCGGAGCACGAGGTTTCCTGGATCAGAAAATAGGTATTGGCGGGGTTACGGCTGAAGCGAGGTTTCCGTCCGGCGGAGTTTCCGGTTTTTCTTGTTCGCGAGTGTTCTGTGCGTCCTGAACAGGGCATCGAAACCGAAAAATGCAAGAAACCCGGACAAAACGCCGACCAGTTTGCAAATCCATTCCGGCACAACATGTGGTTTTTGTGACATAACCGGCGAGCCTGCCACCAGATTCCGGTCAATACCGCCGTTGAAACCTGCCAGCTTTATCAGCTGTTCACCCTCATGCACATACCCCAGTTCGTGGGCATACACGGCAATGGTGTCGGGATCGGAGGAAAGATTGGCCAACCTGATTTCCAGAGACGCATTGGTTTCCCTGAGAGCGTCGAGATTCTTTTGCAGACGGACATGCTCCTGTTCGAGCTGTGAATAGGGCCATTGCCCCTTTGGTCCCGCGGTAAAACCGAGAATCGAGTATATCAATGTACCGATGAATAACGGCAGTATAATTCTTACATAGTTCATACTGGTATGAGTTTCGGTATTCCACGGCGAACCTTTACAACCGCCGGCAAAAATAGTTATCAAAAAAGGACATAAAAAATCCTCAAATATTGACAGGGGCTTTCAGGGTAATATACAGTTAAATTAATGCCCCTCCCTTGCCGATAAGGAAAAGAGTAAATCAATAACTTTCGGGAGCGCTTATAATGCCGGACTTTGAAAACGACGAAATTCGAGACTCTTCTTTTCCTGTTGAATTCAATGATGAAACTGAAACATTGGACATGTACGGTGTCTGGGTTAAAAGCGGTCCCCGGGATGTGTCCTCACTCGTTGAGGAGGACGAATCCGGTTCGGTCGATACCGTTTTGCCCGTTTTCTCCGATGTTCCCGATATCTCTGAATTTGATGAACTTCCCGATATAGAAGATTTTGACGCCGAAAGTACCGAGCCCGACGTGACCGAACAGGACGTTGTATCCGATGAGCTTTCTCCGGATACTTCGTTTGAACTGCCCGATTTCGACACTCCCGAAGCCGAAGACGCCGAAGAATCGGCCGATCTGGAAGAAGCTGACGCAGAAGTACCGGAAATTGTCGCGGAAAATGATGATTTTGACTTCGGTGCCATTTCGTTCGACGAACTGGACTCCGTAGATGAAGCCGTTGAGGAACAGCCTCTCGAAGAAATTGGAACCGGTGATGATGATACCCTTCTGGAAGAAGATTTCCTTGTTGATATGGAAACAGATATCGTACCCGATACCGCTGACAGTTCCGATGAAATGGAAGAAATTGCCTCTACCGGTAGCATGGAGAATGAACCGGAAATTGCGGATTTTGACATTCTTCCGGATGAATTTGACTACGAGGTCGCGGATGAAACAGCCGGAGAAGAAGTCCTTGTGGAAGAACTTGAAATAGCTGTGAATCCGGACGACG
>ENA-UOUL01000346-UOUL01000346.1-bioreactor-metagenome-genome-assembly--contig:-NODE-346-length-80847-cov-10.872737_pt1 | contig 80847 bp, 57 predicted proteins | sample MGYA00249838_ERZ747220 | MGnify/ENA primary metagenome ERZ747220 (study PRJEB28778, sample SAMN05720191) | bioreactor metagenome | isolation source: Anaerobic biogas reactor | place: USA:Washington... | reverse complement strand
GGGACATGTTCCAAGCGCCGTCCCCGGCGCGACAACGTGTCCCCGTTCGAACCTGCACAAGGGTCTTGAGATTTGGTGGCGCTGTTGTCTGCCGTCCCTACGGGACTCGTGGTTTGCGGGACACGGGGGTTCCCACCACTGAAGTGGTGGGCTATTCTCTTTCGTCCCTGACGGGACTCAATCTGGGCGCGGCGCAAATCCCGTTTTCTTTCGTTCCTGACGGGACTCGTGGTTTGCGGGATACGGGGGTTCCCACCACTGAAGTGGTGGGCTATTATCTGCCGTCCCTGACGGGACTCAATGCGTAGGCAGTGCCCATCTCGTTTTCTTTCATCCCCTACGGAAATCCATTCGTACGCGGCGCCAGGCTCATATTCTTTCGTCCCTGCGGGACTCGATTTGGGGGTGTGACGGCAGTCCCCGGGTTGAAACCCGGGGGTACTCACATTCGACCCCTGCGGTGTCGTTCAGAAAATGCGGGCGACTTCGGCGACACGGGCTGCATCCGCGGCGCTGTCTACGCCAACGGCGTGCGGGGGCCGTCCACCATGTCCACTGTGTCTACTGTGTCTACTGTGTCCACCATGTCCACTGTGTCTACTGTGTCTACTGTGTCCATCAGAAGACAAGAATGCAGGCGAGACGCCCGCGCTACGAGACACAAGACTGCCTGGGCGGGCGCTCCCACGGCGCGCGCGTCCCGCCGTTCGGGAGGGCATCACCCGATCAATGGCGGCAGGCTTACGCGTAATTCTCCAGCGCGTGGGGGTCGTACGGGGTCCGGCGGTTGGGACAGTCTTCCCGCGGGCACAACTGGCAATTGACGAACCCCGAATCCGTCTCGAACCACACGCCCGACACCGACTTTACGGGAATCATGAGAAAACTCTCGCTGAGACGCACGCCGGTGCGTTCGACCGCGCCGCCGAACAGGGAAAAGAGCCGGGGCTGTTCCGACAACGGCCAGTCTGCCAACGACCCGGGGTTCATGGCGGCACGCGTGCCCGGTTGGTACCGGCCGGTCAGATGATTGCCCAGAACGGTGATGGCGCAACGCAGGGCAAGCTCTTTGATGCCATCCGCCCAGAAGCGCTGCATCACGTCGGCTTTGGAATGCGACCATTCTTCGAGTTCGACGCCGCACGTGGCGACAAACGGAAACGCGCGGGACACGCCCTCGAGATTCACTCGAAGGATGCGGCTGGTGAACCGGACGCCGTCCAGCGCAGTTGTGTGGTCGTCGATCGTCTCGACCGCCGAGAGCCGGTAGACGCCCTTCGGCCGCGCGACGGAGATGGCTTCGTGTAACAGGGCCAGCGCTTCATCCGAAAAGGCCGCGCCGGGTTCCAGATGCAGGGCCGCCAGCGCATCGCCTTCGTCCACGTCGAACGGGATGGCGTCCAGGATAACGATACTCTCGTCGCTGCTCATGCAAATCCCTCTGCTGTTGATGTTCACTTGAGAAAGAGTTCCACCACCGGAACCACGACATCGGGTTTCCTGACGGGCAGCTCGAGCGTCAGCGTCGCGCGTGCGGGGTCGGCATCTTCCCGCAGGCGGAGTTCCGACGCGTCGTTCAGCAGTTGAGCGTATTCGACCTTGCCCGCCAGCCCGTCGAGATGGAGATGCTTGAACGGCCAGGAAAACAGGTGTGCATACAGCCGTTTGCCGTTCTGCGTGAGGCGGCAGTGCCCGGGCGCCGCGAACTCGCTCTGCGTGCAGCCGTAGATCGAGCGGCCGTGCAGGGCCATCCAGTCGCGGTACACCGCCAGGGCCTCCCGCGCGCGGGGATCGAACAGGCCCCGCGCGGTCGGGCCCACGTTCATGAGCAGGTTGCCGCCGCAACTCACGCTGTTGATCAGCATGTGGATGAGCTGTTCGGGACTCTTCCAGGTGCTTTCGTCGCGGTGGTAGCCCCACGAACCGCTGAAGGTCTGGCAGGTCTCCCAGTAGACGGGATTTCCGTCCACCGTGACCCATTCGCGGGGCTGGAACTGTTCCGGCGTGTGAATATCGGCCATTTCAGGCGGCAGATCGAGCCGGTTATCGACGATCACGTGGGGCTGCAGCTCGCGCACCTGCTTCAGGAGCGTCTCGCTGTGCCAGTCGTCCCTGCCTTTGCCCCCCAGGTCATTCAGACGTGCGTCGGGATAGGAAAAATCGAACCACATGATGTCGATTCGACCGTAGTTCGTGAGCAGTTCGCGCACCTGATTGAACATGTATTCGCGGTACCGGGCCATGTCGCGCGACTGGTTCAGTTTCCGGGCATCGGGGTGGTTGCGCATCGGGTGCAGGGCATCAATCGGGAAATCGGGATGGTGCCAGTCGATCAGCGAGTAATAGAACCCCACGCGCAGCCCCTCGGCGCGAAACGCGTCCACGGCCTCCTTGATCAGGTCCTTCCCGCAGGGGGTGTTGGCGGCCTTATAGTCCGTGTATTGCGAGTCAAACAGGCAGAACCCCTCGTGGTGCTTGGTCGTGATGACCACATACTTCATGCCCGCCTCGCGGGCCATCCGCGCCCACGATGCCGGGTCAAACAGGTCGGGATCAAAGAACTGGAAGTACTTTTCATAGGCGTCGTCGGGGATCTCCTCGATGTGTTTGATCCATTCGTGGCGGGCGGGCAGCGCATACAAACCCCAATGGATAAACATCCCGAACCGGGATTCAACAAACCAGGTCATGTCGCCCTGAACGGGCGCGGGCCGGGGTATCGCACGCATGGCCATCCCTCTTTCGTTTGCCGATAGTCGATCTGCGCCAGGGTCCGGGGTCGGCCCCGGAACCCGGTGCATCTTACCACCGCCGCAAACGCCGGTAAACCGCGCCCGGCGAAAATGGATACGCGCGCCCGGCATTCTGTATAATCCGGCCCCAAGCGCGAGGATGCAGGAAACCCGTCCCTCGCAGCGTCACCTGTGCCGCGCGAATTCGGAAATCAGTCAACCATCGTTCATGTTGGAGGAGAAGTGCCATGGCGGAAGTGCTGAAAGGCAAGGTATTGGTAGCGCAGGGCGGCGGCCCGACGGCCGTCATTAATCAGAGCATGGTCGGCGCGGTGCTCGAATCACGGAAGTTCCCGCAGGTCACCCGCGTGTACGGCGCCGTCCACGGCGTCCGCGGCATCATCGAAGAGGATTTTCTCGACCTCACCGAGGCGACCACCCATAACCTCGAAGCGGTTGCCCAGACGCCGTCGTCCGGGCTGTGTTCGACCCGCGACAAACCCGATGTCGAATACTGCCGCAAGGTCTTCCAGGTCTGCCAGGCCCACGAAGTGCGCTATTTCTTCTATATCGGCGGCAACGACAGCGCCGACACCTGCCGCATCGTCAACGAAGAAGCCGACAAGGCCGGCTATGAACTGCGCGTGATTCACATTCCCAAGACCATCGACAACGACCTCAAAGTGACCGACCACTGTCCCGGCTACGGCTCCGCGGCGAAGTTTGTGGCGCAGGCGTTTGCGGGCGTCAACCTCGACAATCGCGCGATCCCGGGCGTCTACATCGGCATCGTCATGGGGCGTCACGCGGGCTTCCTCACCGCCGCGTCGGTTCTCGGCAAGAAATACCCGGATGACGGGCCGCACCTGGTGTACCTTCCGGAACGGCCCTTCAACAAGAAACAGTTCGTGCAGGACGTGCAGAGCGTCTACACGAAGTACGGCCGCTGCATTATTGCCGCGTCCGAGGGCATCGTCGACGCAAAAGGCGTCGCGATCGCGTCGCAGTTCACGGGCGGAGAGAAGGACTCGCACGGCAACGTCCAGCTTTCGGGCACGGGCGCCCTGGGCGACCTTCTGGCCTCGTGGATCAAGGCCGAGACGGGCATCAAGCGCGTCCGCGCCGATACGCTGGGCTACCTGCAGCGCAGCTTCCTCGGATGCGTGAGCGAAGTCGACCAGTTCGAGGCGCGCGAAGTCGGCGAGAAGGCCGCGCAGTTCGCGATCTGGCACAACCGGGACGGCTCGGTGGTGATCCGCCGCATCGGCGACTACGCGGTCGAGTACGACCTGGCGAAGCTGAAGGACGTGGCGCGCGAATCGGTCTGCATGCCGGACAAGTTCATCAACAAACAGGCGAACGGCGTGACCGATGCGTTCCTCCGGTACGCGCGGCCGCTCATCGGCGAATTGCCCATCATGGAGCGCATTGCCGCGCCGAAAGTCGCCCGTATTCTCAAGAACAAATAGCCGCGCGGGCGTTTGCCGCCGGAAGACGAAACCAGACCGGACCCACAGGCGCAGTTGCTCTGTGGGTCCGGTGTTTTGTGCGGACCGGAACGGCGGCGCCCCCAGCTACAGGTTCAGGTTGGCCTCCAGCTTTTCGTTGGCCTGCATCATTTCGTCCCAGGTGATGGTCCGGCCCTGGTAGGCTGCCATCCGGCCCAGCACGCCGGTCAGGGTGCTGTGGGCGCTCTCCTGGGCATTGTTGATGGGTTTCCCCGCCGCGATGGCCGCGTGGAACGCCTGGATGTTGGCCACCGCGCCTTCCTGGTAGATCGCGGTCGTCGCGCCCGGACGGTACGCCTCGGACTTGCCCTCGACGACCACCTCGCCGCCATAATGCGTGTCGATCGACCCCGTCGTGCAGTGCAGCCGCGTGCACAGGTCCTCGAATGCGTGCACAAACTGTCCCGAACTGAAATCGATGATGACGTCGTTGGGATACCAGTAGGTGACCACGAAATGGTCCCAGCAGTCGCCGACGTCGACCCGCGCCTTGCGTCCGCCTGTGCCGCAGGCCCGGAGCGGATGGGATTTCAGCATCCAGTTGGCCACGTCGAGCATGTGGACGTTCTGCTCGACGATGATGTCGCCCGACAGCGCGATGTCGAAGACCCAGTTCCGCAGCCGGGCTTCTTCGGTGCCGGGCTCCATCTTGATGTTGAGCCGGCGCGCATAGTAATACGCCTGGCCCATGACGGGCTCGCCGAGGAGCCCGCCGTGCAGGCGCTGGATCGCGTTGATGTAGAACGGGTGCTGCCGGGTCTGGAAATCCACCCAGGTGCACAGGGTGGCCGCGTGCTTGTTGGCCGCGTCGACGATGGTATTGCAGCCCGGCACGTCCACCGCGATGGGTTTGGCCAGGTAGACGTGTTTCCCGGCTTCCAGCGCGGCCACCGTCTGCTCGGGATGGAAATACGGCGGGCTGATGATGGCCACGGCGTCCACCCCGCTCGCGATGAGGTCATGGTAGCCGTCCAGCCCGGTGTACTGTCGGTTCTCGGGCACCTTCAGCATCTCGCCGGCGTGCGCGGCGCGGTCCTTGAACGGATCATGGACCGCGACGACCCGGGTGGCGGAGTTCTTCTGAAAGAGGTCGCCGATCCACGGGCCTCGTCCGCCGCATCCGATGATGCCGATCTCGAGGGTCTCGTTCGCGGCGGCGCCGAGCGCCGAGCGCGCCCCGAGAATGAGCGTCCCCGCCGCGGCCGTCTTCATGAATCCCCGACGGCCCAGTGTCCTGTGTTCATTCGACTTCGCCATGACTAGCGCCCCCTTTTCACACGTTGGGAATGCCAACACCGTTCGGACAAGCATAGCACGGAAAGCCCGCGGGCCGTATCCTGGCGCTCACGGCGCTTCACGATGGACGCGGTACAGGCGCACCGGAAACATCCCGGGAAAGTAATGGTAGTCGAAGGCGTGGCCGCGTTCCTCGAGCAGCGGACCGGCGTCGGGCGGCGCTCCCTGCAGCGCGCCGACTACGATCCAGACCGGCCGGCCCTCGAGTGAATCAACAGTCTCGGGAATGGCCGGCCATTCCCGGACGCACACAAGGGCCTCATCGGGCAGTCCGCTGTAGAACCGCGCCGGGCCCAGGTAGCCGCTGGGATGGATGAGCACTCTGACGCCGTGCCCGAACGGCTCGCGCGCGACAACTGCCATCGCGCCGCGCATGTCGGGCCGGCGCGGCACGCCAAAACTCGCCGTGTCGTAGGCGTAGAGGGCGATCAGCGCGAGTGCGCAACCCGCGCGAAGGCGCCTGCCCGGAATGGCCGCGACTCCCGCCCCCAGCAGCAGATAGAGCGCCAGGGTGGAAGGCAATACGTAACGCGGCAGGAACGTGGGCCGCCAGACCAGCGTCAGAAAGACCAGCACGAGCGCCGGAACCGCCAGCCAGGCCGCCACCAGCACGAACTCGAAGGTCTGCCGGCGGGCCCCGGCCTCGTCTCCGCCGGCAGTCAGCTTGCGGCGTGCGCGGAACAGGGCAACGCCCGCCCAGACCGGCAGCGCGAACCAGGCAACGCCGAGCAGCCCCTTCGCGGCCAGCGGCAGCCGCAGGGCCTGGTCGAGACGCGGCGCGGGATCATGCGCGGGCGGCCGCTCCGTGAGTTTAAGCGCGCTTTCGCTGAGGTACTGGGCCGTTTCCTCGGACCGGATCCCCGGGATCCAGTTCAGATTGCGCTCGATGCGGGCCGGGTCCATCGTCGCCACCCACACGGCGATCGACAGGACGATCGGCCCGTGTATTGCACCCCAGACCACCAATGCCCGGACGTCGCGGCGCCGGACCGCGAGTACAAGCACGCCCTGCGCGAACAGCAGCCAGACCCCGTAGAGATGGCTCCAGACCATCGCGGCATTGGTCACGCCGCATAGCACCCACCAGACAGGACCGTCGCCGCTCAGCATCCGGTGAAAGGCGTACATGGCGGCCATCGCGGTGAACAGATAGAGCGCATACATGCGGATTTCCTGCGAGTAATACACCTGCTGGATGGCCGCCGCCGCGCATCCCGCCGCCACCAGCGCCGCGCAGGATCCGAAAAGCCGGCGGCCCATCGCGTACAGCAGCACGATGGCGCCAAGCCCGAACGCGATCGACAGGAGCCTGCACGCGAGCACCGACCCGCTCGTGGCGTGCCAGCACGCGTACTCGAGCATGAAGTACAACGGCGCCATCGCCGGGTCGTCGAGCCGTTCCTCCGCGATGAATGCCCGCAGCGAACCTGCGTCCATACACAGGATGCTCGCGGTCTCGTCGTTCCAGAGCGATTCATCGGTCAGCCGGTAACACCGGAATGCGATGGCCACCGCCAGAACAACAAGAAACAGCGCGTGACGGCGCAGTCGCCCCCCCATCTTCGACGATGGCATACGCGGTACAGACACGGCGCGCTCCCTTCATCCCCAAACCGCAATCACGACCCCACAGCGTATCAAAATGACCGCATCCCCGGAAATCTCCCCAGCCCGGCACGTTTCTTCTTGTAGCGCAGGCGTCTCGCCTGCATTCTTGATCTTGTGGTGGACAGAGTGGACGGAGTGGACGGATGGGGGGGCGCGTTCCCGGGGCGGCGTCACGCGTTCCGCGTGACTTGCCCCGGGCTATTCCAGGTCGCCCCTTCGGGGCTGCAAAAGCGGGGACACAATGTCGCCGTGTCGGGGCTGCCCATCGGATCCCCCGTGTAGGGGCAGCCCCCCGTGGCTGCCCATCCGGTTCGAACGGGGACACGTAGTCGCGCCGGGACGGCGCTTGGAACATGTCCCCGTTCTTGTCCGGCGTCTTCAAGTTCTGGGATCTCTTGGCCCTCTGTTACCGCTCTCTTGTCGATGAAGATATCCGGGGGCCGACCCGGCATGGGGTTGCATTCGGGGGGCTTGACATACCTTCTTGCAGGTATGTATAATGAGTCCGATGCCGATTGGCGCGATGCCGGGCCGGTACCGGCGAGGTTTCAGGAGTGTTTGTGCGGGATATGCTCGGAATGCTGGGAATATGGCACACAGAACGGCACTTATGTGAGGTCCATGACGGTCGCTGGACCCTGCGTGTGGCTCTCCCATTCCCCGCGGTGTTTCGGGGCATCTCGCGATTTTCGGCCGGAATTACCAGCCGGCCGCCCGTGCTGCGTCGTGCGGAGTGTGTGATTACTGGTGCTTATCTTACCCCTCGCTTCCCATCCCCGCCGGGCATGTCCCCCTCATGCATGTCCGGCGGGGACCGCCCCTCCACTGGGTGAATTCGGGGAGCGAGGCGGAGTTGCCTACCTGAAGGAATACGACCGTGAATCGAGCGAAGAGTATCAGTCTGGTCAAGGTCGGCCCGGTCACTGTGGCGACGTTCGAGCCTGTTTCCCTTGCGGACGATAGCGTCTGGCAAGAGGCCCTCATGCGGATGCGTGAGTTTGTTGACGGCTCCGAAGCGCCCCACCTCCTGCTGGACTGGCACTGGGTGGACCAGGTGACGGCGGGCGTTGTACTCGATTTGGAAGCGCTGGTGAACGCGATCGATGCGGGGGGCGGCTCGCTCCGGCTCTGCGGTCTGCCGGAGCGGCTGCGGGCCGCATTCGAGCCGGCGCTGCTGGACCGGCTGGACGTAGGCGAGAGTGTGCCGGATGCCCTGCCCCGGTATGTTCGGGAGCTTCGCGACCAGGCCGAGGCCAATACGGGCGACAGCGACTGCAGAATTCTCCAAAACAGCATTTGACGTACATTCCTGGAGGTATGTATACTTCGCCGTTGCGTTTTCCGCGATTGCACCGTGCATTTCCTCCAAGCACCGGGGTCTCATGGCACGAAAGACGAAAGAAGAGTCGGAAGAGACGCGCAGGGCCATCCTGTTGGCCGCCCTGGACGTGCTGACCGAGAAGGGGTATTCGCGGACGACGTTTGTCGACATCGCGAGACGGATAGGCATGAGCAAAGGCGCGGTGTACTGGCATTTTAAGAACAAGCAGGCGCTGCTGGCGGCGCTGATGGAAGAGATGCGAACCCGTGAGGAGTCGCTGCTCGCCGGGGAAACCGGAGCGGTCACTTCGCTGGACGGTCTCAAGGCGTACCTGGTGGCGCGGCTGCGCATCGCGACTCGCGATGAACTGCGCCGCAAATTCGCCTTTTTCATGCTGCTCCAGATGGAATGGTCCGTGGATGTGATGGAAGCCGTGCGGCGGGAACTGATGAACATCCGCATGGAACCCTTCGACGAGTTCGGCCCCATCCTGAACGAGGCCCGCCGCCGGGGTGAACTTCGCGAGGACATCGATATCGCCACCGCAAAAGACATGCTGAAGGGCATGTGGATCGGCCTCTTGACGGTTTACTTTCAGGGTCTTTCCGCGACGGACCCGGTCCAGACCGCGGAGATCGCCCTTGGAGCCTTGATTGACAGTCTCAGAGCACAGCACAGGTAAGGAGACTTCCCTTGACGAATGACAGCCATGAACAGGGGGGTGCGGCGCAGCCGCGCCGTCCCAATCGTCTACTCGGAGTGGCCCAGGCGGTGTTTGTCCTCGTGCTGCTTGGGGCGGGCTGGTTTTTGCGGGGCCTGATGCCGTCCGGTCCGGCGGGCGGTCCGGCGGGGATGCCGGCGGGCGCCATGGGCGGGCCCCAGGGGCCGCCCGCGGTGGTTGTGGCCGCGGTCACCGAAGGGCCGGCCGAGGCGCCCGAGGAGTTCATTGGGCGTGTCGAGTCGATTGAATCGGTAGACGTGACGCCCCAGATCGCGGGATACCTGCAGACGGTCCATTTTGAAGAAGGCAGCCGGATTGCCGCGGGCGATTTGCTGTTTACGATCGAGAAGGCCCCCTTCGAGGCGCGGGTGGCGCTTGCGGAGGCGGCCGTGCATCAGGCGGAAGCCAACGTTCCGGCCGCGCAGGCCGACCTGGACGCCGCCAGGGCGAATCTGGTTCGCGCCGAGAAGTACTACGACCGGCTGAAGAACGCCGACCAGCGCAGCGTGGTGCAGGCGGATCTGGACAAGGCGGCGGCAGACTTTCAGCAGGCGCAGGCGCATGTGAAACAGGCCACGGCCGCGGTGCAGCAGGCGGGTGCGGGACTCGAGCAGGCGCAGGCCAGCCTGAGACTGGCCCGCATCGACCTGGGATACACGGACATCCTCGCACCCATCTCGGGTCCCATCGGCAAGGCGCTCGTGACCGAAGGCAACTACGTGACGCCCGCCAGCGGCCCGCTGGCCCGCATTGTGCAGATTGACCCGGCGCGTGTGGTCTACTCCGTACCGGACCGGAACTTTGTCAACCTGCTGCAGGTCATCAACGAGCGCGGGCCGTCGGCGGTGGAACTGCGGCTTCGCCTGCCGAATGGCACGCTGTATGAAGATGAGGGCGAATGGAGTTTCGCGGACAATGAAATGGATCCCACCACGGGCACCATTGCGTTGCGGGCGCGTTTCGCCAATCCCGCCGGCCTGCTGGTGCCGATGACCAATGTGACGGTCCTGGCCCGGTCCGCGGAGGGGCGGACTGCGCCGAAGGTGCCGTCGCAGGCGGTGATGGCGGATCAGCAGGGTGAATTCGTGTATGTGGTGACTGCCGAGAACATTGCCGAGCAACGGCGCGTCGTGCTGGGCGCGGAAGTGGAAGGCCATCGGATTGTGGAAGATGGCCTGGCCTCCGGGGAGCAGGTCGTCGTGCTGGGCCTTCAGAAGGTGCAGCCCGGACAGCCCGTCCAGCCCACCGTGCAGTCCGCCGGCGCCGAAGGAAACTGAGCTTATGCTGGCGCGCATCTTCATCGATCGCCCGCGCTTTGCCATGGTGATCAGCATCGTGCTGACCCTGGCCGGCGCGGTGTCGCTGTTTGTCCTGCCCGTGGAGCAGTATCCGGATGTGACGCCGCCGGAGGTGCACATCGGCACCCGGTATCCGGGGGCCAGCGCTGAAGTGCTGGCCGCGACGGTGGCCGCGCCGCTCGAAGAAGAGATGAACGGCGTGGACAACATGATCTACATGCAGTCCGAATGCGACAACCAGGGCAACTACAGCCTGACGGTGACGTTCGAGGTGGGAACCGACCTCGACATGTGCCTGGTGAAGGTGCAGAACCGCGTGTCGCAGGCGCAACCCAAACTGCCCACGGAGGTGACGCAACAGGGCGTATCCGTGAGTTCGCGGTCGTCGGGCATGCTGGGCATTGTGATGTTTTTCTCGCCGAAGGGCTCGCACGACCGCTTTTTTATGAGCGACTACGTGTACACGTACATCAAGGACGACCTGATGCGCATTCCCGGCGTGGGCGGCACCACGGTGTTCGGCGCCAAGTTCGCCATGCGCGTGTGGCTCGACGTCGACCGCCTGAACGCGCTGGGGATCAGCCCGGACGAGGTGGTCGCGGCGATTCGGAGCCAGAATGTGCAGGCTTCGGTCGGCATGGTGGGCGCTTCGCCCGGCAACGACAATCATCAGCTGGTGTATGCGCTTCAGACCATGGGCCGCTTGAACGACCCGAAAGAGTTCGAGAACATTATCGTCCGCACGAACGACCAGGGCGGTCTGGTGCGCCTGAAAGACATCGGCCGGGTCGAGAAAGGCGCGGACGAGTATTCCGCCCAGGGGTTCTGCGCCGAGGGCGACAGCACCGGGCTTCTGGTGAGTCAGACGCCGGGTTCCAATGCCATCGAGACCATGGACGCGGTGTACGAGCGGCTCGAGGAACTGAAGAAGAGTTTCCCGGAAGACCTCGACTACCGCATTCCCTTTGACGCGACCACGTTCGTGCGGATCAGCATCCAGGAAATCATCACGACGCTGCTCGTGACCTTCGGGCTGGTGGTGTTCGTGTGTTACATCTTCCTGGAAGACTGGCGCGCCACCCTGATCCCGACCCTGTCGATCCCGGTGTCCTTGCTGAGCACGTTCCTGGTCCTGATGATGGTGGGCTACACGATCAACCTGCTGACCCTGTTCGCGCTGGTGCTGGCTATCGGCATCGTGGTGGACAACGCGATCATTGTGGTCGAACGCGTCATCCATCTGATGGAAGAGGAGCGTCTGGACCATCACGCCGCGACCATCCGTGCGATGGAGCAGGTGTCGGGGGCGATCATTGCGTCGACCCTGGTGCTGCTGGCGATCTTTGTGCCGGTGGCGTTCCTGGGCGGTATCACGGGGCAGATCTACCGGCAGTTTGCCGTAGCGATTTCGAGCGCCATCGTCTTTTCGGGCGTGGTGGCGCTGACGTTGAGTCCGGCGCTGTGTGCCTTGATGCTGCGGATTCCCAAAGAGCGGCGGCACGGTCCGTTGCGCTGGTTCAACACCCTGGTCAGAAAGAGCCGTTCGCTGTACATGGCGCTTTCGGAATGGCTGGCCCGCCGTGCGGCGGTGACCCTCGTGTGCCTGGCGGTGGTGGTGGCTATAGCCGTTCTGTTATTGAACTTTACGCCGCGCGCCTTCCTTCCGGACGAAGACCAGGGAATCATATTCGCCGATCTTCAGCTGCCGGAAGGGGCGACGCTGAGCCGCACGAAGGCGTTGGTCAAGGAGTTGATGCCGACCGTGACGGAAACGCCCGGTGTGCGCCAGTTTTTCGGCGTGGCGGGGTTCAGCATGATCGGCGGCCGCGGCGAGAACGCGGGTTTCCTGGTAATCCAGCTTGAGACCTGGGACGAGCGCACGACGGAAGAGACGCAGATCGCGGCGCTCATGAACAAGCTGCGCATGCAGACCGCGGGCATTCCCGGCGCGCAGATCAATTTCTTTACGCCCCCGGCCATCATGGGGCTGGGGCAATCGGGCGGGATTGACATGCGCGTGCAGGCGCTGGGCGATCCGGACCCGCAGCGGCTCGCCTCGGTGACGCAGGGCTTTCTGGGCGCTTTGAACCAGGCGCCCGAGATCATGTTTGCGTTCACGGGCTACACGGCCGATACGCCCAATCTTTACGTGGACGTGAACCGGGCGAAGGCCGAGTCGTTTGGTGTGCCGGTGTCGAGCATCTTCACGACGCTGCAAGGCTACCTCGGCTCCCGCTACGTCAATGACGTCAACTTCGGCAGCCGCGTCAATCAGGTGTATATCCAGGCGGACTGGAAAGACCGCAAGGACGCCGAGGATGTACGGCGGCTGTACGTGAAGAACCGGCGCGGGGAAATGGTGTCGATGGACAGCCTGATCACCCTGCGCACAATAACGGCTCCGCGCGTGACGACGCGCTTCAATCTGTTCCCGAGCGCGCCGGTCACGGCGTCGACGATGCTGGGCGTCAGTTCGGGCCTGGGCATGCAGGCCATCGAGCGGGTCGCCGCGGAGACGCTTCCCGAGGATTACGGCGTGGCGTGGTCGGGCATGAGCTACCAGGAGAAACAGACGGGCAGCGAGGGCCTGGTGCTGGTGGCGCTGGCGCTGGTGTTCGGGTACCTGTTCCTGGTGGCCCAGTACGAAAGCTGGACGGTTCCGGTGCCGGTGATCCTGTCGCTGCCGACGGCGCTGCTGGGCGCGGTGCTGGGGCTCAAATTCACCGGCTTGTCCCTGAGCATCTACGCCCAGCTCGGGCTGATCATGCTGGTGGGCATCGCGAGCAAGAACGCCATTCTCATCGTAGAGTTCGCGCGCGACAGCCGCGAAAGCGGCGGCAAAAGCATTCTGGACGCGGGCACGAACGCGATGTTCGAGCGGTTCCGGCCCGTGCTGATGACGGCGTTCACGACATTTCTGGGCACCCTGCCGATGGTGCTGGCCACGGGGGCGGGTTCCGGGGCCCGGCGCTCCATCGGCACGACCCTGTTCGCCGGCATGACGCTGGCCACCGTGGTGGGCATTCTGTTTATCCCGGCCCTGTATGTGATGTTCCAGGCCACGCGTGAACGACTGAAACGGTTGCTGCATATATCGTCTGAGACACAGCAGCAGGAGGAGGTTTCATGATGCGCCGCATCCTGCAGCGTATGGTATGTGTGATCGCGGTTCTGTCGGCCGGGTGCGCGACCGTTGGCCCCGACTATGTCGCGCCGGACCTTCCGGAGGCGCCCGTGGCGGACGTGCTCCAGGCGGGCGGCGCAGAGGCGACGGCCGAATCAGGGCCCGTGACCGCGGCATCGCTTGCGGCGTGGTGGGAGGCCCTGGGGGATCCCCTGCTGACCGAACTCATCCAGGAGTCGCTCGAGGGCAATCTGAATATCCGTCAGGCCCAGTCGCGCGTGCGCATGGCGCGGCAGATCGCCGGCATCGCGGAGTCGGGTCTGTATCCGCACATCGACGGCGGCGCGGCGTACCAGCGGAGCCGGAACAGCCAGAATCTGGTGGAGGGGCCGTCGCAGACCGACAAGGTGCAGAGCGCGGCCGGAAGCGTCGCCACGGCGCTGGGAGCGGCGCAGAACTGGTCGCTCCTGGTGCAGGACCCGTCCCGGGGCCTGCTGGCCGTGCCGGGGCAGATCGCGTCGTGGCCGTTCGCGCGCGAGGTGGACTGGGAAAGCGATTTTTACCGGGCCGGCGTGGATGCGGCGTGGGAGATCGATGTTTTCGGCGGAACCCGCCGGGCCATCGAGGCGGCGGAAGCCGATGTCGACGTGGCGCAGGAGAATCTGAACGCGGTCTGGGTGTCGCTGGCCGGGGACGTCGCGCGGAGTTATATCACGCTGCGCACGTATCAGGCCCGTCTGAAGGTGGCGGAATCAAACCTGCGGGCGCAGGAAGAGACCTACACGCTGCTGGATTCGCTCTACAAGTCGGGCCTGCGCGACGCGCTGGCCGTGCAACAGGCGCGCTATATCATGGAGAACACCCGCGCGCTGATTCCGCCGTTGCGCAGCGGGATGGAAGCGGCCATGAACAGTCTGGCCGTGCTGACCGGGGCCATGCCGGGCGAGCTGCATGATCGGCTGAATGAGGCGCAACCCATTCCGGTCGCCGCGCTCAAGGCTGTGACGGGGATCCCGGCCAACGCGCTGCGCCAGCGGCCCGACGTGCGGATGGCCGAGCGCGCCCTGGCCGCGCAGACGGCGCGGGTGGGCGAAGCGGAGGCCGAACTGTATCCCAAGTTTTTCCTGACCGGCTCGATTGGGTTGGAGGCGATCAAGTCGGCAACGCTGCTGGAGAGCGACAGCGGCGCGTGGAACCTCGGCCCGAGCGTGTCGTGGCCGATCTTTCATGCGGGCGCGATTCGGCGGAATATCCAGGTGCAGACCGAATTGCAGGAACAGTACCTGGCTGCCTACGAGAACACCGTGCTGAACGCGGTCCGGGAAGTGCGCGAGGCCCTGGTGGACTACGCCGAGGAGCAGCAGCGCCGGGAAGCGCTGATGCAGGCCGCCGATGCCGCCCGCAACGCGCTTGACGTGGCGAAGGATCAGTACAAGAATGGTCTGAGCGATTTCAACAATGTGCTGGATGCCCAGCGGTCGCTGTTGTTGTATCAGGAACAGTTGGCCCTCAGCGAGGGCGTCATTTCGGCGAATCTTGTGCGTTTGTACAAGGCCCTGGGCGGCGGGTGGGGCCCCATGACCGCGGCCCAGGCGAACGAACCGCCGGCGTCCTGAGCGCGTGCGCGCGGGGGGATCGGTGTTCCGGGGGAAGCGAGTGTGTCCGTGCCGGCGTGCGTGCGGGATGCGTTTTGCTTTGTGCACGGTGGAGGCTGCCCGTGAATCCGTCACTGCTTGAGCTGGCTGCGGCCGTGGAGGCCTTTGTGCAGCACCACAATCCCTGTTCGAAACAGGAGTTGCAGCGGCAGTTCCATCTTTCCGAAGGGGACTGCGACCAGACGCTGCAGTGGCTCGCCGCCCACGGCCATCTTACGGTGGACGAGAGCGGCGGCGACGCGGTAATTCGGGCATGCTGGCACGAAGATTGACCGCGGCGCCGATGAACCGGGAGGGGGCGGCCGCGCCGCGCAGAAGTGAAGGGCGCGGTCGACTTCGACGGCGCCCTTCGAGTCTGTAGCCGCTGTTCCAGCCCACCGGCGGAACCGCTACACACGTATGTCGAGTATCCGGCCCAGCCCGTCCGAATGCGGTGGCAGTACCCGGGCCGCTTCGATCAGCCGCACGGCCTGCTCGCCCTGCTCTTCCATGACCTGTTTCTGCTTCGCCAGAACCGCCGCCTGCCGCGCGGCGTCTATAGGCATCCGGAGCGCGTTGACGAGTCCCGCCGTTTCCATGGTCGACATCCCGCATCCTCCATGCCGGCCCGGCGGGTACCCGCCGGCTCCCGCGGTTCCGGGGGCGCGCTCACAGCGCCGCCTGAACAGGTTGTACCAGAAAACCGTGTGGCTGGCAATCGCGCCGGGGCTTTTGAGGATTCACCCGGTTCAGGGGGAGGCCGAGGGGGGGCGCGTCCCGCCGAACTCGGCGCGCGGGCGGGTGGCCGCGGGGTCAAACGAAAATGCGCCGACCCCGAAACCGGGATCGGCGCATGGGTGTGTCAGAGAGCGGGACGCTATTACATCATGCCGGGCATGCCGCCGCCCATGCCGCCCATACCGCCCATACCGCCATGGCCGCCGTGCGCGGCAGCGGGCTTCGGCGGTTCGGGAATCTCGGTGATCAGGCACTCGGTGGTAATGAAGCATCCGGCGACGCTGACGGCGTTCTGGACGGCCGACCGGAGGACCTTGGCGGGGTCGATGATGCCCGCCGCGGCCAGGTCTTCGTAGTTACCGGTGGCGACATTGAGCCCGATCGTGCCTTTGGAGGCTTCGACCTTCTTGACGACGACCGCGCCCTCGAGGGCGGCGTTGTTGGCGAGTTGCGCGAGCGGCTCCTGCAGCGCGCGCATCATGATGTTCACGCCGATCTGTTCGTCGCCGTCGAGCTGGAGGGATTTGAGGCTGTTCCGCGCGGCGAGGTAGGCGATTCCGCCGCCGGGCACCCAGCCTTCCTCGATGGCCGCGCGCGTCGCGTTGAGGGCGTCTTCGGTGCGGGATTTCTTGTCTTTGAGCGCGGCTTCGGTGGGGGCTCCGACGCGCACCACCGCGACGCCGCCGGCGAGCTTAGCCAGGCGTTCCTGGAGTTTCTCGCGGTCGTAATCGGACGTGGTGGACTCGATGGCGCGGCGGATGGTTTCGCACCGGGCCGTGATGTCCTTCTTCTTGCCCGCGCCTTCGATAATGGTGCAGTCGTCCTTGGTGATTTCGACGCGTTTGGCGCGTCCGAGATCTTTCAGTTCGACGCTTTCGAGCTTGGTGCCCAGATCCTCGGAGATGAAGAGCCCGCCGGTCAGGATGGCGATGTCGCGGAGGATTTCCTTGCGGCGGTCGCCGAACGCGGGCGCCTTGACGGCGGCCACGTTGAGGATGCCGCGGATACGGTTGACCACGAGGGTCGCGAGGGCCTCGCCCTCGACGTCCTCGGCGATGATGAGCAGGGGTTTGCCGGTCTGGGCGATGCCCTGCAGCAGGGGCAGCATGTCTTTCATGCTGCTGATCTTCTTCTCGTGAATGAGGATCATGCAGTCTTCGAGCACGGCCGTCATGTTGTCGGGGTTTGTCACGAAGTACGGAGACAGGTAGCCGCGGTCGAACAGCATGCCGTCGACGACTTCCATCTCGGTTTCGAGGCCTTTGCCTTCCTCGATGGTGATCACGCCGTCATCGCCCACTTCCTCGATGGCGGTGGCGATCATCTTGCCGATCTCGGTGTCGCCGTTGGCGGAAATGGTGGCGAGGTGTTCGATGTCCGACGAATCGCGGACTTTTTTGCTCTGTTTCTGGATGGATTCGATCACTTTGGCGAGGGCTTTTTCCATGCCGCGCTTGATGTGCATCGGGTTGGCGCCGGAAGTGACGTGGCGGAGGCCTTCACGGATCAGCACCTGCGCGAGCACGGTCGCGGTGGTGGTACCGTCGCCGGCCACATCCTGCGTCTTGCTGGCGGCCTGGCGCAGCATTCGCGCGCCCATGTTGGCGTACTCGTCTTTCAGTTCGATTTCTTTGGCGACCGTCACGCCGTCTTTGGTGATGTTGGGCGCGCCAAACGACTTCTCCAACACCACATTCCGGCCCTTCGGGCCCAACGTGACCTTGACGGCGTTTGCTAAGGCATCGGCGCCGTTCAACAACGCATTCCGGGCTTCCTGGTCAAAAGCCAGCTTCTTGGCCATGGTGCACTATCCTCCACTCTGCATGTGCTGTGTTTGCGCGCCCCCCGCACGGGACGGGGTGGTGGCTGCATGCGCAGCATTTTCCGTAAGCTGTTTTACACACGGGTTTTGGGGCCGGTATGGGGCGAGATCCGCACACCACCGCTTCCCCGGCGCCCCGGACGGATCCGCCGCGGGGCGGCTTAGCACTCATTGCGCCTGAGTGCTAACAAACGCGGATACTATCACATGGCCCAGCGCCTGTCAAGCGTCCCGGCGCCTCGAAAGTCATGGCCGGACCGTGCGCGTGAAGCTTTGCAGCGAAAGAAGTTAGGCGCGACCCGCCCGGCGAGGCGGCCAGGGGCTCACGAGAGAGCGGTGACGGCTTCCTCGAGCGCCCCTTCGGGCACAGCGCCGAGCCAGAACCGGTTCAGGCGGCCTTCCTTGTCGAATATGAAGGTGGCGGGCAAGGTTCCCTCCCAGGCGGACTCCTCGACGCCGAGACCGGAGACGATGGCGTCGGGACCGGCAGCGTCAATGACCCGCACGGGAAACGGCACGGCTTTCTCCTTGAGAAAGGGGATGACGGTGTCGTTGATGGAGTCGGTGAGGTCGGCGGAGACACTGACGAAGGCCAGCGAGCCGGAATCGCGGTGCTTTTCGTAGAACGCGACCACTTTGGGCATTTCTTCGACGCAGGGGGCGCACCAGGTGGCCCAGAATTTGACGACGACCACCTTGTCGTGGTGAGCGCGGACGATGTCGAGCAACTCGGCCGGCGTAACGACGGCCACGTCGGGCGCCTGCTCCGGCGCCTCGGCGGTGGCGGCTTCCGGGGCCGGCACGCTCTCGCCGTGCGCTGCGGCGGATGCGCCGGGCGTGTCGGCGGTCTTCGAGCACGCGACAGGGCCCAGCGCCAGCGCCGTCAGGAGGGCCATCACCGCGCCTCCCGCGATTCGCGCCGAACCGGCCCGGAAGCGGGTGTTGAACTGCATGGGGTTGAGCCTTCCAGAGGTTACGAAGCGCGCTTGATCCCACACCCCCAGGTGTTCGCGGACGGTGTCGACACGGGCTTGCCCGCCAGGATTTCGTCCAGCGCGCTCTTCACATAATCCTTAAACTCGGCGTCATCCGGGTTCTTCTGGTTGTTGGGACCGCCATGATACACCAGATTGCCTTCCTTGCTGACGATAAAGATCTCAGGGGTGCGCTGGGCGCCGACGGCGTCGGCATAGGCGTTGCCGGCGTCTTTCAGCACAGGGTAGGTCAGCTTCGTTTCTTCCGCATACTTCCTGATCTGCTCCGGCGAGGTGTCTTTGTGCGAGTCAATGCTCAGGAACGCGACCCCCTGGTCCTTGCAGGCGGTGTAGAGTGCGGACAGGATCGGGTCGGCCTTGCGCGAATACGGGCACTCCTGGGACGAGAAAATCAGGACCGCCGGGCCCTTCTTCAAGGTTTCCGACAGTTTGTACTCCTTCCCATCGACGCCCGTGAGGGTGAAATCGGGCATTTTGGCGCCGATCTTGACCTTGGTGTCGGCCTGGGCGGTCCGGCCGGCCAACCCGGCGGACGTCAACGCCACGGCGGCAATCGCCAGACAGCCAATTGCCAGAAGCACGGATGTGCGTTTCATGTCATCGTCCTCCTGTTCACGTTCAGCAACCCTGATCCAGGAAACACGATTCCCGCGAGCCGTATTTCGGGCCGCATGCCGGGGAGGCCTACTGGGAATATTCGGCGGTGACGGTGCTGGTGAGTCCGCCGCGGGGATTGCAGACGATGGTGATCATCATCCAGCGGGGCTGGCAGGCGGCGACGAGGTCTTCGAGCATCCGGTTGACGAGGTGCTCGTACCAGATGCCGACGTCGCGGTACGAGAGCAGGTAGTATTTGAGCGAGCGGAGTTCGAGGCATTTTTCGGCGGGGCCGTAGGTAATGGTGACGCGCGCGAAATCGGGCAGCCCGGAAAAGGGGCATACGGACGTGAATTCGGTGGTCTCGGTGGCGATTTCGAGGTTGTTGCCGATGGGTTTTCCGGCGTATTCGTAGGGGAAACACTCGAGGAGTTCGGGCTGGATGGCCTCGGGGCCCTTGAACGGGAGGGTCTTGTCGCGGGCCTGGAACTGCTCTTTTGCGGGCTTATTCTCCATAGTACGTGCACCTCGCGGAGTGGGTTTCCTGGACGGCGATGGCGCGGATGCCGGCGGGGCATGCCGCGAGCCGTTGCCAGAGCCAGTGGCAGATGATTTCGCAGGTGGCGGTTTCGAGTCCGGGCACCTCGTTCAGGCAGGTGTGGTCCAGGAGTTCGTAGACTTCGCGCAGGGGTTCGCGCAAGGCCTCGGGGTCAGCGGCCGCGACTTCGACGCGGTAGCTGTGGCCGTGCATGTGATGGCACTTGTGGGCGCCGGGCAGTTGCGCCAGGGACTGCGCCGCCTCGAAGGTGAACCGGACGGCGCCCGGCAGGCCCTCGCCGGGACGCGGCGGGAGGAATTCGGGGGCGTACGTGCAGGCGCCGACGATGGCGACCCGGACGTCTTTCAGGCCCGGCAGCACCGGCGTCAGTTTGCGGAGGAGCCACTCGCGCAGCCCGGGAACGGTCGGTTCGTCGAGGTCCGGGATGTCGTTCAGGAGCGCATGGTCCAGCTGCTGATAGACGGGCTTGAACGCAGCGGTGATGTCGCCGTAGTCGATGAGCCAGCCGATCTCCGACGTGACCTCGCCCTCGACCACGAGGACGATCTCGTAGCTGTGACCGTGGAGACGGCGGGTCCTGGGCGGTCCGTTCGGGTTGCGGTGAGCCGCTTCGGCGAAGAAGGTTTTGGTGAGTTCGACCTTCAATCAGACTCCTTTCTGGCCAGGGGGCCAGATGAACTTGTGCATCTGCAGTTGAAACCGGACCTCGAGACGGTCCTCGAGGAGCCAGGCGACGATGTCTTTCGGGTCGATGGCGCCGAAAACGGGCGAAAACAGGACGGCGTGGCATCGCGCGGCAAGATTGTACTTCCGGAGGACGTCACGGCTCCATTCGTAATCCTCGCGGCTGGCGAGCACGAACTTGACCTCGTCGCGCGGGCCGAGCGCATCGATGTTGGCCCAGTGGTTCTGGTCGCACTCGCCGCTGCCGGGGCACTTGAGGTCCATGATCTTGATGACGTCTCCGGGGAGAACGGTCAGGGGCAGCGCGCCGCTGGTTTCGCACAGGACGATGTAGCCCTCGGCGAGCAGGGCCTCGGCGAGGCAGGGGCATCCTTTCTGCAGGAGCGGTTCGCCGCCCGTGATCTCGACCAGCGGGCCGCCAAGGCGGCGGCACTCCGCGAGGATCTCGGGGAGCGTCATCCGGACGCCGCCGTGAAAGGCGTATTCGGAGTCGCACCAGACGCAGCGGAGGTTGCAGCCCGTGAGCCGGATGAAGGTGCAGGGTATGCCGGCCCACGTCGATTCGCCCTGGATGCTCCGGTAGATCTCGGTCACGACGAGCGTGTTCCCGGGCGTATCCGTCGCGCGTGCGGGACGGTCCGCGGCCTCTTCGGGCGGTAACGATGACGATGACATAAGCGACCCTGTGTTATGCGGCGCCACGCGTTTCGCCCGGGCCTGCGGGGTGCGTGCGCCGTCTGGAAGCATTATAGGCAACCGAAGCGGCGGGAGAAAACCGGCGCGCCGCGGTCCCGCATGCCGCGCCGGGCCCTGTCGCGCGGGTTTCCGCCGGGGGTATACTTGCGGTCCGGCTACACGGCCGGACACGGAACAACCCCATGCCGGAAACGGGCGGGAGCGGGCCTCATGACGTACAGCACCCTGACGATGCACCTGATCGCGCTGACCCTGTGCGCCGCCGCGGCCGGGGCATCACCGGGCGACTGGCCGGAGAGCCGCCAGAACCGGCATCTGACGGGCTGCCAGCCGCTTCCGGGAAGCAGCGCCGAGACACCGACAATCCGTGCCACGTACGATCTGCCGCGCACGCAGCCCGCGATCACTCCCGTCGCCCTGCCGGACGGGCGCGGCCCCCTGGGCCTGTGCATCGTATCGGGCGCGCTGCTGTGTTTCGACACGTCGGGCCGGCGCGTATGGGAATGCCATCCGCCCGGGTTGAATTTCTCGCGCATCGCGGCCTGCCGCGACCTGAACCGCGACGGAACGCTCGAGATCGCCCTCGAAGCGGGCCGGCCGGCCCAGCCTTTTGGCGCGGCCGCGCTGGTTGCGCTGGACGACGGCGCCCTCCTCTGGCAATACGACGTCGAACCGATGTCGTACTGGTGGAAGCTGTATGCGGGCGCCTATCTTCCCGGCCGCGAGGATGAGCAGCTCATCGTGCTCATGCACGGCTATCCGCCCGACAAAGACAACGGCTACATGGCCTTGTTCGCGTTTCCGGAAGCGGGCGTCCTGCCCGCACTGCGCTGGCGCTATGCATTCCACGAGTACACGTGCTTTCCCACGCTGCTGCGCACCGACCTGGACGGCGACGGCCTTGAAGAACTCGCCATCGAGACCCACAGCCGCCTGTGGTTTCTCGACGCGGCCACGGGCGCACTGAAACATTTCGCCCGCTGGGACGTGGCGCCCGCCAACATGCGCAGCTACGGCCACATCGAGTTCGTCGACCTCAACCGCGACGGCCGGGCGGACTTCCTGTGCATCGCCGACTTCGCCCAGCACCATGAGGTGCTGCTCAACAAAGACGGCGTGATGGAGAAGGCCTGGTCGCACGGCTGGGGCGAAAGCGTGACCACGAGCAAGGTCGCCACCACGTGGCCCACGCCTCCCTACGCCGACGTGGACGGCGACGGCGGCCTCGAGATTGTCGTGTCGATGTTCAACTCCGAGGACGACGGCGCATGGCTGGTCCGCGTGTACGACGCCGTCGACGGGCGGCTCAAATACCGCACGCCCGGGTTTGCGGCCGTGACCCTGGCCGACGTGGACGGCGACGGCGCGGCGGATGTCCTGGCCAACCGTACGGACGACCCGACGCGGACCCATTTTGACGGCGCAGCGCTGCTTGCTGTCAGGGAGGGCGCGCTCGAGGCCGTGTGGTCGGAGCCGGCCCTGACCGCGCTGGACCGGACCTCGGAGCACGGGCCTTTGCTTCGCGGTCCCGGAGGAGTCGTGGCCCTTTCCGTGAGCGGCGGCGCCGCGACGCTGCACCCCTTCACTGAGCCGCCGGGGGAACCTGTCGCGGACTTCTCGGCGGTCCCGGCGATTCAGGGGCCGCCGTTTCCGGTGCTGCTGGCGGCCGATATCCTGGGCGACGCGCGCAACGAGCTGCTCGTCTATCAGGAGCCCGCGGCCACCGTGCTGCAATTCACCGGCGATGCGCTTCAGGAGCGGGCGCGGTTTGAGTCCGGCGCGCCGCCCGCGCTCGCGGATTTTAACGGCGACGGCGCGCTTGAAGTGGCGGTGGTGGCGGTCTCGCCCACCGCGCTGCCGAGCGTGGCCGTGCGCGACCTGCGCGAGGCGGGCGCGGCCCGCTGGCAGACGGTGTTTCCCGAACCGCCTGAACCGGGGCTTCCGCAACCGCGCACGGCCTACCTCCGCGCGGGACGCTTCACCGGGGGCCCGGGCGACGACCTGTACGTGTGGGCGGGCACGCCGTCGGTGCGCAGCGCGGTGCTGGATGGCCGGACCGGCGCCATCGTGTGGGAACGCTGCCAGGCGCCCGGTTCGGAACGGTACTGGGGTCCGAGCGTCAACCTGGCGTCGGTCTACGATGTGAATGCCGACGGCAACGATGACCTGGTCTTCACCAACCCCGATTACTACTGCGTGGCGTCCGGTCCGACCGGCGAGTTTCTGGTGGGCCCCCTCTTCCCGCCGGACATTTTCAAGCAGCCGAGCCAGGGGCTGTACACCTGCCCCGTGATTCTGGCGCGGCCACCGCAACATCCGCTGGTGTGCCTCGTGGCGGGGCATTATTTCCAGGGGGCCTTGTCGTTGACGGGCGAACCGTCGTGGTACACCCTGCCCGTGGTGGGTGAAAACCGGTGTGCACGGGAGGGGTTCCGGCTGGCCGGCGACGGCGTCTGGCAGATGGGGTTTGGACGCGAGAACGGGCAGTTTGCGTGCGTAGACACGCGCGACGGGACGGTCCGGTGGCAACTGGACCTCCGGGCGGCGGCCTCCGACGCCACGGCGTGCGACGTGAACGGCGACGGCGTCGCCGAGTTCCTCGCAGGCACCAGCCACGGCGCGCTGCTCGCATTGAATGATGCGGGCAACGCCCCGAACCGGGTCTGGACCGTGGAACTGGGTGCGGCCGTGGGCGCGCCGATCGCCGCCGACCTCGACGGCGACGCCCGTTGTGAAATCGCCGTGCCCACCGCTGACGGCCGAGTCCTGGTGCTGCGATAGAAGGCACGGCCGGAATACGGACGCGGAGCGGATGGGATTCCTCGAGGGCGTCGACGGCCGCCTGCCCGGCGCGGCACGGGAAGATCTCCGGCAGGGGCAGTGTATACTCAACACACAGGTGGCGAGCGGGCGTTGTGCCCTGGCGGCCGGGCACGGCGTCTTGATACGGAATGGCGCCGCCGGGCCCGAAAAAGGAGACGCGCCATGAGTCTGCCGAAACGCACGCTGGGACGCACCGGCCTCGAGGTCACGCAACTGGGGTACGGCGCGATGGAAGTGCGCGGGGAACGCATCTGGGGCGGGCGCCCCTGCGGCGACGCTGAAGCCGGGGATATCTTGAACGCGGTCCTGGACGCGGGGATCAATTTTATCGATACGGCAAACGATTACGGCAAAAGCGAACTGTACCTCGGCCGGCATCTCGCGGGCCGGCGCGACGAGTTCTTTCTGGCCACCAAATGCGGGTGCCACGTCGTGTACGCCGGCGATCACGACGAGACGCCCCATTTCTACACCCGCGACAACATCTTACGAAATATCGCCGATTCGTTGCTCAAGATGGAGGCGGATTACGTCGACGTGCTGCAACTGCACAATCCCGGCGTCGAGGTGTGCGAGAAGAACCAATGCATCGAGACGCTGCAGGAATTGAAGGCACAGGGCGCCATCCGTTTTCTCGGGTGTTCGTCGACGCACCCCGACCTGACTACCTACATCGACTGGGGGGTGTTCGACGTATTCCAGATCCCCTATTCGGCGCTGCAGCGCACGCATGAGCACCAGATTACCCGGGCCGCCGGGGCGGGCGCGGGCATCATCATCCGCGGCGGCGTCGCCAGGGGTGAACCGGGCGACGGTCTCGGGGCAGAGGACCGCTGGCGGCTGTTCACGAAGGCCGGTCTGGACGAGTTGCGTGCGCCGGACGAGACCCGCACGGCGTTCCTGCTGCGGTTTACGCTCTCCCACCCCCACTGCCACACGACCATCGTCGGCACCGCGAACCGCGAACACCTTCAACAAAACGTCGCGACCGCCCTGCGCGGCCCGTTGCCGCCCGACCTCTACGCCGAAGCGAAGGCGCGCCTTGACGCCGCCGGCGAACGCCCGGTGGAAGACGTCTGAAACCGCGCCGCGCCCCGTCGGAGGCCGCTGCCGGAGCGGCTGGCCGGGCGTATTCCGCGATCGGTGTCGCCGGAACGATGCCGACGCTCCGGCGTTGACGGATCCGGACCAGGCTTCTACAATGATTCGACGGCAGGCTGCGGCGGCCCGGGCCGATCACGTCATGCGAACCTTGTTGCGTCAGGGAGCGCGCGTGGTGCGCGTGATTACGGCCCGGAATGCTTTGGGCGACACGCACGAATTTTCGAGAGTCCCGGTTGTAGGTCTGAGCACAGGTGCAGCGGGCAGGCGCCCTGGAAGGAGGAATCGGATATGAGTACGGAGCAATCGTCAGACGAAAAGGGCGCACGGAAGACCTTCCTGCCCTCACCGATGCAGTATCTGGAAAAGGCCATGAACGGCCTGCACGATCTCGGGCTGCTGCCCAAGACGAAGACCGAGGAGGCGCCGATTGTCGCGCTCCTCAACCAGATATCCAACCTCGACGAGGAGCGGGTGATCGCCATCAGCCGCACGCTCAACCAGGCGTCTCTGTTCAACGACGTGGTGCGCGAGCAGGTGCAGGCCATGGAGATTGGCGCGCTACGAAGAGATTACCGAAGCGTTCAACAGCATCCGGGACGATGCCAAGTCCATGGTGGACCAGATCGAAGACGGCAAACTCGATACGTTTGAGCGGCTGGGCAACGTCTGGATGAAGGTCACGCGGGGCGATATCGCGGCGCGTTTCGGCAAGATCAAAAAGATTTATCTGGACGTGACCGGTTCCACGCAGGACCAGATACAGCGCGAGGCGAAGATTCTCGAGGCCTACCGGGATTTCCGGGGGGCGCTAAAACAATCGGAAGTGCTCGCGTTCGAGGTTCTCGAAAAAGCTCAGGTGAGACTCGAGGAAGCGAAGGCCGCGTTGAGCCAGGCCATGGAGGCGGTAACGGCGTACACCGGCGAGGACCTCGCGGGACGGGCCTCGCTGGAGATGGTCCGCGACGAGAAGGTCCGGGCGCTTCAGGAAGAAGAAAAGCGCTATCAGATTGCCAAAGACCTTTCCGACAACCTGACGATCAGTTACAACACCTCGGAAGTGGTCATGGCGCGTCTGCTGCAGACCACGAATGCCAAGGAACGCGTCTACGCGCAGGCGGTCACGTTTTTCAGCACGAACGAGGTCGTGCTGACGGCGTTGACGGCGTCGTTCACGGGGATGTTTGGCCTGCACGAAGGCACCCAGACGGTCGAGGCCATGAAGGAAGGCGTGAGCAAGTCGCTCGAAACGCTGGCGGAGGTCGGGGGCAAGGTGCAGGAAGCCGCCGTCAAGGCGGGCTACGGGCCGACCATCCGGGCCGACGCGGTCAAGAAACTGGTCGACTCGGTGGTGGCCTGGCAGGAGAAGTCGCACGAGATCATTGAAGAGATGCGCAAACTGAGCACGGCCAACGCCAAAGAGATCCGCGAGGCGGTCGAAGACGGCAAGCGGAGAATCGCCCGGCTTGCGGAAGAGGGCAAAGGCCTGCAGGTGCCCGGGGCGTGAACGGGAACGTGAGCAAGGCTACCGTTCCGACGCCGGCCGGCGCTGACGCCCGGCAACCGCTCGACGAGGTCATGCTGGCGATGGACATCGTCGACACGATCCGCCGTCGCGAGCGCATGGTGCAGCGCGAGCTCGATGCCGAAGGGCGTGAGATCGACCTGAAAGAGCGCCTGCGCAAGATTTACGCGGCGCAGGGGATCGATATCCCGGATCATGTGCTTGAACAGGGCGTAGCGGCGATCAAGGAGGATCGTTTTGTGTACACGCCGGCTGCGCCGGGGTTCCCCAGGACGCTCGCCACGCTGTATGTCACCCGGAACGCCTGGGGGAAATGGCTGCTGGGGGCCATCGCGGCTGTCATGATTGCGGCGGCGGGCTACTACGCCGCCGTGGTGGCGCCGGCCGCCAGGCTGCCCGGGCGCATCGAGGCGCTGCACGCGCAGATCGCCGGAATCACTGAGGATGCCGAAGCGCGCACGCAAGCCGGCCAGATTCGCGAGGCCGGGTTGGCTGCGGCGCGCCGTGGGGAACGGGAGCAGGCACGGTCCGCCATCGCGTCCCTGGAGGCGCTGCATCAGCGTCTCGAACAGATCGCTGTGCTGCGGCGTGTCGAAGGCCAGCGCATTGAGACACTGCACGCGCAGATCGCCGGAATCATTGAGGATGCCGAAGCGCGCACGCAAGCCGGCCAGATTCGCGATGCCGGGTTGGCGGCGGTGCAGCGGGGCGACGCGGGCAAAGCGCGCGCCGCCGTCGCGTCCCTGGAGGCGCTGCATCAGCGTCTCGAACAGATGGATGCGGTGCGGCGTGTCGAAGGCCAGCGCATTGAGACACTGCACGCGCAGATCGCCGAAATCGCCCAGGAGCCTGAGGCGCGCACGCAAGCCGGCCAGATTCGCGAGGCCGGGTTGGCGGCGGTGCAGCGGGGCGACGCGGGCAACGCGCGCGCCGCCGTCGCGTCCCTGGAGGAATTGCTCGGCCTGCTCGAACAGGACTACACGCTGCGGGTCGTCAACCGCCCCGGCGAGTACTCGGGCGTCTATCGCATCCCGGATCTCAACGAACAGGCGCGCAACTACTACGTTATTGTCGAGGCCATCGACAGCCGCGGAAACGTCCTGACCGTGCCGATCCTCAGTGAAGAGACCGGCGCGACCGAACGCGTGAAGGCGTGGGGTCTCCGCGTCGATGAAGACGTGTTTAACGCCGTGGCCAACGACAAGAAGGACGACGGGATCATCCAGAACAACCGGTTCGGTGAAAAGAAGCGCGGCCGTCTCACGGCGGACTATACGATGCCGACAACGGGCGCGGCCATTACGGCGTGGTGAGGGGCGTTCATGATATCCGGACAGCAGACACTGAGCTTGCTTGACAAGGCCGTCAACGGCAAACGCGGAGAACTCGGCGAGCTCGAGCGGGAGGTGGCCCAGCTGAACGCGCAGCGCGGCGAGCTGCAATCGGCCCAGGTGCTGGACTACCGGGAACTGGCCCGGGTCCGGGTCGATGTACTGGCCAACGACGCCCTGGTTCAGCATCTGGACGATACCGAGCGGCAGGTGATGGCGCTCGTCGAGCGGCACCGGCAGGCCGCCGAGGCGCTGGAGCGCGAGATCCTGAGCACCGGCGAGACGATGCGGACCCTCGAGACGGAGCGGGCCGAACAGGCCGCCCGGGTCGATGCCGCCGCGAAGGCCATCGACGAGGCCGAGGCCCGCACGCAGGCGCGGCTGGACGCCGAACCGGGGTATCGCGCGCAGCGCGAACGTGCCCGTGAAGCGGAACGCACGGCCATGCATGCGGACGAAAAGGCCGCGCGCAGCGAGGAAGAAAAGCTCCAGAAGGGCGAGGCGTACCGGAACGATCCCCTGTTCATGTATCTCTGGCGGCGCGATTTTGGCCTGCCCGGCTACCGCGCCTGGCCGCTGGCCCGCTGGCTCGACGGCAAGGTGGCCCGGCTCATCGGGTTCGCCGACGCCCGCGCCAATTACGACCGCCTGAATGAGATTCCCGAACGTCTGCGCGAACACGCCGATGGCCTCAAGGCGGCGGCCGAAGCGGAGTTCCAGGCGCTCCGGGACCTCGACAGCGCCGCGCGCGCCGCCGACGGCATCCCCGCCCTGGAAGAACACCTGCGCCAGGAGCAGGCCCGGCTTGACGACATCGACCGGCAGATCGATGCGGCGGAAGCCCGCAACCAGACGCTGCTCGAACAGCGGGTGGCCTTCGCGGCGGGCGAAGACGAGCACATGCGCAGCGCGGTCAGTTTCCTCGCCCAGGAACTGCAGCGCGAAGATCTCGCGGAACTGCGGAGCGACGCGCTCGCCACGCCGTTTCCCGACGACGACCTGATTGTCAGCCGCATCGTAAACCGCCACGAGGAACTGCAGACGCTGGACGCGTCATTTCAGAGCCTGAAGGAGGCCATCGAGGAGCGCAACCGCCGGCTTGGCGAAATCGAATCGGTGCGGACCGATTTCAAGCGCAGCCGATTCGACCGGGCGGGCTCCATCTTCGGCGACGGCAACCTCGTCGCGCTGATGATCGCCAATTTTCTCAACGGCATGCTCGACCGGCGCGGCCTGTGGCGCGTGTTGCAGGAGCAGCAGCGTTACCAGCCCGAACGCTCCGATCCCTGGTTCGGATCGGGCGGTTTCGGACGCGGCACGGTCTGGGGCGGCGGACTCGGCGACATCCTGGGGGAAATGGCGAAAGGCGGCTTCGGAGGCGGTGGCCGAGGCCATGGGCGCATCGGTGGTGGCGGGCGCATCGGTGGCGGCGGGCGCATCGGTGGCGGCGGGGGTATTGGCGGCGGGGGTATTGGCGGCGGTAGCCGGGGCGGCGGATTCCGCACCGGCGGGGGGTTCTGAGCGCGGGCACGCAATCGCGCCGCGGACGGCCCGTTGTACAGGTTCGCATTTCTATCCGGTGTGGGGCCGGCGTCCTCGCGGGTCGTTTTTTCATCGATCTTGGGTGAGCCGAACGGTTCATGCCGCGCGGCCCCGTCTCGGGGAGTTAATTGACCGTGCGCGGCGTTGATCTGACTTGAGCGCCATTCTCCGGTATACTGCCCGCAGGCGCGATGGATGCGTGAACGGGTTCCCGAACAAGCGAGGTGTCTGACGTGCGGTTCAGTAAAAGGTTTGCAGTCGGCTTTCTGGTCATTGGTGTTTTCATGGCGTTTGCCATGGCTTTTCCGTCTGTCGCGGTGGCCCAGGCCCCGGCCCCGGAGAACCCCGTGTTTCGCGCGGGTGCGGCCGCAAGCAACATCACGCCGCCGTTGGGCGTGTCGCTGGGCGGTTCGATGCGCGACCGCGCCGCGATCCACGTGCGCGACGAACTGCACGCGCGCTGCGTGGTGCTGGACGACGGCACGGCCCGGATCGCCCTGGTGCAGGTGGACAACTGCCTGATTCCGCGGCATGTGTTTGATGCCGCGAAGAAGCTCATCGAAGAGGAGACCGGCATTCCCGCGGATCACGTGCTGATGGCGGCGACGCACAGTCATTCCACACCCACGGCGACGGGCATTTTCCAGAGCAACCCCAACACAGACTACCTGCCGTTCCTCGAACGGCGCATTGCCGACGGAGTCCGCCGCGCGGTCAACAACCTGGAACCGGCGCGGATCGCGTGGGGCAGCGGCGAACTGCCCGGCGAGGTGTTCAACCGGCGCTGGTACCTCAAGCCGGGCGTGGTACTCGAAGACCCCTTCGGCGGCCAGGACGACCGGGTCAAGATGAATCCTCCGCGCGCCAGCGAGGATCTGGTCGAGCCGGCCGGCCCGACGGACCCCGAGATCTCCATCATCGCGCTCGAATCCACCGACGGCCGTCCTATCGCGCTGCTGGCCAATTACTCGCTCCATTACGTCGGGGGCGTGGCCGGCGACCACATTTCGGCCGATTATTACGGCATCTTCGCGGACCGCATCCAGCAGTTGCTCGGAGCGGACCGGCTCAATCCCCCGTTTGTGGGCATCATGTCCAACGGGACCAGCGGCGATATCAACAACATCAACTTCCGTGAACCCGGCACGAGCCAGCAGCCCGGCGAACAGATGACCCGCGTGGCCCATGCCGCCGCGGACGTCGTCCACGCCGCGTACAGCCGCCTCCAATGGCACGACTGGGTCGCGCTCGGCGCGGCGGCGAAAGATCTCGAGCTCGGCGTCCGACTCCCCAGCGCGGAGGACGTCGCACGCGCCCGCGAAATCGTGGCCGCCGCCCAGGGCCCCGAGATGGAGTCGCTTGCGGAAATCTACGCGCGGGAGACCATCCTGCTGAGCGAATATCCCGCGAAGGTCACGGCGCCGGTTCAGGCGCTGCGTATTGGCGGGCTCAGCATCGCCGCCATCCCCTGCGAGGTGTTCGCCGAGATGGGGCTCCAGATCAAGGCCGAAAGCCCCTTCGACGACGCGTTCAACATAGAGCTCGCCAACGGGTACTATGGCTACCTGCCCACGCCCCGGCAACATGAACTCGGCGGCTACGAGACCTGGCGCGCGCGGTCGAGCTACCTCGAGCCCAACGCGTCCGAGATCATCACCGCCGCGATCATGGACCTGTTCAAGCAGCTGCATCCAGGAACCGCGAGCGAGTAGCGGCACCGCAGGACCCTGCTCGCGAAGTTCCACCCGACAGCGGAACGGGAGCCGTTCGGCTCGCCCGGAAACGGTGAAGCTCCGGGGCATGTCCAGGCTGAGCGGCGCAGGCGACTCGCCTGCATTCGTGTCTTCTGGTGGACGTGGTGGACGGCCCCTGCGCGATATTGCTGTAGTCAACGCCGCGGACGCAGCCGCCGGATATCAGAATCCTCGTGCGGGTCGTGCCCCCCGCTGGCGGGTTCGAACGGGGACACGTTGTCGCGCCGGGGCGGCGCTTGGAACGGGTCCCCGTTCTTGTCCGGCATCCTCAAACTCTACGATCTGTACCCTCTGTGGCCAATCTCTTCCCGAACCAGACGGGGACCTGTTTTGAACGCCGGGATTTCACATGGTTTTTCGTCGGGGCATGCTGTTGAAAAGCGCCCATAATTGTGATAAAGTTCACGATTAGACGGTGGATTCAGTCTTACCCGCATTTCCTCGTCTTGGCTGTTGCCGTATAAGTCACTGATTGCCCAATGGTTCCGTCAGCGAAGCTGTCGCAACGGTGGAGGCCCGTAAGCATGAGCGATGATTACAAGAAAGTCGTCAAGGAAATTGTCGCGGAGTTCGGCAACGACAGGAAGCGCCTGATGGACATTGCGCGCGCCGTCCACGCGAAGACGGGCCACATCTCGGAAGACATTGTGGGCGCGATTGCGGACGCGCTGGGGTGTCACCGGGTGGAAGTGCGCGACATGACGTCGTTCTACGCGTTTTTCTCGCGGGAGCCGAAGGGCGCGACGACGATCCGTCTCTGCAACGCCGTGGTCGAGCGCATGAAGGGCATGGACGCGGTCGCGAACGCGTTTGAGAAAGCGCTTGGCATCCGGTTCGGCGAAACCACGCCCGACGGGTTGATCAGCCTGGAGTACACGCCGTGCATCGGCATGTCGGACCAGGCGCCCGCGGCGCTTGTGAACGGCAAGGTGCTGACCAACATCCGGCCCGAAGACGTGAAATTGATCGTTGAGGCGGTTCGTTCGGGAAAATTGCACGACGGCGGGGCGCTGAGCGTGAAGTCGGTCGAATCGAACCTGCGGCAGGCGGGCCCGGTTATTTTTGCGCCGTTCGAGCGGGGCGCGGGCATTCGCAAGGCCCTGAGCATGAGCCCCGAGGACGTCATCAACGAAATGAACAAGGCGCGTGTGCGCGGGCGCGGCGGCGCAGGCTTCCCGCTGGCCATGAAATGGAGTTTCTGCCGCAAGGCCGAGGGCGAGGCGCACTACGTTATCTGTAACGGCGACGAAGGCGAGCCCGGCACGTTCAAGGATCGCGTGATCCTGACGGAATGCCCGGACCTGATGTTCGAAGGCATGACGATCGCCGGGTATGCCGTCGGCGCGAAGCAGGGGTTTTTCTACCTTCGCGGCGAATACGAATACCTGCTGCCCCACCTGGAACAGGTGCTGGCGAAGCGCCGCCGCATGGGACTTCTGGGCGAGAACGTGTGCGGCGCGGAAGGGTTTGATTTTGACATCCGCATTCAGATGGGCGCCGGCGCCTACATCTGCGGCGAGGAATCGGCGCTGATCGAGTCGCTGGAAGGGAAACGCGGCGCGCCGCGCGACAGACCCCCGTTCCCGGTGCAGAAAGGCTACCTCGATCGGCCCAGCAGCGTGAACAACGTGGAGACCCTCTGCTGCGCCGCGCGCATCATGGAACGCGGCGCGGAGTGGTTCTCTTCGATGGGCACCAAGGATTCGACGGGCACCAAGCTGCTAAGCATCTCCGGCGATTGCGCTGCGCCCGGCGTGTACGAAGTGGCGTATGGCATCACCGTGGAGAAGGTGCTCGAGATGGTCGGCGCGACGGATGCGCAGGCCGTTCAGATCGGCGGGCCCTCGGGCCAGTGCATCGCGCCCAAGGATTTCGGGCGGAGCATCTGTTTCGAAGACCTGCCCACCGGCGGTTCGACCATCATTTTCGGTAAGGACCGCGACTTGCTCGCGTGCATGGAAGGGTTTCTGGAGTTTTTTGTCGAGGAATCGTGCGGCTGGTGCGCGCCCTGCCGCGCCGGCACGACGTTCCTCAAGATGCAGTTCGAGAAGATTCTCGAGGGGCGAGGCACCCGGGAGGATCTCAAGAAACTCGAAGAAACCGCCAATACGGTGAAATTCATGAGCCGTTGCGGACTTGGCCAGACCGCGCCCAATCCCGTGCTGACCACCTTGCGTAATTTCCCGGCCCTGTATGAAGCCCGGATTCAGCCGGACGACTTCATCCCGGCGTTCGATCTCAAGGAAGCCCTCAAGGAAGCGTGCTCCATTACCGGGCAGAAACCGCACGACGTGGAGGTGTAATTCGGATGAGCAAAAACACGGTCAATATCATCATTGATGGCGTCGAAATCGAGGCGCAGGAAGGGCAGACCATCCTGCAGGCCGCCGACGATGCCGGGGTTTACATTCCGCGCCTCTGCTACCTGAAGGGTCTGATCCCCGGCGGGCACTGCCGCGTCTGCACCGTGAAGGTCAACGGCCGCCCGGCCAGTTCCTGCACGTTTCCGGTGAGCGAGGGTCTGGTCATCGAGAACGACACGGAAGAACTGACCACGCTGCGCCGCACCGTGGTCGAGATGCTGTTCGCCGAAGGCAACCACGTGTGCCCGGCGTGCGAAGCCAGCGGCAACTGCGAGTTGCAGGCGATGGGCTACCGCCTCGGCATGCTCGCGGTGACGTTGCCCTTCCTTCGCAAGCCGCGCGAGCTCGATGCGACCCATCCGGACGTGTTCATCGATCGGGACCGCTGCATCCTCTGCGGCCGCTGCGCCCGGGCCTCCGAGGCCGAGGGCAAACGCGTGTTTGGCTTTGAAGGCCGCGGCATCAACAAGCGCATCGCGGTTGACGGCGTGCATGGCCTGAAAGAGACCGGTCTGAAGGCCGCCGACCGGGCCGCCCAGGCGTGCCCGACGGGATGTCTCCGGCTCAAACGCATCGGATGGAAAGTGCCCGTGGGCCAGCGGCAGTACGACACGACCCCCATCGGGAGCGACATCGAGCAGAAACAGCCGGTAGGCTGAACGATTCAGGAAAGGGTAGACACCATGGCGAAGCCACTAGTAGCAACCGCCCCCTTCACGGGCTGTTTCGGCTGTCACATGTCCCTGCTGGACATCGATGAGCGGATACTCGACCTGGTCGAGTTGGTGGAGTTCCACAAGTCGCCCATCAACGACATCAAGACGTTCACGCGTCCGGTGGATGTCGGTCTCCTGGAAGGGGGCATCAGCAACGACGAGAACTACGAGCAATTAAAGCAGTTTCGCAAGCACTGCAAGATTCTCATCTCGGTGGGGCAGTGCGCCATTACCGGCGGCGTGCCGGCCTGCCGGAACACCGTACCCCTGAAGGAATGCTTCGAGGAAGCGTATTTGAAGGGGCCGACGGTTGTCGACGGCGGGGTGCTTCCGAGCGACCCCGATATTCCGATCATGCTGGACAAGGTGTATCCTTGCCACGAGGTCGTGAAGATAGACTATTTTCTTCCCGGGTGCCCGCCCTCGGCGGATACCCTCTGGGCGGCGCTTACGGCGCTGCTCACCGGGAAAGATGTCGGGCTGCCGTATGAACTGATTAAATACGACTGATCGCCGTGGAGGCACACACTATGGCAAAGACCGCAAACAACGGAAAGCGAAAGATCGTCATCAACCCGGTGACCCGCATCGAAGGGCATGGCAAGGTCACCATCGTGATGGACGAGAACAACAACGTCGAACAGGCCCGGTTCCATATCATCGAGTTCCGCGGGTTCGAGCGTTTTGCCCAGGGCCGGTTCTACTGGGAAGCCCCGGTCATGGTGCAGCGTCTGTGCGGCATCTGCCCGGTGAGCCACCACCTGGCCGGCGCCAAAGCGACCGACATGATTGTCGGCGTGGACAAGATCCCCGTCACGGCCGAGAAGATGCGCCGCCTGATGCATTACGGCCAGACGTACCAGTCGCACGCCCTGCATTTCTTCCACCTGGCGTCTCCGGACCTGCTGTTCGGGTTCGACGCGCCGGTCGAGAAGCGCAACGTGATCGGCGTGATCGAGGCGTATCCCGAGGTCGCCAAGAAGGCGGTCCTGATGCGCAAGTTCGGCCAGGAAGTCATCAAGGCGACCGGCGGCAAGAAGGTGCATCCCACGGGCGCGATTCCCGGCGGCATCAACAAGAACCTCTCGCTCGAAGAGCGCGACGCCCTCAAGAAGGACGCCGACACCATGGTCGAGTGGGCCGTGGAAGCGCTGGATCTCTGCAAGAAGATCACGAAGGGCAATCTCGAGTTTCTGCTCAATTTCGGCAGTTTCGAGTCGAACCACGTATCTATCGTGCGCGAAGACGGCTGCATGGACCTGTACGACGGCAAACTCCGCGCCATCGATGCCCAGGGCAACAAAATCTTCGACATGATCGAGCCGCTGGAATACGCCGACTACCTCGGCGAGGAAGTGCGGCCCTGGAGCTACATGAAGTTCCCGCACATCCGCTCGCTCGGCAAAGAAAAGGGCTGGTACCGCGTCGGGCCGCTTTCCCGCGTCAACTGCTGCGATTTCATCGACACCGAGATCGCGGAGAAGGCCCGCCAGGAGTTCATGGCGCTTACGAACGGCAAGCCCGTGCACGCGAGCATGGCCTACCACTGGGCGCGGTGTATCGAGATCGTGCACTCGGCCGAGAAGATCCGCGAACTGCTCGATGATCCGGACCTGCAGGGCACGGAACTCGTAGCGCAGGGCAAGAAACGCGAGAAGGGCGTCGCCTGGATCGAAGCCCCGCGCGGCACGCTGTTCCACCATTACGAAATCAACACCGAAACGGACCAGATCACGCTCGCCAACCTGATCGTCTCGACGACCAGCAACAACGAGCCCATGAACCGGACGGTGCAGATCATCGCCGACCAGCATCTCAAGGGCAGAGGCGAAAGCGAAATCACGGAAGGCCTGCTGAACCACATCGAAGTGGGCATCCGGGCCTACGATCCGTGCCTGAGCTGCGCAACCCACGCCCTGGGCAAGATGCGGCTGCACGTGGAACTGGTGGACGCGGCGGGCCGTCTGCTCGACGAGAAATTCCGCGGGTGAACGATCGGCGCGTGCTCATCCTCGGGTATGGAAACCCGGGGCGGCAGGACGACGGGCTCGGCCCGGCGATTGCCGAAGCCGTAGCGGCGTGGGAGCTGCCGAACGTTATGACGGACGACCCCTATCAGTTGAATATCGAGGACGCGGCCGCGCTGGCCGAGCACGACCTGGTGGTGTTCGTCGATGCCAGCGTGGACGCGCCGGCACCGTACTCGCTCACACGGATCGCCCCCGCGGCGGCGATCACGTTCACGAGCCACAGCGTCTCGCCGGAATCGGTGCTGGCCTTGTGCGCGGACCACTTTCACGCGACGCCTGAGGCGTACGTGCTGGCCGTGCGCGGGTATGCGTTCGAGTTTGAAGAGGGCCTCACTCCGCAGGCCCGCGACAATATGATCAGTGCGTTGGCGTGCGTCCAGGCCCTGATACGGCCGTGTAAGGAGAGTAGCATGGACAGCAAGAAGACGGTTCTCACCATTGACGACGACCCGGATATTCGCGCGACGCTGCGCATCGTCCTCGAGGCCGAGGGTTTCTCCGTGGGCGAGGCGTCGAACGGCGAGGAAGGCCTGAAAGCCATCGAACGCGTGAAACCGGATGCCATTATCGTTGACCTCATGATGGAAAACGTGGATTCGGGCAGCACGGTGGCCCAGAAACTCAAGGAAAGCGGCTACAAGGGTCCGGTCTACATGCTGAGTTCCGCGGGCGACACCGTGCGGTACAATCTGGACGCGCGCGAGCTGGGCCTGGCCGGCATTTTCCAGAAGCCCATCGATCCCAAGACGCTCGTGGCCACGCTGAAAGCCAAGCTCAAGGTCTGACCGCACGGTTGAAGACGGAATGAAACGGCCGCGTGCCGGGTAGCGGAGCTGCTCCGATGCCCGGCGCGTTCTTTTTTCAACGCGCTCTGGCGCGCAAGACGTCCCGCAGATGCAGCCCGGTATACGACGCGGCGCAGGCCGCGACTGTCTCGGGCTCGCCCGCGGCGACCACTTCGCCGCCTTTGTCGCCGCCTTCGGGGCCGAGGTCGATGATCCAGTCGGCGGTCTTGATGACATCGAGGTTGTGTTCGATGACGACGACCGTGTTGCCGTGGTCGGTCAGCCGGTGCAGGACCTGCAGGAGCTTGTCCACGTCCACGGCATGCAGTCCCGTGGTGGGTTCGTCGAGGATGTAGAGGGTTCTGCCGGTCTGGCGACGCGAGAGTTCCGTGGCCAGTTTGACACGCTGGGCTTCGCCGCCCGACAGGGTCGTGGCCGGCTGGCCCAGTTTGATGTAGCCCAGGCCGACGTCAAACAGGGTGCTGAGTTTGCTGTGGATGGCTTGGATGTTCCGGAAGAAGTCGCACCCTTCCTCGACGGTCATGTCGAGCACGTCGGCGATGCTTTTGCCGCGGTAGAGGATCTCGAGGGTGTCGCGGTTGTAGCGATGGCCCCGGCATTCGTCGCACGGCACATAGACGTCGGGCAGGAAGTGCATTTCGATCTGGATGACGCCGTCGCCCTGGCAGGCTTCGCAGCGGCCGCCTTTCACGTTGAAGCTGAAACGGCCGGGTTTGTAGCCCCGGGCGCGGGCCTCGGGCACCTTGCTGAACAGCTCGCGAATCGGCGCGAACAGGCCCGTGTACGTCGCGGGATTCGAGCGCGGCGTGCGGCCGATCGGCGACTGGTCGATGTCGATGACCTTGTCGAGATGTTCGAGGCCTTCGATGCGGCGGTACTTGCCCGGCCGTGCGCGCGCCGAATCGTACAGCTTCCGGATGACCGCCGGGTACAGGGTCTCGTTGATGAGGCTCGACTTGCCCGAGCCGGAGACGCCCGTCACGCAGGTGAACACGCCCAGGGGGATCTCGACGTCGACGTCCTTGAGATTGTTGTGCGCGGCGCCAAAGACCTTGAGGGTTTTGCCGTTGGGTTTCCGGCGCTTTTCCGGCACATGGATCCGGAACCGGCCCGACAGGTACTGCCCCGTGAGGGAGTCCGGATTCGCCGCCACTTCCCGGGGCGTGCCCTGCGCGACAATCTGTCCGCCGTGCACGCCCGCGCCGGGGCCCAGATCGATCACGTGGTCGGCGCGGCGAATCGTTTCTTCGTCGTGCTCGACGACGATCACCGTGTTGCCGAGATCGCGCATGCGTTCCAGCGTGGCGATGAGCTTTTTGTTGTCGCGCTGGTGCAGGCCGATGCTGGGTTCGTCGAGGATGTAGAGCACCCCCATCAAGCCCGAACCGATCTGCGTGGCGAGACGGATGCGCTGCGATTCGCCGCCCGACAGGGTGCCGGCGTTCCGGTCGAGCGAGAGGTATTCCAGCCCCACGCTCACCAGGAACGTCAGGCGTTCGCGGATTTCCTTCATCACCCGCTCGGCGATCATGCGCTGGGTCTTGTTGAGTTTCAGCGTTTCGAAGAAGACCAGCGCGTCGCGAATCGAGAAGGCTGTCGCGTCCATGATGGTTTTGGCCGAGATGGTCACCGCGCGCGATTCGGGCCGGAGCCGCGCGCCGCGGCAGTCCGGGCACGGCCGCGAAGCCATGAACTCGCTGATCATCTCGCGGGCGCGATTGGATTCGGTATCGTGATAGCGCCGGGCGAGATTCGGAATCACCCCTTCAAACGGGCGCTGCAGCTCGAACGTGTTGCGCCGCCCCGTGTAGGTGAAATCGATGACTTCGTCGCCCGAGCCGTACAACACGACCTGGCGGAAGTCTTCCGGGAGCTTCTTCCACGGGGTGGCGGTGTCCTGGCCGTAATGACTGCACACGCACCGCAAGGCGTGGCGGTACATGCCGTCGAGCACGCGCCGCATGCTCCACGCCCGCACCGCGCCGTTGGCGATGGACAGCGAGGTGTCGGGGACCACCAGGTCGGGATCGACCTCGATCACTTCGCCGAGGCCCGTGCATACCGGGCACGCGCCGTGGGGATTGTTGAACGAAAACATGCGCGGGGAAAGCTCTTCGAAGCTCAGGCCGCAGTCCACGCACGCGAAGTGCTCGCTCTGCAACACTTCGCTCACGGTCTTGTCGGGGGCCTCGCGCCAGATCCGGATGATGCCCTCGCCCAGTTTGAGACACGCCTCGACGGAATCGGTCAGGCGCCGCCCGATGCCCGGCTTGACCACCAGCCGGTCCACGACCACGTCGATGTCGTGCTTGACGTACCGCTCCAGCTCGATGTCCTCATCCACCGTGCGGAATTCGCCATCGACCCGGACCCGCACATAGCCCCGCCGTTTGATGTCCTCGAAGGCCTTCTGATACGTGCCCTTGCGCTGGCGCACCACCGGGGCCATCAACTGGACGCGCGTCCCTTCGGGCAGCGCCAGGATCCCGTCGACGATGGTCTGGGGCGTTTGCGACTGGATGGGTTTCCCGCAACTGTGGCAGTGGGGCGTCCCGATGCGCGCGAAGAGCAGGCGCAGGTAATCGTAGATCTCGGTGACGGTGCCGACGGTGGACCGGGGGTTCCGGTGCGTGGTCTTCTGTTCGATCGAGATGGCCGGGCTCAGTCCCTCGATCGAGTCGATGTCGGGCTTTTCCATCTGTTCGAGGAACTGCCGGGCGTACGACGACAGGCTCTCGACATAGCGGCGCTGGCCTTCCGCATAGATCGTGTCGAACGCGAGGCTCGACTTGCCCGACCCGCTCAGGCCGGTGATCACGACCAGCTTGTCGCGGGGAATGGTCAGGCTCAGGTTCTTGAGGTTGTGTTCGCGCGCGCCTTTGATGACGATGCTGTCGCGCGACGAGACGGGGGCCTCGGGCAGGCCGTCCGCACTCGCCTTACGGTTTCCCGGCTGGGCCGGGGTGCGTTTCGGGGTGGTCTTCCGGGTTTTTCCCCGGGATTTGGGTTTTTCAGGCATAGAACAGGCACTGGCTCCTGGAGAATGAGTCTGGATACGGTCCCGCCGTGCGCGCACCCGCACGAATCGGGCAACAAACGGTGATCATAGCGAATTCCGCCGGGTCAATGCCATGAAAAACGGCGAACTGCGCCGGGGGGAGGTTCCCGGTTTGCCCGCAGAGAGGAATCCCGGAGCGGGCGGACGGGCCGACCGGGGAGCGCCCGAACGCTCACGCGGCGCCCTGGTTCAGCTCGACTTCTTGAGGAGTTTGTCGACCTCGTTGAGGATTTTCTGCCCGATCTCTTTGCGGAGATTCTCGGGGATCTTGTAGTGCTGGGTTTCTTCGAGGAGTTCAATGGTGCGAATGGCGACCTGGTAGGCGAAATCCTGCACTTTCATGGCATTTTCCTCCCGTTCACAAGCGGTTCCCGCGTCATTTCCAACGTCTGGTATAGCACATTCCGCAGGCCGGATACCGCTTTTGCCGCGGTCATTGACTGCCTGGAAGAGTTGCGCTGACCGGCGCCCCGCGGCCCGAACCGGCTATTCGGCCGCGTAGACTTCGAGTTCGGCGATCGCCATCTGGCCGCCTTCCTGGCCGGGGCCGTCCGGTTTAAAACCCTGCACGCGCACGAAGCGGATGGGAGCGGGGTCGATATCGAACCTGAACGTGCCGTTGGGCGCACCGGCCCCGCGATCGAGCGTCTTCCAGGTTTTGCCATCGTCGCTGATCTGCACGGCGTAGTCCGTGGGGTAGCCCTGGCCGAAACGCACGACGATGCGGTTGACCCGATGGCTTTCCTGGAGATCGACCTGATAGGTCCATGGCCATTCCATGCCGCCCTGTGCGTGCGTGAAGGCGACCCCGTCGTTGCCGTAATGAGCGAAGCTGAAGCCGCTCGCGATAAGCGCATGGCTGCCGTCGAGGCTGAGCAGGCGGGCGGGTTTGCGCCACGCGCGGTTGCCCGGCGGCGAGGCCTGGAGTTCCACCGCGGGCGGGGGGATGTCGGGATGCGGTCCTTCGAGCGCGAGTTTCACGATGGTGTCGACGGGGTCCGCGGCGAGGCCCGTCAGGTCCAGCACGAGTTCGCTGCCGGGCTGTTCGAACGGCAGCGCGCGGCCCGTGTTCATGCATGTCGCGGAGACCACGCGCTGCGCGAGGGGGCCCACGGTCAGGGCGGATCCCTGCGGCATGCCGGTCTTGCCGTACGGCGTCGTGAGCAGGTGCAGATAGATGGCATCGCGCGCGAGGTTGATGGTGTTGTATCCCCACTCGGCGGCGGCCAGCGGGCCCGGGTTCACCCGGGTGTACGATTCGTGAAGCGGCGGCAAGCCCTCGGGATTCGCCCAGTCCGCCATCTTCCGGTGCGCCTGAATCACCACCGACGCGTCGAGCGACGCCAGTTTGCCGCCGCCCTCGGGCACGCCCGTGCGAATGGTCGGGCTGTGATCGATGTTTGCCACGAACCCGTCGCCAATCAAGGCAATCTGTACCCGCAGGTACTCCTGCCAGTCGGGCTCGACGCCTTGCGAGTATTCGAACGCGGGATCGGCCACCAGCCGCCACGACTCGACCGTGTGCTCCTTGGGCCACGCGAAATCGAAGGGCCACTTGTCCCAGATCCGGTCGCCCCAGGAGCCCCACCCTTCAAGGCAGATCACGTCCCAATCGCCGTTGCTCATCGTCGGGACGCCATTCAGGACCACGAGCGTTTCGGGGTCGTATGTCTTGATCATGCTGTAGATGGCGTCGAGGGAAACGCCGTTCCATCCGGCCCAGTCAAACCAGAACGCCGCGGGCTGGAACCGGCGGATGGCGTCTTCCACGAGCAGGAGGGCTCCGTTCGGCCCGCCGTGGTTGTTGCCGTCGAGGTTGCCGATGTACATGCCAAACCGGATCCCGCGCTTTTCGAGCGCGGCCTTGTATTGCCCGAGCAGAATGCCGTTGGCGTTGTCCGGCTCGTAGAGTGACGGCCAGCGGTATTTGTAGCGGCCATTGTTGTAGGAGATGGTCATGCCGATGCCGTACCCCTGGCGCTTCATCAATTCGGCAAACTCGTCAAACCCGTCCGCGGGCATGGATTCGGGGCCGTGAATCAATGCGGTAAGCCGGGCCTCTTCGTACCACTTGTTCGGGCGCTCATGGAGTGTCAGCGCGAACGGTCGCGCGGCGGTCCGGCCCGTCGCATCGGTCACGGCCGCCGTGAACGTATACACGCCCAGCGCGGCGGTCTCTGGCGGGGTGCCGGCGAGCACCCCGTCCTCACGCAATGCGAGACCCTCCGGCAACGCGCCGTCCATCAACGACCAGCGATAGGGAGGCGTGCCCCCTTCGGCCAGGAACGCGAACGCCGACGCCTGTACGGCGATCGACGGTTTGATCAGCCAGCTCGGCTCGAACGGCGGCCAGCCCGCGGTCTCCGCGAGATGCGCGCTCACGTACGACCATTCGCGCCAGGCCGCCGGCACGGCATCCGAGCCCGCGTCGTCCATCGCCTTTGTCGACACGGCCAGCGCGCTGTCCGGAGGATTGACGGCATACGTGATGCCGGGGAGGGATTGCCCGAACGGTCCCGCCAGCCGCGCATAGAATCCGAACCGGCCGTCTTCCTGATTGCCGATTTTGAGCAGCAACCGGTTCCAGCCCTGGCGCAGCCGCACCGGGGTGACGCTTTGATCGCGCTCCGGCAGGCCCTCGGTGCTCGACGCGGCCGGTTCGCCGTTCAGCCACGCCTTGAACTCGTTGTCCGCGCCGACGCGCAACTCCGCGGCCTGATCCTGGCTGGAATGGACGTACACGTGCGCGTACGCGATCTTCGCGCGGACCGATTCGTTGCGCTTGATCCGGAAGTAGCTGAACAGGTCCTGGTAATCGTCGTAATTGCGCGAAAACAGCCGGTCATCGAAATAGCGCCAGGACTGACCGCATGCCGCCAGGCCTTCCCGGGGCTGCACGCCCGTTTCACCGAGCCAGTCGTACTCAAAGCCCGCGTTGTCCCGCGCATTCTCGAAGGTCCCCGCGACCAGCCACGTGTTGATGTACGGCGCCTGTGCTTGGCTCTCCTGGGCGCGGGCGAAACCGCCGCAGCGTCCCGTCAGCGCCAGGATCAGGACCACCAGAACTCCCTGCTTCATCGCACCGCTCCTTTGCAGCCGACCCGTATCGCACCCCGTGCAGCATACCACGCCGCAAACCCGAATACGGCATGCCTGGCACGGACAGCGCTCGTGGGGCCGCCGAGCTGCCGCGCGGGCGTCTCGCCTGTCATCCGGCCCCCTTCCCGTGGCGATCGCTCTTAATGCGCCCCGCACAAGTGGTCTTCGTGAGACGGGTCGTTTGTGACCCTGTCCCCCGTCTCCCCTCCGAAAGCAGGGGTCCAGACCCCGTGCGGCTGCACAACAACGCACGCGGCATCCGCGCGCAGGCCCACTGGATTCCTGCTTGCGCGGAAAGACGTTGAAAGACGCCGTTTCCTCATGCGTCCGCAGGCCTGCTGGATTCCTGCTTGCGCAGGAAAGACGTTGAAAAACGCCGTTTCCTGCGGACATCTGCATTTTCTTTTGGCGAATGCGTTGACTTGGGGCAGGTAGCGAGCACCTGTTCTTCCGGCGAACTGACGGTTTCCATCTGGTTTTAGTGCGATTGCCTTGCCCCTTGTCCGTTCCCCGCCCCGCGCCGTACAATCGGCCTGTATCCGCGGCCCACGTGCCGCCCGGGGCCACTGAACCTTATGGGCGTCCATGCGTACTACGAGATGAGCAAGGCACACGAAGCACCGAGCGATGAGGCGCTGGCCGAACGTGCGCGGGACGGCGACGTCCGGGCGTTCGAACTGCTCGTAACGCGGTACCAGGCGCCGCTGTTCAACTACCTCCGGCGGATGATCGGCAACGCCTCGGAAGCGGAAGACGTGTTCCAGGATACGTTCATGAAGGTTTACAGGCATCTCGACCGGTTTCGGCCCGACGGCCGTTTCCGCAGCTGGCTGTACCGCATTGCCACCAACACCTGCCGCGACGCCCTGCGCCGCCGGAAACTGCGCCGGGTCTTCTCGCTGGACGCGGGCCGGAACCCCGAGGACGCGCCGCCGGTCGAACGGTACGCATCCCGTGCGCCCAATCCGGCGGAGAAGGCGGCCGAGGCCGAACTGGCCGAGCGTCTGGCGCGGGCGGTGGAGGCGCTGCCCATGAGACACCGGGCCGTGTTTCTCATGGCCCGTTACGACGGCATGAGTTACGAGGAAATCGCGGAGAGCCTCAGGATCCCCGTGGGCACCGTGAAATCACGCATGAACACGGCGGTGAACGCCTTGATGGACGCGCTGGAGGAACCGGCGTGAGCGAATTCAGTCGCCAGATGAAGGCCATGCGCGAACAGCTTCGCGCCTATCTGCTCGGCACCCTCCCGGAAACGGAGCGGGCGAGGGTCGAAGCGCGTCTGGCCGATTCCGAAGACCTCCGCGCGCAGCTGGAGGCCGAACGGACTGCCCTCGCCAGGCTGGACGCGCTGCCCCGAATGGAGCCCCGGACCGGCCTTGCCGCACAGGTGATGGGCGAATTGCGTGCCCGCGAAGCGGAGGCAGAGGGCAACCGTTCCGCGCCAGGCCGCCGCGTGCTGGGTTATGGTGTGGCCATCGCGGCGGGGCTGGTGCTCGTGCTGTCTCTGCTTCCCGCGCTTTCCCGCGGCCGGGAGGCCGCCCGGCGCGCGACGTCGGCCAACACCCTGAAACAGGTCGGGGTGGTCCTCAAAATGTACGCGAACGATAACCCGGGCGCGTGGTTTCCGCCGCTCGCGCCTCAGGACGGCGTCTGGGGGCTGGACGTGAGCGTTCTGTATCCCAGGTATCTCGCCGACCCGAAACTCCTGATCGATCCCAGCCATCCCCGCGCGGAGGCGATCGGCCGGGAAATGGACGCCGCCATGACCACGACGCCGATCGACTGGGCGGCCGTGAACCGCCTGGCTGCCGAGAGTTACACGTACCTTGGCTGGCACGCCACCAGTCCCGAGGAACTGGTTCGTTTGAGAGACGCCCGGCCCCAGCGGCTCGGCCAGCGCGCTGAACTGGCCCGGAATTTCGAGTCGGATACCGGCATCTATCGGTTGCGCGAAGGCGTCGAGCGGTTCTACATCACCGACATCAACAACCCCGCCGCCTCCGCGAGTGTGCAATCCGGGATCCCCGTCATGTTCGAAACACGCTCGCGCATTCCCGGCGGCCGAAACGTCCTGTTCATGGATGGCCACGTCGAGTTCATCCGTTACGGCGAGGCCTTCCCGGTGACCGGCGAAACCGACGCCATCCTCGGGATCAACGCCGGCCGCTGACCGCGTATCCGGCTGGTCCGGGCCGTGCGCAACCCCATTCCTCCTGAAACGAACCTTTCGCACTCCCATGCGTAATGAACGGTACAGAGCAACCGGTTGGGAGGACGAATCATGAAGACGCAGCACCTGTTCGCCGCCGTTCTGGCGCTCCTGGTTCCCGTGGCCGCGTCCTGGGGTGCGGAGCCTGAAGCGCCGGAGACCGCCATCCCCCGGATGGATTCGGCACGCATGGAGATGCAATGGAACGACCTGCGTTCCCTGCTCGAGGAACTCTACGCGGCCCGGTCGCGCGAGTTCGAGAAGGAAGAGCCCGCACCGCCGCCCCCGTACGACTGGACCATTTCCGAAGCGCGCTACGAGGCCGGCATCGAGCCCGGAAACAGCATGCGCGTGCGCGCGGAATTCGATATCGACGTCCTGAATGACGCGTGCTGGGCCCGGATTCCCATTCTGAAAAACACCGTGGCGCCCGTAGACGCCTCGCTCAACGGCGAGCCGGTGTCGCTGTCGGTCGATGCCGACGGGTGGCTCATGCTCGCCATTCAGAAACCGGGATTCTATGCCTTTGAAACCACCTTCTACACCGATATCGCGGCCAGCGAAGGGGTTCTGACGGCCCAATTCCCGTGCGCGCGAACGCCCGTGACGCGCATGACGCTGGCCATTCCGGTGAAGGACGCCCAGGTGGCCGCACCCGATGCCCTCAACATTGCCGTTCAACCTTCCGCGGACGGTTTGACCGCGGACCTCACCTTCCGCAGCACGGAAAACATTGCGGTGCAGTGGACGCTCCCGGCCGTGCTCAAGAAGAAGGAAGAGGAGGCCGCCCGCCCGCCCGAACCGCCGCGCGTGGCAAGTCTGGCCGCGACCCTCGCCACCATCACCGACGGCTACCTCGATTGCCGCACACACGTGCGGTTCGACGTACTCCATGGGAAAGCAGACAGCTTCACGATTGCCGTCCCGAAGGGCGTCAATGTGCTGGAAGCCGCGGGACAGGGGGCGGCCTGGACGGTGACCGAGGCCGGCGAAGAGCAGGCCATCGAGATCAAGGTCAATCACGCGATCGAAGCGGACTACGAGCTGACGCTGCACTTTGAGACGTCCATCGACGAAGGGGCGCCGGTCATCGTGATGCCCGCGGTCCGCGTCGAGGACATGGTGCGGCAGACGGGGTTCCTCGGTCTTGCCGCCCGCAGCAACGTGGAAGTGGCGCCCGCGGAGGGCATCGAGAACCTGACGCGCGTCGACATCACGGAACTGCCGGAAGCCCTGCGCGCCATGTCGGCCAATCCCCTGCTGCTGGGCTACAAATACGTCGGCGACCAGTACATCCTGCCGCTTGAGGTGCGCCGCCTGCAGGACGTTGCGGTGCGCGTGGCGAGCATTGACCGCGCCCTGCTCGTCACCATGATCACCGAGGAAGGCATGGCCATCACCCGCGCCCGCTACGACGTTCGCAACAACATCAAACAGTTCCTCCGCGTGGCCCTGCCCGAAGACGCCGAGGTGTGGTCCGCGGAGGTGGGCGGCAAGGTGGTGAAACCCGCCCGTGACGGCGAGAAGGGCGCGGTCCTGATTCCGCTCTTCAAATCCGTCGAGACCGGCCGCGTGCTCGACACCTTCCCCGTCGAACTGGTCTATATGGAGTCCGCCCCGAAAAGCCCCGTGCTTTACGGAAAACACGCGTTGAACGCCCCCGCGACCGACATCCTGGCCAACGAGATCGCGTGGCAGGTGCTGGTACCGGAAACCCAGCGCGTGTTCCGCACTTCAGGCGACCTGAAACCCGCCCGCGAGGTTCCGGTGGGTGCGCGCAGCACCCTCGATCGCGGCCAGACCAGCGTGTCGCAGGAGACAATCTACCGGTTGCGCGAGGGCATCGAACGGTTCTACATCAAGGACATCAACAATCCGGCCGCGTCCGCGGTGGCCGGCGAACCGCGCTACCAGGGCCAGCAGCTTCAGGAAGGCGCGCCCGCCGAGACGGAGATTGCCGGCGTGCTGCCCGTGCGCATCGATTTGCCCACCGAAGGCGTGTCGTACCTGTTCCGCCGGCTCATGGCGCCCGAAGGCAGGGAACTGCATCTCACGCTCCATGTGTACCACGCGCGCTGGGCGGCCGCCGGCAACCGGGCGGTGCTCCTCGGCGGCTGGGCCGTGGCGCTCGGCGTCGGATGGCTTGCGCTGCAGCACGCGCGCGGGAAACGGCTTCGCCGCGGACAGGTCCTTCTCGTCGCGGTCGCACTGCTTGCCATCCTGGCGTGCCGGTTCGCGATCGGTCAGTCTCCCTGGAGCGTGGTCTTCTGGGCCGCTGTCCTGACGTGCGCCGCGCTTCTGGCCCCGCGGCTCTATGCCCGTCTTCAGACAAGGGTTCGCGTTGAAAAGGCGGCTCCGGCCCCACAGCACGAAGCGTGAGGAGGGACCGGCCATGTCTTCCGCGAAACTGAGCATACGCCTCTGGGAATGGGCGGCCATCGTGCTCGTGCTCATCATCGGCGCGGCCCTGCTCCTGCCCGCCCTGAGCCGCGGACGGGAGAGTGCGGCGCGCGCAAGCTGCGCAAACAACCTCAAACAGCTCGGACTGGTCATGAGAATGTTCGCTGGCGAGCACAGCGGTGCGTATCCTCCCCTGAGCCCGGTCCCCAACAACTGGATGCTCGACATGCGCACCGTCTATCCCGAGTACCTGACGGATCTGACCATCCTGGACTGCCCCGGCAGCCCGGTCAACATCCGGTTCGACCGGCCCGAATGCGTGTCGTCGCTCTACTATGTCTACGCGGGATATGCCATCGTGAGCGACGAACAGGCCCTGGCGCTCTTCGAGGCGTACCACCATCTGCCCTTCGCCATGTTCGCCCGCAACGACCTGACCCTGCCCGTACCCGTCTGGTCGAACTCCTCGCGCCCCGACGTTGTGGGGTCCAGCGCCATTCCCGTGATGTGGGACCGCGTGCCCCTCGACGAGTCCCAGTATGGCCACGTGCCGCGCGGCGCCAACGTGCTGCACCTGGATGGGCACGTCGAGTTCGTCAAGTACTCGTATTACAACAACTCCGATTTTTTCCCGGTGACGCGCCTGTCCGCCGAGACCTTCGGCAGCGTGCTGCCCCAGATGCCGATGCATTGTTACGAGTAAAGGCTGAGCCGGCGCGACATTGACATTGCCCCCGCCGGACAACCACAGTGGTGCCGGAGGGTGTTCAACCATGGTACGTCTAATACGTGTTCTTGGAGTCGCCGTTTTTCTTGGTCTGGGCGCGGCCGGCGCAGCCGGGGGCGACGCGCCCGCGCTGTTTCCGCCGCCCGCCGATCTCATCGACAACATTCCCGGGGATTTTCCCCGGTTTCATTTTGCGGGCCACGGCGAAGACGCCGCGCTCCTCAACCGCTACCTCTGGCACCATTTCAGCGCGCGGCTCGGGCATTCCCCGGTGCTGTTCAACAAGGAATACCTCACGACGTCCGACCAGTGGATGGGCGGTGCGATGCATCCCGGCTGGCCCGCGCCCGTGCAGGACATCCAGCGCGACGATCTCCTCGCGGTGCGGCTTGATCCCGACGGGTACGTCTGGACAAACCAGCATTTCTCGCACGCTCACGAGCAGGGCTGGCCGTTTCCCATGTGGACGCAGGGGCCGACGGGGCCCGAGGGCTTTGGCGCGGGCTGGCATTTTCAGGAGGACGGCCCCGGCTGGGTCTGGGACGCGCTCCGCAGGCAGCCCGAGTCCCCTTTCGCCCGGGAAAAGGCGCTGGACGGCTGGGAGCTCGTCCATTGCGAATCCCGGGGCATTGTCGAGGGGAAATGGCATCTGGCCGCGACCGGGCCTTCGCCCATGCTGGTGACGCCGGAAGGTCCGCGCATCATCGCGTTCAACGCGCCGTTTCTGCAGTTGCGGTGGACACGGTCCGGCACGCCCGCACCGGGCCAGTTGCCGTATGTCGAGTGGATGCGCAAGGAAGACGCGGCCTTCAGCCCCGAACGGCGCGTCCATTTTGGTTTTGACTCGGGCAATCCCGATTACGAACGCGTCACGGGTACGACCCATTCCATGATCACCATGCACACGCATCCCCAGTGGGACGGCGAGATCAAACGCATCCGCATCGCGCTGGCCCCCGGCGAATCCGGCGGCGAATTCGCCATCGACTCGTTTTTTACCGTCTACGATACGCGGCACACCATCAACAATCCGATCTACATCATGGCGTGCTGGAACTACTCCCGGTGGAGCGGCGACCTGGCCTTCCTGCGCGCCGTCATCAACAACATGCGCCAAGCCCTCCGCTACCAGCAGACCACCCTGGGCGGCCTCACCCATAACCGCATCCGCAACGAGTGGATCGGCCATACCGGCATCTCCGGGCTGGAGCTCAGCCCCGACGGAACAAAGACCATCCATTACGGACAGGGCATCGGCAGCAATTACTGGGACCTCCTGCCCTTCGGCTGGGACGACCTCTACGCGACGAACCAGTATTATGCGTCTCTGCGGATCATGGCTGAGCTCGAAGACGCGATCCGTGCCCATCCCGAATGGGACATCCCCGGCGGCGAACTCGCGTTCGACCCCGGCGCGTTGCGCAAGCATGCCGACGACGTGAAGGCCGAGGCCAACCGCCTGTTCTGGAATCCCGAAACCGGGCGATTCCATGCGGTCATCGACAAAAACGGCCATGCACACGACTACGGTTTCACGTTCCTCAATCTCGACGCCATCTGGTACGGTCTTGCTTCCGAAGAACACGCCCAGTCCATCATGGACTGGCTCACCGGAGCGCGTTTGGTCGAGGGCGATACGTCCATGGGCGCCGACATCTACCACTGGCGGTTCGGGCCCCGCGCCACCACCCGGCGCAATGTCGAATGGTACGGGTTCATGTGGACCGGTCCCGAGACCATCCCCTGGGGCGGGCAGGTGCAGGACGGCGGCGCGGTGCTCGGGTTCACGTTCTACGATCTGTGGGCGCGGCTTCACGTGCTGGGTCCGGACAACGCATGGGCGCGCTTGCGGGAAATCCTGGCGTGGGAGAAGGAGGTCTGGGAGGCCGGCGGCTACCGCGAATACTACAAGGACGGCCTGCGCGGCACGACCCTTCAGGGCGGCGGCACGGCCGGCGGGCTGGGCATCGATTTCGAGTTTTTCGAAAGCAGCCTGCTGCCCTCGATCGTCACCTACGGGTTCCTCGGGCTCGAGCCGGGCGCGGACGCCCTCCGCATTGCTCCCCGCCTGCCCGGGGCGTGTCCCGAGATGGGCCTGGCCAATCTCCAATACCGCCGCGCCGCGCTCGATGTGCTCGCGACGGCCTCAACGCTCAGCGTCGCGCTCAAGACCATGCCGGCCGGCCCCCTCTGGCTCGAACTTCCCCCGGACTGGCGCGGTGAAAACGGCACGCCGGGTCCGCGTTTTACCCTTTCCGCTCCCGGCCTGTACCGCTTCACGAAGCCGGAGACGCCGGGCCCGTGACCCGTGGGGCTAGTCCGGACTGGCCCGACCCGCAGCCGGTTCTTCAACCGCGAAGTACTCCCGAATGCGGTGCGTTCCGTTGACGTACACCAGCTCATAGGAGGCCTCGGCCACGAGGGTGTGGCCGGTGTAGACGTGTACACTCAGCGTGTGGGAGGACGTGCCGAGCCGGGTGTGTCTGCGAAGGAACACAAACCGGGACGTAGTATCCTTGTACTCGGGGTAGTTCCCCTCGAACTCCTCGACGGGCAGCGGATAGTCGTGCATCCCGAACCACCGGCGCTGACCCCGGAAGTCTTTTGCGGCCAGTTCCTTTCCAGGCGCCGGGTAGACCGCGTCTCCGAGGGCTTTCCCGTCGACGCGAATCTCGACGCGCGTCAACCGTGCCGCGGAGAACACCCAGCCGATGACTTGCAGTTCGTGCCCGTCGCGGACCCGTGCTCCGCTGATGGCCAGGCGCGTGGGCATCGAGGCCCGTTCGGGAAACAGGTCGTCCGTGTGCGGGGGATGGACTCGATACAGGTCGAAGTTTTCGCCGCTGCGCACCACGTCCCAATGCGGCCGCGCGGCGATGGGATTCAGGTCGACGACGGTCTCTTCCCACTGATCCCGGGGGACGCCGGCCTCGGCAAGCGATTGGATGATGCTCTCACGACGGTGTCCCGGCGAGATCATCCGCGGGTATTTGCACAGAATGTAGAAGTCTCTCGACAGCGCCAGGCTCTCCATTTTGAACAAGACATTCTTGTCGCTCGCCAGCATAAACGCGAGAGTGAACGGCCATTCCTCGAGACCGAACGCGGCACGGGGCGTACGAAGCATGTGCTGGCGGAAGGCGGATTTGTCGGTGATGACCAGCACCGCGCCGCGCGGGATGGTGTCCGCGAGCTTGTCGATCAGAGGCAGGGTGGCGTCACTCGACATTTCTTCGGGGAGCGGCGCGCTGACGTCCGGGCCCTCCGGCCCGGCGATAGCGACGGCCTGCAGGGAGACCTGATAGAGGCACAAGAGCACCAGGAGTTCCGGAACCAGCACCGAGAGTTTGCGGACGCCGGATAGCGCCCACCGGCGCCGCACCTCGGCACCCATGAAGTAGACGGCTCCGCCCAGCAGGATGGAATAGGCGGGCAGCCATTGCGTGGCATTGGCGATGTGAAACTGCAGCGTATTGAGTCGTGCGAAGACCACCCAGTACACGAGATTGGCCACGCAGAAAGTTCCCGCGACCACGAAGAACTTCCGGGTCAGGGCGTCCCTCCTTCCTGCAACGAGCGCCCAGGCGAGCGCGATGCCCATGGCCGTCATGCCCCGCAACGTCATGTCGTAGTGGGCCCAGACCTCCCGCGCCAGCCACCCCGGGTATTGCCGAAGGGTAATCTCGCTTCTGAAGGGGCTGCCCCCCGCGCTTTTGTCCTGCAGGGCGTCGATACAAAGATCCTGAAAGGCCGCATGGAAACTCCCGAAGAACCAGGCGTTTGTGGCCAGATGCAGCACGAACGCCGCGACCGACGCGGTGGCCAGGAGGCCCACGATGGCGGCGGCGCGCTTCCACTGTCTCCGGCCGAGACGCCAGAACGTGTACCCGAACACAATGAACCCGCTTGCCAGCGTCTGGTCAAAGCTCGAGAAGGCGTCGCAGAACAGGGCCGCCCACGCGCACAGCAGCAGAGCGCCCCGTTTCAACCGGTGATCTGATTCCAGCGCGAGCACCAGAAATAAAAACGCCGCGGTCTGGAAAAACAACGACAGGTTCAGGTAATTCTCGAGCACCTGTTCGATGAACAATGTATGACACGCGAGGGCCAGCGCGCTGATGCACGCGATCCACCGATTGAGCACCAGCGAGAGCACCCGGTAGAAAAGCAGCACGTATCCCAGCGCCACAAGGTCGAAAAACGCCGCCAACGCCGCCTTGGCCCCGAAACCGATCTCGTACAGCAGCGCCCCGATATAAAAGGGCAGGGGAGGATAGTGGGTGTACCACACGGTGTGCCCGGTCGCGCTGTACGAACTCCAGAGATCGGGAAACGGGGGCGTGAAACGGTGAACGAAGAACCCATCCTCGGCGAATCGCGCCGATGCGAACGGGATATAGTGCATCAGGTCCGTTGGCGTGTTGTCAATGCGCAGGAACCAGACGGTAAACAGCGGGCCGAGCACGGCCAGCAGCAGCACATCCGGCAGGCGCATGCGCACCGCGAATGCTCTACAGGCCCGAACCGGCTTGATTCCCGGGGCCGCGGCGCCCGGCTCTCCGTCATTCATGGCCACCCTCGGCTCCGGTCCCGCCGGCACTGTCCCGTCGCACGTTCCGTCCGACGCCGCACAGGGTCAGGCCGAGATTCAGATAGCCCGTGCTGACCGCAAGGAAACTCTCGTTCAGGAGCCACTCCAGCGACTCCCGGGTGAATGGCGACACGTGGCCGGTTGGGCGGCGTGTAATGAGACGGAACAGACGCTCTCCAAGCCACCAGGTGAACGTGTCGTAGGGCGGAGTGAAAACGAGGAACGTGCCTCCCGGCCTGAGTATCCGCGTGACTTCCCGCAGGGTGTCGCGGCGGCAGCGCACATGTTCGATGGCGTCGACCATCAGGATCATGTCGAAGGCGTTGTCCGGGAACGGCAGCGCCTGGTCGAAGTCGACCCGGTGCACCTCCAGGCCTTGCTGACCGGCCATTTCGAGCAGCCTGTCGTCAGCGTCCGCGCCGCATACCCGCGCGTTTGGGAATCTATGCGCCAGAGACGACGATAGGGCTGCCGCGCCGCACCCCAGGTCGAGGATGCGGGGGGCATCGCCGAGACCGGCAACCACGCGCCGCCTGGCGCAGCTTGGCCCGGTCCAGCCACCGGAACAGGCGGCCCTGGCCGCCCGGCGCGTAATAGTCCCCAAACTCGACCCTCCGGTTGCCGGGCAGGGGCGCGTCTGCCTCCAGAATTCCCCCGTTCGAACGGGGGCACGCCGTCGCGCGGCGGACGACGCCTGCAACATGTCCCCGTTCTTCGCCAACTTCTCCGGTGTGATACCCGTGCTCTGGCCGGTCGTTTCCAACTTCATCGTCCACGGGCGAACGGACAGACCCCCCGTGCGCGGCCTCGCGCTCGCCGGGTGCACGCAAGGCCAGCGGCGCCGCGCAGCGCGTGCCGGTCGCCAGGTCCACAGACAGCCGCCAGAAGAAAAGGTAGGCTTTCCGGAAGGTCGGGAGCTTCGAGTTGCCCCATTGCCGGCATTGCTCGTGGCTGGGGACTTCGGTAACCCGGAACCCGTGTTTCAGGAACTGCACGATCATGTGCTGCTCAACATCAAAACCGTCGGCATACACCCCGGCGGTCAGCGCAGCATCGCGCCGCGCAGCCCGGAAACCGTTGAGCACATCCGTCAGCCGGGAGCCCCAGCGTTTGTTGATAATCACGCTCAGGAGGCCGCTTCCCATGGCCCGCAGCCAGGTATCGACATCGCCCTGCCACTCGTCGCTTCCGCCCCGGTGGCGCGACGCGACGACGAGGTCGGCCGTGCCGTCGATGATGGGCTGGATGAGCGCCGGCACGTCGCGGGCGTTGTGTGAACCGTCGGCGTCGATGAACACGAGCACGTCGCCGCTGGCGTTCTGAATCCCCACCCGGTAGGCGTCCCCCTTGCCCTTCCCGTGGTCGAGCAGAACGCGCGCCCCGGCCGCCTTCGCCGCCTCCCGGGTGCCGTCGACGGAATGCCCGTCCACGACCAGAATCTCGTCGACAACGGGTCGCAGGGCCTCGACGATCCCAACAATGCCGCCAGCCTCATTCTTGGTCGGAACCACGGCGCTGACACGCACGGCAACATATCCTCTCGCGGACGGCCCCCCGCGTGCGAAGAGCTACGAATGCCAGATGGGCGGCGTGCGGAGTGCTTCCGGAATGGACATCGAGCCTGTCGAGAGTAAAAGCGACCTATGCGGCCCTGAGGTGTTGCCTGCCAGGAAGCAACTTCCACAGTCGTCACGTGTGCTTCTATCGTTCACATTCTATGCCGCCCCGCGCGATGCGCGCAAGGGAGGGCTCATTCGAGAAGTCACGGGGTCCCGGCCGCGTGCGCTGTGCGGGTCATCCCTGCGGTTCGGGGACGATCGCGCCGTGATTGCGCAGAAGGGCGCGAACGGCCTCCATCGGCACCTCCGCCGGAAGTTCGTTCCGCTGGACCGCCAGCGCGGCGATGCCGCCGGCCGCCTGGCCCATGGCCATGCACGACGCCTGCACCCGGTACGCTGAATTGGCTTCCTGGTCGCCCGACGCGCACCGGCCCGCCGCCAGAAAGTTCCGGCTGTCTCGTGGAATCAGCGCCCCGCGCGGGATGGTCGGCACCATGCCCTCTTCCAGCGGACGGATGTCGATGCCGTCGCCGCTCGGACGGTGCACATCAATCGGGTAAAAACTGTAACAGACCGCGTCGTCCCACACGCGCCCGCTGGTATAGTCCCGCACGGTCACCGTTTCCAGTCCCTCGATGGTGAAGGTCTCCCGGATACCGCATTCCATCGCAAACCAGTCGTACTGAAACTGCTCGAGTCCCGGCTGTTTCCGGCAGAAGCGAAACAGGCGCAGCAGCTGCTGACGCGCCAGCACCTCCGCGCGCGATTTCCCCTCGCTCGACGCCCCGTCAATGCCCACGACGTGCATGGTATTGTCGCCACGCGACCGCAGCAACTGCGCTACGTTGTTGTTGACGGCATCCCCGGAGCGCAATTCGCCCCGTTCCACGGCGGCGGTATACGCCCGTTGCAGCGCTTCGTAATCCAACGCCTGCTCGTCGTACCCCCCCAGCCGCGCCATGATGCTGCCCGGCTGAAGCGCCGGGCTTCGCCGCCGTGCAAACCCCGCTATCCCCGCTACGTTGGCGTCGCCCGTGCAATCGATCACCACGCGCGCCGGCACGCTTCGCATCCCTTCTTTCGTGGCTAGACCCACCCGCCACCGCCCGTCCTCGAACACAGCCGATGCGGCCATCGCGTGGAACAGCAGCGCCGCGCCCGCATCCAGCACGGCGGCGTCGGCCAGCGCGGCAAACACCGCCCGGTCCACGCGCACCTGCAGATGCCAGTGCCGCCGCGTGTAATCCGAAAAATCCGGCAGCGCCTGACCGCACAGGTCCACGGCCGCCGTCACAAGGTCCCAGCCGATGCCGGCGATGATCTGCTTCCCCCACGCATGGAACAGCCCGGGGAAATTCACGCCGTTCAGGACGATTGCGCCGCCCAGGACGCCGCTCTTCTCGACAAGCAGGGTCTTTGCGCCCGCGCGCGCCGCCTGAATCGCCGCGCACAAGCCCGCGGGGCCGCCGCCCACCACAAGCACGTCGTACGACGCATCCGCCGGTTCGAGCTCCAGCGTCGCGCCCGCCGTCTGGCGAACACCCGCCCAGGCGGGTGCGCTGCCCGCGGCCATCGTTCCGAGCGCGGCCGTCAACGCCGTGCCCGCCATGCTGTGTTTGATGAAACTGCGTCTCGACCTGGGCCGCGGCGCGCTTTCTGGTTCCGGCACCATCGCCCTCCTCGTTGTTGCGGCATCAACCGCCGCCGGCATTCCCCTGAAACTGGACTTCTTCGTACGGCTGCACCACAACGAACCCGTCGCCGCGGAATGACATCTGGATCGATTCGCCGCTGCCCCGGCCGAAGAACGTCTTCAACGAGACGTCCGTCTTGAACTCCGGCTCCAGACTCCCCGACCAGGCCACCGTCGCGTTGGGATCCGTGATGACCGGCCGGTCCGGCGTCACCCGCAGCGTCAACGGGTCGTAATGGGTCGTGATGGCCACCATGCCGTGGCCTTCCAGCCGCACATTGAACAACCCGCCCGCCAGCATCGCGGTGACCTTGCGCATCAGCTTGATGTCCCATTGAATGCCCGTCTGGAACGCCAGCAGATCGTTGCCGTTGACATAAATGGCCTCGCCCTGAAGGTTCAGAATCGAGATCTTTTTGCCCGTGTCCGCCAGATACAGCCGGCCCTGGCCCTCCGCCTTGGTCAACTGCGTCCCTTCGCCCGTCACGGTCTTTTTCAGCAGTTTGCCCAGACCATGTTCCAGGATGCCCTCCCGCGTGAACTTGATCCCGCCCACATAGGCCACCATCGACCCCATCTTCGTCCAGACCGCCCCGTTCAGATTGATCTCCAGCAGCCGGTCCCGTTCCAGCTCAAACTCGCCCTGGCCGAGGTCCCGCTGCCCCGTCTGCTCGACGAATTCCCGAAGCGAATACCTGTTGTCCATACCGCACCTCCCCATGGTTGCTCCCTGGCCCATCGGACACGTGCCGTCCAGCATACCAAACGCCTTTGCTATTGCCCAAGGCCGCGCTCGGCCGCCGCCCGGAACCTGTCCCAGTTCCTCAGCTATGGGACCGGCGCCGCGCACGCCAAGTTGACTTTACCCCTCCGCGAATTGTATGATTCTCCCTGTGCCGAGGTAGCTCAGTTGGTAGAGCAGCGGACTGAAAATCCGCGTGTCGGCAGTTCGATTCTGCCCCTTGGCACCATTTTTTTGCTGGAGTAGCTCAGTCGGTAGAGCGCATCACTCGTAATGATGAGGTCGGGGGTTCGATTCCCCCCTCCAGCTCCAGGTATGGAAAGGACTTACGCGGCCGCGCGCAAGTCCTTTTTTCGTGTCTTGACGCCACCGGAACTCCACGACGCTCCCTGCATATCGCTCGGGCTGGCGTGTTCCGGCGCGCCCGTCCCGATGCCCGTGCTGACGGCTATCGATGCTCGATCCTCCAACGTCCGGACACCACACCCCCCCGCGGACTTTTCCTGCCAGGCCGGCGCCCATGCCGTCGAAGGCGATGAGCACATATTTGCCGGAAACTCGCGCCCATGCGGCTGCCGCGGTGCTCTGTTTTTGAGCGTACTGCATGATTTTCGATGTCCGAATGGGGTGTTCATTGTTTCCCGGGCTGAGATTGTTCCGGTACAATACGGTTCCTGCCGCGTTTCCTGCTTGGCACGGCGTATGCTCTCCTGCATGGCGCCACGCGCACGGGCAGCACGCGGCGAACGACCTCAAAGGAGGACGGTATCGGATGACGTTGGAATGGGATTGCCGGCCATGACCCATCAGCGACATTCCTGGGTGGAGGTCGAGCCGGGGGCATTGCGGGAAGCGCTTCGACAATTGGCGAAGCTCCCCAAGCCGAGAAAACGTTTCCGGAAGTCCATACTCTGGTTTGCCGACGGGCACGTGGTGCTGAGCGATGGGCTCAATGAAGTTCGCGTGACGGGCACGGGATTCTGGAAGGTCCCCGCCGTGATGGATTTCCCGGCCTTCAACGTGCTGCGTGAACTGGCCGCGCTGGTGAACCAGGAAGAGGCGCTGCTCATCGAGGGCGCCGATAGCTGGGTCAGGGTTGGCCACTCTCGTTTCCCGTGCAGCTTCCAGAAGGCGGAACTCAACGCGCAGGGCGTGATGCATTCCGAGCGCGAGCGGCAACGGGTCACGGAGGACAACGTCAACATCGCCGGCGGCGGGCCGGTGCGTGAATCCGATGCCGTGTGGGCTCTGTGCCGGATCAGGGAGCTCTATCCCGATTGTTCGGCGTATGGTGTAATCGAGTTCAACCTGGTGACCATCCCCGCGTTTCCCAATCTGGTAATCCATGTGAGCCCCGCCTGGGTCGAGTTCCGTATCGTCACCGGCCCCGCGGCCGACCCGGCGGACTGGCGCACACCCACCGAGGTCTGGAAACGGCTGGACCATACCATCGTGCGCGAATTGGGCCTTGATGCCCTGATTCAATGGGCCGGAGAAGCCGCCGGCCGAAAGGCAAAGGAATCTCGACCGCATAACGGAGGGCGCTGATCGAGGCGGGGCTCCCCGCCGGGCATGCCGCTCACCCGTCGTTCGCGGGTTTCACCGGTCCGTGCAGGTCAGCACAGGGGCGGCCTCGCGCGGTTTCTGGACCATCCACAATCGGAGCAGCGCCATCATGAGCGTGTCGCCGTTGGTGACCGCCTCGTAATGGTCATGGGCGTGCGAGGCTCTGGGCAGGGGTCCTTCCGGCAGGAACAGGCTGACGCCTTCGCGAGCGAACCGCCCGGCGGCCTCGAGGTAGCCGGTATTGCCGGTCAGTTCGTGGGCATCCAGCATGAGCCAGACCGCGTCGCCAACGGTTCCGGGCCATACCGGGCTGGACAGGTTGATTTGCTGTTCCCGGTAGAGGTCGGCCTCGGCCAGCACCATGCGGCGGTAGAGGTCTTTTCCGGTCTGGCGGTACCGCAGCATCAGCAGGTTGGCCCGCCCGGTGCGGGGACCGCTTCCATAGGCGTTGGTCCAGAGGTTGGTGTCCGCGGCTTCGCCGGCGGCCGGGGCCGCGTAAGTTTGGGCGAAGACCTCGTCGTTGGCGGCGGCGACGGCGCGCATTCTGGCGGCGAGTTCGGGCGGCACGCGGGGGGCCGCGAGTTCCAGCGACACGGCGAGTGAGATGTCGCAGGGCCTGCGGCTGCCTTTTTCGAGGCTGCCGCCGGCAAGGTAGCCGCCATCGTTCAGGCGGGCGCGTTCGAGGCCGTCGAGCACGGTTTCGATTGCCTGGAGAAAGACGGCATCGCCGGTTTTTGCGTAGGCGTTTGCCCAGGTCTCGATATAGAAGCCGCCGTGCCGCGCATAGGGGGCATTCGTCGCGGGGCCGTGCTGGCTGATCTTGGCGTGGCGTGAGTAGTTTCCGGTTTCGTGGTCGCCGATCTGGTGTTCCCAAAGTCCCAGGGCAAACCGGCGGCAGGGCTCTGGCGCGAGCTGCCAGGAGCGCTCCCACAGCGGCCAGGGGCGGTAAAACTCGTGGGTGTCTCCGGACGAGGTCTGCAACGGCGCGTCCCGGCGAAGGTCCCAGCCCGCGTGCTCGCCCCAGTACAACAGCCCCGTGGCTTCGCTCTGGCAGTGCTCGAGGAAATACTTCAACGAGCCGTCGGCCGCGTCGGCATACCGCGCTTCCCCGGTAGTTCCGGTCAATGCATACAGGATCTGGTACAGGTTCGCGCAGTGCTGCGGGTTCGCGCCGCCCAGCATCCGGTCGTGGGGGCGTATGCCCCAGGCCTCCCGCGGAATGGCGGCGGCCGTCTCCAGCGCCTCGTCCGCCAGCATGTGCATGGTCGTGCGGTCGAGCTCCTCCGCGAACAGCGGCGTAGACGTCTCGCCGTACTCGTCCTGGCCCTGTTGCAGCATGGCATCGGCATACGCCGTTACCAGCGCGAGATAGTCGGGTGCTCCGGACTCCGCGGCGGCAACCGCCGCTCCGCAACTCAAACCAGCCGCCAGGATTCCCACAACAATGCCTCCGCGCCATTCTCTGATGTCCATGCTCTTTCCCTTCCCTTGCTGTCGGCAGGTGACAGTGTGCCTGAAACGCGGGAGATTTTCAGCCTGTACGTCTTCTGTGGCGTTTCGCGTCTGGCGGGCACGAAAAATGTGCGTCACAACGACGGTTTCCGGGAGTAGAATAGCAGGAGACGTGCATCCTTCGGGGCAGGCATGGGCAGCCCGGACGTTCGCGGATGCGGTCTGGATCCGCGAACCGTGCTGCGGCGCGCCCACCCTTCCAGGGAGAACGGTCATGCGTCAGAGATTCGTGCTCCTGTGCGCTCTGGTGGTGCTGGCTGCCGGTGTCGAATGCCCAATCCAGCCGCCCGGCAATTCCGGTTACCGTTTCACGAGCGCCGACCTGCGGCAGAGCAACAACGCCTGGTGGACATGGGGAGGACTCCCCGCCGCGGGCCGCGATGAAGATATCCAGGCGGGCGGGGAGGATGTCCCGCGGGAGGTGACCGAGCCGGACGTCTTTCGGCGCGAAGGCGACATCCTGTACGTCCTGAACCAGTACCGCGGGCTGACCCTGGTCGATCTGGATACAGAAGAGGTGCTTGCCCAGCTTCCGACCTTCGGGTATCCGCGCGATCTCTACGTGCGCGACGGCCGTGCCTACGTCCTGGCCGGCCAGGCGGCCAACTATGAGACGAACGGCAACACGGTGAGCTACACGGTGCAGGGACGGCTCTACATCGCCGACGTTGCGACCCCCGCGTCCGCATCGGTTCTGTCTTCCATCGCACTGGACGGCGATTTCGTCGACAGCCGTCTTGTCGGCGACGTGCTCTATGCGGTATGCGCCGAATTCGACTGGTATTGGGACGGCGTTACCGCCACGAAAAACCAGACCAGCGCCACCTGGGTGACCAGCGTCAACGTCGCGGATCCGGGCAACGTCTACCCTGCGGACCAGCTCTCCTTCGGCGGCGCCGGGGACGTGATCCAGGCCACCTCCACCGCCATTTTCGTGGCCTCCGCGCCCGTGTGGTCCAGGGAACAGACCACCATCACCTATGTCGACATCAGCGACCCGGCCGGCGCCATGACGGTGCGCGGCGCGGTGAACGTCAACGGCTACGTCGCGGACCGGTACAAACTGGACGCGTGGGAAGGCGCGTTGCGCGTCGTGTCCTGCGACTGGAACGATGAACGCCGCGTCTATGTGACCACCATCAGCTTCGCGGATCCGGACCATCTGACGGTGCTTGCCGAGTTGCCGCTCGAGCGCGCCACGGGCGAAACGCTTTTCGCAACCCGCTTTGACGGGCCCCGGGCCTACATCGTGACGTTTCTGGTCCAGGACCCGCTGTTCGTGGTGGACCTGTCCGACCCGTCGGCCCCGGCCCTCCTCGGCGAGCTGGAAGTGCCCGGCTGGTCCACGCACATCGAACCGCGCGGCGACCGGCTGCTCGCCCTGGGCGTGGACGATACCGGCGGCCGTCGTGTGTGCGTGAGCCTGTTCGATGTCGCCGACCCCGGCGGCCCGGTTCTGGTTGACCGTGAGACGTTCGGGGAGGCCTGGAGCTGGTCCAGCGCCTACGGCGACGTCAAGGCCTTCGCGGTGTTTGACGACCTGCTCATCGTGCCGTTCAGCGGCTGGAGCGGCGCCGGGGGCTACGAGCGGCTTCAATTCGTGTCGTGGTCGCCGGACGGCCTCGATGTGCGGGGTTGCGTGGATCTCACGGGCGCAGCCATCCGTTCGTTCGACTATACGGGCAACTACTACGGTCTTACCACGGAGCAACTGGTCACGATCGACGCGGCTGCACTCGACGCGCCCAACGTGACGAACCGCCTTGTGCTGGCGGAATACCTCGCCGATTTCGTAGAGATTACCCCGCAGACCGCCGCGGAAATCGTCGCGCGTTACGACACCGGAAGAACACTCGTTCGGACGGCGTCGCTGGCGAACACGGCGGGAGGCGAAGTCGAGCTCGAACTCGGCGATCTCGTGGACAGCCTCGTCTACGGAAACTCGGTCGTGCTGATCGGCGCCCGGTGGGACGAATCGCCGCATTACGTGGTGGCTGTCATCGATTGCTCCGACCCGGAACAACCGCGGCTCGCGTTTAACGAGCGCATCCCCGTTGAGCCTTATTACGGGTGGTATTGGCCACTCTACCCGGACCGGCCGCTTCTCGAAGTGGACCGCGGCGCCTCCGCGGACAAATCCATCGTCGCGTGGCCCTATTATCCGTCGAGCCGTACCGGCTCCGCGTTCCTGCTGGGCGACGTGCTGGCCTTGCGCTGCCGCGCGGACGAGTACGGCGCCGTTCTGGGCCCGGATACCGCGGACCAGGGACTCGCGCTGATCGACCTCGAGGCCGGCGAATTCACCGGCACGGTGGGGCTTGCGTTTGAGAACATCGTCTCGCTCGACGCGGCGGACAAACGTCTGTATCTGAGCACCTGCGAACCGCTCGCGGCCGTTGCAGGCATGGAGACGCCGAAGTGTGCGTATTTCATCACGGCGATTAACGTGGCCGGCGCCCCGTCGGCCGGTCCGAGCGCGAACGTTCCGGGCATCTTCGTGCAGTACGACCCCGGCAGCGGCCTGCTGGCGCTGCGCGACGATCAATGGCTCCGCGACTGGGAATACCGCTCCCACCTGCGGACGGTGCGCTGGGACGGCGGGGAGGAGGTCGAATCGCTCGACTCGGTTCAGTTGCCCAGCGGCGCCAGCCAGGTGCTCGGGCGCGGCGCCAAGGTGTATGTGGAATCCTATGCCGACGGCCTGAGGCTGTATGCGGTCGCGGTGTCGCCCGGCGGCGCCCTGGAACCGGGCAGCGGCGTGCTGGTCACCAAAGACTGGGGAAGCCTGCTCGATGCCCGGGGCTCGAGTGCGTATGTCGTTCTTGGGGGGAGCGCGGTGGCCCGGTACGATTTCGGTTCCGGCGCCGGCTCGCTCGGCGAGATCGTGCCCGTGATGGGTTACCCGCTGAGAATCCGTTTCGGCGCCTCGACGGCCTACGTTTCGACCGGCTACTCCGGCGTGCTCGAACTGCCCCGGTAGCGGAGGTCTGCCTGCCTCGCCGGCGGTAGCGTCGCCCGCGCCGGTCGGCGCGGCCGCGCAGGCCGTCTTGTGTTCTCCGCGCGCGAACGGGTAGTCTGTCTGCCGGTCAACAGTGCGGAGGACAGGATCGTGAGTGAACCACTGACTCGCCGGGGATTCATCCGACATTCGATGCAGGGCGCGGCGGGTACTGCCGCGCTGATGGGCGCCCTGGGTTCCGCGCGCCTCGCGGCCGGCGCCGTTTCGGGCCCGGGGGAAGCGCACGGGCTTCTGGCGGGCGCCGCGGCGGTCGACATTACGCCCAGGGTCTTGCCCGTGATCACCAGTGGCGGCTTTCTGGAAGGCCGGGCCGACACGATAGCCGATCCGCTGTATGCACGCGGTCTCGTGCTGGACGACGGCGTGAAACGGCTCGCTCTGGTACTCGTGGACAACCTCATGATGCCGCGCGAGCTGCTCGACGACGCGAAACGCCGCGCCAGCGCCGCGACCGGCATCCGCGAGGAGCATATGCTCATCGCCGCGACCCACTCGCACTCCGCGCCGTCCGTCATGGGCGCGCTGGGTTCGCGCTGCGACGAGACTTATGCGGCCTTTCTGCCGGACCGGCTCGTCGAGTGCATCCGGCAGGCCGATGCCAGCCGCGTGCCCGCCCGCCTGGGCTGGGCCGCCGTGACCGATTCCGAGGACACCAACTGCCGCGTATGGTTTCGCCGCCCCGACCGGATCGGAACGGACCCCTTCGGCGACGCCACCATCCGCGCGATGATGCACCCCGGCTACCAGAACCCGGACTACGTCGGGCCGTGCGGTCCGGAAGACCCCGCGCTGACGGTGCTGGCGGTGCGGACGGCCGATGGCGCGCCGCTGGCGCTCCTCGCCAACTACTCGATGCATTATTTCGGAGCCGGGCCCGTATCCGCGGACTATTTCGGCCGGTTCTGCGCGGAAATGGAGCGGCGCATCGCGCCCGGCCAGGACAATCCGCGATTCGTCGCCCTCATCTCCAACGGCACCAGCGGCGATCAGCACTGGATGAACTATGCGGAACCGAAAACGGATCTCACTATCGACGCCTATGCCGCGCGCGTGGCCGACACGGCCATGCAGGCCTGGCAGGCCGCGGAGTGCGTTGAAGGCGCCTCGATCGACATGGCGGAAATGACGCTCGAGCTGGGCCGCCGGACCCCGTCTCCCGAGCGGCTTGCCTGGGCTACGGACATCCGGGCGGCGATGGGCGACCGTGCCGTGCCGAAGGACCAGGCGGAAGTGTATGCGCTCGAACAGATCTACCTGGCGGCAGAGCCCCGGCGCGAACTGAAACTTCAGGCGCTGCGCATCGGGGGCCTGGGCATCGCCGCGATCCCGTGCGAGGTCTATGCCATTACCGGTCTCAAACTCAAACGGCAGAGTCCGTTCGCCCTGACCATGAACATTGAGCTGGCCAACGGGGCCGAGGGCTATATTCCGCCGCCCGAGCTGTACTGTTTCGGCGGCTACAACACCTGGCCCGCGCGCACCGCCGGCCTCGAACCCGCCGCGGAACCGAGGCTCGTCGAGGCAGCGCTGGGGCTGTTTGAAGCGCTGGCGGACCGCAAACGCCGGCCCTTGCCGGTCTGTGCGGGCCCCTATGTCAATGCCGTGCGCGCCGCCGGCCCGCAGGCCTTCTGGCCCCTGGACACCCTCTCGGGCGAGGTCTGCGCCGACCTGTCCGGCAACAACCACCAGGCCCGTTGCGAACCGGGCGTGGCCTTCTTCGTTGAAGGTCCTCCGCTCAAGGAAACCGGGCATCCCGACGGCATCTGCCGTGCGGTTCATTGCGCCGGGGGCCGGATAGCCGCCACATTGCCCGTTCCGGGCGACGCCTATTCGGTGGAGCTCTGGTTCTGGAACGGGCTGCCCTGCGATGCCCGTGCGGTGACGGGGTATATCCTCTCCCGCGGCCGCGACCGCGAACCGGGCGCCCCGGGCGAACATCTCGGCATTGGCGGCACGGACGGCGACGGCCGCGCGGCGGGACGCCTTATCGTCTACAACGGCGACGAAAAACGCACCCTGCTCGCGGGCGGTACCGTGCTCGAACCCCGGCGGTGGTATCACGTCATATACGTCCGCCAGGGCCGCGACATCGCCGTGTACCTGGACGGCCGCGCCACCCCGGAGATCAGCGGCGCGCTCGAACCCGGCTGCCCGCGGGACACCCCCAGCCTGTGGATAGGCGGCCGCAGCGACGCCCTCTTCGGGCTCGAGGGCAAAATGAGCCGGGTTGCCGTCTACGACCGCGCGCTTACGCCCGGCGAAGCCGCCGAACACTACCGCGCCGGGATGGCATGACGTTCAAGAAGACGCCACGCGCCGCGTCCCGGGCGGGTTATGTCTTCTGCTTCTTCTCTTTCAGGTACGTGTACCGGAGCGTATTGGACTGGATGCCCAGCGCCTTGGCGGCGGCGGTGCAGTTGCGGTCGAGCAGGGTCCACACGTGGCGGGCATAGCGGTCTCGCACTTCTTTGAGGGGACGGACGTCGCTCGCGGTGCGCGGGAGCAGCAGGTCGTCCGCTGAGGGCGGGGTTTCCGCGGCGGCCCGGAGTTCGCCCAGCGCCTTTTCTTCGGCGATGGCCTCGGGAATGCTCATGTCGAGGTAGAACGCCCGTTCCACCAGCTTGATCAGTTGCCGAACGTTGCCCGGCCAGTCGTAGTCTTTCAGCGCCTGGTAATCGTTTCGCGCCAGGGTGCGCCCATAGCCTTCTTTGGCGAGCGACGCCAGATGCACCTCAAGGATGGAACGGATGTCTTCGAGCCGGTCGCGCAACGGAGGGACATAGAGCCGCAGGGTGCTCAGGCGGTGGTACAAATCCGCGCGGAAGGTCCCCGCGCGCACCATGCCGGGCAGGTCGCGGTTGGTCGCGGCGATGATGCGCACGTCGACCGGGCCCGTGGGGCGGTCGGCGCCTTCGGGCGTGACCGAACCATCCTCAAATACCCGCAACAGCTTTGCCTGAACCTCGAGCGGGAGCTCGCCGACCTCGTCCAGGTAGAGAATGCCTTTGTTGGCCGAGACCAGCTTGCCCTCGCGCTCCTTATCCGCGCCCGTGAACGCGCCTTTCACGTGGCCGAAGATGTCGGAATTGGCGAGGCTGGCGCTGCCCGCGTACAAGGCGCAATTGACCACGATGAACGCTTCGCCGCTGCGCGAACTGGCTTCGCGAAGCAACTGGGCCACATGCTCTTTTCCCACGCCCGATTCCCCCATGATAATCAGGGGACGGTTGATCCGGGCGCATTTCTTGATTCGTTCGCGGAGCGTTCGCATCGCCGGCGACCGCCCGTGGAGCACATACTTGAACCCCGTCTGGCGATAGACGTCGAGCGCATGCCGGTCGTCCTCGCTCATGCGGAGATCGGCAAGACTGCGAATGGCCCCCAGATAGAACTCTTCGTCCTGGTACTTGAAATACTGGGAAATCGCGGCCGCCACGAAATCGCACCAGTCTTCCTGTTCCCCGGTTCGTTTCCGGGGGGGCTTGCCGCGCGAGATGTTGTGGTCGAGCGGCGCCAGTTCGGTCAGAAACGCGCCGGCGTCGTCGCCGGTGAGCAGCAGGTGCTTCGCCATGGCCCCCGTATTGCTCTCCGCGTCGATAAACACCGGGGTGCAGACCGCCGCATACCGTTCGCGGTCTTTGTCGAGGTACCCGCGGCCGCAATACCAGCGCACCGTCCCCCCGCGTTTCCGGATCGCCGCGCAGGCCTGTTTCACGACCGACCAGTCGCAGTCCGCCCCCACCCCGCAGACGTGCACCTCACGCACCGCGGCCCGGCTGATATGCTGCAGCGTTTCGCCTATCCGCCGGGCGCTGGTCGTCACGATCTCCGCCGACGGAAACCGTTTTAACGCCAGGGCGGCCGCGCAGGCGCCGTCCAGCCCGTAATAGGTCACGATGTACTGCTTGCCTTTTGCGCCCATCTGGCTCCCTTTCACCACGTTCAACGGCCGGGACGGTCCCCGGAGCTGCCGCGCGCCCCGGCCGGGCCTGGTTTTTCAGTGCTCGATTTCTGAGCATAGCACGTTAATATTGAGGACACAACCCGGCGTTTCTTGTGCTCCTTCCATGACATTGCCCCATATATGGCGGTTTGTGACGTCCCATTTGTTGGCACGATACGTGCTATTGAACAGATGTTGGGTGCAGAGGCGTCTGAGGGCAGTGGGAGTTGAGAGCGTTACCGGCGCAAGGGAGGTCAGGCAATGGCTATCACAGGCAAGGCGTTCATGCGGGTCTCGAAGGCGACGCGGCTGGAAATCTCGGGCCACGCGCTGGAGCGCATCGCGCAGCACACGGGACTGCAGCCCACGCGGGCACTGGCACAGACCCTGTTTCATCGCAGCCGGCAGGTCAATGCCAGTCAGATGTGGGCCCTGGGGTACCGGCCGGGCTACTGGCAGCGCCTGGCCGGCGGGCAGAAGTCGTGGTACTTCCGGTTCATGCTGTTTGGCGAGGAACTCGTGGCGGTGGTCCAGGAGGGGGCGCTTCCCGGTCACTACCTGTGGGTGACCACCTACGGGGCCACGCCCCAGTCGGACCGCTACCGCTGGGCGGATATTGGCCTCTTTGCGGAGGCTTGCTGAAGGCCCGGGGGACGGCGCCGCGGGACGAGGCGCCGTCCCGTCATGGGCAGGCCATGGGAATGCGGAACTACCAGAGGACGCGGGAATGAACAGTGCCATACATGTTTTTGTTTACGGCAGGTTGCGGAGCGGTTTCTGGAACCAGTTTCTGCTGGGGAACCGGAAACCGGCAGGGAGGGGACGCACGGCGGAGAAGTATGCCCTGTATGCGAGCGCGATGCCCTATGTGCGGATGGACCAGACCGTCAGCCCCATACGGGGCGAGGTGTACGCGGTCAACGAGCGGACGCTCCGCGACCTCGACAGTCTGATGGCCCATCCCACGTGGTACCGGCGCTGCGAGGTGCGGGTGGTGTTGGACGACGGCCCCGAGATGCTCGCGTGGATGTATGCGCGCCCCGGGACCGGCGGAGTCTTGGTGGAAACCGGGGACCTGTGGAACCGCGAGGCAGCGGCCGCGGGCGCCCATCAGGAGCACGAACCATGAGTAAACGAACCAGTCAACACGAAGTGCTGCTCGGAGAAGTCGCAATCAACCTGGCGGGCATGCAGTATTGCCGGGCGGTCCCCGCGGCGGGCGAGAAGGTCCATTTCGAACGCGAACCGGACAACCCTCACGATCGCAAAGCCATCCGGGTCGAAAACGAAGACTTCGCCAAGGTGGGATACCTTCCGCGGCAGGTCGCGTCCTGGCTGACGCCCCTGATCGACCAGGGCATCGTGTACATCGACGGGACGGTGGCGGCATGTCTGGAAACCGACCTTCCTTCGGCCACCTTGACCGTGTCAATCTACGTCTCGCCTTCGAACGCGGCGTTTCTCGAGGCAAGCCGTGACCCGGAGACTCTCCCCGGCGCCCTGCACCGCATCGTGCTGGACGCCTACAACGCCATGCACGACTGGCGCCGGCCCGCGGTCATCCGCGACACCGCGCAACGTCTTGTTGAGCTTTCGCGCCGCGATCTCCTGCCCGAGACGCGTCTCTTGCTGGCCCTGATGCCGGGATTCGCCGACACGCTCGAAGCCCATGCCGATGTCGGCGCGCTCAGCGCCGTGCGCGCGGCGCTTACCGGGCTGACGATCGGCGAAGGCCTGCATCACCGCAACGCTACCGTCTTTCCCCTGCACCTCGCAAACGGGCACGAACGGGCCTATGTCCTCCTCGAAGAGGCGCTCGAGGCCGGCGCCGCCGAAGTCACCGAGACCTCGCAGCACGGCACCGTGCCGGAGATCCTCATCCGAAACCGCGGCGAACGCCCCATTCTGCTGCCCGAAGGCGAAATCCTCACCGGCGCGAAGCAGAACCGGGTCGTCAACATCACCATGCTCATCGCGGCGCAGTCCGAGCTCGTAATTCCCGTGAGCTGCGTCGAACAGGGGCGCTGGTCCAGCGTCAGCCAACGGTTCCGGGCCACCCACTTCGCCACGCCCCATGTGCGTGCACGGAAATGCGCGCGGGTGATGGAATCCGTCGCATGTCGCGGCTCGTTCGCCGGCGACCAGTCGGAGGTGTGGAACGACGTCGCGGAAGAATTGCGATGTGCCAGGGCCGAATCGCGCACCGAGTCGCTGACCGACGGGCTCGAGGCCGCGCGCGGGAAGCTCGAAGAGTATCGCGAACACCTCGCGCTTCCCGAAGACGCCGCCGGCGTCGTCATCGCCAGCGACGCGCAGGTGGTCCTGTTCGAACTGTTCGACACCCCTCGCACGATGCAACGCCTGTGGCCCCGGCTCAGCGAGGCCTGTTTCTTCGCCTTCGCCCACGACGGGCATGACGGCCAGCCCGCGCCCCCGCGCGTCGTTCGCGATTTTGTCGGCCGGGTGCAGGAGAACCTCCAGGTCCTCGACGAGACCCGCGGCCTTGGCGTGGGTATCGGGCTCAGCGGCAGGAGCGTTTCGGGTACCGGGCTCTGCTATGAAGGCCGCCTGCTCCACCTTGCAGCCTTTTCGGTTGAACGGTAGCCCGTTTGACGCGGTGTAACCATTTCCGGCCCGTCAGCGCAGACGCCCTGACGGGCCGGTTCTTTTGTATCACGCGCCTATCGGGTCGTGAGGAGCCGGTCCACGAGTATCAGGGCATCGGCCGGCCAGAAACAGCGCGGCCGCGGGCGATACACGCCGGGCAGGCCGCTGATGGGCCGGCACGTGAGGACGCGGTCGCGCCATTGCGCGGGAATGGCGTCGCGGCCATGCACCGCGCCCAGGAGGGCGCCGCAGATGGCCGCGTTGGTGTCGGTATCGCCGCCGCGCATGACGGTACCGACGAGCGCCTCCTCGACCCCGGAAACGTGCAGGAGCTGCCACAGGGCGTTCTGGAACGCAATGAGCACCCACCCCTGCTGAGTGCAGTAGTCGTCCGGGGGCGCGGTTCGAGCCGCGTCGATGGTGTCGAGCACCGGCGGCAGGCAGTCCATCTCCCGGGCCCACCCGGCGATCTGATCGCAGAGGCTGGCGGGGTCGCATCCGGTGCGGATGGCGTACGCGAGCGCCGTGGCATACAGCGCGTTGACCTCCTGGCAGACCGGATTCGGATGGGTCAGAGCCGCGTCCTGCCGTGCCCAATCGGCGAGGTCGTCCGCGGTCTGGTGTACGCCGAAGATGCCCAGCGGCGCGATGCGCATCAACGCGCCGTTCGCTTCACTCTCATAATTGTACCTGCCGCTGAGGGCATTGCTGATGGTGATCCCGCAATCGAACGGGCCGGATTTGTGCCAGTATACGTACGCGTGGCGCACGGCATCGGGATCGTATGCGCCGTGCTCGACAAGCGAACGCGCGAGCAACAGCGCCATCTCCGAATCGTCCGTGGGCTGGCCCGCAATGGTGTTGTGCGTGCCGCCGTCGGCGAGTTCGCGCACACCGCCGGGGTACCGCGCGGCGATCGCATCAGGTCCCTGAAATTCCACGAGGCTGCCCAGCGCGTCGCCCGCAAGCTGGCCGAGGAAGCACCCCTGGGCGCGGGCGTGCACGCCGGGGTCGATCGGGCCCCCGCCGGCGCGCGGCCAGCACAGCGGGTACGGCCCGTCCACGGACGGCTCGTCCCAAACCGCGGACCAGTCGCCTCCGAGTATATGTTCTACGTGCGGTCTCGAACCGCCGAACACCCAGGACGTGGTCCGGCAGACGCCGTTGGTGTCGTAGCGCACGGGGACGCCGTTCCGGCCGAACAGGTCGCCGCCCACGCCCAGCAGAAGGGCGTGCCCGCCCGCGAAATCCCAGGTGCCCGGGCCGTTGAGGGACACGCCCGCGACGCCATCGCCCGCGGCGGCCAGCGCAAGCCGGTACGCGATGCCCGGCACGGCCCGGTAGCGCATGGGGGCGACGCACGCGGCGTTGGCTTCGGGGCTCTTGTCGGCGCCCTGCGAGACCAGAACAACGCCATCGCGGGACGGAGACGCCGGCCAGTGCGGGTCGGCCGGCGCGCCATTGCGCAGCAGCGGCCCGCCCTTGGCCCAGGCGAACAGATCGCCGCTGTCGTCGGGACAATTGTAGGCGTAGACCACGCCCAGCACCGGTTCGCCCCTGACCAGAAGCGCGATGGACGTGGCCGCGCCCCGGAACCCCTTCATGTAGGCGGTGGTGCCGTCATTGGGGTCGACGACCCAGAGGCGGCCCGTGTGGCCGGGGGCGCGGCGCGCGTCCGCCAGTTCTTCGCCGAGAAAGCCGTCCTCCGGAAAGGCGCCGCCGAGCGCTTCCCGGATGGCCCGTTCGGCGGTGCGGTCGGCGTCAGCGTGCTCGGAAGTGCCTGTGGGGCCGCCGGGCTGGTTGAACGCCTCGCGCAGGATGGTTCCGGCAGCCTGCGCGGCGGCGACGGCGATCTCAAGTTCATGGGCAAAGGCACGATCCGAGTTCATGGTGCAGTGGATACCCCCTGGTTATTGCGCGGCAGTGTGCGCCGCCTGCAGACACGCCGTATCTTAGCATGCCCGGCCGGGCGAGGGTGAACCGCTGCACCACGGGCGAAACGCTCTCTTGTCAAGCTGGCCATTGTGTACTATACTGACTGTTCGTACCATTTTTCGGAAAAATACCCATAAACAGGGGGTTTCATGAGGCATCGGGCCAGTCTCGTGGTCGATATGGAAGGGATGAGCCGTCCCGCGTTTCACATCGCCCGCGAACTGTCTCAGAACAGCCGCTCCGGCCTGACCACGCGGTTTCTGGCCAAGAAACTCGATCTCCCCGTCGAGGAAATCGAGTACCTGGTCGATATCCACGACCGGGTGTTCTTCACCGACATCACGAAGGTGAAGCTGGTGACGGAAGCGCCCGATGCCATCAAGCGGATCTGCAGCGGGCTCGAGAATCACGGCGACGTGCCGTCGCTGTTCCAGAGCATTAAGGCCTTGGATGCCCACGGGTTCCGCCGGCTGGAGGAGCAACTGGGTATCGAACGGCCCGGGGGCAAGAAAAGCGCCGGAGAACGGTTGCTCAAACGGTGTTACCACCATCCCGATTCGCTCGTTGAATACGTGGCGAGCCGGGGGTTTTCCCCCATTGCGCGCGAGCTATTCGATATCGTGTGGCAGTCCGGCGACGGCCTCATGCCGGTGGCGCAGCTTCGGATGCTTCATGGCGGTTCGGAATACGACATCGAGCAGGGACTCTGGGAGCTTTTCCGCGGGTTCGCGCTGTTTGAACTGTTCCGTTTTGATGCCGAAGATCGGCTGCTTCGCGCGGTGAGCCTGCTCAAGGAACTGCGCCAATGGCGGGCCGATGCGGAGAAGCGGCGCACGAGCGTCAGCCGTCTCAAGCCCGCCAGGGGCGACGTCGATGCGGTGGACGCGCGGGGCGTCGAGTTAAGCGATCGGTTATCGTGTCTGGTGGCGGCCATTGCGGCGAAACCCGTCCGCCTGCGCGGGGACGGCGAGCTGTTTCGCGAAGATCGCCGCAGGCTGTCGGAGATTGTCCCGGAAGACGGCGAACCCTCCCTCAACGTCTGCCTGTGGGCGGCCCAGGGGGTCGGGTGGATTGCGCGCGTGGACAACGAACTGCGCGCCATCGACGTGGAAGGGCTTGCGGCCGCCGGGCGGATCGACCGGCACCTGCGTCTCTGCAAAAACCTGCTGGCACACAGCAACGAGTGGGCGTCGCGGTTCACCATCGCGCCCTTGCTCGGCGAGTTGACGGTGGGCGCGTGGTATCCGGTCATGGGCTTCGTGGAGCACGCGCTTCGCCGCAACGAAGACAACGACGAGCCGGTGCTTCGTTCCACCGGAGGCTTCTGGCATTACACATCGCCCAGCGCCACCGGGTCGTCCAGCCGCTGGCTGGCGCGCTCCCTGGAAGAGACCATGTTGTGGCTCGGCCTGGTCGACCGGGCGGAGTGCGAGGGCGAAAGCGTATTCCGCCTTACGGAACTCGGTGCGATTGTGCTGGGTGAAGGAGACGCCGCCGCGGCAAAGGCGCTGTTCCCGGCGCGAAAATCAGAGCTGGTGGTGCAGCCCAACTTTGACATCGTGGTGGATATGCAGGCGGCGGATCCGCTCATCACGGTGCCGCTTGGCCAATTCTGCGAACGCGTCAGTGCAAGCCAGGTCGCCGTGTACCACCTGACCAAGGACACGTTCACGCGGGCGGTTCAACAGGGCGGAGACAGCGGCGCGTTCATCGAATTTCTCCTCACCCACAATAAGAACGTTGGCCTGCCGCGCAATGTGCTGACCACCCTGGAAGACTGGCGCGGCGGGATGAAGCGCGTCCGGTTGCGCACGATCCAGGTGCTCGAGGCCGACGATCCGCTCGTGATTGCCGATTTGAGGCACCGCAAACGGGTCGCCAAGTACCTGAATCCCGAGGCGCCCGAGCACATGGCCGTACTCAAGAAAACCCGGAAGAGCGAGCTCAAGAAACTGCTGGAGAAAGAAGGGTTCGTCGTCGAGTGACGGAAACGGCCGTGCGTTCGCGCGGCGCGTCCGAATAAGGCGACGGCGGGCGCGGCCTCCCGGGAGGAACACGCCCACCGTCTTCTCCCTGCGGTGGGTCGCAAGAGCTTAGTCGCTTATCACACTCGCGGATGCCGGAAGCGACTTGGCGTCCGCGCTTTCGGCCACGGTGTTGGAGAGGTGGATCAGGCCGAGGGGCTCCTCCTCGGTGGCGATCGCGAGCAGGTGGCAGGTTGCGAGCAGGCCGCTGCCGATGCGTTTTCCGGGCGCGCCGCCCACGGTTACGCGCAGGATGCCCGGGCCCGCCAGGGCCGCGGTCACGGTTTTGCCGGCCGCCAGCGCGGACTCTTCGGCCGTCGCCAGCGTGCCCCCGGCCGGTTTCACGGTGAAGACCGCCGGGTCAAAGCACACATCGAAGGTCACCGTGTTCACCTGGCCGCCGCTGAGATCCACGATCCAGACCGGCACGTCGATGGGGTCTCCGGAGGCCACGGTGTCTTCCGGCGTCAGGGTCAAATGCACCTGCGGGAGAAAATAGGTGAAGCCGCGCGCCAGCGTTGCTGTTCCCGCGGCGCTTTCCACCGTAACATCCACGGCGCCGCCGCCGGACGGCGTCACGGCCAGGAGGACGCTGCCGGCCGCATCGCTGCGCAACCAGGGAGACGGCGCGTTCCCGAACAGGACCCGCGAGACATCGCCGAGGTTGGCGCCGGTGATGCGGACCACGGCGCCGCCGGTCTCCGCGCCCGTCTTCGGGGCGAGCCCGGCGAGCACCGGTTCGCCGAGCCCTGAGGACTCCTCACAGAGGAGCAGCCCGTCGTTGAGGTCGGCGGTTTCGAATCGGAGGCGGGTGGCCGCGCCGGCCGTGACGGACGGCAGGGCCCTGAAGGTAAGGATGGCCAGGCTGCCCTGGCCCGTGATGGCGTTGGTATCGGCGTTTGTGACGACGATCTTGCCCACGAGCGGATTCACGATGGGATCGATCCATCCCCCCGTGAGGGACCCGTTGCGGGTGTTCACATATTCGAGGGCGCGCGAGTCGTACAGCAGTTCGAAGCAGTAGCCGCGCGTGATACTGGCCGTGTCGACGCTGACCGGGATCTCGTAGGTCGCGCCCGGTTCCAGCACTACCTTGCCCGGGATGCTGAGAATACGCGTGGCCGCCGCCGGATCGGCATACTCTCGCGACACGGCCTCTTTTACGGCGGCCTTCTCGCTGGTACGTTCCGGACCGGTGCCGTTCCCGTCGACATCGACCGGGAACGAGCCAATCAGCCCTTCACTGAACCGCATGACGAGCGAGGCGTCGACCGTCCCGACGTGCGTGGGGTCGTCGCCGCTGACGTCGCTCGCGGCATCGGCCAGGTCTCCCTCGGTACCGTCGGATTTCCCGGTCAGGCCGGAGCGGCGCTTGAGAATGTACACGGCGTCCGCATGGTTGACACGGCCATCGCCGTTCGCGTCGCCGTAGAGGTATGTCACGTTGTTCACCGTGAACAATCCGTTCCGGATAGACGTCGACGCCGTGCCGCCGTTCAGCGATGCGGAGATGAACCGTAGCGACGAGGTCTGGCCGGACGTGGCGGACTCACTGACGGTCATGTTCACGACCGCCACGGACCCGGCGCCGGAACCCAGGGCGGCGCCCGACGCCGAGATCGAAACCGAGCCGGCTCCTATCGTGGCGGCCGGGGCGCCCCAGCCGCTGGTCACGGCGCCTGTCGTCACATTGGCGACTTTGAGCACCGTGCCGTCAAACAGGAGGGTGATCTTGAACGCATTGAGCCCCTGGGCCTCGACAATGTTTATCGGACAGGCCACCGTCGCGCCGGCCATGCCGGTGAGGTTGGTGGGAATCGACAGCGCATACGTAACCGGAGGCTGGACCGTGACGGTCCGGGTCGCCTCCGGGGCGGCGTTGCCCGCGCGGTCGGACACATTGTAGCGAAGGGTGTAGATGGCGGGCTTGGCGGTGTCGACGCTGCCCGTGACCACGATGCGGGACGTGAGATCGCCGTCCACGGCGTCGCTGGCCGTGGCCCCCGGATCGCTGAAGGCGGCGTTTTGCGCCACGGTGATCCTGGACGCGCCGTTCAGGGTGATTGCGGGCGGGGTCCCGTCGGCGCGTGTGCTTGTCAGGCCGATTCCCGACGGCTCGGGGCTGAGATTTCCCGCCTTGTCTTCGAGGCGGAACGCGAAATAGTAGGTTCCCTCGACGCCGTTGGGATTGAACGTGAGCGTCCCTGATTCCGTGGATAACGACTGGCCGGTCCGTGCCCATCCGCCGTCATTGGCCCGCACCCACAGCGTAGCGGTTTTCAAACCGCTGACGGCGTCGGTCATGCCGCTGCAGGTGACAGGAATGGCCGTGGCCCGGGCAATCGCCGGAGACGTGGCCGTTCCGACCACCGGCGGGGTGGTGTCGAAAACGGTTGCCGAGGCATACGGCACGGCCAGATTGGCTGGAGCAGCCACGTAGTTCTTCAGGGCGGCCGCGGTTGGTTCGGACACGGCGGGCAGGCTGCCATCGTCAAATGCGAATGCGGGGAGACCAACGGCCGCGAGCGCGAGCGCCCAGACCGCGCCCCGCCAGAGCGGTGTGCGATGACCCTTGAGACCCTGCCAACGGATTCGGCTCATCTTCGAAGACCCCCATGTGGCCGCGTCAGTCGGTATTGAAAACGCCAGCCGCGCGATACTCGTAAAACATATCATGAATTCATACCCAACGCACCCAGAATCACCAACTGGACATCGATCGCGTCGGTGTCGCCGACCGCATTGACATTGGTGGGCACCGGCGTCGTCATTCCGAGCGCGCCGTTGATCACAAACTGGATGTCCACGGCGTTGACGCAGCCGTCCTGGTCGATGTCGCAGCGAACGCCGCTTTTCGGGTAGGAGCTCGCGCAGGCGCCGTCGGTGCCGCGGGAGCATTCGATGACATCCCAGTACCCGTCGTTGTCGGAGTCGCACGCGAACGGCGACAGTCCGTGCAGAAACTCATCCAGGTTGGTCACCCCGTCGCAATCAGAATCGTCCCAGGCGTCCGCGCCATCCCGGGGATCAAGCCCGTTCCAGATTTCCCATCCATCGGGCATGCCGTCGCCGTCGCTGTCGGTGTCGAGGGGATCGGTGCCCAGTGCCGCTTCCACCTCATCCGTCAGCCCGTCGCCGTCAGCGTCCGCGAACGCAGCGGCGGTGACCAGCACAAAGACGGCGTCGCCGGCGCTGGTCGGGTTCGCCAGTACGGGGGCGGAGATTGAAGTTCCGATGAAGGTGCTGATGACTGCAATGCGTATTAGAGTCCATGCATATTTCGGTACGTGCATCCCCGGGGTCTCCTGTGCGCACACGGTTCACTTGGTGGCGCGAGGGCACAAGCGCAAGGCTGGTGCCAAGGGAGCGCATGTGAGAAGACGCCGGGCGGCGACGGTGTAAGATATTGCAAAAGAAGGGCTTGTGAGAGAGGCGCGGCGTGCTGCCCGATTCCCGGGTGCCTGGGCGCGGTGGCAGGACTTCGTCGGATTGGCAGGGCCTTGTCAAGGTGACGCACAGCGGATTGTCGGGGCGGCCGCGCGGTCGGGAGGACGGCGGGCGGGCCGCGGGGTGAGGGGCGCCGGCCCACGCGGGTGGGGAAGGACGGGCAAAAAAATGCGGCAGCGGACGTGGGACGCGTCCGCTGCCATTCGTGACAGTGAGGTGTTTGGTCTATAGAGGTCTAGACAACATCAGAACTCAAATGTCAGCTACACCTTCGGAAAGGCTCAGGCGACCAGGAAACGCCGCAGCGCCACCCCGGCAATGCCCAGGCCGAACAGAATCATCGTGGCCGGCTCGGGAACGATCTCGCGGAAGCGGATTTCCACCACGAGGTCATTGTAGTCGCCATCGTAGCGCGGGTCGGCCGGCCGCATCTGCGAGGCCGCGGCCAAGAAGTTGTTCTCGCCCTCACTCGGCAGGGGCAGGTCTTCCCAGCACAGCAGGATCGTGTTCGCATCGACGCCGTACGCGACCATGTGATCATCGCCGAGCCAGTTGAGCGCCTGCTCCGAGTGCCAGACCGCGCCTTCGCCCGCCGGATCCAGATAGAAACCGAATTCGTCGGTGATGTTCAATACCTGGGTGTAACCCAGGCCCGAGACATCCCCCACCTGATTGACCGAGAAAATGCCCTGATAGTTGGTGTTGGTCGGGGCGCCCGCCGGGGTGTAATACCCGAATTCAGAGACCACGTACGCGTAGCGGGCTTCGGCCTCGACGACCAGATCCTGCCCCAGCGGGATCATGAACGTCTGCAAATCGACAATGCGCATTACGTCCAGGTCCACGTTGCTGGTGTACGCCGTGCCGTAAAGGTCGTTGTAAATCTCCCATACGCTCAGTTCAGCCGCGTGCGGTGTTTCATTCGGGATGTTGATGGCCATCGCCGATGTAGAGGCAAACACCAACCCCGCTATCCCCAGAATCGCCAAGTACCTCATCTCACTGTGCTCCTTTCGATGTGTTGTCTGACCCATAAGTTCAGAATTGGAACTGGTCTTTACTACTGCTGCCCGGAACGAAGCGTGGTGATGACTCCCTTGACCGCTCGCGGGAGTCGCTCCGGTGAACCTGCCAGCCTCCGCCCTGGTACAGATACTACCGCCACACCCCTCGTTTTAGAGCATGTTCTGTGCCAATCTTGGAGAATGCCTAATAACTCGTTAATTTACAATGATTTAGATGATGATCTTCGGGTGTTCTAGGACAGGCTTCGGTGGTCATTGTGATTGTTTATTGTTCACGTTTGATAAACTTTTTGCTGTCTACGGGCCCGCACGTGGGGCCTAGGCGGGGGAATCGGCGACCTTTGCAGGGTGCGGCGCTCCGGTATGCGGCTTCGGTGTTTTCGGGCGGGGGGCAGGCAGTCGCGCCGCGGACCGTGCTTTGCCTGCCCGTTTCTGCGCGCGTCTGGCGGCGGGCGTGCGGTCGATTCACAAAAAGAACCTGGCGCGAAACCGGCAATCTGTTTCGCGCCAGGAATCGGTGTTCAGTGGTTGAGTCTGTCAGCCCGGTCTCGGCAGGATCAGGCGAAGAACCGCCGGATGCGGACCGCGCCCATTCCGGCGATTCCCATTCCGAAGAGGAGGATCGAAGCCGGTTCGGGGACGATCTCACGGAGGCGAAGCTCCACGATCAGGTCGTTGTAGTCGCCGTCGGGCGCCGGCCCGCCGTTGAGGGGAGCAACGGTACTCTGCCGCGCGGGCAGGGGCACGTCTTCCCAGGCGAGCAGGAGGACGCTGGGGTCTCCCGCGACGGAGTAGGCGACCATATGGTCTTCACCGAGCGGGTTCAGGCCTTGCTCGGAGTACCAGAGCGCCGCGCCCGCGGGGTCCATGTAGAACGCGAACGGATCACTGGTGCTGATCACGCCGTCGAAACCGGCCCCCGAGACGTTGCCCACGCCGGTCACCGAGAACAGCGCATTGTACACGACCGGTGCGCCGACCGGAGTGTAATAACCGAACTCGGATACGACGGTGGCGTAGCGGGCCTGCGCCTCGACGTACAGATCGCTTCCGAGGGGAAGCAGGAAGGTCTGCAGGTCCACGACGCGCTGTACATCCAGATCCACGTTGCTGGTGAATACCGTGCCGTAGAGGTTGTTGTACACCTCGTACACGTCGAGCTCCGCCGCGTGAGGCGTCGGACTCGGAATGTTGATGGCGCCTGCCGGAAGCGCCGCCGCCAGCACTACTGCGAGTGCCACAATTCCCATCCCTTTATGCATAGTCAGTCTCCCTTGTCGCGGTCGCACAGCGCCGCCGTTTGCTGGCTAAATACTTGTTCTTCCCTACCCACGTGTGCGCCCCAATACTTCCCGCATGATGGATGAAAGAAGGTCTTAGCCACGCCCTCTCTCGCAGACAACGCAATCCCAAACATGGAGGGCGGCCGGTCTATTCCGGAAAATGCCACCTGATTTTTCGCGGACGGCGCCAGCACGGCATGTCCGCACCTGAGGCGGGAAAATCCTGATTTGGACGCGGAATGGGCGGGTGCGTGCGGCCGGACCTCAGCGGCGGCGGTCCAGTCGCAGTTTTTCGATGCGCCTGCGGAGGGTTTGATAGCTGATACCGAGTTCCTCGGATACTTTTCGGCGGTTCCATTTGTGTTTTTCGAGGGCGTCGAGGATACGTTCGGCTTCGGTGCGCTGTGCCTGCACGGGGATGTGCGGCGGCGCCGGCTCGCTGGGCGGCTGTTCCTGGCCGTCCGCCGTGGCGGGGTCGCGCTGCTGCAGGCGGCTGCTCGTGGTAAGCGCGCTGCTTCCGAGGGCGATCCAGCGTTTGACCGTGCTTTCGAGCTCGCGCACGTTGCCGGGCCAGGGCTGATCGATGAGGCGGGCGAGTTCGTCGCCGGAGATGTCCACCGCTTCGCCGGCGCCGAACCCGCCGTGTTTCTGAACGAAATGGCGCACGAGCAGGGGGATGTCTTCTTTGCGGGCCGACAGCGGCGGCACCCAGATGCAGACCTCATTGAGGCGGAAATAGAGGTCGTGGCGGAAGCTGCCTTCCTTGGTTTTCGCTTCGAGATCGGCGTTGGTGGCGGCGATGATCTGCACGTCGACATGGATGTGCTTTCTTCCGCCGAGTTTTGTGAATTCCTTGTGTTCGATGACCTGCAGGATTTTGGCCTGAAGGTTGGGATACATCTCGCCGATCTCGTCCATGAAGATGATGCCGTTGTTGGCGAGTTCGAACCGCCCCGGTTTCGACGACAGGGCTCCCGTGAAGGCGCCTTTTTCGTAGCCGAACAATTCGCTTTCGAGGAGCTGTTCGGGAAGGGCCGTGCAGTTCACCTTGACGAAGGGCCGCTCGCGCCGCGCGGACAGG
>ENA-UOUL01000341-UOUL01000341.1-bioreactor-metagenome-genome-assembly--contig:-NODE-341-length-81214-cov-12.466359_pt1:5000-81214 | contig 81214 bp, 70 predicted proteins | sample MGYA00249838_ERZ747220 | MGnify/ENA primary metagenome ERZ747220 (study PRJEB28778, sample SAMN05720191) | bioreactor metagenome | isolation source: Anaerobic biogas reactor | place... | reverse complement strand
ACGGCTATACACGAAGCGGCATGTGTGGACTCATCAGGTGCAGCAGGCTGAGTGGATGGAAGAAATCTGGCTGAGAACAAAGAAAAACCCGCCGGTGGTGTGCTTCCGGACAGGTGTGGTACCAGAAAAGGGTCAGCCGGGCAACGGTTGGGTCGCCCGGCATCTTGTTGTGTGATCGTTATCTATCTGTTTTTGGTTTCAACAATTTTGATAGCAGTAAGAATTCTTGTCCTACTGATAAACCTTCACATAGTCGACAACCATGTCTGCCTGTTTTACGGCCGGATCCATGCCTTTCATGCCGCCCCAGGTGCCGCCCATGGCGACGTTGAGGATGATGTGAAAGGGATGATCGAAGGGCCAGACACCGTATCCGCCGTCTTCGCGCTGGAAGAAGTAGAAGGGTTCGTCGTCTACGTACCAGAAGATGGCCTTGTCGTTCCATTCGATGGCATAGGTGTGGAAGGAGTCCGAGACGCCCGGGATCTTGGCCGAGCGGGTTTTCTGGGTTCCCTTGCGGTGGTTGTAGTCTTGGGTATGTACTGAAGTGTGGATTTTGTCCTGGTCAAAACCGACGTGTTCCATGATATCGATCTCGCCGGATGCGGGCCAGTCACCATAACTGTTTCGTTCGGGCATCATCCAGATGGCAGGCCAGGTACCGCGGCCGGCAGGGAGTTTTGCCTTTACCTCGATATAGCCGTATTTCCAGGACTGTTTTCCCCGGGTCAGGAGCCGGGCACTGGACCATTTTCCTTTTGAGTCAAGGATTGCACGGATGGTGAGTTTGCCGTCTTTTACGAAGGAGTTATCGCGGCTGTCGGTGTAAATCTGGAGTTCTTCGTTGTATTTGCCCACGTCCCAGGCGTCGTAATCCCATTTCGCGGGATCGGGCGCGCCGGCAGTGTCAAAGTCATCCGACCAGACGAGTTTTTTCGCGCTCTTTCCCCGGGCGCCTTCGCGTTTGAAGATGTCGGCCAGCGTAAGTCCCATGTTCTGGGGTTCGGGAACGTCGGTGCTGCCGACCTTGAAGAAGATGGCCCGGCCGAAGAGGGAGGGATCCTGATAGGAGTGGTCATCGGTGTCGAGGGATCCCCAGATGAGTTTGGAGTCGCGGTCCAGTTCGGTCGCACCGTTCGCGTGCACCTGGAAGCCGATGTTCTTGCCGTGTTCCACCGTGAAGTTTTTCGGCAGGTCCATCGCCGCTTCGTAGGCCCAGCCGTTTTTGGTCTTGAAGACATGGGCGCGTACCTTGGCGGAAGACGCATTCGTTCCCGAAAGCGAGAGTTTGTCGTTCGCTGTTTTGCCGATATTCGTGGCGTTGATGTTTACCTGGGCAATGTCTTTCCCGTAGCTTTTAGCGAGCAGGTTTTTCGACAAATTGACGTAAAATTCCATGGAATCTTCGTTCCAGAAGTTTGCTCCGTGTTTCCCGGCAATAATTTTTGTGTCCTGGCTTTCCATGTACACAAAGAGTTGTTTCCCGTCGGATGCTACCGCGAAGTCCACCCACTGGTTCTGGCCTTTGTCGGGGCTTATCGACGGTCCGGTGGTGACCCGCTGGACGGGAACTCCCTTCCAGTCACTGATAGAGCCGTCAAGCGTAATGTTGACGGGGTAGGGTACGTAAACCGCGGTTCCAGGAATCTGGTCCGGCGCGATGGTGCCCTTGTCCTGTGCGGTAACGCCGAACAGGACGGCGAAAACGAGTACGCTAGCGAGCAGCGTACGGATTGAAATTTTCATATATCCCTCCTCATGGATTTCATTGGTTCCAGCTGAATGTATGCTTCAGTCATAGTCAAATTGTAATTCCTAAATGTTGATTCGGTCAACATTAAAATGTTGAAAGAAACAACAAAAAGACTATTTGCAATTCCGACAGGAGAAGCGTATATTTTTCGTATGAAACACATAGCATTTGTTGAAAAACGCCTTCTGACTGCCTATCGGGAAGAAGGTGAAGAATTTCGCGCTACAGCACGGATTCTCTTCAATGTGATAGTTGGATTATCAGTACTGGGTATGACTCTGACAATTTTCATGCGTGCGTCGGTACAACAGCAGCTGCTCCTCGGGGTTTTGGCTTTTTCCTTTGTGATCATGGCCATACTGGTTCTGTACGGGAAAGCACGAATTATCAGTTTGATACTGAGTTATTCGCTTTCACTCGTCCTCAGTTTGATTGTTTTTTCCAACCCCGAAGCAAAGGGATACCTTGAATACTATATGATCGGATTTTTTAATCTGGTTGCCATGGGTATTACCGTTCTGATCGGGTTTTATGCCTGGCAGGGGATTCCCATCGCGGTAATATCAATTCTCGCGCTTGTGATGAACCTCTTTGTACGTACTGCTGCCTGGGCTGCTCAAACGGGAAATTCCACACAAATTGATGATATCATCATTGTTGCTGTACTTATCCTTTTTTCTGCCGGCAGTCTTTACGGGGTTTTCTCCCGGAGTACCCGCTTCCGTATGCTTGCAGCGGAAGCAAATGCGAAAAATAAAAAGCAGCTCAGCGTTCTGCGTGAGGCCATGAATGCCTCGAGTTCGGCACTCTCCCAGGGAGACAAACTGGAGCAATCCGCGGCACTAACAACCGAACTGAGCAACAAGGCCCTTGAGGGTGCGGGTTCGGCCGGCAGCGCCATGCACAGTGTGCTGGAAGATACCAGAAGTCTCGAGGAAAAACTCGACGCAATTGCCGAAAATTCACGGACTGCCCGAACCAGCGCAGAGTCGCAAAGCAGCGTTATCAACGAAACGTCCGCAGCTGTCGAACAGATGACCGCGTCAATAATGAGTATTACCAATGTTACCCGTGAGCGTCAGGGGGCCGTACGGGAACTCATTTCCAGTACCCGGGAAGGGCAGGAAATTGTAGCGCAGTCTTCCGGAGCAATGGAAAAGGTTGAATCCTCTACCGGAGCGATTCTCGACATAATCAAGGTTATCAGTGCGGTTGCCGCCCAAACCAATCTCCTTGCCATGAATGCCGCCATCGAAGCCGCCCACGCCGGAACCTACGGACAGGGATTTGCCGTTGTCGCCGACGAAATACGCAAACTCTCGGAGCAGACCAGTAAAAGCGTCAAGGCGGTAACTGACGGAGTCAAATCCACAATCGCCGATATCCGGACAGCCGCCGACGGAAACAATCGCGCGGTCGCATCGTTCACGGCAATAGCGGAAGAGAGTTCCCGGGTTGCGAATGCCATGGATGAGATAATCAATGGAATGGACGAGATCTCGCATGGAACTGAGGAAATAAACCGCGGCGTGTCCGATTCGGTAACCAGTACCAACGATCTCCGTTCGGCCGTTGGCGCGGTGGACAATCAGATAGAAACCGCCCGGGAAAGTCTCGCGGCATTGAAACAGGCTGCAGCAATGGTTGCGGATCAGCTGCGTCAAGTACAGAATGAGGTACAACAGATTACCGGTGAAGCCAGCAAGGTTGAAGAAGTGGGTAAAGCGAATTCGGCGGGTCTTGCCGGTATAAAGCTTGCGCTTGACAACGCGGGAATGTAAAAAAAAGTTTCAACAATTTTGATAGCAGTTATATTCAACCCCGTCCCGATGGACGGGGTTTTTATTTGCATTACCCTCTAAATCGTCTTGATTATATCTATAAAATAATATATATAAAATAATACTTATAAACGGGAGGTTTGTATGGAATCAAAGAAACGCGTAATCCGTATTTGTATGGGCAGTTCCTGTTACTCCCGGGGAAATGGGCAAAACGCCGAATTGCTGCAGCATCTGATGGATACCGGCACCCTTGATGGAGATACGGTAGTGTCGGAAGTAAGCGGTACTCTGTGTGAAGGGTTATGCCGGGAAGGTCCGATCGTAATAATTGACGAGGTAGTGCACCGTCAGGTAACGCCGATTCTTTTGGCCGATCTTCTCGCCGGCACGGTGAAGGAGTGAGTTGCGTATGGATCTTCTAAATCCGGTATATACGGAAAAGGCGGAATGTCAGGATTGCTATAAATGTCTCCGCGAGTGTGTCGTAAAGGCCATCAAGGTGGAAAACGGGCGTGCCGCTGTGGTCAGCGAGCTTTGTGTGCTCTGTGGCCATTGTGTTCAGGTATGTCCCGTCGGTGCAAAACGAGTACGGAACGATCTTGGGCGTGCGCGCCGTCTGGTTGAGACCGACAGAAGGGTCATCGTTTCCCTGGCTCCGTCCTTTGTTTCGGAATTTCCCGGTCTGGATCCTCTGAAAATGGTTTCCGCGCTCAAGAAGCTGGGGTTTCAGGCGGTCTCAGAAACCGCACGTGGTGCGGATCTTGTTGCTCGCCAGGTTGCCCGGCTTATGAATGGTGAGGTACCGGGGACAGAGGTGCACAATAATGTGTTTATCTCGTCAGCTTGTCCCACGGTTGTGGAGTACATATGCAAGTTTCATCCCGGGTTTGCTCCGGCGATTACCGCAATATACTCTCCTCTAATGGCTCATGCCCGTGAATTGAAGGATCTGTTTGGACCGGATACCGCTGTGGTTTTCATCGGCCCCTGTATTTCAAAAAAGCGCGAGTCGGATACGAGCCGGAATCTTGTTGATGTGGCGATCGATTTTCAGGACTTGCGGCTCTGGTTCGACTCGGCTGGTATCAATGTGTATGCTGAACAAACCGGGGAAGAAAATGATTTTCTTCCTGCCCGTGCGGGTGAGGGTGTGCTGTATCCGATGGACGGAGGGATGATAAGCGCCCTGCGGCAGTACTCCCTGCCTCCCGGAACAACCTGTATGGCGTTTTCCGGCCTTGAGGAGATTGGGAGCGCACTTGAGGGGCTTGACCGTAAAAGACCGGGTGCTCCGGTTTTTCTCGAACTGCTTGCCTGTCCGGGCGGGTGCATAAACGGTCCGCGGAGTCGTACAAGATCCGGTACCGTGGAGAAGCGGTTGTCTGTCCGGTCGTATGCGGATACAGCTCCGCGTGATATTCAGGCAGAGGATGCTTCGCTTGCCTTTCATCGTGTGATACTGCCGGTATCGCCGGGTACCGTGTCCCCGGGAGCCATAGCCGCCGAGTTGAAACGTACGGGCAAGTATACCCGTGAAGACGAATTGAATTGCGGCGGGTGTGGATATGACACGTGCCGGGCCTTTGCTGCCGCCATGGCCACCGGTGTTGCCGAACCGGGAATGTGCGTGTCGTACATGAGAAAACTCGCTCAGAAGAAAGCGAACGGTTTGATCCGGTCGATTCCGAGCGGTGTTGTCATTGTGGACAAGGATCTTTCAATCGTTGAGTGCAACAGCAACTTCGCCCGGATTGCGGGGGAAGAGGCGCTGCGCCTCTGGGAGCTGAAACCGGGACTGGAAGGAGCGTCGCTGGAAAAGATACTGCCGTTTCAGCGGTACTTTCATGATGTACTCCATGGTGCGGAGCTTGTGGATCGTGATGTTCGTCTGGGCGGACGTATTGTTCACGCGACGATTTTCGGGATTGAACGGGGCGAGTATGCCGGCGGGGTATTTCAGGATGTAACCGATCCACGGGTGCGAAAGGACCGCATTGTTTCCCAGGCACGGAAGGTAATCAACAAGAATCTTGCGGTAGTGCAAAAGATAGCGTATTTGCTCGGTGAAAATGCCGCGGAAACCGAAGCGACGTTGAGTTCGATTATCGAATCGTATGAGACCGAAGCGGAAGACGTACCGGCCGTCAGTAATGAACGGGGTGCGCGATGAATGGGAACACTTTTGTGGAAGTCGGTTTCTACCAGACGCGAAAATACGGACAGGGGACCGAGGGTGATACCTTTCTTTCCCGCAAAACCTCCGACGGGCGGATAGTGACCGCGTTGTCCGACGGACTGGGTTCGGGTGTCAAAGCCGGTGTTCTGGCAACCTTGACGGCGAGTATGGCGGTTACCTTTATCTCGGATGACATACCCGTCCGGCGCGCTGCCGCCAGGATCATGCGGACGCTTCCTGTTTGCCGTGAACGGGGAATAAGTTATGCGACCTTCACCATAGTCGATATCAATACGATGGATCGGGTCAAGATAATTGAATATGAGAATCCGCCGTATCTGCTGGTACGGGAATTGACCCAGGTAGAACCCATCAAGACACCCGTGCCCGTTTCCGCCGCGAAAGGACGGAAAACACCGCCTGTCATGCAGTATTCCGAGTATGACGCCCGCGCCGGTGACCGGTTGGTTTTTTTCTCTGATGGGATACCACAGTCCGGTATGGGGACTAAGGCAAAACCCCTGGGCTGGGGGAATCCGGCCGTACAGGATTTTGCCCTTTCCTGTGTTGCCAGCCAGCCGCATATGTCGGCGCGGGAGCTTGCACGCCGCATGGTTACCGAGGCGGAGGGAAATGACAGCTGGAAGGCGAAGGATGACATCAGCTGTGCCGTGATCTATTTTCGCGACCCGCGGAAACTCCTGGTCATGACCGGTCCGTCGGTTGATCCCGAGCGTGATCGGGACATGGCGGAAATTTTTGGAAGCTTCCCGGGAAAACGCCTGCTCTGCGGGGGAACCACCGCCATGATCCTGTCACGTGAACTGGGACGGAAGGTCCAGGTATCCCTGAAAAACCGTGACCCGGACATACCTCCTGCCGGCAGCATGGATGGCGCGGAACTGGTAACAGAAGGCATCATCACGCTCGGGAAGGCCGCGGAGCTTCTTGAGTCCGGCTATTCTGGTCAGCCGGTTCGGGAGAATCCGGCAACCCGGGTTGTCGATCTCTTTCTGGATTCCGACCAGATCGAATTCGTTGTAGGTACCCGGATCAATGACGCGCACCAGGACCCGAATATGCCGGTTGAACTTGAGATCCGGCGGAATATCGTGAAGAAAATCGCGGCGCTTCTTGAAGAACGCCATCTCAAAGAAACGTCCATACGGTTTATTTAAGGAGATCGACATGAACAAACAAATAGAAGTAATAATCTGCTCCGGAACTGCCTGTTATGTAATGGGAGGCTCCGAGCTGTTGCTCCTGGAGGAAAATCTTCCCGAAAGTTGGCGCGACCGAGTGACCATTTCGGGAAGTCCCTGTCTCGGGTTCTGCCGGGATCGTCAACATGGAAAAGCTCCCTTCGTCAGCGTGAACGGAACGACTGTTCCCCGGGCGACAATACCCGTAATCCTCGAACTCATCGGAGAACTCCTGGAGGCCCACGATGCATCACAATAACAACGCTGCGCTGGTAAAGCGCGAACTGCTCATAGCCTTGATTTCAGCCATGCTCGACGACCGTCTGGAAACCGACATTGACCGGATTCCCTACGAGATGACCTCCGCGCCCGACTACGAACCGATTCGTTGTTGTGTACAGCATGACCGGCAAATACTCAAGACACGGCTTCTTGCCCGGCTCGGTTTTTCAGTGGAGGACTATTCCGACGATGGTACACCCCTTGCGGTGTATGCGAAACAGGCACTCGAGCGTACCGGGGTGACCGGACCGATTCTGACCGTTCTCGATGATGCCTGTAATGCCTGCGTGAAGGCGCGGTATCTCGTGACCAATGCCTGCCAGGGCTGTCTTGCCCGGCCGTGCATGATGAACTGTCCAAAAAAGGCCGTTCGTGTTGTGGACGGCCGTGCCGTCATCGACACCGATCTGTGTGTTTCATGCGGAATCTGTATGCGGGAGTGTCCGTACCACGCCATTATCGAGGTACCGGTGCCCTGCGAACGGGCCTGTCCGGTTGGCGCCGTTTCAAAGGACGAACAGGGCAAAGAGCGGATTGATTACTCAAAATGCGTTTTTTGCGGATCATGTATGCGGGAATGTCCCTTCGGCGCCATGATGGACAAGTCTCAGATAATAGACGTACTCCGCGAGAAGAAACAGGGCAAAAAGATTGCAGTCCTTTTCGCGCCGGCCGTAGCAGGGCAGTTCCGCGCGTCCCTCGGACAGTTGTTTTCGGCACTCGGGGAGGCCGGGTTCGACGCGGTATTCGAGGTAGCGCTCGGCGCGGATATAACCGCGGAGAAAGAAGCGGCCGAGTTTCTCGAGCGGATGGAAGCGGGCGAACCGTTCATGACCACGAGTTGCTGTCCGGCCTATGTTGAAACCGTCAGGAAGCATATTCCGACTCTTGCAAAACGGGTATCACATACTGCTACGCCCATGCACTACACGGCAGAACTCGCCGCGGAAGAATGCCCCGACCATCTGCGGGTATTCATCGGACCGTGCCTCGCCAAACGCAAGGAAGGTCTCGATGATCCCCTTGTTGATTATGTGTTGTCGGTAGAGGAACTCGGTGCGCTCTTTGTCGCTCTCGGCATCGATGTGTCCGGTATGGAAGACGCTCCCATGCAGCGGAACGCCAGCGCGTCCGGCCGGGGATTTGCCCTGGCTGGCGGAGTAGCCGGTGCCGTCATGGCACAGTTGCCGTCCGATTCGGTCTGTACTCCGGTGCTTGTTGACGGTCTCACGAGTACGACTATCAAGATGCTTTCCCGCTGGGCAGATGGCGCGGCCGAAGGTAATCTCGTGGAAGTCATGGCCTGTACGGGCGGCTGTATCGCGGGTCCGTCGGTTATCGCGAATCCCAAAGTCGCCGCTGCACAGTTAAGAAAAGGGTGCTAGAAAAGTTTCAACAATTTTGATAGCAGTACCAACAGGATTGATAGCAGATATAAAAATACCCGTCCGGAATGGACGGGTATTTTTCGCTCCCCCGAGGTGATTCGAACACCTGACCCAGTGGTTAACAGCCACTTGCTCTGCCGACTGAGCTACAGGGGAATGACGCGTTTCCGCATCGCCGGGAATCGCTCCCGACGAGGAGAAAACTACCCCAAAGACAAAAAAAAGTCAAGCGTTTCACTCTTCATGCATACCGGTTATTTCCTGTATGCGTGAGCGGACCTCATCCACTACCATTCCGTATTTATCGTCCAGAGCACGTTTTGCCCGGGAAAACGCCGATGCATACTCAGGGTCCTGATTAAGCTCCATGGGGACCGCTTGGCCGTATCGCCGGGCTATTTCCTGCTGCTTCGCGCGAAGCTTCGGCATGAACTGCTGTTCGAGCGCCGATTTGGTCTGCTCCCATTCGGACAGGTACTGCTTGAATATCTGTTCGACCTGTCCGAACATCGCGGCTATTCCCTGGCCGGGAATGAGGGCTTCAAGACCGGCGCCGATTCTTGCCGTTTTTTCCGTATCGGATTCCTCGACGGGCAGTTTTACCGCGGCAAGCAGAATGGATACGGCTCCCTCCCGGACACTCTCGCGCCGGTCTGAAGCTGTGTTGTCAAAAGATTTTTTCAATTCTTCTGCGTCGCCCGTTTCCAGATAATGGTTTGCGAGGCGTTTGCCGTCGTTTCGGTATTCACGATTCTGTATGCTCGAAAGATCGCCTTCAATATGGGCGGTTTTTTCGAGTGCAATTTCGAGTGCTGACTTTATTTCTCCCATACACGCTCCTTACCGTTCAAATATATCTATACATCAGTATAGAGGCAATCGACGGAAATATCATGCGTTTCACAGGGGACCCGGTCAACAATCTGCAGTGAAAAACCGACGCCGGCAAGGGTAATGGCATCACGCCGGTCTGCGTACCGTACGAGGAGCGAGGCAAAAAATCGGTCATAATAGCCGCCGCCTCGTCCGAGCCGGTTCCCCTTCCGGTCAAACGCGAGCGCCGGAACGAGCACCAGGAGCGGGAACTCCGGTTCAAGCGTTGAGTCGGCAGGATCGGGAGAAAAATAACATGGGGTACATTCGAGCGGTTCGGGGATCCCCCAGCGGTTTTGTTCAAACGGTCCCGAAGGGCTGAAAATCCGGTGGAAACGCATCTGTTCGCCGGCTACCCGGGGAACGGCGACGGGAATGTCTCTTGCCAGCGAGGTTTGTATGGCTTGTCGGGGATCCGCTTCGGTTCCGAAGGGCAGATAGGCGAAGAGGGTTGCGCAGGTGTCCGGTGTAACAAGCTGCCCTTCGCGGAACACGGATGATGGTTTTTCAAAATGTATGGCGGATATGCTTTCAGGTCGGTCACGGTGCGAGCGGAGCAGGAGGTTTTTGACGGTTTTACGGAGCAATTCCTTTTCTGTCACACAGTGTCCTCATGATCCGTCTTCGAGAAGGCGGAGATACTGTTCCTTCAAAATGATGACGCAGTCTTCGCGGCGCGCGTTTCCGCGGACAATATCCTCGGCGAGCGCACGGCAGTTCGGGGCGCCGCAACAGCCGCAGTCAAGACCGGGAAGTGTTTGATATATCGCTTCCATTTCTTCCATCATGCGCATTGCGGTACGATAGTCCTTGTCAAGAAGAAGCGCGGGCCGCGCGTGAAGTGTTTCGGCAAGCACGCAGGAGTCTGCCATCGATTCCCGTTTTCCGCGTTCTTCGGTATCGTCCGCGGGAACCTGGTGTTCATGGGCTGCAAGGCTGTGCCGGGCGAGTGCCGGCTGAACCGCGGCGAGCGGTCCGCCTACACAGCCTTCTTCGCAGGCCATCAGCTCGATAAAATCAACATGATTCAGGGTTCCGTCCTCTACGGCTTCGAGTATGGCCCGGCACTGATCCATGCCGTCCACGGAGAGGGTTTCGTATTCTCCGGAGGGCACCACGGAGAGGGCCTCGCCTCCAGCGCGTCCCCAGGCAACTTCGGGGGCGAAAACAGGCTCTTCGGAGAAGACCGACTCTGTTGCTGCGCCGGATTCTCCGGGCGTATCCGATTCACTTGCGGGGGTGCCTGTTGATACCGGTGCGTTTTTTAGTGCTTTCAGAAGCGCCAGGTGTACATCCTTCATGGCAAATACGGCATCGACCCGGGACGGGCTGCCGCTTATCGGCGCGACGGTTTCGGTTATCTTGCCCGCGCAGGGGGAAATGAAATAGCAGCTGATTTTCGCGTCTGGCCCGAGCTTTTCCCGGGCGGCAAGTTTGGCGAGGCGTGCGGCAAGTTCCATGGGGGCGATAACCGGTACAATATGATCGAGAAGCGAGGGGAAACGTATCTGGATGAACTTGACGATGGTCGGACAGCTGGAAGAAATGAGCGGTCGGGGAAGGTCCGGGTACAGAGTCCGGTCAAGAAAGTGGCGGGCCGCCGCAGATATGGCGGTAGTGACTGCCGAAACCGGGTATACGGCATGGAAACCGAGCGTCCGGAGCGCGGTGTGTATGGCCGGAACCGTGAACTCTGCCGGGAACTGACCGTATAGCGAGGGCGCGGGAAGGGCGATGTGATAGTCAAATCCGCTTTCCGGCGCGGTGTTCATGAAGTGGATAAAGTCAGCGGTAAGCGCCTGTTTGGCGTGATGGGGACAGCGGCGGATACATTCACCGCAGTCGATGCACCGTTCTCCCATGATGCGGGCTTTGCCGTTGCGTACTCGTATCGCCTCTACCGGGCAGGTGGTTACACAGACCGTACACCCCTTGCAGGCTTCCTCATCGAGAATAACCGAATGATAGCGGGGTTCGGTCACTCCTGCGCCTCCGGAATGCGGATCTTCATGGTTACCGTGGTGCCTTCACCGGGGGTGGAATCGATAACGAGTTCGTCGCTGTTCCGCTTCATGTTCGGCAGGCCCATACCGGCACCGAATCCGAGCTGTTGAACCTTCTCCGGCGCGGTCGAATAGCCGTCCTGCATGGCGAGGTCGATATCGGCGATACCCGGACCCGTATCGCGCATGATAATGGTGATACAGTTGTTTTCAATGGAGATATGGGCATCGCCGCCGCCGGCATGCACGACCATGTTCATTTCGGCTTCATACATGGCAACAGCGGTCTTTTTTATAATCTCCGGGGGAAGTCCGAGGCGTTTGAGGGTTTTCTTCATCTCCGATGATGCGTTTCCCGCAAGGGAAAAATCCTCACCGCTCACCGCATAATGGTATTCCATTACGGCTCCGGACTAGTCTATTTCCCGTACGCCGCCCTGGCAGACGCCGGCACCGTACAGCTTGCCGCAGGCAAGAAAGAGAGGGAGGCGGCTTTTCAGGAGAACAATACCGTTTTCCTTCGCCATATCGATCATGTCCTGGCTCGGGCTTTTTCCGCGGACAAAACAGATGGCTTCAATGTCCATGAGAATTGCCGTGCGGATAACCTGAATGTTGATGAGTCCGGTCAAAAGGAGGACGCGGTCCTTTACAAAGGCCATGACATCGCTCATGAGATCTGCGCCGCAGGCGGATATGATTTCCACATCGTCCCGGGCGGTTTCTTCCACGATCTGCGCTTCAAGTGCGGTAACTACTTCGCTGATTTTCATGGTGACAAGCATATCACGGGCAGCGGAAAAGCGCAAAGCAAAACGGCTGCTAGCTGAGTGTCGCGGTCCTGTTGACGAGGTAGAGGTCGACAATGGTGAGCGCGGTCATCGCTTCGATAACCGGAACGATCCGGGGGCACAGGCATACGTCGTGGCGACCATGTACCGATATGGTACAGTCGTTGCCGCTCGTGTCCACCGTTTTCTGTTCACGGCTGATCGACGAAACCGGTTTAACCGCGGCGCGGAATACCAGGTCGGCGCCGGTTGAAAGTCCGCCGAGTACACCGCCGGCATTATTGGTGAGAAACTCCGTTTTTCCGGTTTCAGGATTCCGGCGCATCGGGTCGTTATTCTCGCTTCCTGCCATCCGGGCCGCTTCGAAGCCCGCACCAAACTCGATACCCTTGATGGCGCCGATCGAGAGAACCGCCTGGGCAATGCTGGCGTCGAGCTTGTCGAATACCGGCTCGCCGAGTCCGGGAGGGAGCCCGGTAACCTGGCAGGAGATAATGCCTCCGGCGCTGTCTCCGGCGGCCTTGAGTTCGATAACCCGTTCCAGCATCTTCGCCGCGGCGTCTCCGTCGCAGGCGCGCATGGCATTGTTCTCTATCTCGGCTTCGTCGAACGTTTTGCAGACGATTCCCGCGGCTTCACTCGTCCAGGCACGCACGGTAATGCCGAGCCTGCCGAGAATCTGCCGGGCAATGGCGCCGGCGGCAACCCGTCCGATCGTTTCCCGTCCGGAGGAGCGCCCGCCGCCGCGGTAGTCGCGGATACCGTATTTTTCATAGAAGGGATAGTCGGCATGTCCGGGGCGGAACTTGGTTTTGATGTCGCCATAGTCGGATGAGATCTGGTCGGTATTGCGGACAATGATTGAAATGGGAGTACCCGTGGTTTTCCGTTCAAATACGCCGGAAAGAATCTCGCACTCGTCGGCTTCTTTTCGCGCGGTGGTGGCGGGATTCAGTTTGGGATCGCGTTCGGTCCCGTCGGAATCCGACGCGTGGGCGCCCGGTCGCCTCCGGTCCAGTTCTTTCTGGATCACCGCCTCGTCGAGATCAATGCCCGCCGGGCAGCCGTCTATGATGACACCGAGCGCACGTCCGTGGCTTTCACCGTATGTGGTAATCCTGAACCGGTTTCCGAAGGTATTTCCCGCCATGGTCACGTATCCTTTTCGCGTTTTTTACGAACGTCTTCCGCCTTGCGGCTTATCCGGTTCCAGACTGATGAAAGGCCCATGGCCTTCTTGGCTGCGTTGAGGGTCTGCCGGGCTTCTTCCCGCATGCGGAGCGTTCCCTCATAAATGACCTCGTCCACGAGACCATTGATGGACTCGTATTTTGCACGACGTTCCCGGATCGGATCAAGGAAGTTGTTGATGGCTTTTGCCAGTTTCTGCTTCACTTCCACATCGCCCACTGTACCGGCGCGGTAACGGGACTTGAGGTCTTCCACTTCTTCCTTGTCCGGGTTGAACGCGTCGTGGTAGATGAATACCGGATTTCCCTCGACCTTTCCGGGAACGTCCGCGCTGGTCCGGTTGGGGTCCGTAAACATGCCGTTAACCCGCTTGATGACCGATTTTTCATCGTCCGAAAGGAAGATCGCGTTGTTGAGGCTCTTGGACATCTTGGCCTGTCCGTCGGTACCCACGAGGGAACCGAAATCGCTCACCATGACATCCGGAACGGGGAAAATTTCCTCGTACATGTAATTGAACCGCTTGGCGATTTCCCTCGTCAGCTCGACATGGCTTTCATTGTCCTTACCTACCGGAACAAGATGTGAGCGGGGAAGGAGAATGTCGGCCGCCTGAAGTACCGGATAGGCCAAAAGCCCCATGGGCAGTTCCGAAAGATTCGCATTTTTGGCCATGTCCTTGATCGAAGGAATTCGCTGAAGGCGGGGCACGGTAACCAGATCGTTAAAAAAGAGATTCAGCTCGGTTACTTCGGGAACAGCGGACTGGAGGTAAATGGTAGATTTTGCCGGATCAATGCCGCAGGCGAGATAATCAAGCACCATCTGACGCACATTCTCGGTCAGTTCGGCAATATGCTCTTTTTCCGGTTTGGTGGTCAGGGTGTGCAGATCGGCAATGATGAAGAAACACTCGTATTCGTCCTGAAGACGGACCCGGTTGGAGATGGAGCCTACATAGTGCCCCAGATGAAGGCGGCCGGTAGGCCGGTCGCCGGTAAGTATTCGTTTTTTTGCGGTTGTTTCCATAGGGAGATACAGTATCACCGAACCCGCAAGGAGTTCAAGTTTACTGCTACGAAAATTGTTGAAAAATCCGTTAACAGATCCGGGATGTGTTTTCAACAATTTTGGTAGCAGGTTTCAACAATTTTGGTAGCAGTATAATTACTCCCATCCTATCCGCCGATACTAATCGTATGAAAAAACTCTTTTTTGCCCTGACAATCCTCTGTTCCCTGTATGCCCTTGCCGCGCAGGATCTGGCAATCGGTCCGGATGATATCGCCATTACCCAAAGCCCGAAAGGCGGTTACAATCTCTATATCCGGAAAAAACCGGGAATCGGTTCGGTCCTGCTCACCGAAACAACCAGAGATCCGGAACTGAAAGCTGACAATTACGCCTATCGTGCCCTCGAATACAATCCCGTAAACGGCGACGAGAAGCGTATGCTGGACGGGGAGTTCATTTCTCCGGAGAAAAAATTGTGGAGTCTCATTGATTCAACGCCTGTTGTCGAAAGTCCGGTCGGGGAAGCGTTTCATATCTGGATTCCCTACGTTATCGCGTATGGCTATGAATGGAGCCGGAACGGCGAAGTTCAGGTCCTGGACGGTACATATCTGAATATTCGTGCGTTTGAAAAGCCGTACGGCGACTATTCGGGCACGTTTGCGGACAACCCGTACCGTTTGCGGCTAACCCAAAAGCCGGTTCCCGCTCCGCCGCCGGACGATACGGTGTACATGGACGATACGGTCAAGTCATTTACTTCGCTTGCAGACGGATCTTCAGGAGCGGTCAAGTATGCACGGGGGCCCGAGGATATCGTGCCGCTCGTTCGGGAAATGCTCAATACGCCCACGGAGCGTACGCTCGATCTGGTTTTTGTTATCGATGCTACTGAAAGTATGGTCGACGATATTACTGAAGTGCGGGAAATGGTCATACCGGTTCTTGAGGAATTGCTTCCCCAATGGCCTACCTGGCGGGTGGCACTTGTTCTGTACAAGGATTACTACGAGGATTTTCTTGCGCGGGTTGCCGCTCCGTTTACGACCGATCTGGTGTTTTTCCGGAAGGCACTGAACAGTTTCCGGGTACAGGGCGGTCGTGATATTCCCGAGGCGGTGTATGAGGGGCTCCATGCGGCACTTTCCCTGGCATGGACTCCCGGTTCCGACCGGAAAATCATTCTTGTGGGAGACGCGCCCCCACACCCCAAACCGCGGGCAAAGATAAGCCGGGAAGGGGTGGAAGCCATGGCTGCGGAGAAGGGGGTACAGATGAATGTCATCATTCTCCCTCATGGAACTACGTACTGATAAAAAAAAGAACGCCGAAAAGGCGTTCTTTTTTTTATGTTATTCGGCGCTTTCCGGGCCGGATTCCGTCCGGTATTCTTCAGGAATCCTGGCAAGATCATTCCGTGCGAGTACAAGGTATTCAGGCGGAAGCCCCGCGCCGCCCGATGTTTCGTATCGGGCGATGATGGTATTCAACCGTTGTACCGCATCAGCGTAATCCTTTCTCTTTATTCTGATATGGGCAAGTTCAAATTCGGCGGAAGTGGCTGTCGCCGGATCGGCTCCGTATCGCTCCAGGATGAGATTGTAGTACACCTCGGCTGCTTTGTAGTTGCTTTCGTCAATGGATTCCTGTGCTTTCAGGTTCAGTTCCGCGACCGACAATCCGTCCGGAACCGATTCAGGATCGGGGACGGTCATGCAGGATACCGTGGCGAAAACAAGCAACGCCGAAAGGGATGTGAATAATGCTTTGTGCTTCATGAAGTCAGTCCTTGTCGTAAATTTCGTCCCGTATCGGGAGTGTCCTCCGCAGGTCGCTCAGGAATTCCTCCGAATCACCCATGGGCTCGTAGGATTCACAAAACGCTATGCTGCGCCGGGTAACTGTAAAGTACTTGTATTGTTTTTCTCCGCCAAGCTTTTTTTTCCATTTCCCCGCATCACAGCGTACACGGAGATAGAATTGTCCGCTGGTTTCCGCCGGGGCCGGAACCAGTTTGCAGTGAATGCAGTTGGCGCAGTATATTTTTGTGCCTGTCTGTGCTTCTTCCCCGTTTTCCAGGACCGGCGCGTCATAATTTTCTATTTCACTTCTACTGTTTGACATACGGTTCTCCCTTGTCGTGAACTATCATAGTAGCACGCGTGTATGCACTCGTCAATCTTGACGGTTGTTTTCGATATCTATGGTGATTTCAACCCGCCGGTTCAGCGCCCGCCCTTCATCTGTTGTGTTGGGGGCTACCGGCCGGGTTCCTCCGTATCCGGCAATGCGTAAACGTCCTGGGTCTATACCCCTGCGTGTCAATTCCTCTCCTATTTTCCGGGCCCGTTCTATCGACAGGTTCAACTCGCCGGCAGGTTTTCCCACGTTGGCGGTATGACCTTCTACGACAAAAGACGCGTTCTCTCCGGCAAGAAGAAGGGCATCCGCCACGATGTCGATGCGGCCGCGCTCGGATTCAAGTATTTGCGCGGTGTCGGCTACAAAGCGGATATCGTACATGGTGATTTTGAGCCCTTGCCAGGAGTCGCTGAAGTCCATGCGCTGTACGGGTGTCGCGGCCAGTTTTCGTTCAATGTCCCTGCGGACAACGTAGTAATTACGGTCTTTGACCGGACCGAGCCGGGTGTTTTCCAGGGCTTCGGGGTCGCAGAGAATTACGATTCGACCTTCTGCAAGCAGTGTACGGTTTTCCGGAATGGATACTATTTTCAGATAATCTTCACGGGAAATGACCGGATCTGTTCTGTACCGGCCGAATACGCCCCGTGCGGTAATTCTGAGCGGGTCGTTCCCGATACGGTTCCGGTAGCTTTGTTCATCGGTTGTTGTGGTGTAATGGACTAATCCGTGATCCCGTGCCGTCCGGGGGTCAACCATGTTTTTTTCATACACAAGGTCCATACCGGTATCCCATATCCGGGGAAAGAGGGCGGGGCGGATGGATTCTCTGGTGTATTCACCGTGCACCGGCAACCGGCCCCGTGCGTCGACAAGAATGCCGGTGAACGGCTTGGTTGGGGCTTCTGCCAGGGGAACCGGAACGGGCTGCGGTGCGGTATGGCGGATAAAGAGTCCGGCGATACCGGGAAGCGGGACGGTCCGTGTCATGGATATTCGGTCGAGCTCGCGTGAAAACCAGGGTGGAGCGCAGGTGCTTTCTTCAACGAGGGTATTCAGTTCTGAAAGGGGTACGGTCCCGTCTTCTATGTAATGTCCCAGCTGATGAAGGGAGTCTATTTGCAATGAAAAAAATGAATCCTTGAGCAGGGTAGGGGATTCCATTTGCAGTATCTGCAGTGCCGCGCTGCGTCCGGACGGAAGCTCTATGCCGGCCTGGCGGGTATCGAGTGATATGATGGAATGAATAAGCTGTTTTTCCCAGTTGGTTGTTGCGTCCACGGATAGCCCGTTCTCCTGGGTTACGGCGAGTGCCGTTGCCAGAACGAGTAACCATGCGCAAAACAATGTCTTTTTCAGCATCAGGGAGCTCCTCTCTATCAGAGTATCGGCACGCGGAGCTGTTTTCCCAACTTAAGGATCGAATTCACCTGAAGATTGTTTTTTTCGGCCAGAGTTTCCACCTGTATGCCGTGTGCGAGCGCGATTGACCAGAGGGTGTCACCCTGTTTGACCAGATAGGATCCCGAAAAATCGAGATTGTCGCGGTCTTTTTTACCGGTATAGGTTTTTACTTCTCGCAATGCCGGTATTACGAGTTTTTTTCCGAGCTGGAGGGTTTTCGGTGCAATGCCGGGATTGTATTCGAGGATCATGTCGACCGAGACGCCGTAATGGAGGGAGAGCGCGAAAAGGGTGTCTCCCGATTTTATGGTGTACAAATAGTATTCAAGAAGAATGCGACTCTTGTCCTCGAGGAGCGTTTGAACCGCATCAAGGCTTTCTGATGGAATCCGGAGCTTGTAGGGGATGCCGGGCGGGGTAATGGAATAATACAGGGCCGGGTTCAGCCCGGAAAGAAGCGATGCCGCAACACCGGTTTCCCGTGCGAGTACATTCATGTCGACAGGGCGGGATACGGCGATGGTTGTGAAGCTCTCCCCGGGAACGGTTTCTCCCCAGTCGATGCCGTACTCATCGCTTTGAGCGAGCAGGGCCGCTATCGCGAGAAATTTCGGTACGTACAGTACGGTTTCACGGCGGAAAAATCCCTGCCGGCATAATTCCCAGTAATCGGAAGTGCCCGCGCGTTTGACCGCCTTTTTGGTGGCGCCAAGGCCGCAGTTATAGGCGGCAAGGGCCAGCGGCCAGTCGCCGAGTTCACGGTAATTGTCCATGAGCTTTTGTATTGCCGCGGTTGTGGTTATCCAGGGATCGCGGCGTTCGTCAATCCATTCATTGATGCGGATATTGTAGCCGCCGATGCTGTTCCGCATGAATTGCCATACACCCACAGCGCCGGAGCGGGATACGGCCCGTGAGGTAAAACCCGATTCTATAACCGGCAGGTACACGAGCCAGGACGGGGCCCCGAGCCGTTCAAGTTCCGAAAAGATAAAGGCACGGTACTGAACAGAATTTTGCATGACCCGGGAAAGGTATTTGATGCCGTCGGCAGTGCTGTACTGGGTCAGGAACCGGGCATAGTCGCCGGTTTCAGGGTGGGAAAAATCCACTGCCGGGTAGTTGTGTGCCGGGGGGGCCGGTTTGTCCTCGGCGGGAGTGTCGCCGGATGGCGCGTCCGCCGGTGCCGGGGTGCTTTCATTGTCCGGCGCCCGGGCTTCTCCCGGCTGTCCCGGGTTACCCCACAGTGCGGACGAAAGCAGGAACACGGCTACGCAAAGCATGCCGAAGAGCCCGGATTTAGAGCTTTTCACCATAATATATCCCGGCCCATTCCCATCGGCCGTGAATGTCCGGATCCGCGGGAAAATTGACTTTTCTGAAATAGAGGTACCAGACACTTACGTACTGGTTCCAGCCACGGGTCCGCAAGTATGCTTCGTTCGGGTTGGACGAGGCGTCCAGTTCTTCGTCGTAGCGTATCCGGTTGCCGCCCATGAAGTCGCGCATACGGAAATCCGCCTCGGCGTTCACATCATTGGAGTCCTGTTTCCATGACATCGCGAAGAAACTCACTTTTGCGCGGTAGCGTTCCAAACTCCGGTGATCGTAGGTGTTTATGGCTTTCTTGATGCTCTGAACGAGTTCGTCCAGGGTTTCAAAGGTCCAGTCCTTTGAAGAACTGTTGTAGTCAACAAGACGTTTGGCATATTCGTACGAGTCGTGGATGCCGGGAATAACAATGCCGAACCGTCCATAGCCGAGAAACTGGGTATAGGTCTGAATCGCCAGCTCCCATTCTCCGAGCTTTTCGTACGATCGGGCCAGCATGAAGTAGGTGTATCCCAGGTCTACCTCATCGGAAAACCGGGTAATCATGTCGCTGTAGTATCGTACCAAAAGACCCGGCGAATCGGTTATGCGTATGAGATTCTGCAGGCTTACCAGATGTATGGACTGGCCGTGAAGTTGAAGGTCAGGGCATTTTTCGAGTATGCGCTTGAAATAGTACCCGGCCATTTCGGGGGCGTTGTCCTCAAGATAGGTGTGGGCGACCATGAGAAGCCAATAGGCGTTGTATGGATCTTCCGGCCGGAGCTCCACTTCATTGGTCAGGAAAAGTATGAGCGCTTCTTTGCGGTTTTCTGTGGCGAGATTGGTTGCGATGCGGTTCATGAGGGCAAACCGTTCTTCACGATTGTGCGGGCCGCTGTTGAGCAGTGTTATCAATTCTTTTTGTTCGTCCCGAAGCTCATTCATGCCTTCGAGAACGTAGGAGCCGGCACTCTGACTGCATGACATGATCAATGCGAGAAGCATGGAAAGAACTGGCAGGGAGCGATACATTTTTCCGGTCACGGCACCAATAGTATCATAGGGTCAGTTGTATTGGCAAGAAGGAACAAAGTAGGCTACAATCAAATTTCGGGGAGGTTAGTACTGCATGAAAGAGCGTTGGATCAACTTGCTGCTTAGATTTTCTGTCGTTTTTATTCCGCTCGTCATGGGATTTGTTGTAGTTTTGACTACTCTGTTCATGCTTGGAGATTTCAGGTTTTCCCCGTTTGCCGGCGCGGTATGTTCGCTTGTGTCCGGGGTGTTGTTCTGGTATCTCGGGATACTCATAAAAAACCGTGCGCGGTTCTTTTTCTCGGCAACTTTTTTATTTCTTACCGGAATACTACTGTTGCTTCTTGATATGCATATTGTTCAGCTCTCGGTCCGTGAAACCTGGCCGCTTCTCATGTTGTTTATCGGATCGGCTTTCACGGTGGCCGGCTATATGCATTACCGGAAGCCCCACGCGATGTACATTGTTCCATCGCTGGTTTTTTCCACGCTCGGGTTTGTGTTTCTCCTTTTTTCCACTGATATAATCGGCGTTCCGCTGCGGTCCGTCATGTTATGGTGGTTCCCGTTACTATTTATACCGTCACTGGTTTCTCTTCTTGTGTGGATTTTTCAGCGAAAGCGGGTAGACGGGTCCGGGAATGAGTAGTTTTTCCCTGAAAAAGGCCGTGTGCCCGGTCATCAGTGTACTCTTTCTCTTTGCCGCGTGTGCGACACCACCGGCGACACCGTCTTCGGAGCTTTCCGGTATGGGTGGAACCGCAGAACCGGCGGACGTGCGGGAAAACGCGCTTCCCGGAAGCGGCGGTACTCCGCTCGCGGTACCGGAGCGGGATCGCGGGGACAGCAAATCTCTGGATGGAACGGTTCTCCGGTATCTTCAGGGAGGATCTCCCGAATCAATCAGGCGTGCGGTTGAGCGCGTCAATGATGATTCACGGGGAATGACCGACCAGAACCGGGTTGCGCTGGCTGTCGCGGGGGAGATGATACGGATTCTGTACCCGCTGGAAGAAGTAACCTGGCCCATGCCGTCGGTTCCGGATTCGGATCCGTACATGAGCATAATAAAGACCGCCCGGATGGGGGCCTATGATTATACGGCGGAAAGCGGTGATTTCCTTTCGCTTGTCCTGCCGGCCCTGGTACTGTTTACCTCGCCGTCCCAGGAAGAGTTTTATGATGATGCAGTTACCGCCCTGCTGCGTGCGGCAAATATGAACAAAAAATCCGTATTGCCGCTCTGGTTCCTGGGTGTTATCGCCGGGCGGCGCGGAAACCACGCCGAGGCCGGCCGGTATTTCCGTGAAGCCTGGGAACTGGACGATTCCTGTTATCCCGCCGGTATCGCCCATGCCCGATCCCTTATCCGGCAGGGCAGGGGAAGAGATGCGCTCGGTATTGCCCGAACTCTTTCTGACCGGTATCCTTCCGCGCTCGATTTTGTACGGCTGAGCGCGGACGCCGCGTTCGCGCTTCAGGACTGGGATACCGCAGACGCATACATCCTGGAAGTTCTCAAGGCCGAACCCCGCAATACCGAGTATCTGTTGCTTCGCGCGCGGATTCTGGTTGAACGCCGCGAATATCTCAAGGCGAATTCATTGCTGGACGCGTTTGCCACCACAAACCGCACAAACAAGAATTATTTGCTGTTGCGCGCCCGGGTCGCCCGTGAGTGGAACCGGAATCCGGCGGCGGCAACGTCCTTTTTACAGGAGGCCGTCCGGTTGTATCCGGAGGACCAGGAAGTGCTTCTTTCAACCGCTGCTATCGGGTATCAGACTGGTGTTTCCATCAACGAGCGCAGCGCCCGTGATTTTGTTTCCATGGTACTTGCCCGGGATCCCGAAAACCGGCGGGCTCTCGCGCTTCTTCTGTCCGATTACATAGCCGCTTCCGAATGGACCAGCGCCGTAACGACCGGAGAACGTCTGGTCGCGCTGGATTCCTCGTCAGCATCCCGGGAACTCCTCGTCCGTTCGTATCTCGGCGCGGGGCAGGCTTCACGGGCAATTTCGATAGCGCGTTCCCTGTACCGGGAAAAGTCCCCGACAGATACCCTTACCGGATTGTACCTGCAGGCGCTGATTGCCACGGGTGATACTGCGACGGCCCGCGCCATCATTGACGAACGTATGCCGGTTGCATCGTCCGCGCTTAAAAGCACCCTATTATACTTTGAAAGCCGGATGATCGACGATCCGGACCGTCAGCTTTCGGTGCTTCGTTCGAGCCTGCTTGCCGATCCGAGAAACGGTGATGCCCTGTTCTCCATGTATCAGTGGTACTTTGACCGGGGTGATTACCGGAAAGCGCAATATTATCTCAAACAGGTCATTGCCCTCGAGCCCATGAACCGACGATACGGCGAACTGCTCGCAAACCTTGACGAATTACTTGCCCGATAAGAAATTTCCCCGTATACTCATGGGTACAGGCGCGATTTATCGCCCGTAAGGAGGATGCTGACATGAAGAAGTATGTATGCGATCTGTGCGGTTATGAGTATGACCCCGAAGTGGGAGATCCCGACAACGGAGTCAAGCCTGGAACCGCTTTTGAAGATTTGCCGGATGACTGGGTGTGCCCGGTATGCGGCGCAGGAAAAGAAGATTTCTCGGAACTTTAGTTCTGGTATGGAGGAATGACTCGGATGGTAACACGGGAAGAAGCTGTAGCATCAATTGGATTCGACGGTAATGCCGCTCTGGTGGACAAATCGATGAAAAAGAAATATTCCGCCATGAATACGGCAGATCTGGCCGGAGCGGGTTTTTTCCGTGCCGCGACGATATCAGCACTGTATTCCGACGATCCGTCGGAACTGGATCTGGTTGCAGATTCCTACAACCGGCTTTCCGGTTCGTCCTACGCCGCCGAGGCCATGCCGCGGCTTTTCGGTGTTGCGCGGGTTTCCGTGCAAAAAGTCGTTGTTCTCTAGGTCTTCCGCGCTCATCGGCAACAGGCGTCCCGGTTCACTCCGGGGCGCCTTTTTTTCACCTTGACGGCGTTTCCGTCTCTATGGTACTTTAACCGGAGACTAATCAATGTCCCAAGGAAGTATGTATATGAACAATCTGTTGTTTTTGCAGGCGGGAACCCAGGGGTCCGTCTTCATGCCGATTCTGACTTTCGGTCTTGTCTTTGTAATTTTTTACCTTTTTATCATCCGTCCGCAGAACAAGAAACAAAAAGAAACCGAACGGATGATTTCCGCGGTCAAGAAAGGCGACAAAGTCATTACCATCGGCGGTATCCACGGTGAAGTAACCTCCACCAAGGAACAGACCGTTATTGTCAAAGTTGACGATTCCTGCAAGATCGAGTTCAGCCGGACCGGAATTGCAAGTGTAATCAAGGACGAAAAAGAAGACCGTTTTTCCCGCAAGGGCAAAAAAGCCGATTCGGACGAAACCGAAACCAAATAAATAAAAAAATGTCTGCATGAGAAAAACGCCACTCCAGCAGGAGGGCGTTTTTCCGTGAAACATCTGGAGTAGAACTATGAGCAAACGAAGCCGGTTGATACTCATTCTGGTGGTCCTCGCAGTGTGCTTTGCGTTCCTGTGGCCCACCGTTAAATGGTATTACCTTACCCCGCCGGAAGACCAGGCGCTTGCGCTCGGATCCCGCGAACGAATCAAGGATTATGCACGGAATATGGCCGTGGCCGATTTACGCGAGCTGAAGGAAGCGGCCAAAGCCGATTCCTCCGATCCTGTCGCAGCCAAGTACGACGTGCTGGTGGCCGAGGCAAAAAAAAGCTACCGTATAATGAAAAAGGATGTTCCGGAAACATGGACCGCGCGTCCGCTTGTTGCCAGTTTTTCCTCGGAGATGGAAGTCCTTCTCCTGCTGGAAAACCGGTATCGGGAGCATATCCTGAAGATCAAGAATACCCAGGCTAACGCGGTTAAACTCGGTCTCGATCTTTCCGGCGGTATGAGCATCATCATCAAGGCGGACCTTGACCGCGCGGCGGAAAGCCAGAAGGATTCCATCAGCGACATGGGCGCGTTCCGCGCCGAAGCCATGGCCCAGGCGCTCGAGATTATCAACAGCCGTATCGACCGTTTCGGTCTTTCCGAGCCGGTAATCCGCCAGCAGGGTGAAGACCGGATTTATATCGAAATTCCCGGTACCGCCGATTCGGACCGCATCAACTCCATCATCATGGGACGGGGCATGCTTGCCTTCCACATGGTGGACGATGAGGCAACCCAGGCCTTTATTGATTACTATAACCGCAATCCCGCCTCCACCTTCGACGCGGAATACAATCTTCTCGATTCGTCCATCATTCCTCAGGATACACGCCTGCTCGGTTTGTACCGCAAGGATTCCTACGGTCTTGATGAACGTGCGGGATTCCTGGTAATCAAGAAGGACGTAGCCCTCGAGGGCCGGCACATCCAGAGCGCGGAAAGCCGCCGTGATGAAATGGGCCGCCCGGTTGTCAACTTCATTCTTGACGGTGAGGGAACGAAGATTTTCGCCGATCTTACCGCCAACAACGTGAACAAGCGGCTTGCCATCGTCAGCGATAACAAGATTCGTTCCAACGCGGTGATCAACGAGCCCATCCCCGGCGGATCCGTGCAGATTTCCGGATTCTCCGCCGAAGAGGCGGAAAACCTCCGTGCCGTTCTCCGTACCGCATGGCTCAATGTTCCGCTGGAGCTGGAAAACCAGCAGATTATCGGCGCGAGCATGGGCGAAGAAGCGATCAACCAGGGTATGTGGGCGCTTGCCTGCGGTCTGGCCGCGGTGCTCCTGTTTCTGCTCCTGTATTATCAGGGAGCGGGAATCAACGCGCTTGTCGCGCAGGTCCTCAACCTGTACATCCTGTTCAGCGTTCTTTCGGCGCTCAATCTCACCCTTACCCTGCCGAGTATCGCCGGTATGATCCTTACGATCGGTATGGCGGTTGACGCGAACGTTGTTATTTTCGAGCGTATCAAGGACGAACTGCGTCTGAAAAAGGGCCGCCAGGCCGCCATTGCCTCCGGATTCGATCATGCGTTCTGGGCGATCATGGACGCGAACATCACCACGTTTATCGCGGCGGTATTCCTTTCGCAGCTTGGGTCCGGACCCATCCGGGGCTTTGCCTACAGCCTTGCGATCGGCGTCGTTTCGTCGGTCTTTACCGCCCTGTTTGTTTCACGGCTCATTTTTGACTTTGGAACCGACGTGCTCAAGTCGAAGAAGCTGCTCATCAGCTGGAGGATCAAGTAATGAAGAAGGCGATAAAGTTCAGCAGAATATTCCTTCCGTTGTCTCTTGCGAGCATCGCGGTCATCGTGAGCGGTATTTTCGGATTGCAGACGGTAGGTATCAATCTCGGTATCGACTTCCAGGCCGGTTTTATCGGGAAGGTGCGTATCGCGCCTCCCGCGCTTGAAATGACCTATTCGGGAAGCAAGACCATTACCGTGGACCAGTCGGCAACAGCGGTGAGCCTTGTTATAACCGGAATCGGTTCGGACAACGAAACCGTCCGCTATCCCTATACGGAGTATGCGGTTGTGGGCGACTTTGAACGCGCGGTTTCTTCCATTCCGGGAATCACCGTGAGCGTATCGGCTCCCGCTTCCTATCCGCTGTCAAAGCTCTTTACGGATTTCGGATCCAGTGCCCGCCTTTCAACTCGGCCGTTCCGGTTTCACTACATTCCCGAAGGTTCCGCGGCCATAGACTCGGATGACATTCGCGAAGCAATTTCGCGGTTCCCCTCTGCGGCGGTTCAGGTCCTCGGAAACCCCGAAAACCGGGCGTTCCAGATCCGCCTCCGCGATGACGGTACGGACCCGAACGCGAGCGCGACTCTGCGTGAAGGTCTTTCCGACGCCCTCAGCGATGCGTTTGGCAAGGACAACATTGCGCTCATCGGTACCGACTTCGTGGGATCCCGGTTTTCGAAGACCTTGGCTTCCCAGGCTGTCTGGCTGGTGCTCGGTACCCTGTTGCTCATCATGGCCTACGCGACCATCCGGTTCCGCTGGGATTTTGCGATCGGCGCGGTGCTCGCCATCATGCACGATTCGCTTATCATGGTAGCCTTCATTGTGTTCACCCGGATGGAGTTCAACTCCATTACCATCGCGGCGATCCTGACCATTATCGGATACTCCATAAACGATACGGTTGTTGTGTTCGACCGCATCCGCGAAAACATGAAGCTTCATCCCGAGCTGAGTATTGTGGAACATCTCGATCTGTCCCAAACCGAGGTTCTGAGCAGAACGATCATTACCACGGTAACCACCATGCTCGCGGTGTTGTCGCTGTTTGTTTTTACCACGGGGGACATGAAGGATTTTGCGCTCGCGCTTCTTGTTGGTATGGTCAGCGGCGTCTATTCAACGATCTTCATCGCCGGTGCCTTTATCAGCTTTGTAAGCCGTTTCCGCAAGGACGGCGGCCGCATTCGCGAAAAAGTGGTTGCGCCCAAGGCTTCTGACGGCGCCCTGGTATAAGACTGCATTTCAATTCGTAATAAACCCCCGGGTCTCCCGGGGGTTTTCTTTTCCTCCCCAACTCCGGTAGAATACCGCTCATGGCACGAGAATGCAGAATACTCCGGGCGGAGATCATGGGTTACTGTATGGGCGTCCGCCGTGCGGTTGAAGCAACCGAGCAGGCGCTCCTGGACAGTCCCGTTCGCCCTGTCTATACCTACGGACCCCTCATTCATAATCCCCAGGCGCTCGAACGGCTTGGCCGGTCAGGAGTAGTCATAATCGGAAACGGTTATGCGCCGCTTCCCCCGGATTTCGGGGGTGCGACCGTCATAATCCGCGCGCACGGCATCCCGCCCGCCGAGCAAGCCGAACTGGAACAGCGCAACGCGGTCCTCGTGGATGCTACCTGTCCGCGGGTACTTTCAAGTCAAAAACGCGCGCGTCTCTGGCACGAAAAGGGCTACACCGTATACCTTGCCGGAGACCGGGATCACGGCGAGATAACCGGAATAGAAGGGTATGCACCGGGGTGCATTGTTCTCGAGAACCGTTGCGATGCCGAAAAGCTTTCCTCGTTTCCGGAACACGCGGTACTGATCAGCCAGACAACAATCAAGCAAAGCGAGTACGACAGCATCGCCGGCTTCCTCGCGGAAAAGATCCGCGATCTCGTGGTTCTGAACACGATTTGCCCCGCAACCCTTGAACGCCAAAAGGCGCTGGAAAGCATGGCAGAACATGTTGACGGGATTATCGTTATCGGCGGGAAGAACTCGGCGAATACCCGGCGTCTGGCGGCAACGGCCGCGAGGCTTTGCGCTTTTTCATGGCATATTGAAACACCGGATGAAATTCCGCCGGAAGCCTATGCCCTCCAGCGGGTTGGTATCACGGCCGGGGCTTCCACGCCCGACGAGATAATCAACGCGGTTGAACAAGCGCTACAAAAAGGATACAGTTGCACGGAAATCCGGCAATAATCAGATACTGCGAGGTTTAGGCTATACATGAAGGCAATTGAACTTGAGAAGGTGTACAACCCGAAAGATTTTGAGGACCGCGTGTACGCGGCCTGGGAAAACGGCGGCTGTTTCCGGCCTGTGGATAAAAACGCGGACAAACCCTTTGTTGTCGTAATACCGCCCCCCAACGTTACCGGAGTCCTTCACATGGGACACGGTCTGAACAATTCCCTGCAGGATATCGTGGTCCGGTACCACCGCATGCGCGGAGAGCCCACACTCTGGGTTCCCGGAACCGATCATGCCGGAATCGCCACCCAGAATGTCGTGGAGCGCCGTCTCAAGAAAGACGGAAAGAGCCGCCATGATCTGGGTCGCGAGAAATTTATCGAAGAAACCTGGAAGGTGAAAAATGAGCACCATTCCATTATAACCAATCAGCTCAAGAAGATCGGCGCGAGTGTTGACTGGAGCCGTGAGCGGTTCACGCTCGATGACGGTCTTTCCCGCGCGGTACGCGAAGTGTTCGTAACCCTTTACGAGCGGGATCTTATTTACCGTGGCAACTACCTCGTCAACTGGTGTACCTCCTGCGGAACAGCCCTGTCGGACGACGAGGTTGAACACGAGGACACCAACGGCGCCATGTATCATATCTGGTACGAACTGGAAGACGGCTGTGCCATGCCGGACGGTTCAACCCGGATGGAGATCGCTACCACCCGGCCGGAAACTCTCCTGGGTGATACCGCCGTTGCCGTACATCCCGAAGATCCCCGCTATACGGAGCTTGTGGGGAAAACAGTCAAACTGCCGCTTACCGGACGGAACATTCCCGTCATCGCGGATACCTATGTTGATCGGGAATTCGGTACCGGTGTAGTCAAGATTACTCCCGCGCATGATCCCAACGACTGGGAAGTGTCAAAACGGCATAATCTCGAAGTTATCAACATCCTCAATCCTGACGGAACACTCAATGACGCGGTTCCCGAAAAGTACCGCGGGCTTTCCGTCCAGGCAGGGCGAAAACAGGTGCTCGCCGATCTCGAGGAGCAGGGTCTTTTCAAGGAAAAAAAGAATATAACCCACGCGGTCGGCAAGTGCTACCGCTGTAATACGGTCGTTGAGCCCTATCTTTCCGACCAGTGGTTTGTCAAAATGCGCCCCCTCGCGGACAAGGCGCTCGATGCCTGGAAAAAAGGCGATATCCAGTTCTATCCCCGCAAGTGGGAGAATACCTATGCTCGCTGGATGGAAAGCATCCGCGACTGGTGCATTTCCCGTCAGCTCTGGTGGGGACACCGCATTCCGGTGTGGTACTGCGATTCCTGCGGCAAGATGATCGTGTCCCGCGAGGATCCGTCTGCCTGTTCCGAATGCGGCAGTACCAAGCTCCGTCAGGACCCTGACGTGCTCGATACCTGGTTTTCAAGCTGGCTCTGGCCCTTTTCCACGCTCGGCTGGCCGGAGAAGACACCGGATCTCGCCGCGTTTTACCCCACGACGGCGCTCGTTACCGCGTACGACATCATTTTCTTCTGGGTATCCCGCATGATCATGGCCGGACTCGAATTTACCGGTCAGGTTCCCTTCCGGGATATCTATATTCACGGGCTGGTTCGCGACAAGAAGGGTCGCAAGATGTCCAAGTCGCTCGGGAACGGCATTGATCCGCTCGAGATTGTCGACGAATACGGCGCGGACGCCCTCAAATTTACACTTGCCTTCATGTGTGCGGCCGGACAGGACATCCTGATAGACAACGAGTCCTTCAAACTCGGCAGCCGCTTCGCGAACAAGATATGGAACGCATCGCGCTACATCCTGGGAAACCTTGAGGGTCGCGAACTGGTCTCCGTGACCCGCAACGACCATACCGAGCTCGATCGCTGGATTTTTCACCGGCTCGACGGTGCTGCGGAACAGGTTCGCTCCGCCCTGGAATCCTACCGCTACAACGACGCGGCTCAGAGCGCGTATGAGTTCTTCTGGAACGACTTCTGCGACTGGTATGTGGAAGCGACCAAGCTATCCTTCCGCCACGGCGATGACGCGGAAAAGAACCGCGCGGTGAGCGTGCTTCTGTCCGTCCTTGAGCAGTCCCTGCGGCTGCTCCATCCGCTGCTCCCCTTCGTAACGGAAGAAATTTACCGTTTCCTTCCGGACGGGGTACGGACCGCGCCGCTCGTCATATCGGCGGCCTATCCGGAACCGGATGCGGGAAACCGCGATGACAACGCCGAAGCACGCTTCGCTGCGCTCCAGGACCTGGTACGTGCGATCCGCGCGCTTCGTATTGAATGCGGCATAGACCCCGCGCTCAAGATCCGCATCGCGGTGTATGTGGAAAAAGGAAGCAACGCCGAAGCGGCCAGAGAAAAAACGGACATCATCGAACTTCTTGCCGGAATTTCCCGGGTTGATTTTCTTGTCTCGGCTGCCGATAAACCGAGAGGGGCTATCGGAACGGTTGGAACCGGTTTTGAAGCCTTTGTGATTCCGGGAGATGACCTTGATCCCGCCCAGCTCGTAGCCCGGTTTGAAAAAGAACTGGAAAAACAGAAGCAGGCGAAGGAAAAGCTCGAGGCAAAGCTTTCCAACGGAAAGTTTGTTGAAAACGCTCCGGACGATGTTGTGGCCGCCGAGCGGGAAAAACTGGCTGAAGTTGAACGGCGAATCGTTAAACTTGAAGGCTATACAGGAGACTTGCGCTAAGGAATGAATACCCAGGACATGCTCGTTCTGAAAGGAATATATCTCGCGCCCTACATGCAGCTCGCGACTGCGCTGATCGGCAAGGAACGTCATGCCGGGGGCAACATGTTCCGTCATCAGATCGACACCATGGGTACCCTCATAGACTACGGGTATATCGACAGTGTGCTCCTCAAGGCGGCCGTTATTCACGACGTCCTTGAGGATATTCCCGACTTCAATCGCAACCAGATCCTGGAAATTGACTCCGAGTCCGGCCAGGTGTACGACCTCGTCATGGAAGTAACAAAACTTGAGGGACAGAGCAAGCCCGATTACCTCAAGCGCATCATCCAGAAAGGCTCCCACAAGGCCAAAGTACTCAAATGCGCCGACCGGATCAGCAACATGATATCCCTCGGATTTGTCACCGACCCGAACTTTATTGAACGCTACTGCGACGAAACCGAACTCTACATTTTCCCCATAGCGCTCGAAGTCAATTTCGACATGTACCAGGAACTCATACAGCTCGTCATTTCGCGCCGTCAGTATCTTGAAGATGCCGGTTTTCTCTGCCGACGGATTGAACCGCAGGAAAGCTGAATAATTGCAGGAATATGTAGGCTAACCGCACTCTCCGCGCTTCACCTATTGACCTTGAAGCCCGCGTTGACTATAGTATAGGTAACATTTTATAGATTAGGAGAACCTCATGATCAAAGTAGGTATTAATGGTTTTGGCCGTATTGGCCGTATGGTATTCCGCGCAGCGGTTGCCAACTTCAGCAGCGACATCCAGATTGTTGGCATCAACGATCTTCTCGATCCCGCGTATCTCGTGTACATGCTCAAGTATGACTCCGTTCACGGACGCTTCAAGGGCGATGTAAAACTCGACGGCAACTTCATGGTTGTTAACGGAAACAAGATCCGCATCACTGCAGAACGCGATCCCGAAAATTTGAAGTGGAACGAAGTGGGTGCTGACGTTGTTGTTGAATCCACCGGATTCTTCCTCACCGACGAAACTGCCCGCAAGCACATTACTGCCGGTGCCAAGAAAGTAATCCTTTCCGCTCCTTCCAAGGATGCAACTCCCATGTTCGTATACGGCGTAAACGACAAGGAATACAAGGGTCAGGACATCATCTCCAACGCAAGCTGCACCACCAACTGTCTTGCTCCTGTTGCCAAGGTTCTCAACGACAAGTTCGGAATCGTCAAGGGACTCATGACCACCATCCACGCTGCAACTGCAACCCAGAAGACTGTTGACGGACCTTCCGCCAAGGACTGGCGGGGCGGCCGCGGTATTCTCGAAAACATCATTCCGTCTTCCACCGGTGCCGCAAAGGCTGTTGGAAAGGTTCTTCCCGTTCTTAACGGAAAGCTCACCGGTATGGCATTCCGTGTACCCACCTCCGATGTTTCCGTTGTTGACCTTACCGTCATGCTCGACAAGGGCGCTTCCATGGACGACATCAAGAAGGCCATGAAGGACGCGTCAGAAGGCGACCTCAAGGGAATCCTCGGCTATACCGAAGACGATGTGGTTTCAACCGACTTCCGTGGTGAAAGCTGTACTTCCGTATTCGATGCCAAGGCCGGTATCTCCCTCGATGACAATTTCGCCAAGATTGTTGCCTGGTATGACAACGAATGGGGATATTCCAACAAGGTTCTCGAAATGGCCAAGGTCATTGCGAAGTAAGACACCTCACTCGTGAGAAAAGACCATCCGCTAGCCGGATGGTCTTTTTTTTGCTATAGTGGAAAAAATGAAAAAGAGGAGTCTTGCATGTCTGATATTGTTGTTGGTGTAATCGGTTTTGGAACGGTGGGAAAGGGTGTCGTGAAGATTCTCCTGAATGACCGTGAAATTCTCGAGCAGCGCACCGGATGCCGGGTGGAACTCAAACGCATCGTGGACCTTGATACCACTACTGACCGGGGAATAACACTTCCCGCCGGAATGCTCACCGATGACATTGCCGCAATTCTTGAAGACTCTGAAATAAATACCGTTGTTGAAGTAATCGGCGGTGAAAACCCGGCACGCAGCTTTATTGAAAAGGCACTCGAAGCCGGAAAGAATGTAGTTACCTCCAACAAGGAAGTAATCGCCAAGCACGGCAAGAGTTTTACCGATCTCGCGAAAAAAAACAATTGTACCATCCTCTATGAAGCGGCGGTGGGCGGCGGAATTCCCGTACTCCATGCGATCCGCAATTCCCTGTCGGCTAATCGTATCGAAAAGGTATTCGGTATCGTGAACGGGACGACCAACTTTATCCTTTCAAAGATGACGGAAACCGGCGCCGATTTCGGTGAAACCCTCAGGGAAGCGCAGGCGCTCGGCTACGCGGAGGCGGACCCCAAAAACGACGTGGAGGGCTATGACGCCGCCTACAAGCTTTCGATTCTTGCGTCGCTTGCGTTCCGTTGCTCGGTAAGCTTCAACGATATTTACCGCGAGGGCATTACCCGCATCTCGGCGGAGGATATCCGTTCCGCAGACCGGTTCGGCTACACCATCAAGATGCTTGCCATGGGTATCAATCACCCGGACGCCATCGAGCTCCGCGTGCATCCCGTCATGATAGAGAAAAACCATCCCCTTGCCACGGTTTCGGATGCCTTTAACGCGATTTATATCAAGGGCGAAAGCCTTGGTGAGTCCATGCTGTACGGCCGCGGGGCAGGGGAGCTTCCCACTGCTTCCGCCGTAGTAGGCGATGTGATGAACCTGGCGTTCCGGGGGGATACCGCATTCAGCCGGGATACCGAGTTCGCGCTGAACGAACGAAAGGTCATGTCCATCAATGAATGCTTCACCAGCTTCTTTATTCGCTGTGTGGTAGACGATGCGCCCGGTGTTCTCGCGAAGCTTTCGAACATTTTCGCGAACAACGAGGTGAGTATCCAGGCGATCCAGCAGATTGACGCCGAGGCCGGCAAGGCGACCATTACCATTGTAACGCATCGGGTAAATGAGGAAAAAATGCGCGCCGCGCTCAACGAGATTGAAGGTCTTCCCTGTGTGCAGGAAGTTGCCTCGGTTATCCGGGTTGGTCTCGGCGACGAACAACTGTGATTTGGTCACTTTACTTGTGTGCAATAATCCGCGAGATTTAACAGTATGACATACGACACAATAATCATTGGAAAAGGACCGGCGGGAATTTCCGCCGCGGTCTATCTCGTCCGGTCGGGGCATACGGTGCTCGTGCTCGGAAAAGACGCAGGAGCGCTCGAACGGGCGGAATCAATCGAAAACTACTACGGATTTCCCGAAACCCTGACCGGTGCAGAACTTGCCGCCCGGGGCGTAGCCCAGGCGGAACGGCTCGGCGCCGAAGTCCGGGCTGAAGAAGTGGTACATCTCGGCATGGAGGAGCTCTGGTCAGTCAAGACTGACAGCGGAAACCATACCGCAAAGACCGTACTCATTGCGACCGGTAAGGCGCGCGCCGCGCTCAAGGTACCCGGGTTTGAAGAATTCCGCGGACGGGGCATTAGTTTCTGCGTTACTTGCGACGGCTTCTTCTACCGGGGTAAAAAACTTGCCCTGCTTGGCGCAGGCGAATATGCCGCAAACGAATACGCCGAACTTGCCGCTTTTACGTCTGATCGTGTTGTGTTTACCAACGGCGCGGAGATAACCGGCCATTTCCCTGATGATACCCGTTTTGTCACCGAAAAAATAACCGCATTCTCCGGCGGGGACTCCGTTTCGTCCATTACCACGGAAGACGGAACTGAGCATCCGGTAGACGGCGTCTTCGCCGCGCTCGGAACCGCTGGAGCTGCGAGCTTTGCGGCAACCCTGGGGATGGAGCTCAACGGTACGGATATTGTGGTGAATGACGAGTTCATGACCAACATTCCCGGTGTCTTTGCTGCCGGCGACTGTACCGGAGGATTTTTGCAGATCGCGAAGGCAGTTTCCGACGGCACCCATGCGGCGAAAGGCATAAACAGCTGGATCAAGAAGAACGGGTAGCAGCTGCCACGGGGTACCTCCTATTTACATAACAGGTGTAAATTGCTATATTTTGGACGATTAACCACGCCTCGTTATTTATTTTCCCCAGGAGGAACAGTATATGATAAAGACAATCAAGGATGTTGACCTTTCAGGCAAGCGCATCATCATGCGTGTAGATTTCAATGTGCCCATGAAAGACGGAGTTGTACAGGATGATACCCGTATTACCGCGGCGCTTCCCTCCATCAAATATATACTCGAGCAAAAACCCCGCTCAATCGTGCTCATGAGCCATCTCGGCGATCCCGCCAAGGACCCCAAGAAGGCCAAAGAGAAAGCGGAAAAAGACGGCAAGGCGTTTGACATGGACGCGTTCATCGCCGGCAAGCACCGCATGAAACCCGTTGCCGAGTATCTTTCCGGCAAGCTCGGTCTTCCGGTTGCCTTTGCCGATTCCTGCATCGGACAGAAAGCCGCTGTTGACGCGCTTCCCGAGGGCGGCATCCTCATGCTCGAAAATACCCGTTTCCACAAGGAAGAAACTTCCAAAGACCTTGCTGAACAGGAAGTGCTCGCAAAAGAACTTGCAGCGTACGGCGATGTCTATGTAAATGACGCGTTCGGAACCGCGCACCGTGCCCATGCCTCTACCGCGACCATCGCGAAGTTCATGCAGGTCAAGGTCGGCGGCTTCCTCATGGAAAAAGAGGTTGCATATCTCGAACCCATGGTTACCAATCCTCCCAAGCCCATGACCGCCATCATCGGCGGCGCGAAGGTTTCCTCGAAGATCGCGGTGCTCGAAAGCTTGCTCAAGAACGCCTCCGCCCTCATCATCGGCGGCGGTATGGCCTACACCTTCCTCAAGGCCCAGGGGCACACCGTGGGAAAATCCCTCGTTGAAGACGACTTTATCGATACCGCAAAAAGCCTTCTTTCCGCCGCTTCGGCAAAGAATGTCAAGATTATCCTTCCGGTAGACCATGTTTGCGGCGACGGCTTCGCTCCCGACACACCGGTTACCAATGTAGATGCGCTGGACATCCCCGACGGCAAGATGGGTATGGATGTTGGTCCCAAGACCCGGGCTATTTACAAGGAAACCATTCTCGCATCGAAGTCCATCGTCTGGAACGGTCCGGTCGGGGTATTCGAGTTTGACGCATTCGCGAAGGGAACCGGCGATGTAGCCCATCTCGTAGCCGACGCGACTGCCGCAGGCGCGATGAGTGTTGTAGGCGGCGGTGATTCGGTCGCGGCGGTCAACAAGTTCAACCTTGCTTCGAAGATGAGTCATGTATCAACCGGCGGTGGCGCCTCGCTCGAGTTCCTCGAAGGAAAGACCCTTCCCGGAATCGCCGCGCTTGAATCAAAATAAGTACACCAAATCAGGAGACTATACGATGAGAAAGAACTTTATTGCAGGCAACTGGAAAATGCACAAGACCACCGGTGAAGCGGTCGCTCTTGCCAAGGACCTCGTTTCCGCCCTCGCCGGCGGACCCAACAAATACATGATCGCTCCTTCATTTACCGCGCTCGACGCCGTATCGAAGGTCGTTTCCGGAACCAATATTCTTCTCGGCGCACAGAACATGAGTACCGACGAGCAGGGCGCGCACACCGGCGAGGTGTCCGTCCTCCAGCTCAAGGACCTCGGCGTCCAGGTGGTCATTCTCGGTCACTCCGAGCGCCGCCACACCTACAGCGAAACCGACGACATGATCAACCGCAAGGTGAAGCTCGCGCTGAGCCACGGCCTTGAAGTAATCCTCTGCGTGGGAGAACTCCTGGAAGAACGCGAAGCCGGAAAAGCGGAAGCAGTGTGCGAAGAACAGACCCGCAAGGGCCTTGCCGGTGTTTCAGCTGATGATCTCAAGCGCGTAACCATCGCCTATGAACCCGTTTGGGCAATCGGAACGGGAAAAACCGCGACTCCCGAAGACGCGGATGCCATCCATGCCTTTATCCGTAAGGTTGTCGGCGATATGTACGGCGCGGACGCTGCTGCTGCCATGGTTATCCAGTACGGCGGTTCAATGAAAGCGGAGAACGCCGAAGCGCTTCTGGCCAAGGAAAACATTGACGGCGGTCTTATCGGCGGAGCCGCGCTCAAGGCTGATACATTCGCTCCCATCGCTCTGTGCAAGTAAGATCGTCTCTTGCATAACCGCGGGCATTTGGGTATAGTAAGGTCCGAAATATTACTTGGAGTTTCATATGGCAATAATTGGTGCGGTTTTACTGGTGTTCTTTGTGATTGTATGTGTCCTCATTGTTATTCTGGTATTGCTCCAGAATGAAGAGGGCGGCGGGCTTGGCGGTCTCTTCGGAGGCGGCAGCAACTCAGCGTTCGGATCACGTTCCGCCAGTGTGCTCACGAAGGCAACCTATGTTGTCGTTACCCTGTTTTTTATTACGGCCTTTCTTCTTGCCTTTATCCACAAGAGTCCGTCCGACAAGGGCCTTGAGGAAGCTGCACGCATAGAGCAGGCTGATACGGATTCTGAATGGTGGAACGATGATACTGCCGCCACAGAAACCGCTCCCGAAGCGTCAGCCGCGGAATAAGCGGAGTTTTTGATGGTATTGGCCAGCATTTTTTCTCCCTCCTTGATCAAGGTAGATCTGGAAAGTGAGGACAAGAACGAAGTTTTTGAAGAACTGGTAGAGGTATTCGTCGCGAATAACCCGCATGTATCCCGTTTGGATCTCCTGGACGCGATACGTGCACGGGAAGACAAGCAGTCGACCGGTATCATGCGGGGTATTGCCATCCCGCATGGCCAGCTCGACAGCATCTCCGGCGTAAAGGGTGTGATCGGTATATCCCGGAACGGAATCGAATACGATTCTCTGGACAGGGAACCGGTTCATCTGGTATTCATGCTTTTTTCATCCTGTTCTTCCTGTTCGTTTCATCTGGGTGTTCTGCACCGGGTTGCGACACTTCTCAAGGACCCCGCCTTCTTCCCGTCCATGCTTGAACAGCGGTCATCGGAAGGAGTATATTCAACAATCTGCAAGTATGAGGATGTGCTACTGTCAGCATTCGTATAAGTGATCCGGGACAAGTTTCCTGAAGCGGCGCTCCGGCCGTCATGACCGGCACCGAAACATGTGAGGTGACCCTGATGGAACAAGATGTTATTAGTCATTTGATTGACGTTGAACGCTCGGCGTTTGACCTGATGATGGATGCCCAAAACGAAGCCGATAAGCGCAAAACAGCGGCAAGAGAAGAGGCCGAGCAGAAATTCCGTTCGGCGTACGAAGCCATTGTCGCAGAACTGGAAACAGGATTGGACAAACAGAAGCGGGAATGCGACGCATCCCGTGATACGGAATATGCCGAACTGCAGGCCCGCCTTGAATCCATTGAACAGGACAGGGGCGCGTTTTCAGGATATCTTGATTCTCTCTTTCCCGGTGCCTGATTCATGGACCGATTCGCCGCCGATTCCTATGTATATGCAAAAGCAAGCGGTATTTATGCCCGTTCTTTCGTAGGAAAACGGACCCCGCGCCTGTTTGAGGCAAAACGCCTCCGTGATCTCTGGACAACACTCTTCAACGATGAAGTTCCCCTGGTTCCTGAAGGATTACTGACGCTGTATCTCGAACGGCGGGCGGAACAAAAAGCAGTCGACGAATTTATTACACTCCTTTCCTCGTATGACACACCGGATCCTTTATCGAAAGCCCTTCTTTCCTTCTACGACTACAACAATCTCAAGGCTGCGGTTACCGCCGTTATCACCGGAGAGAAAGATCCTCCGTTCATGGTGGACTTGAAGCAATTTTCAATTCTTGACCGGACAAAGTGGCCCGATATCGCTGAGATGACCAAAAACGGACCGCTCGCCTGGTTTAACCGTGTCCCAAAAAAAGCGGAACACCTCGCCTGGGAGAACCGGCTAGATCATGAGTATTACCGGTCCGTGTGGCGTGCTTTCCTCCAGCTTTCCGGCAAGGACCGGGCCGCGACGGAAAACCTTATCCGTGAAGAGATAATTCTGCAAAACATAGTCTGGGCGATGCGCCTCGTTTCGTATTACAATACCAGTGCGGACGAAATTGAATCAATGCTGGCCGGTCATGATGAACCGGAATCCACCCGTGAAATTCTTTGCGGGCCGGCCCTTTCCGTGCTTGACCGCGCGTTTGATTCCCATGCCGACTGGACCGGCTGGAAATACGGATGGTTGCTGAATCCCCATGAAGAGGGATTCCCCTGGACGCTTGATCCCCGCTGGGCGCAGTTAACCGCGGACAAGTACTTGTTCCGGACAGCAATGTCCCTGTTTCACCAAAATCCGTTCACCGTGGGTGTGCTGGTTTCGTTTCTCAAGATTAAACAGCTGGAGGACCAGATGATCCGTGTCGCCGCTGAGGGACTTCGTCTCGGGGCAAATGAAACCCAGTTGAATGAATATGTGAGGGATATCTTTAATGCTTAGAACATCGAAGATGAAGCTCGTGGAACTGATGATCCTCAAACAGGACATTGACCGTGTACTCGAGTATCTCGGCAAGAACGCCAATTTCCAGATTCAGAACGAGACTGATTTTTCCGGAGCTGACCACAATAATTCTTACAGCGAGATGGTAGCAAATCTTCAGGGGGTCCGTACGTACCTCGGTATTCCCGATGTTTTTGAGTATACCCCTGAAACAACACTCCCCACAGAAGACGATGATCGCTCGGCGCGGCAGATTCTGGCGGATGTGGAGGATCTGAGGGCTCGTGAGATGGAAGCCCTGGATCATAAAAAACGGGTAACCAACGCGTACGACGAGGCAATGGCTTTCGCGAACCTTAAAGTTGCCTACAGCGAATTTGAACATCTCACCTTTTTGTCGATGCGGTTCGGAAAGATTGATCCCCAGTACCTGGATGAGCTCAAATTCGCGGTCGGCGACCGCGGCGTAATCATTCCGCTCGGTGAGGACCATACGCGCATTCTCGCCGCCTCCTCCAAAAAAGGGCGGTTCGCGCTTGATACCGAACTGAAACGATACGGATTCATACCCCTCGATATCCCCACGGATTTCAAGGGAATTCCCGATGATGTCATTGAAGGGCTCAAGGCGCAGGTTGCCGAGTCAAATGACGAAGCGGTGCGGGTGATCGAAGACCGGACCCGGTTCGCGTCGATTCATAGGGCAGAAATCATCCGGCTCCTGTTAACCTTTTCTCTTGCCGCTGGAGTACAGGCGGTCCGGGAGTCCCTGGAATCAACCCAGCTGGTTTACCGCATTCTCGGCTGGATAGCCGCGGATGACAGTACCACCCTCATGCAGGATCTGGATAACTGTACCGAAGGACGGATTGCCATCCGGGTGTACGCACCCGAAGAAGTACCGTCCGTACAGGCCGGCAGGGAAAAAGTACCGGTCCGCTACCGGCACGGAAAGTTCGTAAAAAGTTTTGAACGCATGATTTTCAGTTACGGGGCGCCCCTGTACGGAACCATTGATCCTACCCCGGTGGTCGCCTTTTTCTTTACCCTGCTGTTCGGGATCATGTTCGGCGACGCCGGACAAGGACTGGTCTTTCTTCTCGTTGGCTTTCTTCTGATCAAGAAACTGATTCCTCCCCTGTACCAATGGAATCATTTCGGACCCATATTTGTCGCGATCGGCATATCGAGCACGATAATGGGTCTGCTAACGGGAGAGTTCTTTGCCAATTCAACCCTGCTTGCACCGTTCGGCCACTGGGTCACCGGTTTGTGGGGTGAGCCGCGTCACGCGATACTGGAAATGATGCCGAGCAAGGACTCCCTGGACAAACTGATATATTTCTTCGGGTTTACGCTCTGTATCGGATTCGTCATCAACTCGATAGGACTGATCATAAACATCATCAACCAGTTCTCGCTGGGACGGCCGGCAAAAGCCATCTTCAGTAAAACCGGATTGCTGGGCGCCTTCTTTTTCTGGTATTCCGTATTCATGATCGTCCGGATTCTGGTGTTCTCGATTCCCTTCGTCTGGATAGACGCAGTGGTGCTGGGAACAATCCTTCTGGGTCTTTTCTTTGCCGAGCCCTTCAGCCGGCTTGTGGAGGGACATCGGCCCATTCTTGAGAACGGGCTTTTTTCGGCCATGATCGAGGGTGTCGTTGAAGTTCTGGAAGTGGTTTCCACCAATATTTCGAACTCGGTCAGTTTTCTCCGTGTCGGAGCGTTCGCGCTTTCCCACGCGGTATTAAGTTTCATCATTTTCACCATGTCGGATCTGGTAGGCGGGTCGCTTTCCGCCGGAGGTCTGATAATCGGTATATTCGGCAATCTGGTCATCATTGTTCTGGAAGGGCTCATTGTTACCATTCAGGTAATACGTCTCCAGTACTATGAATTCTTTTCAAAGTTCTTTACTGAAACCGGGAGGGAATTTACGCCCTTCAGATTTACTTACAAGGAGAAATGACATGAATCGTAAATTGTTAATTGCTGCGGGATTCATAGCTGCAGGCGTGCTGGTTTTCGCCAATGAAGGTGCCGCTACACCGGAAGCCGCGGCCGCTACGTCTTCGGCTTTCAAGTACATTGCCGCCGCCATCGCCGTCGGTATTGCCTGTATCGCCGGAGGAATGGCTGTTGGACGCATCGGCGCCGCGGCCATGGGAGCCATGAGTGAAAACGCCGAACTGTCCGGAAAGGCGTTGCCCTTCGTCGGTCTTGCCGAAGGAATTTGTCTCTGGGGCTTTCTGGTCGCGCTTCTGATCATTCTCTTTTAACGCAGGGCTTGTTGTGAAGTACTGGATAATCGGGGAACGCGAGCTTGTGCTCGGCTTTTCTCTGGTTGGCGTCCCGGGTACGGTCGTCCGTAACCGGGAAGAAGCCCTCGACGCTTTTTACCGGGTAACCGGCCGTGGAAGCCTCCTTGCCGGTGGCGCACCGGTTGCCGAAGATCGTGCGAAGGTGCTGATCCTGACCGAGGAAGCGTCCGCCATGCTGGAAGAAGAAGTCCGCGAATGGCAGATGAGCGCCGAATATCCGCTCATTGTTGAAATACCCGGCCTGCATGGGCATCTGCCCGGGCGGAAAACCCTTACCGATTCCATTCGGGAAGCGATCGGTATACGTGTATAGAGAGATTTGATAATGGAAGAGCTACGTTCTACGGAAATACTTGACCGGGAAATACAGGATGACGCCCGGCGAAAAGCGGAAAAGATACTCAAAGACGGCGAGAAGGAAGCCGGCAGAATTCTTGACGACGTTTCCCTTCGTATCGAAACGATACGCGAAGAGAAACGCCGTGAATATGAACGCATGGCCGAATCCTATCGCGCGGACACCGGATCCGCCATTCCGCTGGAAAAACAGCGGCGGATTGTCTCGTTTGTTGATACCGCGGTCATGAACGCGCTTGCCGACTGGTTTGAAGGAATCAGTCACGAGCGGCGCCTTAAAATATATGCCGGAATGATCACAAAGTTCCGGTCAATTCTTGTGGACAAACCCGTAACGGTCCGCTTCATCGGCTATGATACGGCAAAGGTGGGAGAACTCCTGTGCGGCATTTTTGAATCAGACTCGCAGTGCTCGGTTCAGGAACTGTCCGCCGGGGAAGCGGCGAAGCTCGGTTTTTCCGACGGCGTCTATCTTGAAACGGCGGACCGGGCCATAGTATGCCGTGCGACACGCGAGGAGCTTTTTGCCGAACTCATGGACGGGTATCGTCAGGAACTCGCTCTGGCGCTCATGGGCGGGAGGTTGCCTGAATGAACGAAATTATACAGGGAACGGTAACCCGAATATCAGGCCCGATCGTATATGCCTCCGGACTTGAATCGTGCGGATTGTACGACGTGGTGTATGTGGGAAAATCCTCCCTGATCGGTGAGATTATCCGTCTTCGAGACGGCATCGCGACCATACAGGTCTATGAAGATGATACCGGTATGCGTATCGGTGAAACGGTTGAATGTCATCTCCGACCGCTTTCGGTTCGGCTGGGACCCGGACTCGTTGGGACCATCTACGACGGAATCCAGCGTCCCCTGAAGACACTTTTTGACTCGTCCGGGTCATTTCTCCTTCCCGGCGTCAGAAGCGTACCGCTTGATGAAACGAAAAAATGGCATTTTACCCCGGCAGCCGCCGGGCAGGATATACATACGGGTTTCGTACTTGGAACGGTCCGCGAAACCGAATCGGTAGTGCACAAGATCATGGTGCCCCCGACCATTCTCGGTACCAAGCTTGTCTGGATCGCACCGGAAGGCGACTATACCATAGACGAACCCATCGCGAAGACAGACCAAGACGAAACAATTTTCATGGCCCATTACTGGCCGGTGCGGAAACCCCGCCCATACCGTGAAAAGCTTTCCGTGTCCGAACCGCTCATTACCGGACAGCGGGTTATCGACGTGTTCTTCCCCCTTTCAAAGGGAGGCACCGCCGCGATTCCCGGCGGATTCGGCACCGGTAAAACAATGACCCAGCACGCGGTCGCCAAATGGTGCGACGCGGACATCATCGTGTATATCGGCTGCGGCGAACGCGGAAACGAAATGACGGACGTTCTATCCGAATTTCCCGAACTCATCGATCCCCGAACGGGACGGTCCCTCATGGAACGGACCATCCTCATTGCGAATACCTCGAACATGCCGGTCGCGGCGCGTGAAGTTTCCCTGTATTCCGGCATAACGCTCGCTGAATATTACCGCGACATGGGTATGGACGTCGCCATCATGGCCGACTCCACCAGCCGCTGGGCGGAAGCGCTGCGCGAGCTTTCAGGTCGCATGGAAGAAATGCCCGCGGAAGAAGGATTTCCCGCTTATTTGCCCACCCGGCTTGCCGAGTTTTATGAACGCGCCGGCCGCATCACCGCGCTCTGCGGAGATGGGGGATCGGTTTCCATTATCGGCGCGGTTTCTCCGCCCGGAGGCGACTTCTCCGAGCCGGTTACCCAGCATACCAAACGCTTTATCCGCTGTTTCTGGGCGCTTGACCGGGATCTCGCGAACGCGCGGCACTATCCGGCCATCGGCTGGATAGAATCCTATTCGGAATACGCCGATGAAATTCGCCCCTGGTGGGATCGGCTTGATCCGCGCTGGAACGATGTCCGCCTCAAGGCGCTTGATCTGCTCAAGCGGGAACAACGCCTTGAACAGATTGTCCGCCTCATCGGGCCGGACGCGCTGCCGGACACGGAGCGCATCATTCTGGTCGCCGCTGAAATGATCAAGAACGGGTTTTTGCAGCAAAGCGCCTTTGACGAGACCGACATGTTCTCCGTTCCGGAAAAACAAATCATGATTCTCGCCATCATCATGGAATTTTACCGGCGTGCCCGGAGCATTATCCGCAACGGTGCGCCCCTGGAAAAACTGGTGAATCTTCCCTGCCGGGAGGATATCGTCCGTATTAAAACCACCTATACCAACGAGGATCTTGCGGGAATTACCGGTGTGGAAACCCGCATGAACCAGCAGCTTGATGAACTGGAACGGTTGTACCGGAAGGCGGAACTTGTATGAGAGGTGTTGAATACCGGGGCGTCGAATCGGTTGACGGTCCCATTGTCATAGTCAAGAGACGGGAAAACGTGTCGTACGGAGAGATCGTGTCCGTACGCGACATCCGGGGAGCGGTACGTACCGGCCGGGTTATCGATGTGTCCGACGACGTCTGTGTCGTACAGGTCTTCGGTTCAACTTCGGGGCTTTCGCTTGATGAAACGACTGTTGAATTCCTTGAAACTCCGATGGAGCTTCGGGTCTCCGAAGGACTCATGGGCCGCATTTTCAACGGCCTCGGAAAGCCGATAGACGGGTATCCCGAACTCTACTCGTCGAAAATGATCAATGTAAACGGGTATCCCATCAATCCCTATGCGCGTATTTATCCCCGGGATTTTATCCAGACCGGCATATCGGCCATAGACGGCATGAATACCCTCATTCGCGGACAAAAGCTTCCGGTGTTCTCAGGGAACGGTCTGCCCCATAACCGGCTTACCGCCCAGATTATCCGTCAGGCGAAAATTCTTTCGGCCGACGAGAGTTTCGTGATGGTTTTTGCCGGCATGGGTATCAAATACGACGTTGCACGTTTTTTCATCGACAACTTCGAAAAATCGGGGGTACTCTCCCGTGTAGCCATGTTCCTGTCCCTCGCGGACGCGCCGTCCATCGAGCGCATCATAACGCCGCGCTGCGCCCTGACCGCGGCTGAATACCTCGCGTACGAAAAGAACATGCATGTACTCGTGGTGCTTACGGACATGACCAACTACTGCGAGGCGCTGCGCGAAATCTCGACCACCCGCGGGGAAGTACCCGGACGGAAAGGGTATCCCGGCTATCTGTATTCCGATCTTGCCGAGCTCTATGAGCGGGCGGGGCGCATAAAGGGTTCTGAGGGGTCCATTACCCAGATTCCCATACTTACCATGCCCAACGACGACATCAGTCACCCCATTCCGGACCTTACCGGTTATATTACCGAAGGCCAGATCGTGCTTGGCCGCGAGCTTTCGCAAAAAGGGGTGTATCCGCCGGTTGCCGGGCTTCCGAGCCTTTCCCGTCTCATGAAGGACGGTATCGGCGAGGGTATGACCCGGGAAGACCACAAGGATGTCTCGAGTCAGCTTTTTGCCGCGTATTCCAAGGTAAAGAACATCCGCAACCTCGCGTCGATCATCGGCGAGGAAGAGCTTTCGGACACGGATAAAATGTACCTCCGCTTCGGCGAACTGTTTGAACAACAGTTTCTTTCCCAGGGTGAGTTCGAGAACCGGAGCATTGGCGAGACCCTCGATATCGGTTGGTGGGTTCTTTCCTATCTGCCGCGGAACGAGCTGTACCGGATCAAGCCTGAATTCATCGAAAAATACATGCAGAACGCGGTTGATACCTACGGTTCGCGCGATCCCGCGCTGACAAAGAAGGCGGGTAGTTAACCATGGCCCGGTTACCGGTAGCGCCTACAAAGTCGAATCTTCTCACCATGAAGGAACAGCTGTCCATTGCCCAGGATGGGTATGATCTGCTCGAACAAAAGCGCGAGATCCTGGTTATGGAGCTCATGCAGATGGTGGAAAAGGTCAAGCTTCTGGAAAACGACATTGAAAAACAGATTGACCGGGCGTATCCCTCGCTCAGGAACATGTTCATGACCGTTGGACGCAATCGTACGGAACGGGTGGCGAAAACGGTCAATTACGACTATGATATACGTGAAAAGCGGGTCATTCTTGCCGGTATGACCTTTTCAACGGTGTCGGTCGAGCTTCCACGGAGAAAGCTTGCCTGGTCCTATTTAAATTCGTTTGCAGATTGTGACAAAGTCATGATAGACTTTTTCGAGTTGCTTCGTCTGCTTACCGAGATGGCTTCCATCCGGACCATCGTCTGGCGGCTTGCGAAAGAAGTCAAAAAGACCCAGCGCCGGGTTAACGCCCTCGACAAACAGGTTATCCCGCAAACCCGTGAAACCAAGACATACATTGAAAGTATTCTTGAAGAACGGGAACGTGAGAGCATTTTCGTCCTGAAAGCGCTGAAGTCCAGGAGTGGGGGCTCCCGGAAATGATAAAACCACTGTTTCAAAACATACTGGTCATGGTTAATGGCACAGACGCCTCAATCAATGCGGTCCGCTATGCCGTTCTTATGGCAAAGCTCTACCGCTGCCGGGTCTACGCGACCTATGTGGTAGATACCGCAACCATCAAACAGCTAACGCTTAACCGTATCTTTATCGAGGAAGAAAGCCGTGAATATGAGCAGAGCCTCGAAGACAACGGGAAACGCTATCTTTCTTTTGTGGAAGAGATGGCCCAGGCCAAGGGAGTAAAGGTGGAAACCGAACTTCGGCGCGGGGCGATCTGGTCCGAAGTTGTGGCTTCGGCAGAAGAAAAAAAGATAGATGTTATTCTACTTGGCGGTCACGATAGTGAAAGCGGAGACGAGAAAGAGATCATTTCGGCTTCGTACCGTTCAATCATGCTGAACGCGCGCTGTTCGGTGCTCATCGTCAAAGAGCGTCTGATAGAACAGTTATTCAAACTTGCCTGATGCTACCGGGAGAAATATAATGCGAGTTGCGATTCTACATTTTCTTGACAACCCCACGAAAGCCGACGAAGCCGTTCTTGAGAACGTAAAAGAAGCTTCAGGTAAAAACGGGAATACAGTCACGGTTATCAATGCACTCAAGGACGCTTCTGCAAATACGTTGATGATGCACGAGTATATAGCGGTCATAATCCGGCCGGAAGGCGTTCTATCCGCGCGTGTTCCCGACGCGGTACAACGGTATTTCCGCGGAAGCGGATCCCTGTCCGGGAAAAAGGGCTGCGCCCTTGTACTCAAGTCGGGACTTCGTTCGGGGAAAACCTGCAGAAACCTCATGGAACTGCTAGAAGCCCAGGGGCTGTTGCTCGATTACTTTGACGTGATTTTCGATGCGGCGCATGCCCTGACCGCAGGTGCAATGGTAGGCTGAACCAACCGTGCAGAACTGTTACGAGATACTCGGCATACCGGCAACGGCATCCGCGGCCGAGGTAAAGCGTTCATACCGGCGCCGGGCAAAGGAATTGCATCCCGACATACCCGATACACTGCGGTCCTCCGCCGAACGCGCGGAACGCATGCGGGAACTTATCAAGGCGTATGAAACTCTGTCCGATCCGGAACGGCGAGCCGAATTCGATGCGCTGTACAGTGTATACCGTCGGTCCCGGGGTATGGATCGCCATGGAGGGTTTGACTACCGTTCATGGCTCATGGAACGGACAGACCAGGAAAGCCGGGCAAAGTTGATTTTCTTTGATCTGTTTCATGAACTGGAAGATGAAGCCGTACAGGAGTATCGAACCCGCCGCGGAGATTCCGGCGGGTTCGTCCTTTCCGCTCATTTTGCCCGGGAAGATTTCATGGACTGCGCCTTCGTTCTCGCGGAGGAACTCGTAATTCGTGAAGAGTACTATGAAGCGTTTTTATTGCTCGAGGAAGTAATAGCGTTTGAACGTGAACGGGCGTATTTCCGGCATTTTTTTCCTGAAGTACTGTCATTCGCGCGGGGTATCGTCCGGAATCATCTTGCCGGTACCCTGTCCGACGAGCTTGCGCTGGACTGTCTTGAATCCGCGCTGGAACTGGGGTTCGGAAAAAAGGATGACGCGGTTATCCTGAAACTTATGGCTCAATGTTATGAGCGGATCGGAGACATTCCGACCGCCCGTGTCTGTCTTGAAGAAGCGCTCCGGCGCGAACCGTTCCTTACGGGAACGAGGGATTTACGGCGCCGCCTCGGCTGTTGACCGTAACCCGGGGGAGGATTGATGATCAGAATTAAGAACGAAAAACAGATTGACGGTATACGCCGTTCCTGCAAGCTGCTTGCGCGGTTGTACCGTGAGCTCGTGCCCGGGGTCAAAGCCGGTATGACTACCTGGGATATTGACAAACTCTGTGTGGATTTCATTACGGCGCACGGGGGCACCCCCGCCTGGTATTCCCAGGATTTTCCCGGTGCTGCGTGTATTTCGGTTAATGATGAGGTAATTCATGGGATACCGTCAAAAAAACGTGTGATTCAGGAAGGTGATCTTGTGTCCCTGGATATCGGTATTGATCTTGACGGATATATCAGCGACTCAGCGGTAACGGTTCCGGTCGGGAAGATTTCTGAGCGGGAACGTCTGCTTGTTGATACTACAACCAGGGCTCTTGAAGCGGGAATCGCGGCATGCCGGAAGGGAAACCGTATCGGCGACATATCCCGTGCCGTATACGATGTCGCGACCGCGCAGGGTTTCGGTGTTGTCCATGAATACTGCGGACACGGGGTGGGGTTGAGTGTTCACGAAGATCCGCAGATTCCCAATGTGCCGGAACGCGGACCGAATCCCCGGATTGTGCCGGGAATGGTACTGGCCATTGAACCCATGATCAACATGGGAACCGGTGACATCGTTCTCCATGAGGACGGTTGGACCGTTCTCACCGCGGACGGCGAGGTTTCCTGTCACATGGAGCACACGGTCGCCGTATTTGAGGATCATACCGAAATTCTCACCATGCTCGGTCCTGAAGACGAGTAAAAAATTCGCATCAGATGTAACCCGATTACCCCCAAATGGTATTAGATTACTGAGAGACAGTAAAAACAGTTAGTACACGTATGCGGAGGTGTTATGAAACATACTAGTAGAAAAGCAGGAAAGCTGCTTCTCGTATCGGCAGCAGCCTTTTTTACCTTTGCGTTGGTTGTTCTCGCCTGCACCCGGATACCGGGTTCAGCCCAGACCGCTTTTGCAGACAGCCTTGAAGTGAAGCCCATACCCGAGGAAAGCATTTCCCTTCTTGAGGGGATGCAGCAGGCCAACCGGGCTGTCGCATCCGCCGTATTGCCCGCCGTGGTAACCCTGGATGTTGTTGAGACCAAGACCGTACCTTCTACGCCCCTTGAGGGCTTCCCCTGGTTCTTTTTCAGGGGTCCCGGGGATGAGGACGATAATGGTGAGAATGAAAAACCACGGCAGCGTGAGTATCGGGCGGAAGGACTCGGTTCCGGCGTGATTGTCCGGAAAACCGGCAACACCTACTACCTCTTTACCAACCAGCATGTTGTGGGCACCGCGAGCGAAATCAAGGTAAAGCTCTTTGATGAACGCGAGTTTACCGGAAAGCTGGTCGGAGGCGATGAACGGAAGGATATTGCGCTCGTTTCCTTTGAATCCGACGATGCGGATATCCCGGTTGCCGTTCTGGGCGACTCGGATACCGTGAGCACCGGAGACATTGTATTTGCCTTTGGAGCGCCGCTCGGGTACATGTCGTCGGTTACTCAGGGTATTGTCAGCGCGGTAGGCCGTTCAGGCGGACCGAACAATAACATCAACGACTTTATTCAGACTGACGCCGCGATCAACCGGGGTAACTCCGGCGGTCCGCTCGTAAATATCTACGGGGAAGTTGTCGGAATAAATTCCTGGATTGCCTCATCGACCGGCGGATCACAGGGGCTCGGGTTCTCGATTCCCGTAAATAATGTACGCAAATCAATTGACGATTTTATCAAAACGGGCAAGATCCGCTATGGATGGCTCGGTGTGTCACTCGTCTCGGCCAATCAGGAGTTGCTTGAAGAAATCGGTATTGATGAAACTCGCGGCGCTCTCGCGTCCCAGATATTTATCGGCTCTCCCGCGGAAAAGGGCGGCATGGTTCCGGGCGACTTTGTGGTATCGCTGAACGGCCGCGAAGTCCGGACCGTGGACCAGCTGGTTCGCGATGTTGGCGATCTTGAAAGCGGGGAAACCGCCGTATTTGAAGTTATTCGTCAGGGAAAGAAAAAGAAGATAACCGTGCGCATTGAAGAGCGCAAAGAAGGCCTTGTGGCCGATGCTTCAAAACTCTGGCCTGGATTCATTCCGATTCCCCTCACGGAAGATATCCTCAAGGAACTCAAACTTGATAATGATTTGAAAGGGGTTCTTGTACACGGTGTTCAGGCAAAAAGCCCTGCCGCGGTCATGGGGCTTCAGAACGGAGATGTTGTTACCGCGGTCAACGACAAAACGGTGAAAAATATCGGAGAGTTCTACCGGTACATCGCGGACAGTTCCGTGAAGGAAGTATGGTTCGATGTTCTCCGTGAAGGACAAACGGTTTCAACCATGCGCTACAAGAAGTAGCAACATAAGATTCAAACAGGGGCATTTGTCGCGGCGCGGCAAATGCCTTTTTTTGTTTTCTCTTGAGCAATCGTCAAAAAGCGGTTACAGTAAAGGGCACAAGAGGTTTACGTATGCACAAAGAATTCTTACCCTACGAAACTGTCCGCAACAACGCGCTCAAGATGGCCTACAAGATTTATAACGACGGCTTTGTGCCCGACGTCATTTATGTTTCCCTCCGGGGCGGGGCGTATCTTGCCAATGTTGTCAGCGAGTTTTTCAAGATTGTACGTCGGGATACCCATCCGGTACTCTATGCCGCCGTTGTCGCGCGGTCCTATTCGGATATTCGTCAACGAGACCGGGTTATGGTGGACGGGTGGACTTATTCTCCGGAACACCTTCGTCATGGAGACCGCATCCTGCTTATCGACGATATTTTTGATACCGGAAAGACCATCAATCATCTCGTTGAAATACTGCTGGAAAAAGGCATCCCCCGCAGGGATATCAAGGTTGCCGTCCACGACTACAAGTATTTTTCATTTCATGAGGAGCAGCTCCCCATTCAACCGGACTATTGGTGCAGAAAACACATCATTGATAAACCCGAGGATGACTGCTGGATTCATTACATGAGCCATGAACTGATCGGATTGAGCGAAAAAGAACTCGAGGAAAATTACTACCGTCAGGATCCCGAGCTTAAACCCATTCTTTCGCTGTTGAACGGGGTGTAATGAAACCGGGAAGGCATGTGATCGGAAGTGTAAAACCGGCTCTCACGGTACTTCTCCTGCTGGCGGGTTTCCTGCTTCATGCTGAACACGGGGTAACCGTGATTCCCGTTCCCGGCTCTTATGCGACTGATCAGTTGCTTTCCATACGAACCCCGCCTGACGCCCGTCTTACGGTGTACCTCGACGGGAAACGGCTCGACGATATCGCATCACCCCTGTTGCTCTACGCAGAATACGGTGAGCAGCGTTCCTACCGCATTCAGACAGAACTTCGCAGCCTCGATCCGGATTCGCCGCTTCTTGAATCCCGGGTTTTTGAATGGATAATTGACAAAAAACAGCCGGCTTCGCCGCGCTTTGTGCTTAACCGGGTCGACGGTGGCGCACAGGCAAGAATACGTTCAGACGAACCGGCGGTTATGCACTATGTGCTTTATCATCCGTATTACCAAGCGGTATCCCGGGGTTCCGTTTCCGATCGTGACTCTGTGTTTATTCCCGAGGACACGGTTATCTGCGCCTTCGCGGAAGACCGTGCCGGGAACCGGAGTCTACCGTCGTCGGCAACCGCAGAAAACGGCGTACATGCGGGGAAACCCTTTGTTATGGTGAATCCTGTTCCCGGTTCCTGGGCGAATCGTCAGACACTGCTGCTTGATACCCGGCCGGAAACGGAGATTCGGTATACAACCGATGGAAGCGATCCGCTTGTTTCGGGAAAGACCTATAACGGACCGGTACTTCTTGATGAATCGGGTCCGGTAACGCTCCGGGTAAGCGCCCGGGGAGCCGATGGCACGCCGTGGACCGAAACAGTCTTGTACACGGTTGCTGAACAAGCATCCGTCCTGGATCAGTCGATATCGCTTACCGATGGAGTATTCGAGGCCGGTCCATTTTATGAAGCAACCCTTCCCGAAGGATTTACCGCAACAATCGGAAATCCATGGAATTCCGGTCAGCCCCGCAAGAGTCTTCTTTTTACCGTTCCCGAGGGAGTTCGCCGCATGTATCCGGTTACCGTCCGCAGCGGTGCCGTTTTCTGGCGCTGGATTTGTGCCGTCGGAACTCCGCCGTCTGCCCTGCCGTCCGAAAAGACGGACGGAGAGAACCCCCTTCAACCGAAAGTCTCGATTCACGACTGGCATTTCTTTTCTGTATCCCATTCCGCACCGGTTTTTTATTCCCATGACGGATCTTCATGGACACAGTACACTGAGCCGGTTGTTCTTGACCGGAAGAAAGATGCCGTCATTCACTGGTATTCCCCGTCATGGGATGGCGGAAAGGTTCGCACCATTTCGCTTCCGGCAAAACCGCAGTTATCCGGACTTCCGGCCGGCGGCGTAACGGCGAATCCCGTTTTTCTTTCCGCCAGTGCGTCACCCTTTACGTTGTATTATTCAACCGGCGGGGATTTTCTTCCCGGACCGCCGGTATACGAGCATTCGCCTGTTCTCGCGAGCGGTCTGTTGCTGGAAACACCGCACGGCGCCTCCGAACCCTGTACTGTCCGTCTGGCTGCGTATCATGACGGTATCATGCACGGTGAACTTACTGCCCGGTTTACACTGGACCGAAAACCGCCCCGTGTTCCTTCTCTCGGAATTCCTGCAGATCTTTCATGGTCGCGTGAACCTTTGCCGCTTCGTGTGAGCGGTGAGGACATGGTACAGGTTTCCCTGGTTCCGGAGCAGTATGAACATACCGGATCAGCCTGGGTATTAACCGGTAATCCGGCGAAGTCAATTACCTATACGATACGGTCGTTTTCCGTTGACCGCGCCGGAAACCGCAGCCCGATAGTTGAACAAACAATGACTATTGACCGGAATGCGGTGTATGTCGATTCAGGGTACCGCGGTACGCTCCCTTCCGACGGGAGTCCTTCAGCGCCATTTACCGATCTTGATTCAGCGCTTGACCTTGTCGAGGGACCGGATCCCTGGCGTATACTGGTACGAGGCTCTGTTGCCCTGGAACGTCCGCACACGCTTCGTTCATCAGTTTCGCTTATAGGGACTAAAGCGGTACTTCAAGCCGGTCCGGCTGCGGTGCTTCGTTCGTATTCGAACAATCTTTCGCTGTCGGGAATCACTCTTGAACGGAACGGCCGTGTAATAGACCGGACTCAGCAGGTTTCGCCGGTTCCGCTCATGGAAGTAGCGAACGGAACGCTTTCCATTGACGAGTGTGCAATCCTTGATCGTACCGCAACAAACGCGCCGGTTATTCGCGTCGAGAATTCACATGCTACATTCAAATCCGTGAAAATACACACTGAATCGGTAGACTACGGAACCGCAGTGGATGTTCGAAACTCGAATTTCCATGTTCGGGATTGTCACATTGAATCCTCTGCGCGCATTGTATCCGCTGTCGCGGTAACGGGCGGTCGCGCGACGTTCATCAATTCGGATATTGTCGTATCCGCGGAACGAGCTGCGCGGGCGATTGAATGCTGGGGTTCACGGCTCGTGATTTCGGGACTTCGTCTGGTTCGATCGGGGACGACCGGTACCAATGCCGACACGGCGTTGTGGACGGACCGGAACACCGTTATTGTATCGGAAAAGGCATTTGACGTAACCGGATTCCGCTATCGGAAAAAGTCCGGAGAGCGCTGAAATGGCCGGTGACACTTGTCTCGTCTGCGGTCTCGATGAAGCCGGGCGGGGTCCCATGGCCGGACCGGTATGCGCTGCCGCTGTTATTCTACCGGCGGATTTTGATTTGTCCCTGCTTAATGACTCAAAAAAGCTTACAGAGACCAAGCGTGAACGCGCGATGCGGGAAATAATGCTGCATGCGTCTGCCTGGTGTATTGGTTGGGCATCCTCGGCAGAAATAGACCGGATAAACATCTTGCGCGCATCCCTTTTGGCAATGAAACGATCGTTCGACGGGCTATTTGACCGTCCGGCCGGACGGAGCGACTTGCGGGATAACCTTGATTCGCTCGAAGTTATTGTTGACGGGTTGTTCGTTCCGGATATAGCTCACGAGAATTGCCGTGCGCTTCCCAAGGCGGATTCAAGTGTGCCGGCGGTCATGGCCGCGTCCATACTGGCAAAAACCGCCCGGGACCGCATGATGAAGCGGTATTCATGGCTGTATCCCCAATACGGATATGAACGGCATAAAGGGTATGCCACCCGGGAACATATCGAAGCGCTCAAAAAAAACGGGCCTTCTCCCATACAGCGGAAATCATTCCGTCTCAAGGGCGAAGGCCAGGGTGAGCTGTTCTGAGAACGGCTACTTTTTCTTCGGAATGACCGTTACTCGGCGTCCGGGTTTCGGAGCCGGTCGTTCGGACACCGGAGCAGCCGCGCTCCTGCGAATAACTTTCTTCTTTCCTGCGTCTGTTGTCTTTTTCTGACGATTCTTCCGTGATTTTTCCATGAACTGCAAACTGCTTTCCAGTCCTGCGAGAAAGCGCTGCATGTCTTCTTCAAAAACGACTATGGCATGCCGGTCAAAGCCGGATCCGTCCGTACTCTTGCTTTCAACTACCTGGAGAAACGCATCTCCCATCCGGTTTTCTTTCACATTGAAAAAATAGGTCCGGTTGTCGAGTGTCACCTCGGTAGTAAATAATTCGCCTCGTATTCCCATCTATATCCATCCTTACGTGCAAGCAAGATACTACCGTATTTGGCCGTCTGCCTCAAGTACCATGCGGACCAGCCATTGTCGGAGTTTTTCTTCGTTATCCGGCGAACTTCCCGCTACATCCGCCATGATACGGAACACCGGTTCGGTTCCCGATCCCCGCATCCAGATGAAAGCTTCATCCGCGCCTGCGTCACGGGAAAAAAGGATTTTCAATCCGCCGGTTCCCGATACCGAGAAATCGTTCCCCGGTTCGGTGGTTTCGGTTCCGTTGTAGCTTACCGCCTTCCATTGCCAGGACGCTCCGTCCGCGGCAAGGGGGAAGGTTCCGGCTTCCCATTCGCGGAGAAACACGGAACGGAACCGTTTTTTCAACTCACCATGGGACTTGCTGGAAATTTTCAACTGTGCGAAGTCTTCAAAGACGCTGGTTGTGGTAAAGGCGGGAAGTGTGCGCCGGATATCGGTAAACGTGAAATTTTCCCGCCAGGCTTCCTCCTGACCGGACAGGCTGCACCAGAGGTGAAAGAGGCCCTTGCGGGTTCCGCTGTCACCGATGGTAAGAAGCTTGACGAGGGCGAATACCGTGTTCAGGGGATCGCGTACGGCTGCCGGATGGGTTATGTTTCCACCGTTGGATCCTTCTCCCAGGAACCGGACAATGGTACCGGTATCCCGGAGATTCCGTGCGAGGTTCACCACATTGGCTTCTCCGACTTCGGCCCGGGCGACACGGACGCCGAACGCACGTGCTATGGCGTCTATCCGCAGGGACGTGGGACCGTTTACCGCGATGGCGCAGGGAGGAGCAGCGGTTCCGCCGGGAACCGGGTCAATTTGCCCGGAATATACCAAAAATGAGAGCTCGGATATGGCCGAGAGGGCAAACACTTCCTGGGCTTCAAGAATTCGCGGTTCCTGTGTGTCTTCATCCCAGAACACGATGTTTCCCCGGTCACCGTCACAGTCCGGTACATACCCGAACAGGGTGTGGCGTTCCGCGCCGGAACCGCCGGTTCTGAGTTGACGCATACGTTCTGCGCAATATGAAAGGCTTTCACCTTCCGGTACGATTCGGTGGCGGATATCACCAGGGTTCTCGTTCATGACGCTCAGATGGAGACCGGCCTTTTCAATGAAGGAACGATCTATGGACACCGTACGGGCACTGCCGTTGAAGTCGGCGAGGATCGCAACAGGATTTCCCGAGTTTGAACGTTTTTCAAGTGCTGCGCGCATGTCGGAGAAAAAAGTATCAGAATTCGTTCCTCCGATAACCTCACGCGAAAAAGATTCGTATGCTGCAAGAGCTGATTTTTTTACCATCTGTTCCCGTTCGTATACCGAAGCGAGTGCTGCGGGATCGCAAGCGGAAAGCAGCGACGCGGCTTTCTGTACGGGATCGCCGCTGTTCATCCGGGCCCGGAAGGCCTCCGCCAGAACTGCCGCACGGTCGCGGTCAAAAACACCACCGTCCCGTGAACCGAATTTTACCCCGTTGTGGCCAATCGGGTTGTGGCTTGCGGAAATGTACGCGAAGGGTCCGGTGGTACGGGCAAAAGCCATAATCTCGGGCGCGGCAGCAATACCGGCATACAATACCGAAAGGCCGCGTGCGATCAGGATACGGCAAAAGATGTCGGCAATCTGTGCGCCGGTGGGCCGTGTATCTCGTCCAATCAGTACGTCCCGGCCGAACTCGGGATTATCAAGGATGAAGGACGCAAAGGTATCGGCCATGAGCGCGGCAATAACCGTGTTTGCTCCCCCGATTGCGCTGTTCCGGTCTTCCTCGTCGCCGCTCCCGGTGAAAATCTTTCTCCATCCGGAGGCTGAAAGAATGAGTGTGTCAAATTCCGCCGCCAGTTTACCGGGAGACGGAAGATTGTCCGAAAGGGGAGCTGTTGTTTTCAATTGAGACCTCCGGTCCGGCAGTGTAGCATAGAGAACGGTAATAATCAATTTTCCATTTCTTATCTTTCCGATTGGCATTACCGAGATTTTTTTGTATATTTGATTTGCATATCAGGAGCAGGAACGGGAGTTACCAAACGATGAACAAACGCATTTATCTTGACTACAACGCAACCACTCCGGTTGACAGCCGGGTACAGAATATATTCATTCGTGAATTGAACAATTTTGCCAACGCGTCCAGCATGCATGAGGACGGTCGTACCGTCGCGGCGGCACTGAATGAAGCGCGAAAACGGGTTGCGACACTTATTAACGTAGACGCTGAACAGATTCTATTCACTTCCGGTGGATCGGAATCGAACAATACCATTTTCAGAACCATGGCTTCACCGGCCATGGAAGCAACGACCTCACGGAAAGAGCGGTTCTCCGGGAGAAAGCGTATCCTGGTTTCCGCCATAGAACATCCCTGTGTTATGGAATCGGCAAAATATCTTGCCACGCTCGGTATGGATGTCCATTTCATACCGGTGGACGCAGACGGCCGTGTGGACGAGGATCGCTACCGGGAATTGCTCTTTGAAGGTGAAAAAACGGGACGCCGCGATCTCATGCCCCTGCTTGTATCGATAATGATGGCAAATAACGAGATTGGAACCATTCAGGATATTTCGCGTCTTTCCGCCCTTGCCCATGAAGCGGGCTCATTGTTTCATACCGATGCGGTTCAGGCCGCAGGGAAAATTCCGGTTGATGTCTCAGTGCTCGGTGTTGATTATCTTACCTATTCAGGACACAAGATTTACGGACCCAAAGGGGTTGGCGCCCTGTATTTCGCGAAAGGAGCACCGCTTGACCCGCTTATCAGGGGCGGACACCAGGAAAAAGGGCTTCGCGCGGGAACCTACAACGCACCGGCGATAATCGCCTTCGGTGAAGCCGCGCTCATTGCCGCAGAGCGCCTGGACGAGTGGGGCACCCGGATGCGTTCTCTCCGCAACCGGCTTCGCGACGGCTTTATCGCAAAGGTACCCGATATCAGGATAAACGGACATCCGGAACAGGTGCTTCCCAATACCCTGAATGTATCATTCCCCGGGGCGGAGGGTGAGGCTATCCTGTTAAGCATGGATCTGGAAGGCATTGATGTTTCCACCGGTTCCGCCTGCGCGTCCGGTGATCTTGAACCCTCCCATGTACTCGTCGCGACCGGTGTCGGTCCCGAGCTTGCCCATGGTTCCATCAGGTTCAGTATGGGCAATGAGACTACGGTGGAAGAGATTGACTATGTGCTTGAAAAAGTTCCCCCCATCATAGCGCGGCTGCGGTCGTTTTCAACAGTAATACACAAGGAGTAATTCGCCATGAATGACTGGTTATATTCGGATACGGTAAAAGACCATTTCATGAATCCCCGCAACGTTCTCGATACCGACGAGGCCGACTGGCCCTGTGACGGCAGGGGAATCGTGGGCAATATCAAATGCGGAGACCAGATGCTCATTCTGCTCCGTATCAAGGACGGCATCATTACCGATTGCCGCTGGAAAACATACGGATGCGCGAGCGCGCTAGCTTCCACGTCCATCCTTTCGGAAGCGGTAAAAGGTATGCGTATTGAAGATGCATACATCCTCAAGCCGGAGGATATCGTGTCGAAGCTCGGTGGATTGCCTTCCAACAAGATTCATTGTTCCGTTCTGGGGGACAAGGCACTTCGTGCCGCGATTGACGACTATCTTGAAAAGAACAATCTTCCGCCCCTGGCCGGCCGGGAGAATGTAGAGGTAATCTGCAGTTGTTTGAATATAACCGATCGTGATATAGAGGAAGCGTACAAGGCAGGAGACCGGAGTTGGGAGGATCTTCAGGCAAGAACCAAGATCGGAACAGCGTGCGGAAGCTGCAAGGAACGAACGCTCGAGTTCCTTCATGAGCTGGAGCACTTGTACGGGGAATAATCCTGCTACTCCGCGGAGATGCTCCAGGCTTCTCCGCGTTCATTGCCCGTAATATCCCGGGCAATGATGCTTATATCGTTTTTTCCCCGGGCAAGAGAAATTTCTCCCAGATATAGCAACCCCTTGTCATCATAGAGAATTCCGGAGTCTTGCCCGGTGGAACCGAGCTGCAGCGTTCCCGAGTTGGCGGTAATGATTTCGAATGGAATTGTCGCGTATTCCGAGCCATTCAGGAGAATGGTCACCCGGAATGGGGCAAGAGTATTGGTGCTGTTGTTGGTCGTATCCGAAATATCCGCATACAGACGATATTTTCCCTGACGGACCGAACGTGTCGACTCAAGGGGATACACCCGGCCATTTCCTCCGGTCAATGACGCTTTCCTGATAACTGGTCTCCGGGTATCGGTTTGTGCCGGCAGGAGGAGGAGGGGATTGAGATACAGACGGCGGGTTTGGTCCATTACCTGGAAAAGCAGGTCTTTCTCCCGGGTACAGCCGCTTGCCCCTGCTTCTCCCAGAATGGTACCGGTTTCAACAGTAGTTCGCTGTTCGATCCGGTCCAGCGAGGAAAGATTTCCATAAATTGTAACGAGTCCCTCATCGTGCGCAACGATAACCGCATTTCCGAGCGTTCCGGGAAATCCATGCGGCGAATATCCTGAGTCAATGGTCAACAGTACGGTTCCGTTGCCGGCTGCCCGCACAAGCTCCGTTTTCTCAAGAACAATGCCGCATTCAACGGATTGTTCCTTTTTCTGCCCAAAAATGGAGACCGGGTACAGTTCCGATACCGGCCATTCAAACGCGGTCGTACCGGCAAGTACGGTAGCCGCCAGTATCAGGGCGGTCATCATTCTCCTGCTCATTCATACCCCCTGATGTCAATTCGCGAAATGCGGTTATCAATTCCCAGGTAGATGGTTGTTCCCTGTTGCCGGAGAAACGCGTGTTCCCCGGTGAATTCCGTCTTTGCAATCAGATGATCCGGTTCTTCAAATACGGAAAGGGTAAAACGGTTTTCCATCCTGGCAAGTACGGTGAACACGGTGTTCGATGGATCGCTTCCGGTAGCGACTATCCTGCCGGTTATGGGAAGTACACGGGAAGCCAGGGCGGTACTGTCAAAGATACCCAGCCCCGTTTCTGTTTCGAAGAAGGCATACCTGCCGGATTGCTCGAAATGGACATACGCTTGCCGGCGGAGATTACCGTCAAGGTAGCTGTGATACACAATTCGGTACTGGTTGCCCATACGGCTGGCAACGATAAAACGCTGACGATCGATACCGCTGACGCAGGCGACCAGGGCTCCATCAGGGGAAATGGCCGCACCCAGGATTACTTCGTGATCGCTGCCCCCGGGATACAGTGATGAAAGAAGCGATCCTTCCTGATCAAGTATGGAAAGATTCCCGTCGGCATAGCCCAGAACCGTTCCGGAAGGCGAAGTATTGAATGCGGTTATGGGAGCGCTGTGCGCACGGGTCCACAGCGGTGATCCGTTTGTGTCATACCGGCTTACGCGATTCCCGCCCGGGTGAAAAAGATATATGCGGTCCTGCTGAAGATGAACATATCCCGGCTCCGGGATCAGCACCCGGGCGCCGTTAGCGGCAAGGGTAATGGTCGTTTGCTCCGCATCATGCGGATATATCGCCCAGCCAAGCGGTGAGATTGCAACGCGTTCTTCCGTGGCGCCGGTAAAAAGGAGACTGCCGTCTCCGGTAAAGTATCCAAAGGAAGTACCAAGTACAAAAGGCTCCGCCGTTTCATCCGGGAGCGGTTGTTCGGAGGGGGTTTGTTCTTCCGTAATTTCCGGCAGATAGCGTACCCAGGTTGGTTCGAAATAAAAATCCCGGCCCATGGGAATCGCCGCAAGGAGGAGGTATACAAGCAAAAAAACGATGGTTCCCGCGAGAAGGTACTTGATATTTCCTTTGATGTTCATGACTTCCAATGGTATAATAGCTGTATGGAAAAAGCAATAGAAGATGAATCCCTCTTTGCACTGGCGCTTGAAGCGGCAGCCCGTGCCTATGCACCGTATTCCCGGTTTCGTGTCGGCGCTGCGCTTCTTCTGGAAGACGGCTCGGTGGTAACCGGTGTCAATGTGGAAAACCGCTCATTTGGACTGACGAATTGCGCAGAACGCAGCGCAATCTACGCGGCGGTATCCTCGGGAAACCGCAAGTTTGCCGCCATCGCCGTTGCCACTCCCGACTCTGATTATCCTGTCAGCCCCTGCGGCGCGTGCCGTCAGGTCCTGTCGGAATTCATGTCGGCGGATACACCGGTCGTTTTCGGGCCCGATTATGCCCGCGCGGTACATACAACCGTTGGTATACTCTATCCATACGACGCTCTCCACGAGCTTGCTGATGATGATAATGCTTGACATATGATACGGTATGATGCAAGATAGTGTAAAATAAAGAACAGGAGAGCAAAACCTTGTCTGACGATATACTTACCATTGAAGAAGTGGCCAAATATCTGCGTGTTTCTGAACGGACGGTGTACGACTGGGCTCAAAAGGGAGAAATACCCGCGGGAAAGATCGGTACTGTCTGGCGTTTTAAAAAAGACGAGATTGAAAAATGGGTAAACGAGCGGCTCACCTGTTCCGTACGTTCGCACCAGGCGAATCCGCATGTGCAGGTACAGAATATTCTGTCTCCCGACCGGATTGTACTTCTGGACCATGCCACCAAGCATGACGCTCTTGTGGCACTTGCAGAAACCCTCGGCACCGCGCCCCAGATAAAGAACCGGAATGAACTCTCAATCGAAATACTAAAGCGCGAGGAACTCATGTCCACTGCGATCGGGCGCGGTATCGCGATCCCGCATGTGCGCCTCTCGTCGGTAACTGACCTCGTTATGGCCGTCGGTCTTTGCAAGCACGACATCATTGATTTTCATACCATCGACGACGTGCCGGTACGCCTTCTGTTCATGATAGCAGCGGCATACAACCAGCACGCGTATTATTTGCAAACACTTTCATTTTTCAGTACCCGCCTCAAGAACGCAGAGCTTCGCGAAGGGCTCCTTGCCGCGCAAACACCCATGGACGCCTATAACCTCCTGGTTTCCCGGGAGTAGGTCAGGGAAGCGCCGGATCGGGGAAGCTGACAGCGAACCACTTGTCCGGATCGGCCATGTCGCTCGCGATACGGCCGGGCGCGACCTTCGCGGTTGTGTCCGCGATCAGGTAGTCTTTACCCTCATATGAGAAACGGGCTCCCGTGCCCGGACAGTCTACCGCTGCGAGGGCATGGCTGAATTCGGGTGAAACCAGCAGGATCGCGTCAACGCCCATCTGTTTCAGCAAAAGAACCATGAGCAGCGCCCTGCTGTCGCAGTCGCCGGTTCTTGTCATGAATGCCTGCGGAATGTTCATGAAGTCGGCGCCGTCGCGGTCCCGCTCATAGGTGAACTCCTGGGTCCATGATAGAATGGACGCCGTTTTTTCTTCTGCCGTTTCGGGCAAACATGATTCCATGACAAACGCCGCACGTTCAATGCGCTTCCAGGCATCCCGATAAATCATGCGGTAATACCGGTTCCACGCCGGATATACGAGCGGCGTATTCAGGTACGCGGTGAGTAGCGAGAATTCCCGGTTAACAATAGCCTGATTGGCATCCTGATCAACCGAATTGAAAGGAACCATGCGTGTACGCCCGCCGCAAGCTACCGTTCCCGCCGTTTCCTTTTCCGGGAACCAGGCGAAGGAGGTCATGGGTCCCGGCTCGCGCCATGAGCTATGGTCGGTTGCCGCGCTGTCCAGGGTCGATATCATGACCGCTTCCATGTCGAGAGCCTTGTCTTCCGCCGTGTGAACGGCAAGCACCAGCCAACCGCGTTCTCCGGCGAGTTCAAGACAGAGGGCCCATCCTGCCCCTCCGGAAAACTTGAGCTGTGCAATTGCCGCCTCGCGGAAACGCCAGGTAAAAGGCGCTTCAGGGCCTTCCGAACTGTACTGGCTTGTAACGTGTTTCAACATTTGTGCCGCTCCGGGAAACTGCGCCCGCTCATAGAGGGCAATCTGCAGCGTAACCGGAAACAGCTCATGGGAAAACCGATACCGCTCAGCTCCACTTTTTTCTTCCAGAACATAGCCTTCGGGAAGATCGACGGCATACCCCCATTGGTCGGACACAAGAATTTCCGCCGAAAGAGCGGCACGCGGGCCGAGCAGAAGGAAAAAAAGTACCGCGCAACACAGTACAGGAAGATTTTTTTTCGTGATCATTGTACACTACCTCTCATGAAAGATGTTCCGGTGCTCTACGAGGATACAGATATTCTCGTGATAAACAAACCATGCGGTATTCCGGTACAAGGCGGCGCCGGTATTTCCGTGTGTATTACCGACATTCTTGCCCGGCAAACCGGTTCACCCGTGTTTCCGGTACATCGTCTTGACCGCGATACCGCCGGGATTCTTCTGGTTGCCCGCAATGCCGCCATGGCCTCCCGCCTGACCCGGGCGGTTGGTTCCAAAGATGTCATCAAACGCTATACCGCAATTTGCGCCGGTAAACCGCCCCGGGGTGAAGGGTGCATAACCCTTCCGGTAGGCAAGGGCAGGGACCGGAAACCGGCTGAAACGACATACCGGCTTCTGGAAGCAGTTGACGGGTACTCCCTGCTTCAGGCTGAGCTTGGTACCGGACGGACTCATCAGATCCGGATACATTTCGCGTCTGTCGACTGTCCAATTCTGGCGGACGACAAGTACGGAGATTTTCCGCTGAACCGGCGTGTCCGGCGGGATCATGACATCCGCAAGCTGCAGCTGGCCGCGACGGAGATTGTACTCCCTCCCGGATTCGGGATTCCGGAGCGCTTTTCCATCCCCCTGCCGCCGCATATGGCCGATTGCGCGGCTGTTCTCGGATTTCAGCCCCGGTGAAGTCTTGACACACAATGAGGTTTTGTCCATCATACGCCCATACTATGGATAGTGTACCTCTGACTAAAGCATACCTTGAAAGCTTGTCCACCAATGACCTTCTTCTTCTTGCCGACGATTATGGCATTGATATTCCCGAGGGTCTCAACCGTCGTTTGATTATCGGCGAATTGCTGGAGCTGGCTGAAGAAAACGAACGTTTTTCCAGTCATTTACCCGTTCTTGCCGACGCCGCGATGCCGGAACCGGAACAAGGCCTTCCTGAAACGTATAATGAAACGCGAATAACCGCCATGATCCGTGATCCGGCGTGGATTTTTGTTTTCTGGGACTTTCACACGATCCAGTTTACCAATCTTGTTGCAAACCCCCGGTTTGAAAGTTTTTTTCTCAGGGTAAATACATTTTCCCGCGAAGAACCGTCAAAATTGCTTGATTTTTTTGACATCGACGTAGGTACTCATGATCGCAAATGGTACATTCATCTGGCGGATTACCGGAATTTTTGCCGTATTGACCTGTATTGCCGAAACACCGGTGAACAGGACCGGATACTGGCTGCTTCCGGAGTCAAAGGGATCAAGCCGGGTAATACTATCGGGTGCAAGGGCACTGCCCGCCGGCGCAATCCGCCATTGCTCGAGTTGTCAGGGCTTTCCGAATTGCGGAATACGCACTTCAGGAATCACCGACAATCTTTTGATTGATGAGGCGGGGTAACAACTATGCATGATGCATCACTGATTTTTGTTCTGGACGCACAGCTTCCCTTCGTCCGTCATCCGGAAGAACCCGGCAGGATGGAGGAATCGGGCTATTTTACCGCTTTGTCGGAAACGTATCTGCCGTTGTTGCGTTCCTGCACTGCACTGGAAACTGGTGGAATTCCCTTCAAACTGGCCATAGCTTTTTCGCCGCTGTTGTGCGAAATGCTCGCCGATCCCCTGTTGCAGCAACGGTATGTCGACTTCCTTGACCGGACTATCGCTTTCGGTGAGACCGAGCTTGATCGCAAGGATTCTGATCCCGAGCGTCGTGCGGTAGTTGAACGGCAGCTAAAAAGGCAAAAAACCAATCGTCATGAATTCGTCGAAATTTACGAAAAAAATATCCTGAAAAAATTCGACTATTTCGCCACACACGGGTATATGGAAATACTCGCTACCACGGCAACACCGTGTTTTTTACCGCTCTACGTAGACATTCCCGAGGCAATAAACGCGCAGATAGAAACTGGTCTCATTATATACCGAAAACACTTTACCTCGGTTCCCGCGGGATTCTGGCTTCCGGCCATGGCCTGGAAAGACGGTCTGGAAAAGGTCCTCAAATCTTACGGATTCATGTATACCCTCGTAGATTCACACGCGCTTCTCTTTGCCGATCCTCCGCCAAAAACCGGTATTTTTTCGCCGGCGGTCTGTGAAAACGGGTTCTCGGTTTTTGCACGGGATACCCTTGCGTGCGCGGCACTTGCCGAAAGCGGGGGAATTGCCGACCGGGACGTCTATCTGGATGTAGAGCATGACATTGGCTTTGAATATGATGAAGAGCTTCTTTCCGCGCTTTTTTCCGTGGAACTCGGCCGCCGGAAAACGGGATATTGCTACCATTCCCGCAGAAAAACCGGAGAAGGTGAACCCGCTGTCTACCGGGTTGACGAAGCAGAAGCCTGTCTTGATGATGTTGTGTCGAGCTTTGTTCACGACCGTCTCGCTGTGTTGAAAAAAGCATCCAAAGCGCTTGATGACGCGCCGGTTACCGATGTTTTGGCGCTTCCCGCGTCCTTTTTTGGTCAGGAATGGCATGAAGGCGTGTTGTGGTTCGAGAAACTCGCGCGGTATGTGGCCGAGAATGGCGATCTCTCCCTGTCTCTTCCGTTTTCCCGTCTGAGTGCGCAGGAAAATGAACGTATAAACACGCCATATTATTCTTCCTGGCTTCCCGGCGGATACGCCGAGGAAGTACTGAACAGCAGCAATGACTGGATGTATCCCTTTGTCCGAAAAGCTACCCTGCGCATGATTGATCTTGCGGAACGCTTCCCCGACGACGACAGTCTCAAGGAACGGGCGTTGAACATGGCGGCCCGTGAGCTTTTGCTGTCCCAGTCCATGGACTGGTTTCTCATGATGAACCGCCAGGATCAGGGGAGCTATGCCCGGGAGCGTTTTGAAGACAGTATCCGCTCCTTCACCGTGGTTTATGAGTCACTGGGCTCGAATTTCATCAGCACGGAATGGTTAACCCGAACAGAAAAACGCGACAATTTCTTTCCGGAAATAAACTACCGCGTCTACAGCAAGCGGAAGTAGGGGATTCCTTATTCGATCTGCTGGATATCCTCGATTTTATTCTGAAGCGACAGTGTGATTGTTGCTGTTTCAATTCCCTCTATTGCGGGATCAAACCGTTTGTCCAGGGCGAGAGATTCGTTCCAGACAACAATGGCCGATTCAAGGTCGCCGCGTGCATACCGTATCAATCCTTCAATGTACAGTTCTTCAACTTTCCGGGCCCGTTCCGCCCGTCCCTTGTCTCCCAGATTGAGTTTTGCCGCGAGGCTGATGCGGTTGAAGAGGGCCGCCTGGGTTGTAAGGTCCAGGGTGTAGTTGATATTGAACTGCATGTCGCCGACATTTACCTCTCCACCGATACTCATGCGGGGATTGGCGCCCTTCAGCTGGAGTCCGCCGAGAAAGCTGAAAAAACTGACGAAGTCAATCATGACGCCCGCGCCATAGACCAGGGAGCCCGATCGTGCGGGATCCAGAAGATTGAGCGGTTTTTGAATTTCAGCGGATATGGTGATCGGTTTGGCCGGTTTGTACGCGGTTCCCAGAGTAACCAGGGTTGGAAGCGGTTCATCCATCACCGGAGGGCCAAGGTTTCTGATAGTCATTCCGAGAAAAAAGTTCGGCTCCCGTGAATTATACAGCTTAACAAGATTGAACCGGGTTTGCGCTCCGATGTCGCCCATTATGGCGATCGCGGACTGCTCGAATCCTGATCCATCCTGCAGGTTTCCGTAGTTGTCCGAGTAATCGGGAATATACCGCAAGCCCGCCTTGAGATTTGCGCCAAGGGCAATACCCTTGAAGTAGTATCCGGCAAGGAAATTGTACGAAACATTCAGGATGGCAAATGTTTCACTGTAATATCCCCGTGACACTCGTTCTCCAAAAGTGTTGTATTCAGTGAAGGGTACATAAAAGCAGCGGAAGGAGGCTCCATAGCCGAAATTACCGGTCCGGGAGGTCATGGAAACTGTTTCAAGACGGGAATCAGCAATCCAGTTGTTGTGGAGAACGGCCAGTTCGGTATTGGTCATGGTCGAGCTTCCCGCAGGATTAGTTTCAAAAAAGCTGATATCATTTGCGAGAGCGCTGAATGCGGATCCCATGGCTTCGGCTCTGCCGCCGCCGGGAATAAGCAGGGAACGGAATGAGGTTAATCCCTCGTTTTCGTCTATGAGCGGTTCGAAAAACCCGGTAATGTCTATGTACGGATCGGACAGATCGATGGAATACAGCGGTCCGGCGGCGACGAGGGAGAAGATGATAATGACGGCAAAAAGTTTGCTCTGCATTTCCAGTACCACTATATTGCATTTTCGGTCGATATTCTGCTGATTTGTACTGGATTCAGTTGATTTATTTGCCGAAATTCATACGAAGGGGTCAAAAGGGTCCCAAGGGTGAGTATCTGAAAAAGGTTGTTATTGTATTCATTATTATTACGCTGCTTGCGCCTGCAATGCTCTCTGCCCGGGGAAACCCCGAGGTAGGATTGCCGCTTGTGGATCGCCTTATCAAGGAGCGAAATTATAACGAAGCAATTCTCGTTCTGGCAGAGTACATGACGGAACACCCCGAGGATTTTGACGGAGCCCAGCGACGTGTTCGTCGTATTATCACCATGCGTGAAGGATACAATGAGCAAGCCCTCGAATTGCTGGATGTTATTGCGAACGAACCCACTAATGACGCAAAAAAACTCGACATGATTACTTCCCTTGAGTCCATGGAAAAAAACCCGAACGAGAGAACCCAGAATTTCATCCGGAACACCAAAGAAGCCGCCCAGTTTACCTACTATCGAGCCCGCTTCGATGAAATCATGGATGAGGGGTTCGCCCTGATAGAGCAGGGCGAATACGCCCGTGCTGGATTCAAATTCAGCGAGGGCTACAGTTTTTACAAGACCGAATTCGATGAAGAAGCGTCTCCTGCGTTGGTTACCGAGGTAAATTCCCGTCTCGGACGGCTTTCAATGCTTCTGACCGGGTATCAGACACTCCAGGCGGAGGTTGACGCTGCCGCGGCAAATGCTGAACTTCAAGTCCGTGAAAAGAATTTTTCAGAAATTGACGCATCTCTTTCTTTGTTTCGTCAAGCGCTTGAACGCCTTTCTGTCCAACGAAACGAAATTGCGCAAACCGGATGGTATCTTGCCGATACCTTCCGGAAAGAACAGGAACGTACCGGTGTAGCTACCGACACCTCGTTTCTTCCCTTTGCCTGGCGTTTTACGCTCGGGAGGGATACAGCCGAACGTTTTGAGGGCGTGCTTGGCGCCTATGACGCGCAATGGAACCATCGCCTTGATTCGCTTGAATCAGCCGTACAGACTGTTGTACGGGAATCCTGGAATACCGCACAGGGATCGGTCCAGACCGCGATGTCTCCCGAAATTCCTGTTTCCGAAGCGGGTCGCATTCTCGCAGCGGGAAGGAGTTTTACCGATGTTTCCGGTCTTTTCGAGATGCGGGATACCACTTTCGGGAAACGCGATGTCGCTTCGACAAATACCCGGTATGATGAAATTGGTGTGCATCTGGAATCCCTTGCTGCACTTGCCGGCATTCGGGACGAATTCGACGTTGTCCATGAACGCATAGAGACGTATGCGGCAACCGCCCCGACCACGACCGAACTCAGGGACAATACTGATCCCGGTACTGCCGGATACGCGGGATTTCTTGATCAACTGGGAAACTTCTCTGATCGTATTGCCACGGTATCAGCGCCGGTGGAATCAAGTCAGACGGTACCCGAGTACCGGTCGGACTATCTCGCCCGCCGGGACGAGATCCTTGATGCCATTGCATCAGACCGGCTTGCCCTGCACCGTGAGTATGCCCGTCACCGCAGCGAAGCGGTTGCCCTCATCGCCGATGAATGGCAATCCCTGTATCAGGACGCCATAACCCGTCTTGACGGTATACCGTCAGAAGACGGCACCACGACGTTCTACTATCCCCGTGAAGCCCTTGCCGATCTGACCCGCGTGCAAACCGGCATTACTGAAGATCAGGGCATGCTCGGACGTATTGTAAGCGATATGCAGACCGTTCCACCCGATGTGCTTGAGGACAGTGAGTACGGCACCCGGCTCGCTTCGATTCAGGCCATGCAGGAAGAACTTGCGGTTCTTGCGGCAGGAACGGGCGAACAGATAACCCGGGCAAATACCATGGTTCTCCAGGCCAATTTGGCCCGTCAGGAAGCAGAGCTTCGATATGGCCAGGCGCGGAGCGCGCTACAGCGCAATGATTTTCAGGCAGCCCGCGACAACTTGCAGCGCTCCCGCGAACGATACAATCAGGCTCTGGCACTGCAGGAATCCCCGGAACTCCGTAGCGAAAGCGACCGTTTGCTCGCCGCGCTCGGTTCAGAGATTACCCGTACTGAAAACGAATATGTTGTCCGCGAAGTTCGTCAGCTCATTCTTACCGGCCGCAATCATTATTACATGGGCAGTTTTGAACAGGCTGAGCAGACCTTTATCCAGGCCAGAAACCGCTGGAGGGTAACCAATATAGAAGATAATGCCGAAGTTCAGCATTGGCTTACCATTGTGGATACCGCGCTTTCCATGAAGACCGGACGAACCATCCCGGTTTCCGCTCCCCTCTATCCGCAAATGAGCCAGATGCTCAGTAGCGCCAGCACGCTCTACCTCCAGGGTCGACAACTCATGGGTGCGGGACAGCGGACCGAAGCGATAGCCGCACTTTCCAATGCGCGGAAGAAGCTCCAGCAGGTGCAGCTTGTGTATCCCCTCAATCGTGAAGCAGGAGAGCTGACCCTCCGCATTGACCAGGTTATAGATCCCGAGTCATTCCGTTCCTTTTTCCGGCAAAAAGTTGACTATATCCGGGCAAATTACCGCAGCGAGGGACGGACCCTGTACAGTGAACTCCTTGATTTGTATGAGATTGATTCCGACTTCCCGGGTTTGAAAAAACTCGTTGATGATGTAGAAATATACTTGGGTATCAAGATACCGCCGCCCGATCCTGCGAGTATCGCCCGTTCGAGCGAATTAACCCGGTCCGCGCGGAGAATCTATGATGCGAACAGCCGCTCGGTGTTCCAGGTCGCCTTGAGTCAGCTTGACGAGGCGATCAGATTGAATCCTGACAATCAGGAAGCCATAACACTGAAAGACCGCATGCAGACCGCGGTTGGAGGACAGGCGGTTGCCGTCCTCTCGGCCAAGGATGAAGAACGCTACCAACAGGCAGTTCGCGAACTGCAGCGTGGAAACAAGATTACCGCTTCCGCGCTTGTTGAACAGCTCATGCAGTCGCCGGGAAGCCGCAACTCGGCAAAAATAGCCGATCTTAAACGAAGGATAGATTCCCAGTTATGATGAAACGTATCGTTCCAGGCATCCTGATTTTTCTCCTGTTCGCGGCGCTTTTGCCTGCACGCGATTTTTACTGGGAAAACCCCGAGCCCGTCGGCAATGCAAACAGCCAGTTTCCCGCTTCAGCGACCAACGGACGGGTTTCCGTGGTTGTCTGGCAGGATGTGGTACCGGATACCCGTTCGGACGGCGGTGAAATCTGGCTTTCCTGCAGGGTTTTTGACGGTACTTCCTGGGAAACCCGTGAACGGTTCGCCGGCCCGGTGTCCTATTCCGGTGATGTTCCGTCGATAGTATCGGTTACAATAGATGACAATAACCGGATACTCATTCCCGCCGTGACCGGTGTGGATGTCGTATCGGTTTTTATATCCGAAGATTTGGGAAAGACTTTTTCCGCATCCAGAATAAACGGAAAGAATATCGGACTCGTCGGTCCGCGGATTTTCGTCCGTTCTGATGGGGGATACTTTCTCTATGCGACCCGGGGAACGGAAGACAACTTCACGCTCGTGTTTTCACGATCGGAAACCGGCGTTCGTTGGCCGGACTTTCAACCATTCGGGCCATCAGAACAGCTTCGCCGGGCATTCCTACCGACTCATGCCGCTACGGGAAAACGGGACATCATTGTTTTTCAGGCATTTCATGAGGGGACCGGACGGGCGTCGTACCAGCTGTTCGCGACCATTTCAAATGACGCCGGAAAAACATGGGACGCACCGGTACTGGTAACCGGTTTTGCCGAACCGTCCGAAACCGGAACACCGGTCAGGTATGAACTCTATCATAATCAACGGCCGCGGCTCAGAACAATAGACGGTACGATTTCCCTTGTCTGGGAACGGGCCCGTACGGAAAACGAGCGGTATGCAATCTACCATACCGAGTTGGACCCGGAAACACTGGCTGCGCGCCAGGTTGAACGGGTTTCACTTGGCGAAGGATACAGTTACGATCCCGACAGTATCGAATTTGACGGAAAACCAGCGATTGTGTGGTTTGACAACCGGCAGGGTACCGACCGGGTCTACCTCGCGATCAAGGAAGGTTTTCTCTGGAGCGAATACGATCTTTCACGATCCCGTATTCCCTCGGTATTCGCGCGAATTGTTCCGGTTGGGGGAAGTATAGAAGTCTACTGGCAGCAGGAACTCGGGAACGGGAAAAATCGGGTGGTCAGGCTCGCTCCGGACCGGAGCGCACCGAAACCCGGGTTGCGACCGATCAACTTTACCGATCAGGGAAAAGGACGTGCCGAAACGGTACGGGTTGATATCGCGATACCGGAGGATTCGTCCGGTGTCGCCGGATATTCCTATGTGTGGACCCGGAATCCACGGGCTCCGGTTCCCGAGTATATCACCCGTCTCCCGGATGATACCCGTGTGGAATTGCAGGCTCCCGGGGACGGTACCTGGTATCTGGGCGTCCGTGTTGTGGACTATGCCGGTAACTGGTCCGAACCGCGCTATGTAACCTACGTACGCGATACCGAACCGCCGGTTTCACCCGCCATGACCGCTGCGCCAACCGATGAAACAGGATATCTCGAATCCAATACCTTTGCCGCCGAATGGATACCCGCGGAAGATGATGATATCGCCGGGTATTCCTGGTCGCTCGAATATCTTGCCTCTCCGGCTGAACTTGCCGCAATTGCCCGAAGTGAGTACCCCGAGGCGCTGGAAGGCGGAAAGGTGGTACCTTCCCGCCTTGACCTGAATGCACTCGCTTCCGACCGGTTTGAACCGTCAAAGCCCCGGCCGGCGATAATGACCCGTGAGAACAGCGTCAGTTTTTCCAACGCCGACAATGGGTTGTACGCTTTTTCCGTGTCCGCCATAGATTCCGTCGGAAATGTCGGTGAACCCGAGATCCGGTATATCGTTTTGAACAAGTACATACCCTATACAACGATTACCCGGGTCGATTCCACGGTTGATGAATTCGGCGAGATGACCCTTTCGATTCTCGGACGGGGCTTTACCGAAGAAGGAACCATACAGACGCTCCACATTGACCGAGACGGTACCGCCCCCTGGGACCTTTCGCTGGAAAGAAGCGGTTATCGTGTCATACACGACCGGCTCATATCGGGGATCCGTCTCACCGATCTCGAGGAAGGTGCCTACCGGGTAATCCTTGACCATCCGGTCCGGGGCCGCTATGCCTCCGCTCCGCTCGTGTCCGTTACCTCGTCCGGGACCGTCAAGCTTGGGGATTATCGCTACACCTATGTACCCGAGTGGAAAACAGCCGTTTCTGACGGACGATTTGGTATAACCCCCGGCTTTGTCCTTGCCGTGTCTGTTCTCTCTTTTGCGTTGCTTGTTCTCGTAGTATCCGCCTTCGGTATCAGTACCGCGGCCCGTGATGCGCTTGTAATACACCATGATGTCCGCGCCTTGTTGACAGGAGCTGCTATGTCCGCTGAAAAAAAGAAAAAAATGGTTGCCCTCAAGAAAAAAGGGCTCGGGCTTCGTTTCAAGCTCGCCTTTTTCACCACCACGCTTGTTATTTCGGTAGTACTTCTTGTTTCAATACCGATCGGACTCAGATTTTCCGAAAACCAGGAGAGGACCCTTGCGCAGGGGCTGGAATCCCGCGTGCAAGTTCTCCTTGAAAGCCTCGCGTCGGGTGCACGGGCCTACCTGCCCAGCCGTAACCTGCTGGAGCTCGGATTCCTTCCTGCACAGATGTCCGCGTTGACCGAAGCCCGATACGCGACCATAACCGGAAATCATTCTGCGGGAAGCGTTACCGGCGTGGATTTTGTCTGGGCAACCAATGATCCGGAAATCGCGCAATGGATAGATACCGACGGACTTGCTCCGGGTGTTTCCCGGCTTACTCGTCCGGAAAATGACGAAATCGCGGCACGTCTCGCCGAGTTGGACACTGCGGCCCAAAAAACTGTTGGCGAACTGTCCGAAGGTATCGCAGAGCTTACCCGGGAAGGTGTGAGCCTGGCGCTTCGTACCGACTCCGCGTCCGTCCAGCGCCGCGACGAAATACAGGAAATTACCCGGCAGCTCGAAGAAAAACTCAATACGGAACTGCAGGCGCTTTCCGTTTCGGGCGCCGGATCGTTCCCGCAATACAATGCCGACGCGCTTTCACGTGAAAATACCCGGTTTGTCTTCTATAAGCCTGTCATGTATCGCCAGGGTACCTCCGGACAATATGTCCATGGAACAGTCCGTGTGGAAATTTCAACAGAATCACTGCTTGAAGCCGTTGAAGCTGACCGGAAAGCGCTCGTGCAAACAACGGCATACATCGCGCTTTTCGCGGTACTCATTGGTGTGCTCGGAGCGCTTGTGCTTGCCTCGGTCATCATATCTCCCATCCGGCATCTTGCTTCTCACGTCGCCATGATCCGTGATACCGAAGACAAACAACAACTTGAGGGCAAGGATATAACCATCCGTTCCCGCGACGAAATAGGACTTCTCGGGGAAACCATCAACGACATGACCCGGGGACTCGTTCGTGCCGCAGCGGCCTCAAAAGACCTGACCGTCGGTAAGGAAATCCAGAAGATGTTCATTCCTCTGGAAACCGACAGCAATGGCCGAAAGCTTACCTGCGGAAGCAGTTCCGACGAGAACGCCGAGTTCTTCGGATACTACGAAGGCGCAAAAGGTGTATCGGGAGACTATTTCGACTACATCAAGCTTGACGAGCGGCATTACGCCGTTATCAAGTGCGACGTTGCCGGAAAGGGAGTTCCGGCTGCGCTCATCATGGTCGAAGTGGCGACACTCTTCCTGGACTATTTCAAGGACTGGACCTACAAGAAAAACGGCTACCGGATTGACCTCATCGTTTCCCGCATCAACGATCTCCTCGAGTCCCGCGGATTCAAGGGGCGGTTCGCCGCATTTACCCTGCTCATTTTCGACGCGAAAACCGGAACTGCCCATTTTTGCAATGCCGGCGACAATCTTGTTCATCTGTTTGAAGCCGCGACCGGACGGGTCAAGACCCTGACCCTGCCGGAAATCTCCGCTGCCGGGGTTTTCCCCTCATTCATGGTGGACATGAAAGGCGGGTTCCAGGTCGTATCCCACAAGATACAGAAGGGCGACGTGCTCTTTCTCTACACTGACGGTACCGACGAAGCGAAGCGCATGTTCCGGACCCCCGATCTCAAGATATACACCTGCAGTGAGGAAGGACTGAAAGAAGGCGACGAACATGGAAATCACTCCGTGGGACAGGATAATGAAGAACTCGGCGCGGACCGTGTACACGAGATAATTGAATCCGTCTTTGCCCGGAAAAAATACATCCTCACCAAATGGCATAACCCCGAAGGCGACATTCCGTATGAATTTGACTTTACCCGTGCAGACGGTACACTTGAAGAAGCGATACTCGGGCTGATTTCGATAGAGAAAGTGTTCCGGATGTACCGGGATCCGAAAGCGGGCGAACAGGAACGTGTACAGGTTGACCGCCGGGTAGATGATTTCCTGGCCAAATACTTTGTTCAGTACGGAAACTACTGTTCAAACCGAAAAGATCATCCGGAATATGAGGAATACCGGTACTACACCCATGTCCGTGAAGACGAGCAATATGATGATCTGACCATTCTGGGTATCAAAAAGAAGTAGGAGTACGATATGGCAAAAATTGACGAAACACTCAAAGATTACGCGAATAAAAGCCGGGACGCCCTGATGTCGTTCTCCGCCAAGGCTGGCGAACGGCTCCAGGATGCAAGCGAGACACTCATACAGACCATTGATACCCGACGTCTCAGGAAAAGATTGCAGAGTCTGCATGCCGAACTCGGCCTTCTGGTATGGGAGTATCAACGCGACGAAAAGCGGCTCTCGCTGAAAGCGAAACCATTTGATACGATCATCGCCGAGATAACCAGGATTACTGATGAACTGGAGGGGAGGGCAAACCTGAAGGAAGCGGAAATCGAATAAAAAAAGATCAGGAAATAGTTTTAAAGCTATTGACCTTTTATCGGCAAAGATGCTATACATACATTCGTCGCGCTGATACAGAGTAACCGGCGCGGGTCTTTGATAATGAACGTGTTTGACGCGCGGGTTTCCTGAAGACAACCTGCAGCAACTGCTTATCCAAAGATTTGAAACAACTCGGAAACTACAAGCTCTTTATTTGAGTTTGAGTATATACGCCGCCGGGCCAAAACAGCCGGCTGGCGCAAACGGCGGGAAGCGTGAAAATGCGCTTTCAAAGCCATGATGATCTTTGAAAATAAAGGGAAGGGAAAGAAGGAAAGCCGCAGACGCTTTTGAAGTTGAAAGACTGAAGAAGTGACTGCGCGCAGCAAGGTTATACATTTGAACCCGCAAGGGAGAGAATGTGAACGCAAGCAATCGAAGAATGAGAACCCGTGAGTTTGGCTAACGCCAACCTCACAAATTCCTTTAATAGAATTAAAGGGATTAGGCTCTAATGAGATTTCAGAGGTCTTCGGACCTTTGAGAATATATCATGGAGAGTTTGATCCTGGCTCAGAACGAACGCTGGCGGCGCGTCTTAAGCATGCAAGTCGAACGGCATGAGGAAGCTTGCTTCCTCAGAGAGTGGCGGACTGGTGAGTAACACGTGGGTGACCTACCCTTGAGATGGGGATAGCCATTAGAAATAGTGGATAATACCGAATACGCTCTACGGACTCTGGTTTGTAGAGGAAACAGGCTACGGCCTGGCTCGAGGATGGGCCCGCGTCCCATTAGCTAGTTGGTGAGGTAAGAGCCCACCAAGGCGACGATGGGTATCCGGCCTGAGAGGGTGTACGGACACATTGGGACTGAGATACGGCCCAAACTCCTACGGGAGGCAGCAGCTAAGAATATTCCGCAATGGACGAAAGTCTGACGGAGCGACGCCGCGTGGATGACGAAGGCCGAAAGGTTGTAAAATCCTTTTGCTGATGAAGAATAAGCGTGGTAGGGAATGACCGCGTGATGACATTAGTCGGTGAATAAGCCCCGGCTAACTACGTGCCAGCAGCCGCGGTAACACGTAGGGGGCAAGCGTTGTTCGGAATTATTGGGCGTAAAGGGCATGTAGGCGGTTTGGTAAGCCTGATGTGAAATCCTGCAGCTTAACTGTAGAACTGCATTGGGTACTGCCGAACTTGAATCACTGAGGGGAAACTAGAATTCCAGGTGTAGGGGTGGAATCTGTAGATATCTGGAAGAATACCGGTGGCGAAGGCGGGTTTCTAGCAGATGATTGACGCTGAGGTGCGAAAGTGCGGGGAGCGAACAGGATT